>Ga0105100_10002465_pt1 | contig 10836 bp, 9 predicted proteins | sample PPLLak12cMay2015_2_FD_87033 | JGI IMG/M metagenome (GOLD analysis project Ga0105100, IMG submission 87033) | Freshwater sediment microbial communities from Prairie Pothole Lake near Jamestown, North Dakota, USA - PPLs Lake P8 Core (1) Depth... | ecosystem: Environmental > Aquatic > Freshwater >... | reverse complement strand
GAGCGCTGGATTATCTCCATGGGAGGTAAGGAACCTGCACCGCGGCTTTTGCTGATCTTTCCCATACCTTCCCCGGCAATCCCCCATCCGGAGATGAGCACATCTTTCCAGGGAACAGCGCCGAAGTGAAAATGGGATTTGGTAATGGTATAGAACGCCCAGGTGCGAATGATCTCATGCGCCTGGGGGCGCAGCGAAAAGGGGAACACGCGGGTGTAAAGAGGGTTCTGCGAATCGCCCGAATCTTGAGCCAGCCACCCGCCGACGATCTGCGGAGACATGGAAGAGGTCGCCCAGGTATCGAGGATATCCTCCTCGGGGATGAAACGGTCAGAGCCGCATTTGGCGCAGGGCCGTGGCGGCGAATCGGCTTGTGGGTCGACGGGCAGTTGGTCGAGATCCGCTAAGGTGATCTCACCGCAGGTCTGGCAGTACCATACCGGGAAAGGCACCCCAAAATAGCGCTGGCGTGAGATGCACCAATCCCAATTCAGGTTTTGTACCCAGGCACGGTAACGCGCCTGCATGTGTTCTGGATGCCAGTTAACCTGTTCGCCGGCGTTTAGCAAGGTTTCCTTGAAATCCAGCAAGCGGATGAACCATTGGCGGGCAATAATGTATTCCACGGGGGTATCGCAACGCTCATGCACGCGCAGGCTTTGGATGGTGGGCTGGCGCCCCAGCAAGAAACCACCTTGCTCCAGGTCTTGCTTTATGGCAAGGCGCGCTTCCTGCAATCTCATGCCTGTATACGGGCCGCTATTGGCGGTCATGCGCCCATTGCGACCAATGGCCTCAACCAGGGGCAGCTTGTAGCTGCGCCACCAGCCTACATCCACGGTATCCCCAAAAGTGCAGCACATCACCGCTCCGGTGCCTTTTTGAGGATCCGCGCCGGGGTCCAAGAAGACCGGCACCTCTTGCCCAAAGAGGGGCACACGCAGCTTTTGACCGGCGAAGCCCCGGTAACGGGTGTCATCAGGATGAACGAAAATTGCCACACAAGCCGGCAGCAACTCGGGTCGGGTGGTTGCGATGGGCAGCGAATCGGAACCCTGCGAAAAGGGGAACCTAAGGGTCACAAATTCACTCGGGCGCTCCAAATCCTCCAGCTCCGCCTGCGCGATGGATGTGCGGCACTCCGGGCACCAGATGGCGGGCGCCTCGCCGCGGTACGCCAGACCCTTGTGATAGAGCTCCACGAAGGAGTGCTGGGCAATGCGCCGCGAGCGGTCATCGATCGTGCGGTAGGTGTAGCGCCAATCGATGGAGAGACCCAAGCGCTGCCACAAGGCAAGGTAGTCTCGTTCGGCGTCTTCGCTGATTTGCAGGCACTTTTGGATGAAGGCCTCGCGCCCGACCTGGAGGGCAGTGATCTTGAGGCGTTTTTCCACCAGGCGCTCGGTCGGCAAGCCATTATCATCAAAGCCCATTGGATAGTACACATTGCAGCCGCGCATGCGCCAGAAGCGGGCGATCAGATCGGGATGGGTATAGGAATACACATGCCCCAGGTGTAGCTCACCCGAGACGGTGGGTGGGGGGGTATCGATGGAATATACCGGGGCGGAGGCGTCGGCTTTAAATTCGTAAATGCCCGCGCTTTGCCAGAATTCCTGCAAGCGGGGTTCGACTTCCTGAGGGGAATATTTCCTGGCTAATGACATCAATTGACCTTATCTACCCAACAAAAACTACGTTTCCTCTTTTTTGACGTTATCCTGTACTGATAATTAAAAAGCCTTCCGTCCATTTGAGGACGGAAGGCAAAACCTACCGCGGTACCACCTCAGTTCGCCGCAAATTCCGGCGCACTCTGCGCGCTAACGGGCTTACCCGTGCCGTTCTAGTGTTCCGGTGCGATCTTGTTCATTCCAGTCGGGACGCGTGGGCGTTTGGCTGGCTGACCAGACCTTCCGAAGGTTCTTCGGCAGTACAACCGGGCGACTTTCAGCTTTGGGTCGCAGTGGGGGCTTTCAGCCGGCGGCCTCTCCTTCTCTGCCAGCGTGCACCGAAGCTTACTCCTCCCGGAGGGTTAACCTATTTCAGCGATTATACCCAGCCTGGGATAAATGGTCAACCTCAATGATACAAAAGTTCTGACAAGGTCTCTCCAGCCTGTCATTAGGAGCGGTTTTTGCAAAGCTATCTATCAAAGACGGAGATTGCAAGCCGCAAGTGCACTTCTTGCGGCTTGCAATGAAAACCATCCGATATGGATGTCCGAGATTTTGTCCGAAGGACAGCAATGATAAATTTAGGATCTACGGAACTGGAGCCCCATTTTCATCTTGTTCTGTGGTCGCCCTATCATTAACAAATGTTAAGATTTCTTGACTTTCATCCTCTCTTTGTGCTATATTCCAGCCGTTGTTGATCCAGGAGATGCCCAGTAATGCAGCGCGAACGAATTGCGGATAACGTCTACTCTTTCCAAAGCGATGTGTATGCACAGGTTACATCGGGTGCAGTCGTTGGCCCTAATTGGGCCGTAGTTATCGATACGCTGGCTTTACCGGAAGAAACCCTGGCGATCCGGGATTTCATTGAACAAGAACTGAGCGTTCCGGTTCGTTATGTAATCAATACCCACTATCATGCAGACCATGCCTGGGGGAATTATTTTTTCCCTGGCTCTACGGTGATCGGGCACTCCTTGTGCCGTCAATGGCTGCAGGAGCGCGGCATAGCCTCCCTGGACATTGTGCGCAAACAGAACCTTTCCTTTCGCAACGTTAAAATCGTATTGCCGCAAGTAACTTTTGCGGATGGCATTCTCAACTTACGGGTCGGCAAGAAAACCCTGAATTTGTTCGCCTTGCCGGGGCACAGCCCCGATAACCTGGCAGTGATTGTGGAGGAAGACCGCGTGTTGTTTGCCGGCGACACCTGTATGCCACTGCCTTATATCGTGGACGGCAACATTGACGATTTGACGACCTCATTGAAAAAGGTCAGCAAAATGGGGCTGGAAAATATCGTCCAGGGGCATGGAGACATCATCCTGCGCGGCGAGATCGATGGCTATATCAAGGAAAACCTGGCCTATCTTTCAGCCATCCGTAAGGCAGTGCGCAGGTCCGCCAAGCGAAAATACCCGATGGATCTATTGGAAGAGGTGAGCGTAGATGCGTGTGGTAAGAGCCGCGTGCTGATCGGTGGTTTGGCAGAAGAGCTTCACCGTCGCAATTTGCGTGCGCTTTATCGCCAGATCTATGGTGAGTATCCGCTGGCTTCGGACGACGACGAGGATTACGAAGACTACGACGAGGAAGAAGACGAAGAAGAAGAATAATTGGAATTTTCTTCCCTGGCTTTTTTGCGCCGGGCGCGCAAACCCACCAGGCGCTCTGTCCCATTGAGCAAACGGCGGATATTCGGACGCAGGGCCCAAATTAACACCAATTCTGCAATCAATCCATAGAGTGCATATTCCCAGGGGGAGGCGCCCACCCAGGCGCGGTAGGCGAAGAGCAGCGTCGAAAAGAGCGCAGCGCTCATCGTTGCCAGGGAAGCATAGCCAACGAAATACAGGATAGCGCCCGCCAGGGGGACAATGATCAGAAGGCTGGGCGGCCAAAAGCCAAAAGAGCCGCCTACACACGGAGCTCCTCCGGCTCCTCCACGTAGGCGCAGGCGCCCATTTTCTCCGCGTTCTGTTAGAAAGATGGAATAGTTGTGCCCGATTATCGCCATGACCGGCGCCAGGATTTCAACCAGATGCATCCCAGGCTGCACGGCGCGCACCATCCATACACAAACGGCGGCTTTCAGCATGTCAAAGATCGCAGTTGCCAATCCAGCCCAAAATCCAGCGGCGCGCATAGCATTCGTCCCCCCGGTGCGCCCACTTTCCACCTGGCGAATATCTTTCCCGGTAGTGAATTTGACGATGAGCAGACCAGAGGGAATCGAACCCAACAGATAGCTGATCAATAGTAATAGAGCAGACAGCAACACGGTCATCGGATTGTTTCCTCCTGGTCAATGCCTGTCCCGGTTCTAGCGAATTATGGCGGGGATTCGCCAGATCAACAGCCTGTGTTCGTTGAGAATGATCCCAAAATAATGGGATACTCCCTTTCCCGAATTTTCGGACAGGCTCTAATTCAAATAACCCACAGATAGCTCGAGAGTTACTCCGAAGAAACCAGGTCCAATATGACAGGTTCTATCCTGGCTCCTATAATGGTAAATGCCCTGCAATGCCATTCGCCTGAGATCGGCGACCAGATGAGGTGGATCGCCTCGGGGTAATAAGCTTCGGCAATGTCTGATGGTGAAGGATCAGGCGGGCCCGCAGGGTGTGAATGAAAAATGCCTTGCAGCTCCCAGCCCTGCTCTTCGAATCTCTGGAATGCACGCAGCTGTTGGTGCGGCTCCATGCGATAGCGCCAGCGGCTGTGCAGCTCGTTCTCCACGCCAATTACCTGGAATACCTGGCGATTGCGCCCGGCAAGCAGCCCGCAGGCCTCTTCAGGATCGCAGGCGCTCACCCATGTGCGCATTTCTTCCAGGTGGATGGGTTTCAGGTATAAAACAGACTTTCCACGAGTGTTTATCGGATCCACAAGGCTGTTCCCAGCACAAGTATAAGCACCACAGCCGGCTCGAGCAGCGCCTGCCGCAAGCGGACACCCTGAATCAGGTCAGCGGTCAGGCTGGTGAGAGCGTAAGCTGGGCCTATCAATGCCAGGCCAAAAGAGACCGGTGAAAGCGGCAAGTAGTGCAGCCCGGCAGCCAATTGGATGCAACACAGGCTAATAATACCTGCTTGAAGAAAGGCCCAACGTCCATGCAGGCGCAGGTGCAAGCTGCGAACGCTTACCAAAAAGACTGCCAGTCCCAGGGCCGGGATCATCTGGAACAGGCGCGAGCCAGCAGCACGCAAGGTGATTGCCAGCACCAGGTAAAGCGCAAAGGATAGGGCAGTGAGGCCGGCTGCTGCCGCAGGGTGACGCATGTCGGTTGGGTCGATGGTGATATATTCGGCGATGAGCACCAGCATGATCAGAACGCCCGAAATGACAAAGCCAGCCCACCAGGTTACCCCAAGGGGAAGCTGAAATAACGGCACGCCGATCACCAGGGCGGTGAGGGCGGGTAGCAGCCAGTGTTCCAGGGTGCTATGATGGCTGACAGCGGGATGTTGGCGCAAGAGCCACTCAGCGCCCGTCGCAGTGAGACCAGCCACAAGCAAGGCAATGGCTGTGCGCACATTGAGCTGCAATTCGAGGTAGATGCCCGGAAGCTGAAGGGATAACTCCCGTCCGGGAAGGTCGATAAAGCGCCCCAGGGCATACGATAGCAGGATGGTGGCAGTCAACACACTCAGATGTCCAGGATCGGGCAGGTAACGGCGCTCAAGCATATCCGGATTGTAATCCTCCCGGGGGAAAATGCCAAGTTGCGATTGCAGTAACCCATCTTGACGATTCTCCTCCAATCGCTTAGCATATCCCAGGACAAATACTTGCTTGATAACCTGGGTGAATCGCAGGTTTAGCGAAGGGTGTAAATCCTTTAAACAACGCTACGATCACCTTCTTTCGATATAGAAGTTACGCAGTTCAAGGAGGAGGTAAGGGTGTTTTAGCGGGCTCCGCCCGCTAAAACACTCCTACCCTCCCACTAACTACGTAAGTCCTAACATATAACGATTTCGAAAATGAGGTTCCCATGCGCATTGGTATGATGGCTGACGTCTACAAGCCGCATGTCAGCGGGATTACCACCTACATCTCGCTGAATAAGGAATACCTGGAGAAGCTGGGTCATGAGGTTTTTGTCTTCACATTCGGGGATGAGAATTTCGAGGACACCGAATCGAATATCATCCGCTCGCCGGGACTTTCGCTACTGGACACGGGTTATTACATCAATTTGCAATATTCCAGCCGCGCTCGGAAACTTCTGAATACGGTGGACCTCGCTCATGTGCATCACCCATTCATGAGCGGCTCATTGGCTCTGCGCTATTGCCGCCCGCGAGGCATACCCATCGCGTTTACCAATCACACGCGCTACGATCTGTATGCACAGGCTTACCTGCCCGTGCTTGCTGATCTGATCGGCAGTACCACGATGACTGCCTACCTGCCGACTTTCTGCCGCTATATGGACCTGGTGATCGCACCCTCCGCGGGGATGCGCGCTGTTCTCCAGAATTATGGAGTGGAAACGCCCATCGAAGTGGTGCCGAATGGGGTAAATCTGCGACCCTTTCGCGAGCCGAGCAGCCCTTTAGATCGAGGGAAGTTCGGATTCAGCCAGGAGGATGTGCTCTTGATTTATGTGGGGCGCTTAGGGCCGGAGAAAAATCTGCCATTCTTGCTGCGTTCATTTGCCGGAACTTACCAGGCATACGACCATATTGGCCTGCTTCTGGTGGGGGATGGTCCAGAGCGCGATAATCTGGAAGACCGGGTAAACACCATGAGCTTGTCTGAGCGGATTGTCTTCACTGGCATGCTGCCGTATGAGCAACTGCCTGCTTACCTGGCGATGGCAGACGCTTTTGTCACAGCTTCGGTCACTGAGGTGCACCCTTTATCGGTGATCGAAGCGATGGCGGCGGGTCGTGCGGTGTTGGGGATACAATCCCCTGGTGTGGGAGATTCCATCGAAGATGGTGTGACAGGTTTATTGGCGAAAGAGGAAGACCTGGCAGCTTTTACAGCCAAGATGGTGCTGCTGGTGACCAACCATGAGATGCGCCGCCAAATGGGAGAAAAGGCCAGACAAGCGGTCACCACTTTTTCGATCGAAAATACCACTCAAACCATGGTCAAGCTATATAAAAGTGCAATCGAAAAAGCCAGCGACCGTAAACAACGCGTGTATGCGCGCATGCTGCGCTTTTTGGATGGGTGGGGCAGGTGAGCGGCGAGCGCCTGGCGCTGGGGAAATGGGGAGAATCTCTGGCAGCCGATTACCTGGCGGATCGCGGTTATATTATCCTGGAACGCAACGCTCGCACATCTTATGGAGAGATCGACCTGGTGGCGCGCCAGGGAAGTTGTCTGGTTTTCGTGGAGGTAAAAACGCGCGCTTCCGCAGTGCTGGGCTCGCCAGAAATCTCGGTATCGGGAAGAAAACAAGCGCACCTGATCGCTTCCGCACGGGCCTATGTGCAAGCGCTCCCTGAGCAAGAGGACGATTGGCGGATCGATGTGATCGCTATCCGGCGGTTTACCGGTGTACCGGCAGAAATCGTGCATTTCGAGAATGTGATATCTGATTAGAGCTCATCTCAAAAGATGCTAGAACCGTCTTTGTTATATAGCTTGCCGCCGCTGATCGTTCTTGTAGGTCCCACAGCCGTCGGAAAGACCGAGTGTGCCATATTGCTTGCCGAGCGCATCGGCGGCGAAATCATCTCAGCCGATTCGCGCCTATTCTACCGTGGCATGGATATCGGCACTGCCAAGCCGAGTGTAGAAGAAAGACAGCGTGTTCCGCAACATTTGATCGATGTGGCTGACCCCGATCATATTTGGAGTCTGGCCCTTTTTCAAAAAGAGGCGCGCCGTATTATTAGCGAAATTCATGCCCGTCAAAGCTTGCCTCTGCTGGTAGGCGGTACAGGGCAATACGTGCGCTCCGTAGTGGAAGGCTGGCTTCCGCCCAGCACGCAACCGGACGAACGCCTGCGGGCTGTTCTTCTGGGCTGGGCCGAACAGATTGGTTTTGCGGAGCTGCACGCCCGCCTGGCAAAGCTTGATCCACAGGCAGCGGCTCAAATTGATGCGCGCAATGTACGGCGTACGATACGCGCCCTGGAAGTTATCCTGACCACCGGGAAGAGATTTTCTGAGCAGCGCCAGCGTGTTTCCTCCCCCTATCACTTATTGGTGTTGGGACTAACACGTCCGCGCCCGGAGCTTTATGCCCGCATCGATGCCCGCATACAGGGCATGTTGGAGGCTGGATGGGTGGAAGAAGTGCGCGGTTTACTGGCGCGTGGTTATTCGGCGGAATTGCCGACGCTTTCCGCCATTGGCTATCGCGAGTTGGTGGCTTATTTGCAAGGTTCGATAAATATCGAGGAAGCGATCCGTATGATCAAGCGCCAGACGCGCATCTTCGTCCGCCGGCAGGCGAACTGGTTCCGTCTCGAGGACCCGGCTATTCATTGGTTTCAGGCTGGGCCAGGCGCCGCTCAGGGTATGGAGCAAGCCGTGCGCCAGGAATTTGGGCAGCGAACCTTCCCAAATTAAAACCCAAATCTCTTATCCCGTACTTACAACGATCAAGGAGATTGGTATGAAGCGATTGGTAGAAATTGCGTTTTTTAGCGACGATGTAGAGCGGATGGCGGCTCACTACGAGCGGTTACTGGGAGCAGAACCGGTGGCGCGCTCTGAAGGCATGGCGATATTTATGGTCGAGGGCATCAAGATCTTTATCCACCGGAAGTACGAACCGGGTCCGGGCGATCTGCCTCCTGAAAATCACATCGCATTTGCCGTCCAGGATGTGGATGTAGTCTGCCAGGACCTGCTCCAATCCGGACTAACCTTTGAAACCCTCCCTCAAGACTACTATTGGGGACGCTCAGCCTATCTGCGCGATCCGGATGGGCACCTGGTCGAGATCACCCATGACGATTGAGATCGCACCTTTCGATGAATCGATGCTGGAAGCAGCCGCGCAGGTCTATGCGCTGCGCCACGCACAAGACCGGCATATGTTGCCAGGTCTGCCAGACTACTTTGACCAGGTGGAGGCGGCGCGCCACGCCGTGGAAACTGCCTGGTGCCATACGCACACCAGCGGGGCAGCGGCGCTTGAAAATGGTCGGCTGGTGGCATATGTGTTCGGAGAAGCTAAAGCTGATACGCTGCGCGAGCGGCATATCTGGATGCACTTTGCCGGGCACGCGGTAGACCCGCAGCACGACCCGGAGCTGTATCGTGACCTGTATGCGGTGGTGGGGCAAGCCTGGCTAAATAAAGGATATTCTCACCATTTTATTCTGCTGCCTGCGGCGCCAGACGCGCGAAAAGATGCCTGGTTACAGCTTGGGTTTGCCTATGAACAGGTCTACGCCCTGCTATCCCTGGCGGATTGGAAGCCGCACGAGTCCCAAATTCCCGCGGGTATCGTAGTGCGCCAGGCACACCCGCAGGATAGCAGGCTGCTGGAAGAACTGGCGCCAATCATCCGCCGCCATCAAGCCGGCGCGCCGGTATGGGGAACGGCACTGCCCGAAGACGAGCAGGAAATCCGCCAGGGGTATTCCGAGCTGGCTGGAGATCCATCCTGGGTCGTCTGGCTGGCGATACTGTATGGAAAGGCTGTGGGAATGCAGGGTTACCACCGGCGCGAGACCTCCCCAGGAGACCCGCTGATCCCGGATGGATGCATTGAGTTGAGTGTAGCAGGCACCCTGCCGGAGGCGCGCGGCCGAGGGGTCGGGGTTGCGCTGACCCAGCACGGCCTTGAAAGTGCCAGACAGGCTGGTTATGCCTGGTGCTTGAGCGATTGGCGGATTACAAACCTGCTGTCCTCGCGTTTTTGGCCGCGGCGTGGATTCCAACCCGTGGCTTACCGCATGGTGCGGCATGTGGATAGCCGTGTGCTTTGGGCTTCCTAAAGGGTCAATTTGTAAAATGGACGGGGCGAGTGCAACGGTCTTCTTGTTGCACTCGCCCCGTTTCGCGTAAGGGGGAATGTTAACGGGTTACCAATGGCATGAAAAGTATATTGGGCGCTTGTGCGAGGATGTTGATGTTGACGAGAGCAGGCGATGACGCGTAGAGATCGCCATCGGTGCCGTTCCATTCAAAGGAGGTATCGCCCAGCCAGCCGGCTTCAGGGACGAAGACCAGGCCTGGTAAGTCTGCTGCAGGGATTTCCTGTCCAAGACTGACGGCAACCCCGTCCAAAAGCAATGCGCCTGTTGCTGGAAGCGCGGCAATGCGCACTGCTGACAGGACGTCGCCGTCGATATCGCTAAAAGCGTTGGTGAAATCTGCACTGGAAAACAACAAACTGGCGTTGGAAAAGCCGACCTTGTTTACATCGACTACCTCTGGAGCGTCGTTGACAGGCTCCACAGTGATGGTGAAGGTTTGCACACCGGAGACGTCCATGCCGCCGTCGGCTGTGCCCCCATCGTCCGACAGGGTGACAGAGATCACAGCGCTGCCGCTAAGATTGGGCATCGGATGATAAGTCAGGTCGCCGCTGGCGGCATCGATGGCAGGCAAAGCCGCAAAAAGATCGTCGTTGCTGGTCTGCGACGTAAAGGTGAGCACCTGGCTGATTTCATTGGCTGCGCCGGGAGAAATTGCGGTAGCCCAGGCGGGTATGTTCTGAGGTCCGGCATCCTCATCGATGACCGGATCCACGCCGGTGATGAAGGAGGGCGCGTCGTTGATCGGATTGATGGTGATGGTGAAGCTGTAGAGCGCCGAGGTGTTGATCCCGCCATTGACGGTACCGCCGTTGTCTTGCGCGGTCACCGTGATCACCGAGCTGCCATAGGCATCAGGAGCTGGTGTGTAGTTAAGCACTCCCATGGGTGAAATGGCTGGTCCATTGCTGAACAGGCTCGCATCTGCAGCATCCAACTGGAAGGAGACCACTTGCGTATTTTCATTCGCCGGACCTGGGGATATAGCGGTAGCCCAGGAGGGCACTACACGCATGCTGGAATCCTCATTCGTGGCGTCGTCCTGCCCGCCGATGAAGGACGGGCCATCATTGACTGCGGTGACGGTAATGCTGAAGGTCTGTACAGACGAGGTGTCTGCGCCGCCATTGGCAGTGCCGCCGTCATCTGTCAAACTGATACTGCAAATGGCTGTCCCGTTGGCATCAGAAGCGGTT
>Ga0105100_10002464_pt1 | contig 10839 bp, 7 predicted proteins | sample PPLLak12cMay2015_2_FD_87033 | JGI IMG/M metagenome (GOLD analysis project Ga0105100, IMG submission 87033) | Freshwater sediment microbial communities from Prairie Pothole Lake near Jamestown, North Dakota, USA - PPLs Lake P8 Core (1) Depth... | ecosystem: Environmental > Aquatic > Freshwater >... | reverse complement strand
GGGGTTGTGTGTCCAAGTGAATGAGGATTAGAGGGGTGGCCTCGACCAGGAGACCCGGTGCCCCATGCCGTATACTCTGCCCCCCCTACCTCTGCAAAATGTGATGTGAAGAAGTTGACTTTTCGGGACGGTTTGTGTACTAAAGACTTACACACATCGAATTGTGTCAAACTGGAGTCGAATCTTCAAGCGATTTAAATTCAGCATGTTATGTTTGATTGGCGGGGTGTCGGTTCGATCCCGTCCAGCTCCACCAAAAAAACAAAAGGGCTTCCAAAACGGTGAGCCCTTTTTCATTTCATGGCTTCCCAATTCTCATCCTCCTATTCCGCCGGCCTCCGAATTACACAACATTTATGGATACGCGTCTTCCGCAACCTCAACATAGTGTAGTTATAATAAAATATGATAGTTAAGTTTATTTATTGACATATATAGTAAAATATGTAAAATTATATGCTATTCTTAAGCAGTCATCCCACTAGAGTGCGTGAGGAACGGCTTTGAAAACCAACCAATTGAAACAGGTCCGAGAAAGCCTTCTCATCAGCAAATCCGAGTTGGCTAGGAAAGCAGGGGTATCCCTTTTGACGATCGGCAGGATCGAGAGAGGCCTGCCTTCCAGAAATGAAACCAAAAGGAAAATCCTGGCTGCACTAGGGTTAAGGCCTTCGCAAAAGGACACAGTCTTTTCGAGAAATCAGCCACCGGGATAACCGCTCTACCATGCCATAGGTGTTCCAGCCGGGACTGTGCAAACCGGAGCCACAGATCCGGCAGCAAGATGAAACCGGCCGTGCTTTAGATCGCGGAGGAATCCTTCATGACCTATGCGACAAGTCATCAGACATGGGCTAAATCCCTTACGGAAGACCCCTATCGGTTCCCAAGCCAGGGCAGAGCATCGCGACCGCTTCATGAAATAATAAGGCCTCTTCGCAGCAAGAAACGCGCTCCTGAGGATTGTCTTGGATGGCTCTTTGACTTTGAAAACCATTCGGGCGAGCCCCACCCGTGGGGAAGAGGAGGGGAGACCTACGGAGCCTTTATCAAGAGCGTATCCCTCCTGACAGAATCGCGAGATCCTTACACCGCGGGCCATCAAAGGAAGGTCTCTGAGCTTGCGGAGGGCATTGCTCGGGAAATGGCATTACCTGCCGACATGATCGAAGGGATCAGAGTCGCCGGAATTATCCACGATATAGGGAAGCTGTCTGTGCCGGCTGAAATTGTCACAAAACCTGGGGCCCTCACTCCTTTCGAATTCTCGATCATAAAGGAACACCCCGGAAAGGCTTTCGAGGTTCTCAAGGAAATCGATTTCCCGTGGCCTGTGGCTGAAATGGTGCTTCAGCACCATGAACGGCTCGATGGCTCCGGATACCCCCTGGGGCTCAGGGGGGATGAGATTAGGCTGGAAGCTCGTGTTTTGGCGGTTGCGGATGTTGTGGGGGCTATTTCAAGCCACAGACCTTACCGCAGAGATCTGGGAATTGAGGCAGCGCTTAAGGAGATTGACGCGAACAAGGGGGTCTTCTACGACGCCAGAGTTGCAAGAGCGTGTCAGAGGTCTCTCAAAGACGCGAACGGGTTGATGGCTGAGCCGTGATCATCAACAGCCCCCCTTCATTCCATCCGTGCGGAGTTGTCGTCGTAGCGGGTAGAGAAGACAGCCGCCTTGCCGGAGAAAACGTTGCAGTGGCTGAGGACGTGCTCGGCAACCTCTTTCCTTTTCCCTTGCTCCAGAGCGTTGAACGACTGGACAAACTCCCCTTCATCAAGGATCGCAGAAAGAATGGTCCAGATCTCCTCTGCTTTCATGTCAGGCCTTAAACCCAGCTTTTCTTTTTTCGAAGCGCCTTCAAAGACCTCCCGGGCCTCTTTCAGCACATTCTCGAGATTCTCCCGGATGGCTTGGACCTCCGATTCCAGGGCATGATAGGAGTGGCAGGATGGGGTGACAAAGCAGGTGGTTTCAAAAGAGGAGAGCTTGATCCTGATGCCGATTTGAACTTCCGGCTTTTTTCCCTCTCCCTTTCCCGCCTGAGTGGTAAGCTTAAAAATGCTGTCCATGCAACTAAAGCTCCAGTTCGCTCATTTCCATAGCTGCTTCAATCACCATGCCGGAGCCCTTTGCCCTAGCTAGCGCTTTGCACTCCGCCGCCAGGGCCGTCACCTGAGGATCGGTCCTGGCAGGATCGTGATGGGTGAGAACAAGTCTTTTCACGTTGGCTTTATCGGCCATCGCAAAAGCAGCTCCGTAGTCCGAGTGGCCCCAACCACGGCGCTCTTCAATTTCCCCAGGGGTAAACTGAGAGTCATGGACCAGGATGTTCGCGTCCTTGCAGAACTTGATATAATCCTTCGGGGTCCTCCCCTTCCACCGATCCTCCCGGAGTTCGTTATCTGTCATGAAAACGAAAACCTTGCGGCCTTCTTTGAACCGGAATGCAAATCCGCCCTGAGGATGATGGAGGGGTGCAGCACTGATTAGCGCGCCATCCACCTCAAGGTCCCCGTGGCGCAATTTATCCAGGTAAGTGATTTTAGCTTTGAGGTCCGCGAACTTGACCGGAAAAAAACCATCCCCCATTTTGTTGTCAAAGGTGTTCTTGAGACCGTTCATGCAGGTAGGATAGCCGTCGATTTTTAGGTGCGTCGAGGACTTGTAAAGGGGACCGAAATAAGGAAAGCCAAGAACGTGATCCCAGTGGATGTGAGTGACGAGAAGATGAACATCGAGAGTTTCACTCCCGGCCGACAAATTGTCGCCAAGAGGCCTGATCCCAGTCCCGGCATCAATGATGATGACGCGTCCGCTCTCCAGGGTGATCTCAAGACATGTGGTGTTTCCGCCGTAAAGGATGGTGTCTTTTCCCGGAACCGCAATGGAGCCGCGGGTGCCCCAAAACTTGATTCTCATAAACCCTTCCCTGCGACGACGTGATCCAGGCCTCTTTGGGTTAGACAGCCCGCCGAGAATGTGTTTAAATTCGAAGTGATAGCAGTTTAAGACAAGAGCCGGCCTCCTGTCAATTCAAAAGAGTTGCCAGCTGATCTAATGAGCATCAATCGAGGGCCATCAAACTTCAAACGGATCGTATGGTTCCTTCTCCGGTTCTTGGTTCCTCTCTTCTTTGCGAGCCCTGTCCCGGCCGCTTCTCCAGAAGAGTATTTTCCTGTTCCAGGCCTGACGGACCTCAGAACCACCTTCAGCGATAGGACCCACAGCCCTGAAAGATTTTCGAGTTGCGATTTGCGATTGGAGAACTTTTCAAAAAGAGATAGTATTCCGAGGAATCGGATGGGGCGTTGGAAAATCGGCAATCGAAAATCAAGAACCTGAAATCGAAAATCTCCTATGTGCGGCATTTGCGGAAAAATTGATCTCACCGGCAAGGCGGTGCCTCTGGATCTTCTCAGAAGCATGACCGAGTCCTTTGCCTACAGAGGGCCCGACGACGAAGGGTTTTTCTCGGACGGCCCGGCCGGATTGGGCCATCGCCGGCTGAGCATCATCGATCTGTCCCCTGCCGGCCGCCAACCCATGAGCAACGAGGATGGGAGCCTCCAACTGGTCTTCAATGGTGAGATTTATGATTTTGCGGAAACGAGGAAGGAGCTTGTTTCAAAGGGCCACACCCTGAAGAGCCACACGGACACCGAGACGGTCCTGCACCTTTACGAAGAAGAGGGAGTGTCCTGTCTCAAGCGCCTGAACGGCATGTTCGGTTTTGCTCTCTGGGATGCGCGGCTCCAGAGGCTCTGGCTTGCAAGAGACCGCCTCGGCAAGAAACCTCTGGTCTACTCCTGGGACGGCAAGCGGTTGATCTTTGCTTCAGAGATCAAAGCCATCCTCATGGACCCGGACGTGGCCAGAGAGATCGACTTCGAAGCCCTCGATCTCTACCTCACCCTGAATTACATTCCGGCCCCATGGACGATTTTCAAGAACATCCGGAAATTGCCGCCGGGGCACCATCTGCTCCTGGAAAAAGGGGAACTCTCCATTCAATCCTTCTGGGACCTTTCTGCGAACGGAGGAGAACCGGAGAACACTTCACCGTCGGATTCCTTGACGTGGGATCAGTGCAAGGAACGTCTCAGAGGACTTCTCGAAGCCGCTGTCGGACGCCGCCTCATTGCGGATGTTCCACTAGGCGCTTTTCTCAGCGGCGGCCTGGATTCCAGCATCATCGTCGCCCTCATGGCCAGACAATCCGGCCGGCCCGTGAAGACCTTCTCCATCGGATATGAGGATCTCCCTTTCTTTGATGAAACGCGTTATGCCCGGGAGGTGGCGAGATGGAACAGCACCGAGCACTATGAATTCAAGCTGGGTTACGAGGACATCCTCGACGCCTTCCCCAAGGTCCTGGACATCCTCGACGAGCCTTTTGCGGATTCTTCAGCGGTTCCCACGTACATTGTTTCCAGAGAAACCAAACGCCATGTCACCGTAGCCCTTTCGGGAGACGGGGGCGACGAGCTCTTTGCCGGTTACAGGATGTACCTGGGCGAGTACTGGGCCAAGCCTTACGCGAGGATCCCCAACGTTCTTCGCGACCGTCTGATCGCACCGCTTGTGGGTAGTCTTCCGGATGCACGGGACAAACCGGGTCTCGAGTTGGTCCGAAGGGCCAAGAAATTCCTGCGAGGAATGAGTCTCTCTTTTCCCGAACGCTTTTGCGGATGGCGTGAAATATTCTCCTTCTCAACACGACAGAAGCTGCTGAGACACCCTCCGGAGGGGAATCTCTACCTGGAATCCATCCGGAAAAGCGTGGAAGGCAAAAAGAGGCTTTTCCCGGAAGACGAGATCAACCTCATGCTCTATCTGGATGTGAAAGGATTGCTTCCCGGAGACATGCTCACCAAGGTGGACCGGATGAGCATGGCCAACTCCCTGGAGGTGCGTGTCCCCTTTCTCGACCACACCTTGGTTGAGTACGTCTTCAGTCTCAAAGGGTCTACCAAGCTGGGAGCCTGGAAAGGGAAACGCATCCTGACCGAAACCTTCAAAGACCTCTTGCCCCCTCTTCTTCACAACAGACCGAAGTGGGGATTTGAAATGCCCATCGGCGCGTGGCTGAGAAAGGAGCTCAAGTTCCTTATCGAGGAGTATCTTCGCAAGGACCGGATCCAGAAGCAGGGCCTCTTTGATCCCCGAATCATCAGTGACCTGGTCTCGAATCACATGAGCGGACGTCGGGATACCTCCTGGCAGCTATGGAACCTGATCGTTTTTGAACACTGGTATGAGAAATACATCAAGTAAAGGTTCACAGTTCACCGTTCATCGTTCACGCAAAAAGAACGAAGAGGGTCTTCCGAGCGCCGTGCCTGTCCTGAGCTGCGTCGAAGGGCACCGTGCCTCTTGGTTCAGGAAACTCATCCCCTCAGCAATATTTCTCCTGACATTGCCGATGACCGGTTGCCAGGTTTCCTACCTCTTTCACGCGGCAGCAGGCCAGTTTCGATTTCTCTATCATGCGGTCCCTGTGGAAGAGGTTCTTCAGCAGGACTCCTTGTCTGAGGCTGAAAAAAGACGCCTTGCTCTGGTCTCCCGCATCAAGGAGTTTGGAGAAAATGAGTTGGGCCTCAAGAAATCAGACAACTACGAAACAATCAACTTGAAGGATCAGTCTCCGGTCTACACCGTGTCCGCCTCTCCAAAGGACAAACTGGCCCTCAAGACCTGGTGGTTTCCTGTGGCGGGGCATGTCCCCTACCTGGGGTTCTTTGATCTGGAAGCAGCCAGGAGGGAAAGGGACAGGCTCCTGGCCGAGGACCTTGACACCTTTGTCGGAAGGGCAGAGGCCTACAGCACGCTCGGGTGGTTCAAAGATCCTCTCACGCTGCACCTGATCCAGGGCTCTGACCTGAACCTCGTTGAGACGATTCTTCACGAGATGACGCACAGCACCCTCTATGTCAAAGGCCAGGGCGAGTTCAACGAAGGTCTGGCTCAGCTGATCGGGAAAAGGGGTGCCCTCCTCTTCTTCGAGAAAACCTTCGGCCCTTCGCACCCGGCGACCCTGGAAGCGAGGGATTCGATCACTGATGAATTGCTTTTTTCCTCCTTCCTGGTCTCCCTCCTCTCTGAACTGGATGCCCTCTACAAGGAGACACAACACCCCTATAGCCTGAAGCTCTCCGAGAGAGAAAAGGTCTTTGCGCGGCACATGGAGAAGTTCAAGGGGGTCAGGGACCTTATGCGGACCGGCCGCTTTGCGAACTTCGGCCAAGGAGGGGGTCTCAACAATGCCTACTTGATGTCCGTCGGCCTCTACCATCGCCACTACGCTCTGTTTGAAATGCTTCTGGCCCAAAAAGGAAACTCCATTAAGGATCTCCTACTTTTCTTCCGGGATCTGTCCGAGGACAAGGGGAATGTAATTGACAGGTCCCGCGAGTGGTTGAGCGCGCAGAATGCCCGGAAGAACGGGGTCTCTTCCTAGAATGTCAAGGAAGCGGAAGTTTTTTATTCTACTTGGCTTCGGGCTGGTGCTTGCCCTTTGCACCGGCGCCGCCGTGGTCTTCTATTATGCGGAGTCTCCCGGCGCACTCAAAGCTCTGATCGAACGGTCCATTTCGCGTACGACCGGGACGCAGTGCACAATCAGCGAATTCGCCTACTCTGTGAATCCCCTCTCCCTTCGTGCGAGGGGAATCCAGCTCGTCGACCATGTGCAGCGCTTCCAGCTGGACGTTGCTGAATTGGTCACAGAGCTTTCTCTTCAAGGCCCCTTCACCCGAAGAAGCCTAGTCGTGAAGCGCCTCACCCTCCAGGGGCTCTCCCTGAACACCCATCATGCTTCCGGCCTCTCGGAGACGGTCGAAAAACCTTCGACTCCGGGCTTCTTCGCTCGGCTGGCGAGAGGGCTTATGGCCCTGGTTCTCTTTCGGGATATTCAGGTCGATAACGCGGAACTGAGCGGCGGCCATGTGAACAGTGAAATGGGCGAGCAGATCCTAAGGATGAGCGGAATTCACCTCAGTCTGGATGAAGCCAAATCCCTGCAGGTCTCCTGCCATGGCTTTCTGCGATGGCCTTCTGAGGAAATGGAATTGACCATGCCGCACCTCCAGCTCACAGCGGATCGCACGTTTTCAATCGTCGATCCGGAAATCAGGATGACCCTGAAAGCCTGGGAGATGACCTTTGCGACACGTCATGGGAAAGCGGAACACCTCTCCGGCGAGACGGAGGTCCTATACGCCCGGGACAAGAGACTCCTCACTTTCAACTCTGCTCGTCTTTGCTCTGAAAAACTCACCGTGAAACATTGGAATGGGTCCCCATCCCCTCCTTTGACAGTGCATTTCAAGGCCGATGGTTTCTTGGACTTCTCCGGTAGGAAAGCTGGGGCCCGGCACTTTCAACTGATTTTGAAAGAGATCCTGGAGGCGACAGGCGACTTCTATGGTGAAGCGGGAACCCACCTGGAAGCAAGAGTCACCGACCTCGCTTTGCACGTGAGTCTCCCAAAGGTAGGTCCTTTGCTCTCTGCGTATTTTGGATCAAAAGCTTCCTCTTGCCTGCTCGGAGGTGCGGCCCACGTGACCGGCGACGTCCATGGAATCCTTGAAGGAAAAACCTGGCAGTGGGACTTGGACCTCCAAGGCCGGATAAAAGAAAGCGATGTATCCTTCACCACACCCGATGCCCGGGGCAGCGGAGTCGTGACGGCGGAACTCCAGGTGAAAGGCAGATTCCCTTCTGTCCAAACCGAGTTGACCTTCGCCGCGGAAAAGGCGGATCTCTGGTGGAAGGGCATGGGAGTGACATCCGCAAAAACGGCCTTTTCGGCGACGGGCAAAGGACTGGATATTGGTGTGCAGAATCTGAACGTCAAGGCCTCTCAGGCCGAATTCGTTTTCAGCGGAAAGCGGGTTGAAGTTCCTGGTATCGAAGCGCAGATTGGAAGTGGAACGATCCATTTTTCTTCCGCAAAGCTCAACTTCCCGAGAATCGACATCCACACCTCGCTGTTGAGGAATTTGCAGCTCTCCGTAGACTCTCAGGCGGGTGAGGTAAGTTTTGCCCTGGAAGGCAGGGACGTCAGAGTCTTCTCTTTGGTACAGGCTCTGAATCTTCTCCCTTCGGATTGGCAGATGGAGGGAGCCGATTCCCTCTTGATGAGAGGCTCACTGAACCAAGAGGGTCATTGGCTTGTGGAATCAAAATGGACTCTCGACCAGTTCGCTTTTCAAAGTCCCGATTCCAGACACGCCGGTGAAAAGATCTCCCTCGGCCTCAGCGTCGCGGCGGCCGGAGACAGGGGTCAGACCCAATGGAGGACCTCTGTCCAGGGAATTGCGGGAAAAGGAGGCTTTCTGTACGATCGGATTTATGTCGATTTGAACAGGAACAGTCTGCACTTCCAGGCCGATGGGACGCACGACTTGTCTACCGGGACCACCGACGTTAAGGACTTCAAGTTAACGCTACGCGATCTCCTGTCCCTTGAAGCAGAGGGGCAACTGGCGGATCTCGCACTGCAGAGGCCGTGTCATCTTCGCGGGCGGCTTCCGCGAGTGCACCTCAAGCCTGCCTTCCAGCTTTTTTTTAAAGAGCCCTTCGAGCGAGAGGCGCCGTTCCTTGCGGAACTCACTGTAGAGGGAGACCTCATGGCTGAGATGGAGTTTCAAAAGGAGAGCGAAGGTTGGAAATTCCTTGGCCGCTGCTCATGGCACGACGGCGGGATCCTCGGAAAAGGGTTCATGATGGAGGGGATTGAACTGGATCTTCCCTTCTGGTGTGAAAACCCGGGGGCTTCAATGGAGGCGTCGTACAGAGGGAAACTCCCCGCCTCTAAGGATTTCCAGAGAGAAGGAAGCCTATTCATACAGTCGATTGCTGCTCTCCCCTTTCTCTCGAACCAGTCTTTCACTGCCCGAGCCCGGAGCACTCCGAATCTCATTTCTTTCACGGTCAGGGATCCCGTCAGCACTCCAGGGGGAAAGGTCGAACTCGGCCCGATATCCCTCCGTGGGCTGTCAACCCTTTCGCCTTCCCTCGTGACGAGCGTAACCCTGAGCGAGGGCGATCTGACTCCCTTTCTCTCCGAGCTTTGGTCACACCCCGTAGAAGGGTCGATCCGGGCAAAACTTGATGTTCTGCATTTTGATGGCGATCATATCAAAACCAGAGGGGACGTGAGCGTTCGGGCTTTTGGAGGGCTGATCGTTCTCTCAAACCTTGGTGTTTCGGGAGTTCTCGGCCCCACCCCCGCGATTCTCCTCGACGCAACGTGGAAGGATCTCAATCTCGCCCAACTCACCTCAGGGACCCCCTTTGAAAAAGTTGAGGGCATTCTCAGGGGGCAGGTCAAGTCCCTGGAGATGGTCGGCGCTGAACCCCAGCGATTTGATCTTTTCATGGAGACCGTACCGACCCAAGAGGTGCCGCAAAAAATCGGCGTCAGAGCTCTGGAAAACATTGCCCGAATCGGCGGTGGTGGGAGCCCTTTCATCGGGCTGGCAGGGGCACTCACTTCTCTCTTCAAGGAGTTCCCCTACGACAAAATTGCGATCCAGGCTTCCCTTGAAAACGACATCTTCAGGATAGGCGGGCCCCTCAAAGAGGGGGACAAGGTCTATCTGGTGAAAAGAAGTGGCCTTTCAGGAGTAAATGTTGTAAATCAAGACCCTGACCGGCAGATCAGTTTCAAAGACATGATGAAAAGAATTAAGCGGGTAACCGAATCTGCGGCGGGTGTGCCGGCAGAAGAACCAAACCCCAAAAACAACAATTGAGCGATTGAGGCATTCTGGAATTGAGGGATTCGCAATTCCAGAATCCCAGAATTCCAGAATTCTTCAGGAGGCGTGACATGAACAGATGGCGAAAGAGCTTTCGGGCATTGATCTTCGGGATCATGATTTTCACCGCTGCCTGCGTGACCATCAACATTTACTTTCCTGCGGAAAAAGTGGAGTCCGTGGCCGGGGAAATTGTCAAGGACATTCGAGGCCAGGAAAAGGATAAACAGGAGAAAGGTGACAAGACCTCCTTCTGGAGGACTATGCTGCCGGGCCTCCAGGTGAACTCGGCCTGGGCCGAGGAGGCCACCACGGTCTCCAACCCAACCATTCGTGCTCTCAAGGAGAGAATGAAGGCGAATTACCAGCAGATGAAACCCTTCTATGCGAAAGGAGCCGTGGTTGAGAACAACAGCGGCTACGTGTCCCTCGGGAACACGCAAACCCTGGATATAAAGGAAAAACGGGATCTCAACGCGCTGGTGACTGCGGAGAACTCCATGAGAAAACAGCTCTACGAAGAGGTGGCCAAAGCTTTGAAGATCGACCTCAGTCAAGTGAATCGTGTTGGCGAAATCTTTGCCAAGGAGTGGCAAAAGCCGACACGCTAAATTGTGCTTCGCCGGTTGGAGTGGCATGGAAAAAACACCCCCTGAAATCTACGACAAGTACATCAAGGCCCTGATGGACATCAGCCAGGCCATCACCTCCGATCTTTAGCTGGAGGATCTCCTGAAACTCATCGTCATGGTCACCGCCAAGGTTACCGTAGTGGAGATCTGCTCTCTGTGGCTGATCGATGAGAGCGAAACCCCCAAGAAGATAAGACTGAAGGCCACCCAGGCCATTGATCCCGACTACGTCAAAGACCGGTCCCTCAACATGAACGAGGGCGTGGTAGGCTATGTGGCCACCCACAACCAGTCTCTCATTATCAGGGATGTGCTCAAGGAGCCTTTGTTCAAAGAGAAAGAGATGGCCAGGAAGCTGGGTCTCGTCTCCATGGTCAGCGTTCCCATGACCATCAAGGAAGGGAAAGTGATAGGCGTCCTGAACTGTTTCACGGCCATG
>Ga0105100_10002461_pt1 | contig 10844 bp, 5 predicted proteins | sample PPLLak12cMay2015_2_FD_87033 | JGI IMG/M metagenome (GOLD analysis project Ga0105100, IMG submission 87033) | Freshwater sediment microbial communities from Prairie Pothole Lake near Jamestown, North Dakota, USA - PPLs Lake P8 Core (1) Depth... | ecosystem: Environmental > Aquatic > Freshwater >... | reverse complement strand
TCGATGCCCAGTGTGAAGGTGCCGTGGGTGCGCCTGTCATCAATGGAGATATAATAGGTATGTCCAATGGTCAACGTATCGGTACTTAATGACAACGCCCCTGCATAATAATCGGCAGCGTTGGCACATTTAACCTCCGTACCCTCATCGTTCCATAAGGCAATCTGCTGTCCGCGCATCGATCCGTATGTGCCGCCTGTTGTGATATCGACATTAACTGAATTGGTTGTGGCCACGAATTTAAACCAAACATTGTTATCGACTCCGCCGCTCCAGCAGCTGCCGGCACTCTCATCACCGGTAGCATAGGTATTGTCATAGGCCGCATCGGCCGATGACCAGTTGCTGATATCCGTCAATTCAATGGCACCTGCTTTATAATCGTAGTCAACCAGATTGCTGGCACAAATGGCAAATGATCCATGAGTCCGTCTGTCGTCCACTGATACAAAGTAGGTATGGCCTATGGTTAGGGTATCGATACTCAATGGCAATGTTCCTGCATAATAGTCAGCGCCATTGGCACATTTCACCAGATCGCCGGCTTCATTCCATACCGCAATCTGTTGTCCGCGCATAGTACCATAACTACCTCCGGTGGAAACATTAAAAGTCAGGTTGGTTGTGGTGGCTGCAAATTTAAACCATACATTGTTCCCGACACCTCCTGTCCAGCAGCCGGGATCATCGCCATCGGCTGTTGCATAGGTGTTGTCATAGTTGGCCAGCGCCGAACACCATGATCCGATATGCGGAATTGTTTTGGCTCCTTCAAGGTAATCATATCCGGCTTTGTTATTGATACATAAGGTAAATGTACCATGGGTTCTTCTGTCATCCACCGAGATGTAATAGGTGTTTCCGGGAGTTAAGGATCCGGAAGTCAGCGTAAGTGTCCCGGCATAATAATCAGCAGCATTGGCGCAGTTAACCTCTGTACCTGCTTCTGTCCACAGGGCAATCTGCTGACCCCTCATCGATCCGTATGATCCTCCTGTTTTTACTTCAATTTGTACTTCACCCGAGATGGCCACGAACCTGAACCATACATTGTTGTCTGTACCGCCGGTCCAGCAGCTTCCGGCACTTTCATCGGCTGTGGCATAGGTATTATCATAGGCTGCATCAGAAGAACACCAATGGTCAAGGTCGGTCAGCAATATAGCCCCGCTTTTCAGATCAAACGGAACGGTGTTGTCAATTTCAAGTGTGAAGGTTCCATGTGTTCTTCTGTCATCCACCGAAATCCAGAAGTAATGCCCTACGGTTAAGGTATCCGCACTCAGGGTGAGTGTTCCTGCATAATAATCGGCTGCATTAACGCATCCCACCTGATCGTTGTTCTCATTCCAGAGTGCAATCTGCTGACCGCGCATGGTACCTTTGCTGCCCCCTGTAAGCACACTTATGGTTATGGTAGGAGTTTCTGCTTCGAATTTAAACCATACATTGTTCCCGACACCCTCTGTCCAACAGCTTCCGGCGTTTTCGTCGGGAGTAGCATATACATTATCATAAACAGCATCGGCTGATGACCAGTCTTCCAGATCAATTAAGTAATCAGCGCCGATCTTATAATCATATCCGATTTCGTTGTCAACAGCGAGGGTGAATGTTCCGTTCGTTCTCCGGTCATCCACCGATATCCGGTATGTATTGCCAATGGTTAATGTGTCGGTTTGCAGGGTCAGCGTTCCCGAAAAATAATCGGCCGCATTAGCACATTGTACCAGATCACCAGCATTGTTCCACAATGCAATTTGCTGGCCTCTCATGGTGCCATATGTGCCACCGGTCATTACATCGATTTTTATAACTTCATTTTCCGCAACAAATTCGAACCATACATTATTGCCGACACCTCCGGTCCAGCATGACGGGGTGTTTCCGTCAGGGGTCATGTAAATGTTCGAATATTCAGCATCGGCGGACTGGAAATCATTGATATCGGGAAGCAATACGGCACCTGACTGGTAATCGTAGCTTACAGAGTCATTTACACAAATTTTAAAGGTGCCATGTGTCCTCCTGTCATCGATCGATATATAGTAAGTATGCCCGGCCGTTAACGTATCGGTACTTAATATCAATGATCCTGCATAATAATCCGCTGCATTGGCACAACCAACCTGGGAGCCGGCCTCATTCCATAATGTAATTTGCTGTCCCCGCATGGTTCCTGTTGAACCACCCGTAGTAACATCGATAAATATGCCATTTGACAATGCATTGAACTTAAACCAAACATTGTTTCCTGTACCGCCGGTCCAGCAACTTCCAGCACTCTCATCAGCAGTGGCATAAGTATTGTCAAAAGCCGCATCGGCAGAGCAGTAATTATTGATATCGGCTATTTCAACAGCTCCTGATTTATAATCATTACTTGTTTAATCGTCGATACACAGAGAAATTGTGCCATGCGTTCTTCTGTCATCTACAGAAATCCAGTATTTATTTCCCGCCGTAAGGGTGTCTATGCTAAGGGGCAGGGTTCCGGCAAAATAATCAGCGGCCTCTATGCATTTAACCAGGGTATTGCCGTCGTTCCATAGGGCTATCTGTTGTCCCCGCATACTCCCGAATGCCCCTCCGGTTTTTACTTCCACGCTGACAGCACTGGCCGGGGCAACGAATCTGAACCAGACATTATTCCCTGTACCGCCTGTCCAGCATGCAGGAGAAGCCCCGTCAGCTGTTGCCGATGCATTCGTAAACTGTGCATTAGATGAACACCAACCGGTCAAATCGGTTAACCAGATGGCTCCGGACTGCTGGTCATGATTTCTGACATCGACATATTGTGTGTCAGCGTTTTCGCATGTATTAATATCGGTATAGGAATAAATTATTTCATGTAATCCAAGACCTGCTATAGATGGACTAAACTGACTGCCCACTATGCCGTCACCGGTGAAAGTACCCCCGGCCGGGTCTCCTGTTAATGTTACAGGGAGATCGGTTATTTGATATACTGAATCGAGGCCTGTGAAACTGACAACAGGTAAGGCATTAAGAGTAACATCCAGGGTAACTGTATCACCTGAAGTACATCCGTTATTTTCGACAACTTTAACACCTGCAGATCCTGATAAGCCACCCCAATCCACGGTAATACTGCTTGTGTTCGTTCCCCCTGACTGTGTTCCTCCGGTAATGAACCATTCGTATGTGGATCCGGGGGTGTCGGCAACCGAATAGCCAATCCCCGTAACATTAATACATTCACTGGTTGAACCCGCTATCGGAGAGGTAACAGGAATCAGGCAGCAACTTATGGATGCTTCCCAACCAGTATTTTCAAGACTTCCATCGGAAGTAAACAGGAATGTCAAGGCAGAATCGGATGATTCCACAGAAAATGACAATCCCTCACCGGTATAGTTCCCGATTAACGCTGATAACGTGTCGGACCCGTCAAATATTTTTAAGGTATCTCCTCCTTCGTTTCTAAGATCAAAAGAAGTAAAATTGAAAACAATTCTTTCTCCGGCAGGCGCATGAAACGTTGTGGTATATTTTTCATTACTGCCATAGGATCCCAAACCGGAACCACTATCGTAAAAGGTACCGCTACATGTTTGAATGGTATCTTCTTGAATGATGTTTATAGGATAGCTTTGTGCGTCTGCACGATAAACAGAGGAATAAAGAGAGATTATTATCAGAAAAGCGAGATATGGTACCTTTTTTATGATCATCATCACTTGATGATTATATCATAAAAATATTTCATTTTCAGTTAATATCCAATACGATTTTATGAACGGTTCTTCAAAGACAAGGTGGAAAGCTTCTGCCTGTTTATTGAACTTGATCTGGAGGATGTTGCCCGGCTTTCTCAAAACCATCTTCTCACAAAAATGTGTAAAACAGCCTGGTACAAATTGGGGTCCACAAATTGGTGATTTATTACGCATAAATCATACTAAAATGTGATTTTTCGTGCAAGAAAAACTGAGTTTAATACTTGATAAAAATCTTTTGCGTTTAACAAGACCAGGTGAACAATGGACATATATATTAAAACCATTCCCATTAACGTAAAGAATGTTGATCAGTTTCCGGTCAACGAACTTTTATTGGGGTTTATTGGGGTCGGACCAGGATAAATTACTTATTATCAGATTTTAAACCACTTATTTTGACTATTTTTTGGTCTTAGAAGGTCATTTTTATAGGTAAAAAGATCACTTTAAGACAAAAATATTATCGTTATGGCAAGAGCAAACCGATATTTTATTTCCGACAATATAGGGCATATTAAGGATGGTGTCAACGGATTCTGATAATAAAATAAACCGTGGAAGTGTTTCTGAACCTTTAATGCCTTACAATGCCCTTTTTTAACCCAAAAACAATGTTCTAAGGCCAAAAAAGGGTTTGTTTTTAGTGTCAGTTAATTGTTTATCAATGATATATCTTGGTCCGACCCCTATCGACCCCTATTATAAAAAATAACAATGCAGCTTAAAATTCAATTTTCCATGTAATCATCGGGAAGAAACCGATCTGGAATACATCTTTTAATTCGCCGGTTCCGGGATCGAATTTCTGCAACAGGATATTTTTATGATTGGTAATATTCTGAAAATCGAATGCAACCTCCTGGCTGAACCGTTTAAAATTTGTGCGGTAACCGATGCGGCAATCAAACCGCAGAAAATTGCTGTATTTTTTCTCATATGCATTTTCCCAGTCATATACTTCGTCCCCGGCCTCCATCGACTTTTCAATGTCAATGGGGACATAGCGTTTCCCACCGGCCAGAACAACTTTTGCATTGAAGGTAAATACGTGTTTGCTTCCCAATTGGTATTCATAGCCAGCCAGCATATTCAGAACATAATTCCCGTTGAAGGCCGTATTACGCCAGATCCTGTCGGCACCCCGGTATTTTGAATCGAATACGGAAAGTGTCAAAAGCCAGTAATAATTTTTACTGAAAAATTTCTCCAGGGTCAGTTCGATCCCCGTATTATATCCGTCGCCCTCATTAACAAGGCTGTCAACCAGCGGGAGAAAAAAGTTGTCCCCTGCATTCAGCAGTGAAAACTGGCCGGATCCGTTTTCTCTCACGGGTATGGCGTACAGCCATTGAAAGTAAAGTTCTGTTTTGATCCTGGCATTTTTCGTAAAGAGCCTGTCATAGCCTACTACCGTATGAAAACTACGGGAAAATCCGAGATTGTGATTGGTAAGTTCGGCATCTTTTTGAATGTCCGGGGTACGATAAAAATAGAGTGTTTTAGGCTGCAATTGACTATGAAAGCCATACCCAAAGCTCAATGCCTGATTTTGCTGTAAATGCCACTGCATTCCTCCTCGGGGTTCAAGTGTATGGGAACCATTAAGTGTGAAATACTGAAATCGCAATCCGGAATACAGATCAATTTTTTCGGATGGCCGGTAATGCCATTGAATATAGGCACTCCAGATACTCAGTTGCTCCCGGATATCGGTAGAACTTGCATAGGAATCATCCCGGTAGGTACTGTCATTGTAATCCACGTTGAAAACATCAGCGTTCAATCCTGCATCAAAGAAATGTTTGATATTCACTTTTTTATGGAATACTACTGACAGGGTATATTTTATTTCCCGTGACATTTCACCGTTTTTGGTAAAAAGACCCGGTGCGAGCCTGGAGAAAGTATCCGTTTTCCCCGTGTTTTCAGCCATCTGTAATGAGAGAATGGTTTTAAGGCTTGTATACGGGTTAAAGAAATAATAATGCGACAAAGCCAATATGCCCAGTCCCGATCCGCTGGTAATATTCTCCCCTGCATCCTGATAAGTCCAGTCCGAAGGTCCTTTATCCGAATCAAAAATATCGATGTGACTTTTTCCCCAAAGGCCCATCAATGAAAACCTGCCTGCATTGGCAGTGGGGATGTCAAGTTTAAAGGTCAGGTCCTGGTAGCGTGGTTTGTAATCAAGTATACCGATCTGGCCCAGCAGGTCGAACATTGAATAGCGATAGGCCAGCAGGTATGAAGAACGGGCATTTTTTTTCAAATATCCTTCCGTTCCCAGCTCAAATCCATTCCACCCGGCCTGTCCCCAAAATCCACGCTTAAAAATATTCCCTGTGCGCATCTTAAGGTCAAAAGCACCGGCGAGGGCATTCCCGTATTCTGCAGGAAACGCACCGGTAAAGAAATCAGAATTGGTTAGCAAGTTGTTATTCAGAATGGTCACCGGCCCGGCAGTCGTTCCCAAGGTTCCAAAATGATTCGGATTGGGCACGTCGATGCCGTCAAGCCGCCACAGCAATCCCATGGGTGAATTACCGCGTATGATGATATCATTCCGTTGCAGGCTCGGAGCCATGATACCGGCATAATTTGCAGCCATACGGGCCGGATCGCCGAAGCTCCCTGCATATTTGTATGTTTCCTCGATAGAAAAAGAACGGGCGCTGATCATGGCCATTTTATGCAGGGGTTGGTCTTTCCGGATCTCCGATCTGACAATTACTTCTTCCGCTGCAATTATCTTTTCTTCCATCTCAACCTCGAGAAAAGTCTCAGTTCCCGAAGAAACCGTGATATCATTAATCAGGACATCATAATATCCAATAAATGAAATTTTAATCCGGACTCTTCCCAGGGGGATATCCTTTAACCTGAAGTTTCCGTTGGCATCCGAAGTCGTACCGATCAGCGGATCAGTTCCCGGGATGCAGATTGTGGCTCCGGCCAGCGGATACTGCATAATTTTATCCCTGACGGATCCGCTTATGCTATGGAATAGCTGCGTCTGCGCAGTAACAGGAAGAAAAACAAGTAAAACCAGCAACAATCGGTTTTTTAGCATATTCCGGATTGTAAAAGTGAAAGCATCCGAACTGAAAATCGTCAAAACCAGAAACAGAAGACTATTTATGCGCTGACGCGCATTCGGGTTAATCAGGGGAGATAATGGAATAAAATTATTCCAAATCTGTCAAAATAAAAACAGAAGTGATTAATTAATCGTTTGTTCTTTTATTATTTTTTCTAGGACATAGCCGTCTAGCCAGGAATCCATTAATTTTCGTCAACTTTTTATTGCTTTAATCAAAAAGTGCTTGACTTATTCAATGATTATATTAATTTTTAACTATGAAAAAAATGTTGAGGATAGTTAACTTTTGCCTTTATTTCTCTGTGATTATGTCTGTTTCGGGTTGCACTTACTGCAAGATGCTTATGTACAAGTCTCCTAATGTCGACGATAGAAGAATATTCCATAATAGAAAGATACCTTCAAGTCGCAAGCCGTTTCATTTTAACTATTCAGAAGAATTTTCATTATACCTAGATACTGTAAGGTTATATAATCCTTCTCTTAGGAAGGACATACCTTTGGATAGTATACTGATTCTGGATAAAACAAAGGCATTCATTTTATTTATAAACGACAGCATAGTTTATGAGCGATATTTTGATAGCCAAAAAGCAAACGAAGTTTCTTGTGTGTTTTCGATTTCAAAATCGATTTTGTCGGCTTTAACCGGAATTATCATTGATAAGGGTTACATTAAGTCAATCGATCAGAAAATATCAGATTATATCCCCGAACTCTTGTATAATAACAATTTCAATCAAATTACAATTAAGCAATTATTACAAATGTCTTCGGGCCTTGAATGGAAAAAGAATGTATCCTTTGACGATGATGGCAAGTTCTACTATTCCTCAAATATCCGGAAGCTCTTATTAAGCCATAAATTGATAGATGTGCCTGGAAATAGTTGGGAGTATAAAAATATCGATGCGGAATTATTATGTTGGGTAATTGAAAACGCAACAAAAATCCACATTTCTGATCTAATTTATCAATACATATGGGATCCAATGGGAGCTGAAAATATTGCGTGGTGGAGCCTTGATAAGAAAAACGGTATCGAAAAAGCCAGTAGTTCTTTCAATGCAAGTGCAAGGGACTTATTAAAGTTTGGTTGCATCTATCTAAACAACGGATATTTTAATGGAGAACAGATAGTACCGAAAAGTTGGATTCAAAACATATTTGATGTCCAGCCATCTCCAAATCAGCAAGCCTTTCTAAAACACAATTTTTTTTGGTGGATACCTAATAATGGTGTAGACAGGGAAATAGTGGCCGATGGATATTTAGGTCAAAGACTTACTATTAATCCGAAGTACAATATTGTTGTAGTAAAATTTGGAGAAGCGAATTCAAACACGAATATTGATAAAGTCTTAATGTATATCATAAAAACAAAAGTTAAGAATTAAAAACCGCCCTTTTTTAACCCAAAAACAATGTTCTAAGGCCAAAAAAGGGCTTGTTTTTAGTGCCAGTTAAATGTTTGCCAATGTTATAGCCTGATCCGACCCCTATTGATATCCTGAAACATAGCTGCAGCTGTTTTTTATCAAATGATTTGTTATTCAGGCAAAAAATAACTATAATTATATATTGCCAATGACCCGCTGCGCGGATTTTTCCAATGGATTGGAAGGACAGGTAAAAGTCCGGTAAATTTCTTGTGCAACAATACGTTATGACACAAATATTCCGGCACAGAAAAATTCTGATCATCACTGTTTTCACAGTGATCATCGCCTTTATGATAGCATTTGCAGCAATATGGTTGTTATACCAGAATGCCAGGCAGGATGTGTACAACCGGCTCAATGATATCGCCGTTAACGAGAAAGTATCCATAGAGATATGGACCAATGTTTACCAGAAAAACGAGGAGGAAATCATTGCCCATTTGCGCTTGGAAAAAAAGAATGGTGCCGTTATTGGCCGCAGTGGCGAGATTGTGATTGCTCGTCCGGCAAACGACAGCCTGGAATTTATAATTTCCCGGAAAATGGAAATCTACAGGATTCCGGTAAACTATTCGCTGGCGACTCCCATGCAAAGAGCTATCAATCATGAATCGGGATATCTGATCGGAAGGGATTATGAAGGTTATAAGGTTTATGCCGCCTATACTTTTGTTGAGAAAATTAATTGGGGGATTGTCGCAAAGATTCCCGTCGCTGAAGTGAACAGACCCTATTTTGTCTCCATATCCATTGTTTTTTTCCTTACCTTATTACTGGTTACTTTTCTATCCTATTTGCTGATAAAAACAACCAATCCCATCCTGGACAAGCTGCTGAATAATGAAAGATTATTAATTGCAGCCCGGGAAAATGCTGAGGCAAGCGAGAAGGTTGTCAGGATGCAGAAAGATGAGATAGAATTCAATAATGCCCGTTTGGAAAGTTTATTGAAGATTTCACAGTATTCAACCAGTTCCATCCAGGATTTGCTGGATTATGCGTTAAATGAAGCCATTAAGCTTACCGGCAGTAAAATCGGCTATATATATTTTTACGAGGAAAAAACAAAACAATTTATACTGAATACATGGTCGAAAGAGGTGATGAATGAATGCAGGGTGCAAAATCCCGAGACGGTATATGATCTGGATAAAACCGGTTGCTGGGGCGAGGCTGTGCGTCAAAGAAAACCCATTATTATCAATGATTATGAAGCTGAAAACCATTTAAAGAAGGGCCTGCCGGAGGGTCATGTTACATTGAAAACCTTCATGACCGTACCCATATTTGTCGGCACTTCCATAGTTGCTGTTGCAGGCCTTGCCAATAAACAAAATGGATATGACAATGCCGATACAGTGCAGCTGACATTGCTGATGGACAGTGTCTGGAAAATTGCGCACCGGATCAATATGGAAAATGATCTGAGAAGCGCCAATGACAAGCTCAAAGAACTGAATGCCACCAAGGATAAGTTTTTCTCTATTATATCACATGATCTGAAAAGTCCCTTTACATCCCTGCTGGGGATCACAGAAGTGCTTCTGGAAAATCACAGGGCGCTCAAGCCTGATGAAATTGAGGAATATTTCTCCCATCTGAACGAGGCCAGCAAAGGTACCCTCGAACTTTTAGACAATCTTTTAACATGGGCACGGTCCCAGACCGGTAAACTGGAACTCAGCCAGTCAAAAGTGAATTTAAAAGATCTGACAACTGATATTACCAGGCTGCTTCAGACTTTTGCCCGGGACAAAAAGATTATGCTTATCAATACCATAGATAAGGATATCTGGGTTTGGGCTGATCCGAACATGCTTACCACCGTGCTCCGCAATTTAATTCAGAATGCTGTGAAATATACTCACAGCAAGGGTTCGGTTACTATGGGTGTTACGGTCAACAAGGAATTTGCTGAAATATGGGTGGCTGATACTGGCATTGGCATGACGGATAAAAGATTGAATTCATTGTTCAGGATCGGAGAGAACGTTTCCATGCCGGGAACCAACAACGAGCGTGGAACCGGCCTGGGCCTGATCCTTTGCAGGGATTTTGTTGAGAAACATGGCGGCACTATCCGGGCGGAAAGCGAAGAAGGCAAGGGCAGCAAGTTTTACTTTACCATGCCGTTATGTACCCGGCAGGCGACATAGGGATTCTTGTGATAATCCGTAAAATGATAATTTAGTCGTTTTGCGTTTTGAAGTCTGGTATTTTTAGGGTCGGGCCAGGATAAAATACTTATTATCAGATTCTAAAACACTTATTTTGATCATTTTCAGGTCTTAGAAGGTCATTTTTATAGGTAAAAAGATCACTTTAAGACAAAAATATTATCGTTATGGAAGGAACAAACTCCGATTCTCCCTCCGACTCCTATTCTCCTATTCTCGCCCTTTGGGTTCTGTGTGGCATGAACTGAGATATAAATTGTATCTGTTCATAACAAAAACCCTGTGAGAATGATTAACTTTATAGTAAGCCGACCATGGATTGTCGAGAAATATTAAAATGATGATGAAACGCCAGACACTGTTTACTATCTTACTGATA
>Ga0105100_10002460_pt1 | contig 10848 bp, 10 predicted proteins | sample PPLLak12cMay2015_2_FD_87033 | JGI IMG/M metagenome (GOLD analysis project Ga0105100, IMG submission 87033) | Freshwater sediment microbial communities from Prairie Pothole Lake near Jamestown, North Dakota, USA - PPLs Lake P8 Core (1) Depth... | ecosystem: Environmental > Aquatic > Freshwater >... | reverse complement strand
GAGAAATTGGGCAACAAGATCGAACTCGTCGGTGATGACCTATTCGTCACCAACGTGAAGCGCATTGAGCGGGGTATCGCTGAAAATGTTGCCAACGCCGTACTTATCAAACTCAATCAGATCGGCACGCTGACCGAAACCATTGCAGCGATTCAAATGGCCAGAAAAGCTGGATGGGGAGCAATGGTCTCTCACCGAAGCGGCGAAACGGTGGACAGCTTCATCGCAGAATTTACTGTGGCAATGGGTACCGGTCATCTCAAAACAGGTGCGCCTTGTCGTGGCGAGAGGGTTGAAAAATATAACCAGTTGTTGCGTATTGAAGAGGAACTTGGGGATACGGCTATCTATGCTGGCCGCAAGGCCTTCGTGCGGTAAAACTATTTGAAAGAGGGTAATATGCCCAAGGTTGAGACTTCCGGATTTTGGCGGGACATACCGATCAGCCAACGCCCGGACCCCTTGTGCCCATACGAATATCTATCAAGTCAGACGCAAACGATTTGATTAGATTTTGGAACACAAGTGATAGGTCTCATTCAGCGATACGAGCGTAAAAAGGTAAATCCCATTATGTCGTATAGAAATAGCCTCCAAACAGCAACATCAGAAACAAGAGTGTTATGCAAGCGGCAATAAATGCAACCTGCCAGTAAGCCTGACGTGCCGTTCCCACGACGCGGAGAATATCCGTTAAATCGTTAATCAGAACTTTTGATACCCTCTTGGCCATGGGGGAACTTTGCTCGAAAAAAGATATTCCCACATCGGCTGATTTAAGAGCGATCACATCATTCGTCCCATCGCCGATCACGGCGACCCGGTGGCCTCTTTGTTGAAAAATCCTGGTGATGATCCCTTTCTGCGATGGTGATAACCTCGTAAATACGGAAACATATTCACACTGTTTAACAACTTCGGAAGGCGGCATCTTCTCGATGTCTCTACCTGTCAGGTAAAATTTTGCTGCAATCTCAATGCCGGTTTCCACAGCAATTCTCAGTGCCGTCTCCGTCCTGTCGCCGGTGAAGATCACATTTCTGATACCTTTTTCATTCAGCTCACGTAGAACCACCTTAGCGTCCGGCTTCAGAGGATTTTCCAATCGGAACAAACACAAGAACGTATAAGGCTCTGCGAAGGAGTTCTCACTGTAAGCCAGGGCAATGACTACGCTGCCACCGTAGCTCATTTCTTTCATCTTGACCCGAAGGGCCGACAAAAACGAGAAATCCTTGGATCTTCTTTCTCCCAAAGGGGTCACATAGCTATTGCACTTTTTCAAAAGAACCTCGGGATCTCCCTTGGCAAAATAAATGCGCTTTCCACTGTAAACATGATCGTAACCACAGGCCATGTATCTTTCTTCGGAATTGAAGGGTTTTTGATATATCCTTTGATACTCACGTAAGGATTCGTTTATGTTAACTCCATTTTCCTGTGCAAAGGAGATCAAAGCGCGATCCACGGGATTGGCGAACGCCATAGTTTGGTGATACGCAAGGTCGTGACAGAGGGTGCAGCCAATCATGATGGTGTCCCATGTTTCACGGTTCCTGACGCAGTCGATAGAAGAATTTCCTCCGCCAAGATAAATCTCTCTTACCTTAATGTCCCGTGTTGTAAGCACACCCGTTTTATCAAAAAGGAATACGTCAACTTTTCTTATGTCATCGAGAACCCCCTCGTGCCTCAAAAAAATATTGCGCTTTAACAGTTTTTTTTGTAGATGTCGCAGAGCGAGGGATTTCAACAATGGGATTTTTTCATCCTTGATATATCGGCTGGACTGCTTCAATATCTTGCCATACTCCGTATCCTCACCCGTAGCGATCACAACCCCTTTTCCGTGGCCCCGAAGCACGTGGCTCCCTTGAAATACCCGAACCTCGGTTTCCGGTTCGACACATTTAGGAACAGGCATGATTTCCCCTGTCAGTCCAAACTCATCCACCTCCAGGTCGAACGCCTCCAGCAGTTTCAAATCAGCCGGAACAATATCTCCTGTTTGTATTAGCACCAGGTCTCCTACTCGCAGATCATCTGCGGCGACGTTGACAATCATGCCTTTTCTGACCGCCGCCGCCATGTCGCCTTTCAACAGTTTTCCCTTCCTAAAAACGCTAGGGTATTGAGTAAACCCCGTTAGAAAGTCCTCTACTATCAAAGGGGATAAAGAAACCGCGATGTAGCAGACCCGCACGGTTCAAATACAAATACGACCGTTTTTTTATTTCTCGAACCTGGGGCAAAAAGAGCCCTCGGGCAAGGTGCCAAAAGAAATGCATTGCTAATGTCGTGCTAAGATCAGTAGGCCAGTTATTACAATCGCTACGATGTCAATAACTGCCATCCAAATCCAAACTTTAAGATTGGTTTCCTCGCAATCTCTCTCGTCCTTCTTCATTCGCCCCTTCTTACCGGGATCGAATCTTCAGGCCTTTCTTTCCAACCATCTTCTCGATAGCGACGAACCATGATTCTTTCTCTTCCTTGAAATCTCTTGAGGTTGATCCCACTTTCGAGATAAAGGTCTCTAATTGCACTTTCAAGAGTCTCAAATGCATCATATGGCAGCCGAGCATAAATTGATGCAACTCACCTCCTTGCAAAAGATTTAGAACCCCCTTCAAATGAAGTCGGCATAGTCCGTCCGTCGCTTCATATTCTTGCTGAAACGACTTCTCAGAAAGGAGTGCCTTGAATTCTTTTACGTAGAACTCTTCCCTTTCTGCGGCATACTTGCAGACCTGACAGTCGATTCTCAAAGTTGGTCCAAAAGAGCCCTTTTCAATTTCTTGGATCTCTGCATCGATCAAGTCCTTTGTCAATACGGCATTTCCCCCCGGACTTGCCAAGCGTGCCATCTGGTGAAAGTGGAAGTTACAGTAACCGTTTGCCGAGACCAGATCCCGACGCGCCTTTTCTTCCTTCATTGTTTGACATTGCAATTGGGCCATGAAATCGGTTTCGTCCTTGTCCAACACATGACAGATCGGACAGCCACGGTAATCAAAAGCTTCGCGTAAAGATCGGTCCATTTAAACTTTCAGTATTTCGTCCATCCGCCAGAGTCAAACAATCGATTCCATCTGACGAAGAATTGAGATTATCTCGATCAGTACGGGGTCCAAGGTCTCTTTCACTTCCGGGGTGATCTCGCCGTATCCCCTTAATTTGTCCGAAATAATTTCTTCCATCTGCACAGATAGGTAAGCCGAGGTGGCCTTAACGATCTGGCGCACTACCCTCTCCTCTTTCGTCAGGTCAAAAGAATTCTTTAGACGAATCACATGGCTGATCAGACGATCTATTCTTTCGTTTAGGAGGCTTCTTTCTTCCTCAGTGAGATCGTCTACAATTTGGAGAAGTAACTTCTGTCCCTCACTCTTCTGCAGTAACCGCCTGAGGCGTCTGAGTTCATCCTTCAGTAATCCCAACTTCAACCACAAAGCCTTCTTTTGATTCAGGTTTAACATCCATCTTCCCCGACACCTAAAGGCGATAGCATTAATCACCTTGGTTTTTTCTGATCACAATGAAGAAAGGAATAGAGGCAAGTTGCATCACTACCGAGAATATGATAAGAGACGAAATCGAAACATCATAAAGGACTCCCATTAACGCACTACCCAAGAACCAAAAGAGTCCGAAGCCTGCATTGAAAATCCCATAGGCTGTGCTCCGCTTGTTCATCGGGACCATATCTGCAATTGCAGCCCGCATAATCGATTCCTGTGCCCCCATCCCTACACCCCATAGAGCCATCCCAGCGAGAGCCAAATTAAACCCTCCCAAGAAAACGAGAGGGGCAAAAAGGGAAGAGAGAAAGGAAACTACAATCAGAATTGAGAGGCCTATTCGGTCGAATAGACGGCCGAAGAAAAGGGCCGAAAGAGCGTCAACTCCCATGGCAACCGCATAAAATAGAGGAATCCAGACTTTGGATACCACGGATAGTTTCTCAAAATGGAAGGAGATCAGGGGAAAATCGACGTAGCCCGCTGCAACCAATGAGACCGCAGCAAGATAAAGCCAGAATATTCGCGAAAATCCCCCTGTTTTTAATTCGACAGAAGCAACCTCCAAATCGCGGGGACGGGGATAAAGCGCCCGTGCCACAAGAAGCACAGCCAACGCTAAAAGAGCTGGCACGAGCAGAACAACAAAGCTTATCCTATAACCTCCATTAAGATATAGGACTCCGGCAACGATAAGGGGACCGAGGATTGCGCCGATCTGATCCATCGCCTCATGCAAGCCGAAACCCCAACCACGCCCTATACTCTGGGTGGCATGCGAAAGCATGGCGTCACGGGAGGGGTTTCGAATCGCTTTTCCCATTCGTTCCATAATCATGAGAAGAGCAGCAATTTCCCAGCGTCCAGCCAAGGCAAGGAGAGGGACAGCCAACAGATTGACAAAATATCCAAACAGCGTAACGGTCCAGTACTTTCCCGTCCGATCACTGATATACCCAGAGACGAGGCGCAGGGCATAGCCGATCAATTCCCCAAAGCCTGCAACTATCCCTACTATCGTTCCGCTTGCTCCGAGGAGGGCCAAGTACGGGCCCGTGATGCTACGAGCCCCTTCATAAGTCATGTCTGCAAAGAGGCTTACAACCCCCAACAAGATAACAAATTTGAGGGCTGTCGCTTTCGAAATCCCCTGACTATCTTGTTGTTCCGATTGCCCTTCCATCCGAATTCTCCCTTCGAATCCATAAATATCTTGTCTTTCACTGAGTCTGCAGAATTTGTTTTGCCAGTTCTTGGACATTTGGACTTGCGTCTTCCAAAGCCTTGTTGATAACTTTTAGGGCTTCCTCGCTTCTGAAATGTCCCAAAGAATCCAAAGCAGCCCGCCTCACTAAAAAAGAGGGATGGTCCATCAAACGAATCAAAATAGGTAGTGCTTTTTCCCCGTTCACCTTTCCGAGTGCAACGGCGACCATCTCGACAAAAAATACGTCATGTATCCCGCGGGCCTTGCTAACCACATCGGCAAACGGTTTAATAGCACGACGGTCCCTTAGTTCTCCCAGGATATATGCAGCCCTGATTCTCGTAGTTCTTTCTGGATGATTTAAGGCACTTACCAATTTCTCAAGGTAGTTGCGATGATCAAGAGACTTAATGTTGGCCTTACATTCATGGCAGACCTTCTCATCCTTCTTCACACGAGTCCAGCAGTTCGGACAATAAAAAATCATGTGTTGCCTCTTTCCATCTTCTCTAACATGAATAATCCTGCTACTGCCTGAAAGGTACTTTCGATAAAGGGAAAACTCATAGGGGCTCTGCCGAAACCGCCGCTTTTTGTCTGGCAATTGTGGATATAATCCCGGCAGAGATTGATTCGCATAGGATAAGAATCAAGCTTTGATAAAATCTCAAGTGCGCAATAGGTATTCTCCATATAGGAAGTAGTTATTGGGTAAAACCCAAATCCGCCATCTCCATTCTGGCAGAACTGAACCCATCTGACGATTTCCTGCTTCTCAAGGTCAATCCCGTGGTTAAGTAACACGGAAACCTTCTTTCGAAGACTCTGCAGATTATCCTTTCCTTGAAATTGGAAAGGAGATTGAGAGGATATCGGCTTCAAAGGCTCGTTAAGAATTTTCTGAATCTCATCGGAATAATATTGAGCATCGAGAATTTGAAATCTTGACCAATCCTTTTTCGCGAGCTCAACAGGGGGAAGAGGTAATTCAATATGTAAGGAGAGATGAAGATAGAGAAGCATGTAAACAATTCTTGGAAAATAGATTTCCTTCCATTTGATACTTTTCAGGTAGTTTGCCGTTTTGATTCGCTCTATATCGGTCATCAGCAATTGCAACGTCCTTATTGCATAATAGGGGTCTTCCACATTCGGATAAAGGTCTTGAACAAAACTGAATCCACCTTCCTGGTATTCACGGTCTTTTAGGTACTGGATGACCCTGGAAAGTTCAGGCAGATGGTTAGCCTTTTCAATTTCTTTTTTCGATTTTTGAACCCTCTCATTCATTGTCAGCGACCCATCTCGTTTCCAAAGATTTCTTTCTGACCTGCGAATTGCTCTGTCACCCTTTTCCAGGAATCGGCTTCGGAACCCCTTGGCTCTTTCGAGAATCGGTAGTCGAGTTTCCGAATGAATTCTGCGAGCTCTCCTGATAGGGATTGGTATTTTTGTAACTGCTTTTCAACCAAAAGCTTAAGGTTTGGATGTTCCTGGAAGGTCCGCATAACATGGGCGAGGTGTCTGAGACAGATTCCGGATGACTTCTCAAACTCCTGACAAAAAGCTTCCTCATCGATAAAATCTAAGAGGACACCCATAGCCATCTTTTCATGCTCTTCAATGGACTTACAGATGGGGCAACAAGTTTTGTTGCCCCAAGAAGAAAAAAAGGGGTCTGATCTTTTCCTCAAACGCCTAAAATCCATCCTCTTGTTTGGGAAAGACTTCCTTTTAACCCATTTTGATAATCCGCCAATTTCTGCGTCAAGGAGATCCTTGTAGATGATCGCGATACCTGAATTGCTAAATGGAAGAGTTACGCTCATCCAGGCATGCCAGTTACAGAATCCTTTTGACTTCCTTAATCCTACCCGGGTCCAGACGTCCGTCACTCGTTCGTAAAAAAGGCTATCGAGAAACTTCCATGAAAGTTCTTTGGTTCGGTTGCAAAGAGGGCAGCCTGGACGTTTAAATGCATCGGTTAAGTCGAAATACTCAAGCCACTTCCCTCTTCTCTTTTCCACTCAACCGCTCCAAAAAAAACTTCTACCAGCAAAACCAGTAGAAGTTATCATTCCCCTTCAAAAGGGACAATTAAAGGCGAACTTCATCGCCGGGTCTAAAAATTATTTTATTTTAGGAATGAGCCATCGTCAAGATTTATCACGTCTAAAACATGAGACCCACCATGTCTTCCACCGAGGTCTTCATCATATTCATTCCCCTTCCAGTCTCTGCGACATGCTTCAACACTGTATGCTGTTTTTTTACCCCTTTCATCTTTCCCCTTGGAGAGCTTTTCAGTAAAGTCTTTGGGCAACCCCCTTGCTCACCACCCAAAGATGCCGACTAGCATGAACAGTCATTTTTTCTGGATGATACTTCCTAATCCTGAAGAAACGGTCTTAAGAAAACGCTATCTACATCTTTTATCTTTCGAAATTCGTAAGATTCACTTGGTTAGAATGCTGATAATGATAACGATTGCAACGATAGCTACCAAGACCAGTAAAAAACCCCCCATCGCCAAAAAGTTATAAATGAGACTTCCCCATTTCCGTTTCCCTTTTTTTCCCTCTAATGGTGGTTTCTTCTTCTTCTTTCATTCCTCCCTCCATTACTTCCACCTATCTAAATGTGCCTCGTTAGCTCTGGTCAAATAGCCCTCAAAAAGTATCAAGTCAGGGTGCTCTTCAAAAGTATCCCATCCTGTAACGGCTATTCCCCTCTGCTCAGCTTCTGCCGGCTTGAAGACACGGAGAAATGTTACTGGTTCCCCACCGTTCAAAACTCCCTCACGTTCCACACATCTCAATTCTTTAGAAATTGTGTCCACGTCAATATTATGCTTATTGACCAAATGTCTCCAGGTTCCGTCACGAATCCCTTTGATAATCTTCTTTCCAAGAAGTCCCATCGCACACCTCCCTTTCTTGGAATTTGCTTGAAGACAGACCATCTTCCTTAAGGCAACAACTCCATTGGTTAGGACCATCTTTTGCTGTGCCATAGCAATTGAAATTCCATTCTGAGAATATCCAAAAAAAAACTTCTACCAGTTGCCTAGTAGAAGTTATCGTTCCCCTTTTCAGGAGACATTTTAAGGCGAACTTCATCGCCTCTGGTGATTAACTTTCAGATTTTATCTTGAATTGTCTATCTCTTTCTAGTTCCTCATCGGTCTCCCCAGTTTCGAATAAGCGTTCATCACGCTGAAAAAGATCTTCTTGTGCAGTCCTGATAGATTCCCAACCCTGACGAAGATCAGGTGGTGAGACTTCCGCAATCTTCTGGGATAGTTCGTCTCCGATTATTAGCTTTGTAAGTGAAATCACTGCCCTGGCTGCTTCATCCGCCTGTCCTAAATCTTTTAGGTTTGCCATCTTCATCACAGCTTCGAGAAACTCCTTCCTTGTTTTCATAACATTATCTCCTTTCCCTCTAAAATAAAAAAACTTCTACCAGCAAAACCAGTAGAAGTTATCAGTCCCCGATAAGAGGGGAGACATTTAATGGCGAACTTCATCGCCTAGGCTTCTAATTTAAGAACATTATTAATCAGTAAAAATAAAAAGTCAATTTTTTAAAAGTATTGTAAATTCATACAAATTTATCCCTTTTTTGAACCCATTTTGGGCGGTAGGAGGTTATGTATTTAGTATCCATTTTTTATGGGTCTCTGAAGACGAGGGTGGATTGTTAAAATAATTAATAAATTCAATAACTTTACTCATAATACGACCCGTCCTCTTATAAACTAATTATAAACCAAGATTTCCCTTGACAAAAAAAGCCTGTTATTTTAGTATCCCAATCGACATTGTGCTTCTTGTCACATATAGACTTAGCCCAAAATTTTGCAAATCTTGATATATTAGCCAATCATCTTTTTACACAACACAGGAGAAGGGGGGGATCTCTGAATCTAAGATTTCATATTTCAGATTTTAGATTGAAGATTTAGAAAAGCTTAATTAAGACTTAATGCAAAAATTAGAATAAAAAATCAAAAAGAAAGGGGGAGTAACAAACATGGGTTTCACTATTTCAAAAAAATATAATGAGGCAGATCCAAGAAAATTAGCAGATTGGCAGGTTGCAGATATTGCTGAAGAAAACATGCCTACTGTTGACGAGTGGCAGGACAAATTGGGCCTCAAGAAGGATGAAATCATTCCCATGGGGAGGCTATGCAAACTCGACTTTATGAAGATCATTGACCGTCTGAAAAGTAAACCAGACGGGAAGTACATCGAGGTCACCGCTATCACTCCTACTCCATTGGGAGAAGGAAAAACAACGACTGCTATGGGTTTGCTGGAGGGATTAGGGAAAAGAGGTAAAAATGCTGGGGGTTGTATTCGCCAGCCTTCAGGTGGCCCCACAATGAATATTAAGGGTACGGCTGCAGGAGGCGGCAAATCCCTACTCATCCCGATGACCGAGTTTTCCCTTGGGCTTACTGGAGACATTAATGACATTACCAACGCCCACAACCTGGCAATGGTTGCTCTGAATGCCAGGATGCAGCATGAAAGAAACTACGACGATGCGGAACTCGCCAAACGGAAACTCAAACGGCTGGACATTGATCCTACCAATATTGAGATGGGTTGGGTTATGGATTTCTGCGCCCAGGGTTTGCGGAACATAATCATGGGCATTGGTGGCAAAATGGATGGTTTTCTGGTGGCTTCCAAATTTGGCATCACAGTGAGTTCGGAACTCATGGCGACCCTCTCAATTGTCCGGGACTTGAAAGACCTCAGAGAAAGGCTGGGTAAGATTGTCGTAGCTTACGATAAGAAGGGCAAACCCATCACCACAACCGACCTTGAAGTGGCAGGTGCGATGTGTGCATGGATGAGGAATACGATCAATCCCACGCTGATGATGACAACAGAATATCAGCCCTGTCTGGTCCATGCCGGTCCCTTTGCGAACATCGCAGTTGGGCAGTCCTCCATTATCGGCGACCGTATTGCGCTAAAAATGTTCGACTATCATGTCACTGAGAGCGGTTTTGCTGCGGATATTGGCTTTGAGAAATTCTGGAATGTGAAGTCCCGTTTGAGTGGCCTAACTCCTAATGTCTCAATATTGACGGCCACCATCCGGGCATTGAAGATGCATGGCGGTGGGCCTAAAGTGGTGGCAGGACTGCCCCTTCCTGAAGAATACTCTAAGGAAAACTTGGGACTTCTTGAGAAAGGGATCGAAAATATGACCCACCTCATCGGTGTGATCAGGAAATCAGGAATTAGCCCGGTTGTCTGCATCAACTCATTCCACACTGACACCAAGGATGAAATTGCAATGGTCCGTAAGTATGCCGAGCAGGCCGGAGCCCGTTGCGCGGTTTCTGAACATTGGCTCAAGGGTGGGGATGGAGCACTGGAGCTCGCCGATGTCGTCATGGAAGCCTGTAAAGACAAAGTAAATTTTAAGTTCCTTTATCCACTCGAAATGCCACTCAGGCAAAGGGTTGAGACAGTTGCCAAAGAGGTATATGGGGCTGCTGGTGTCTCCTGGACTCCCGATGCCGAGGCAAAAGCCAAACGGTTTGAGGCTGACCCAGCAATGAAGGATTTTAACACCATGATGGTAAAGACCCATCTTAGCCTGACTCACGATCCAGCTATCAAGGGGGTACCCAAAGGTTGGATCCTGCCGGTTCGTGACGTCTTGATCTTTGCTGGGGCGAAGTTTCTCTGCCCGATGACGGGAGCGATCAGCCTGATGCCAGGGACCAGTTCTGACCCTGCCTACAGAAGGGTTGATGTTGATGTGAATACAGGCAAAGTGACGGGGCTCTTCTAATCAAAGGACACCGCCACATAGTCTCTCCCATAGGACAGAGACCCAGTCCTGCCTCCATCGAAATAGAGGCGGGACTGGGTTATAATTTGAAATATAATGCCGAAGCATACTGTAACTTTTCATCCCAGTGAAAGAAAAATTTCGGTAGATGAGGAGGAGAACCTCCTCCAGGCTGCCATGGAGGCGGGAATTCATATCAATGCCTCCTGCGGGGGAAGTGCAACCTGCGGGAAATGCAAGATCAAGCTCCTCAAGGGTACGGCTGATTCTCCCAGGCATCCCAAGTTAACCCAATGG
>Ga0105100_10002459_pt1 | contig 10851 bp, 5 predicted proteins | sample PPLLak12cMay2015_2_FD_87033 | JGI IMG/M metagenome (GOLD analysis project Ga0105100, IMG submission 87033) | Freshwater sediment microbial communities from Prairie Pothole Lake near Jamestown, North Dakota, USA - PPLs Lake P8 Core (1) Depth... | ecosystem: Environmental > Aquatic > Freshwater >... | reverse complement strand
TGCTTCCTCTGGTACGATATCTGATTCTGCGTCATATATCTCGATTGGGCAGAAAAAGGATCCCGCGGCGCCACCCTCTTTCACTTATACTATTTATCGAGGCTTCGTCTTCTTCAACACCTCAGCATTACCTTCGAATGCGTATCTTGACAATGCAACACTCTCCCTCTACAAGAAGGATGATTACTCAACAACAGACTTTGACATCACCATCCAGAACGGTCAACCCACCTACCCACATAACCCGATGCAATCAGGTGATTATTATCGGAACTATTATTCCGGGAACGGCGGATCATTGAACACCGGTAGTTTCACAAGCGGGTACAATGCGATAAGATTGAACAACCTGAACTGGATCAATAAAACCGGAGTCACAAAATTATGCCTACGAAGCAGCAGAGATATCAGTGGAACGGCACCAACAGGCAATGAATATATTAACGTACATTCCTATGAATTCACTGGTATTGGTTGCCAGCCGAAACTGGTGATCAACTATCGGAACCAGTCGAAGATCAAGAATACTGGTTCGACAGACATCAAAGGGTATCTCCTCATCCAGGTTCAGTTCTACAACACCTCACAGGCGAAATGGGTTCTCGATAATGATACCGTGAACGAAAGCACACCGCAAACAATCAATATCGGTAAACAACTGGGTCTTGACACGATTTTCAACGGCAAGATCAGAGCGTTGAATCTCCAACACGGGACAGGGACCTATCGGGTCTACGCGGCGTTTAGAGATCCTGAAGGTAACATCCTGAAAACGAACAATGGAGTTGAGTTGAAGACCTGGTGGCAGTTCAACAAAACATAGAAGATACAACTTTAAAAATGAAAATCAGGATTCCTATACCTGATTTTCATAACCCTTTTTTTTTTTTTTATGTAATCGAAAAAATCTTTCCGGGGTTTATTTTTTTCTTTAAAACTTCATCATCTATTTATTGAAATACGGTTCAAATCTCTTTTTTTAGCCACAGAGCAATGAGCATGAAAAAATTAATGGTTTTTCTCCTGTTGGAACCATATGAGTGCAGGGGGAGAGACTTAAACTTCAAGTTCAAATCTCTTACTTACTCTGGAGGATAATCCATTATCCTTTCAATATAACGGAAGCGGAACGGGAGATTCGGACTTGTATTTACTAGTAAAATTATGATTTTATATCTGTTAAATTTAGTAAGAGACGGGAGTATATCCCCCCAGGGTTACAGTTCCCACCAAAAATTAACTTTTTTATTAAATCGATTAAGCGGTCATTTTTTTTAGTGCGAATCAAATTTTTCTTTATCAGTATTATCAACTTGATGCAATTATTAAACTTTAAACTAACGAACAAGAGAATGATTCCAATCGACAAACACGTCTCATTTCATTCCGCTAGGCCAAGTAGACATCACGATAAAAATAATAATTAAAATTATCCATGTAAAAATCATAACTGGAATGCATCCAGGAAACCACCCACAAATTGTATACAAAGGTGATGATGTTATATTTTGATTATTTCTGTTGATAAAAGGCAATGTAATTTTTTCTGGTTTTGTTCTTAGCAAACTAAGTGTTTGTACAACTTCTTTGGAATTCGCATCACTAAGAGTTATACTTTCTTGTCTAACTCGTTGGATGCACAATTCTGTGAATTGAGCAAATGATTTATCATCCATTTTGTTGATTATTTCTATGGTTTTTTTCAATGATTCAGCTTTATTATCTCTTGTTGGAAATTGTAAAAGATTACCTTTTCCAATACCAAGATATTGAGAAGTGATGATATTCTGTTGTTGATTAGTGGCTTTTTGTATTCTTGTTTTGAATAAAGGTGAATCATTCAAAGCAGTTGATTTCACAGATTGATACCCAACAACATTGCTCATTGAACAAAGTACAAGAAGAACTACAGCACAGATACTTACCACTATCAGAGGTTTCTTATCCATTATTTTCCCTTCTTTCTACAATTTTATAATAAAATTCTCCTATATTAAAATAACCTTCCAGATATGAATGTTCCTACGAAAATGATCTGAATATTGAAAAATTCTACGTCGGAACGGCTCATGTGAAGATGCTCCTTCCAAAACCCTGCAATGTTTGTGAGACGATCATCGCTGGTTTGAGTTGTACGACGATATGGATGTGATCAGACATCACACTCAACTCAACAATTCCTATGTTGTGCCGTTCAGCGACATCACCGAAGTCCTCACAAAGCCCTTTATATTTTCCTTTTCCCTAAAAATATTATATTTATGGTACCACTCGAAGTGGTTGAGATTTTGTACTATGCTATTATTATAGCTAATAAATTCCATATGATATAATCCGAAACAGGTTTTCATGGCCCCCGCTGCTAGGCAAGTCTGCCTGAATAAATCTAAATCGAGAAAAAAAGATGACGCGATTCATCCTCCAAATTAAAGTTTTAGGATTTCTTGTTTAAAGGTTAAAAAATTTTTATCTAATTATATAACAAATGTAAATACGTTTCATTAATTGACTCATTCCAGTAGTAATCATCTTTGTAAAAACCATAAACAGTTAATGTGTGGTTCGATAAGAATGAAGTAATATAGCGTTTGTTTATATTCCATTCGATCGGTGGTTTCGTAAGATTATATTGGTCTATTCTATCAACGTAGAAATGGACACTTTCAATCTCATTCCAGGAATAAGTATGGACTTTTACGTTCACATAACCGATGATGATTATAGTTCCTGAAAACGTTTTGCTCACACCGCGTCCTAAATGGTAGAGTTTCCCAACTTCGAGCTGTTTGATAATGATTTTTTTAAGTTAACCAGAACCAAAAACGTGAAGATAGCCATAATCACCAGATATGGAACCTACATAGACAATACCATCTTTCCGTTGTATGATGATGAGCGGGTATCTTGAGTTGTGAGCATCCGATGCTATTTCTCCGTACTATCTGAGTTGATTACTACAAATGATAGACCAGCGCTAACATAGATGGTTCCATCAGTGGTAATCACTGGGACCAACCGTAGATGTTACCTTGTTCATTTACCTCCTTTTCAATATACCTTTCTGGTAGAATGCTCGAAGTAGTAATGTACCAATATAGATAGTGCTATCAATAGCCAAAGCGACACCCGCACCAGCGATACAACTCCAGGTAGTTGCTCGTCATTTCATTGATCCATTTGAACTGATTGTAAAGACTCTGTCATAGATCTCATTCAACTCTTAGAAGATATGATCAGTTTTGACATTTAAAACCTCCTGTAGATAAATAGTAATAATTAAATAAAGCTTTAAACATATTATACTTTATGATTCAACAAAAAATCTCGTTATTTTTGATTCTTTTTTTACTTGTTGGTAATTTGTTATCCAGTCCTATCACAAAGTCAGAAAAAAGCAAAATAGAGAATATTATTTATGTTGATGATGGCAACACTGATGGACCTTGGGATGGATCTTTTGAACATCCCTATCAGCACGTGCAAAACGGTGTTGACAACGCTTCCGAAGGAGATACTGTATTTGTCTTCTCGGGATCATATCTTGAAAAGATAATGGTAAGAAAACCAAATATTAAATTAATTGGAGAAGATCAAAATACGACATTCATTAACAACTCGGGATCTGGTTCTCCTGATTACATCGTTCTTTTACTTTCAAACAATATCCAATTTTCTCATTTTACAGTATCTCTCACCAATGGAACCTGTATGGCAATTCAATTGAAGGGTGCAACGTACTGTAACATTTCCTTCGTTATTATTCGATCAACATGGGCAATGTATATAGATAATTCAGATTACAATCTCATATATAATAATAAAATATTCACAATAAATAGTGGAATAAATATAGCCAATTTCATTAATACAAATTCAAGCAAGTTCAATTTAATCAAAGGGAATTACCTTACAAACTCCGGAAATGCTAACTTGTCCTATAATTGTGGGGTCTCTTTAGAAAAAGGGGCACGCTACAATACCGTCTCCGAAAACGTTTTTGAAGATTGCCAAGAATACGCCATCTTTAGCCTAGAATCGCACGACAATACCATCGAAAAAAATCTAATACTCGGAAATAAAAACAAAGATCAAACTGGGATATACTTTAACTGGCTCCATACCCCCACGTATGTAGGAAACATCGTCCAATACAATATCATAAAGAATTGTACCGGATGTGGAATCGCAACTATGACCGATGGAGACACCATCACCGACAACCTCCTTGAGAACGACGGATATGGGTTCAGCATAGGGTTCGGTCCACGCAACACCATCATCAGCAACAACACTGTCCGCGGTTGCGACGTCGGTCAAGACATCTGGTACGCCGACCGAGGCACTATCCTGGAAGGCAATCTCTATGAAAACAACATAGAGGCCATCGAAGTCTGGTACTGCAGCAACCTGACTATCACTAAGAACACCTTCCGCAACAACGTGTTCGGCGTTAACTGTCATGTCGCCAACAATAACGATTTCCTCCGCAACACCTTCCAAAGCAACACCATCAACGTCATCAACCAAATATCCCGCAACCATTGGATGCAGAACTACTGGGACCGACCACGCATCCTCCCCAAACCACTTTTCGGGTATCTACCATTCATCCAGTACGATTGGCGCCCTGCATTACAACCGAACTAAACGAGAATCATTCTCAATATCTACCAAAATATTTTTCAAATTTTTTATAAAAAAGATAATTATTTAAATTATTTTCATATTCCTTAATTTATATGGAGGAATGAGTTTGAAGCGAGAATTTGTATTAATAATAATCTTTAGTTTATTGACGCTAGGGACCTTCAGTCAAACTGTCAACGCTACACCTCTTATATCAATTAAAGTCTCAATTAATATTGATGTTAATTCAGAAGGAGATGAACATTCGTGCGCAGATAGATTTTATGAAGCTCTTGATTACAGTTGGATTGTAGGTTCTCAGAAATATCAGTTTAATGCTGAATATACGGATATCACATTATTACTGAATGAATATAATCAGGAACTAAATACTTATGATGTCCATATGGAGACGGGTATTCAACAAACACAAACGATAGATGGTGCCTATCAATTTTCCCCGCTCCTTGCATTTTATTATGACGAAACTGGTAAACGTCATTACGTAGATCCAAACGAATTTAATAAAAATTTGAAAGAATATGTTGAGGATGGTCATGGTTATGTCGGGCATTGCAGTTCCGCGGGTTATGCAGTAACATTATCACAAAATGCAAATACCCTATTAGAGGATATGGCTGACAAAGTCGCTTTCCTTGATCTGGATGATGATATAAAAGAAAAATCGTACCTTGACTTTGTCACATTTACTTTTTTTGACTAGTCAGTAATCTGAGCACACCATTAAATCCCATCTACTTTTTCCAGAAGTGGATGGGATGTCAAAATGAAATTTTCTTTATCCGTACAGGATATACAGGGATCACATGATAAACTTCAACATTTCCATGAAGGATATACCTTGTGTTTTTTAACGAAAACCAGAAATATGGTTAAGCAATCATTTCAATATATTCAGGGTAAACTGCTTGGAAATGGAAGAGGTAACATGTGTTCATATGCAAAAGATGTGCCAGATTGTAATAATCAATCCTTGCAGCATTTTGTCTCAAATTCACCATGGGATCACCGACCGGTTCTTGATCATATTCAACGTGATGTCACTGACGCAATTGGAGACGATACTTGTGGTTCATTGCATATCGATGAATGCAGTTTTCCAAAACAAGGAAAGGATTCAGTAGGTGTTGCTCCGCAGTATTGTGGCCGTCTGGGTAAAATCGCAAATTGTCAGGTTGGTGTCTTTCTCGGGTACGCCAAAGGTTCTTATCGGACGTTGATTGACGAGCGATTGTATCTCCCTGAAGAATGGATAACAGACCGGATTCGTCGGAGGAAATGCGGGGTACCTTGGCATGTCGGTTTTAAGAAGAAAACAGAGCTTGCATGGGAGATGATTCTCCATGCAAAAAAGAAGAACAAAATGCCCTTTGGCTGGGTAGGGATGGATGATTTCTATGGTCGTGATTCCTGGCTGAGAAACAAGATAGATACACAGGGTTTGTTTTTTATTGCTGATATTCCCTGTAACATTGGTGTATGGTTGGAGTGTCCGAAAACCGGTGTGCCTCCACGGAAAACGAGTGTTCGTGGTCGTAACCCTACTCGTGAGAAAGTCCTTGAAGGATATGATCCGATAAAGGTTAAAGATCTTAAAGATCAACTGGAGGAGATGCAGTGGCATCGTGTTTTTATCCGTGATACCGAGCGAAAGGAACTGTGGGCAGATATGGCTTGTTTGCGGGTATTTCCCAGTGAAGAGAACAGTCTTCCCGGAAGAGAATGTTGGCTGATTATCCGAAAGGATCCCTGTGGTAAAGAGATAAAATATCAGCTATCAAATGCCCCAGCTGATACAAATATTAACCGTTTAGGGCAAATGTCTGGAAGTCGTTTTTGGATTGAACGGGCATTTGAGGATGGAAAAGGCATCGCTGGTCTGCAGGATTTTCAAGTTAGGAGTTGGACCGGCTGGCATCATCATATGACCATGACATTTCTTGCAATGCTGTATCTTATGACTCTCTCGATAGATTTAGGAAAAAACGTTGATTTTTTAACCGTTCAGGATGTCAAAGAAATTTTTGAAGTGATCATGCCGAAACGAAAAGTAACGTCTGAAGAATTACTTCGGCTTCTTCTGGAAAAACATATGGCTCGGGAATCTGCACGACAATCACATCATCGTAGAAACAAGTAGAACGTAGGGGAGGAATGATGTGTGGTTGCATGAGAGTTTGAGCGGGGGCTTTATTGTTCAACCTCAGAGACTTCGTGGGTTGATGACTTAACTGACCGATATGTGTTTTTTTGGTATTTGAACGTGGGGTAAAAATTGATGCTGTTAAAAAGTTGGGCATGGAAATTCATGCGAGTTATTTGTAATGTGACAATGTCAAGGTACATTGGATTTCCTATTGTCGATGAGCATCTGAAATGGGTTTTCCGTGAGAATAAAATTCCGATTCCATTTCCTAGAATGCCGTCGGAACCTGAACTTATCGGCCATCCTGCTTTTTTTTAAGTATATGTCTCAAAATCATAATCTTGATCAATATCTCCTTTGCGGTTTCCCGACGGATCTTATCTTATTAGATCACAGTCATCCGATATTCAAGGATTATCTCGAAGATACATGGCGTGTTCGATATGGTGGTGGAATGTCCTTCGATGTCGATGATGATGCTACTTATGTCTCAAAATTAACCTCTTATCCTTCTAATGCAAATAGTAATATTAAATTTGTTGCCTGGACATTTCCTTTTATGATAACACGAATCCCAAAATTGCTATTGCCTAATTATGATACATTGACGTTATCGAGAATAAAAGCCGCCTATTTAGGACAATATTTAGCGGATGGCGACGTACAACGTGTGACCACTGCCTATAATCAATTTCCATGCGACCCGACTGATTGCGGTGGTCTCCTCTCACAGACAGACTCACAAGGAGGTTGGTTTTATAATCTCACTGGATGGCGGCAATACCCACGGCTAGGAACACCAGCGGATATCAAGTATATTGATCCTCACTTGGATAACAACTTTTCAATGCTTGCTTTCAATTACCCTGAAGGCGCTTCAGACGGTGGTAGAGTCTTTCTTAGTGGATGTCATCCAGAGTTATCAGATTGGGATACCACCCAAAATTATTACCACGACTCTGCTGATGCTTCTGGTACTAAATGGAGAGAGCTCTCCATGTATAATGGTCTCGAATTTTGGAAGGAGGACATTGGAATTCCGGGGTATACCGGTGATGATCGGTTAATGACCCTTAGTGATACACGTCAATTGGGAAATGCCTGGTTCATCCAAAGAGAAGCCGCCTGGGCTTCTAAGAAAGTACCTGACGCTGAGCTGCCCCCAGTCTATGGAAGATCACAAGTCGTCGATATCGATCCACTGTTGCAACAGGGTCCAGCCGTATTACTAAAATGCTGTGTCGGCAAATACGACAATGAAGCGTGGTATTCAGAAAACCTCTCCCTCTACTATAGATACAAAGGCCCTAACTCAAATTATCAATGGACCAGCTGGACACGATATTCCTCAACTCATCAAATACCTTACCAATTTCAGTTCGACTCAAGTTTAGCTTTAGGAAATGGACAGTATGAATTCTACTCCCTCTTCAATACCTCTGGAATATCAGCAGTAAACGAATCTAGCCCACCAGGAGCCGACGCCTCCTGCTACATCGGAGGAGATATTTATGCCGACTACACCCGCGATATAAACCTCCCTTATGTAAATCAAACCGTGCAGTTCACGAGTCAATCCATCACCAAAGAAGGCACCCAGATCATCCAGTACAGTTGGTCATTCGGAGACGGTAGAACAGCGATCGGAGGAGACCCTGAAATTGCCCTGGAATATACTAGGCCGGGAACCTACATCGCGAATCTCACCGTCACAAACAACCTTTATCAACAAGACACAGCGCGGATAAACATCACCGTCCTTAACAATCCCCCGCTCGCATCCTTCAATTTCAACAACAACACCCTCGTTACCAATCCCAACTACAAAGTCGCCCAGGTCAACACTCCGATAAACCTCTATGACACATCAATTGATCCAGACGGAGCTATTGTTAATAGAAGCTGGGATTTCGGCGACAACACGACCTCTTATGACCAAAACCCCAGCCATGTATACACAATGAGCGGATACTATCAAATTACTCTGCATGTGACCGATAATGATGATGGAATAGACACAGCTACAGATATAATTCTTATCTACGATTCAATTGCGAATGCCAGTATCCCATCTGATATACCAGCAAACAACACATGGAGAACCATTCAAAAGGCAATCGATAACACTACCACAGGCGGCATCGTCTACGTAGTAAATGGAAACTATTCCGAGGATATCCATATTCCAACCTCCCTGACACTCATCGGAACAAACAGGATCAATACGACCATCAACGGACGCGTAACCATGACAGCGCCAACTGATTATGAACTTCCCTCACTCGACACCGGCGAATGGCTTTTATTCATGAACGGAACAAACCTCCTCATGCACTTCAATAATGAAACCGCCTTTGGTGAAGATTATGGCAATTCACCAAAAATCTATGATTATTCGGAGAACAAGAACAACGGCACAATCAACGGGGCAACATGGACGACAGACACGATCAAAGGTGCTGGCTGTTTCAGTTTCGACGGAATAAACGATATTATCACTCTTCCAGCAATCCCTGCTCTTACAAAGAGCAACGTCACGGTTCAAGCATGGATATACTGGGATGATCATGAAACACACTCAAATAATCCAATACTCTCACAGATTCGTGTACCAGGTGAAGGATTCAATCTCTATATCAACGACGAAGGAAAACCCGTGTTTCAATTAAACACCTCCGAAACAATATCCACAGAGGCACTTACAACCGGTTGGCACTATATCGTTGGAACCCATAACCAAAGCACCCTCTCCATTATAGTTGACGGTGAATGCAAATCTACCAGGGCAGCAACCGGAAACGGTTCAATGACACGAGGTTATATTGGTTTTGACAATAAAAGCTATTATTTCCAGGGGAAGATCGATGAAGTAGCCATATGGAACCGAACACTCGTTGTAGAAGAGATTAAAGCCCTGTATCAAGAAAACTATGGAATCTATTTCGAAGGGTTCACCATCCAAAACGGTCAAGAATACGGGATTTCACCCTGCGACAACACGCGGATATCTGACTGCTCAATAATAAATACGTCAACCGCCATTCTCCTAAATAACAAGAGCTGCGTTCGGATAAGCGACTGTAACATCACAAACTGCGACATCGGTGTTCTCATCAACGATTCATCCCCAAGCCAGTTCAATCGAATTAGAATAGTCGACTGCATAGTGGATCAAGTTAACCACGGAATATATATCAATAATTCCGAAAACGCATCGATTCTCTCCACAACAATCAACGGAAGCCTCGATAATCTCACATTCAACGGAGTTCAATACTACTCTTTATTTGTCGTTAATTCAAATTCACCGCACAACGAACCACCCTCCCAGCCGATTATCACTGGTGCAACTCTTGGAGATCCAGGAAAATCCTATGAATACACCGCCCTGAGCAATGACTCAAATGGAGATCAAATCTCCTATCAGTTCGACTGGGATGACGGAAATATAAGTCAATGGCAGAACTTCTCAGAGCCCAATATCATAGTAAAACAATCCCACACTTGGACTCAAGAAGGAGGATACTTTGTCCGTATTATGGCACGAGACATCTTCAACAACGAAAGCGACTTGGGAACACTCCTTTTCCGAACCGAGACACTACCACCTATCATCCACTCAGTGACCGCGACACCACACACCGTCGGCTTCGGAAGCAACATCAGCATCTCTGCAAACATCACCGACAACATGACCAGCAACTGGAGTGGAATAAACACCGTCAAAGTCAACATCACTTACCCAGACAGTTCTTTCGGGAACTACACGATGAACGAAACAACAGATAACAACTACTCATACGTATTCAATGATACCTGGCTCAACGGACGCTATAATTATACAATCTGGGCAATAGATAACGCATACAATGTGTGTAATTCTTCAGGACATCACTTCCATGTCTCAGCAACAGCTACAATCAGCATCGCTACGTTGAAAAACAGCTACAGCGGCACTCAATACATCAACATCACGGACCCGCCAAACCCACCAGAGAACTTAACATTGGTTGGTCGGGGATTCACCTGGAATACCTATTATAACGCATCATCTGGAG
>Ga0105100_10002458_pt1 | contig 10852 bp, 9 predicted proteins | sample PPLLak12cMay2015_2_FD_87033 | JGI IMG/M metagenome (GOLD analysis project Ga0105100, IMG submission 87033) | Freshwater sediment microbial communities from Prairie Pothole Lake near Jamestown, North Dakota, USA - PPLs Lake P8 Core (1) Depth... | ecosystem: Environmental > Aquatic > Freshwater >... | reverse complement strand
TCCTCATCCTGGAAATACACCCCGCCCTCTCAGGCCACCCACCGGTTGTAGGGGTTGTCGTGCGCAAGCACCGCATTCACCGCACCCAGCGCCTCAACCCGCGCAGGATACGTTCCGCCCACCTGATGCCCATGCACATAAAAGCGAGAATAAAAGCGCAGCGCCTGCACCACCGCCTTGTCGTAGATCGCGCCCACAAAAATCACTTCGTCGGACGCCGCTTCCTTCACAGCGCGCTGATAGGCATGGCCCGGCTCGTATTTCCCCAGCACCACCAGTTTGCAGCCGCGCGGCTTTCGCGACCACGCCCGTATCACTTCAAGAATCGAGTTCTCCGGCTCAGCCCGCGCAATTAAAACGGCGTAAGCACCCTGCTCCAATCCGTAAGGTGCAATCAACCCGGCATCGGCACTGTCCACCCGATCCGAACCGTAGGGAATCATGGTGATCTTGCCTGCTGCCACCCGTGTGGTCAGGTGTTTCTTTATCTCCGGATGGTCGGCAATCAAATGATTGCCCAGCCAACAGCCAGCCCAATCGTTCATCCAGAACCAGCCCTTGGCCACCTTGCCCCACTTCTGCCGCCTCCACTCCACGCCATCCATGTTGATGACGTTCTTAAGCCCCTTCAGGCGATACAACGCGCAGAACAGGGCCGTGTTGTAACCGAGCGTCAGCACCAGCCCCTTTTCGCCCGAAGCATGCACGGTGGATCTCCCGTCGAACTCAATGGTACCGACCGCCCCACTGGTCGCCACCGGCATGCGCACCCGCCGCACCCCGCGCCATTCGTCCTCGAACACCGGGCCGGCGCCGTCCTCCTGGCAATACACCGTCACCTGCCAGCCGCGTTCCACAAGATAAGGCGCCAAGTGCTCGGCAAACGTCTCGAAGCCGCCATGCGCGGCGGGCACCCCGCGCGTGCCGAGGATGCGGATAGTTCTTGTCGTCACGGCGCTTCGTATCCCAGTCTTGTCATCGTGTCCCGGAACATCGCATCCACTGCCGGATGCAGTTCCGGCCAGCCTTTGAGCGGGTTGTCGTAAAGCCGCTTCTTCGCGTAGTCCGCCACCAGCGGATCCGGCTGCAGATTACATTGCCTTTGCAGTCGCTCCAGTTCTCCCACCGGGTCTTTAAGCAGTGTCTCGTAGGCCACCCGAATCACCGCGTCCGGATAACGCTGCTCCTGCGCCAACCCCTCGCGCATGGTCACAATCCATTCCAGCGCCGCGCGATTGGCATGGTCAAGATCAGTCGTTGCCAACGACCACACCGATTCACAAGCCGGATCATCAAGAATCAGCTGCTGACGCAGGTAATGCCACTTGATGTCGTTGCGCCCCCACCAGTCGTCGGTATGCTCACCGGATTTCACCCCCTGCCGCTTCGACCATTTCACCACCGAGGGCACCGCATCCGCCCCGCTGCGGGTGATGAAGATGAACTTCGCATCGGGGAACAGGGCACGCACAAAGCCCACCCTGAAAATCAGTTCGGGATACTTGTCCACCACCCGGGACGAACCGGTCAGTGTCAGGTAGCGTGAAAACAGCCGGCGTGCCCGCAGGCTCATGTCGGGTGTGGCATCGGTCGCATCCATGCGGAATCGGGCACCCGCAGACGCGTAATTGCCGTTGATGTCCTGGCGCGGATCGATCACATGCCACAGCGCCTTCGGCTCGTTCAGATAGCCAACCTGCCGATGCAGCGAGAGCAGGATGCCCAGGATGGTGGTGCCGGAACGCCCAAGTCCGGTTATGAACACTGGACGATCCACCGCCCGCTCGCCGGGCAGCGCCGCCAGCATGTTCAGCCAGGCGAACACCAGCGGATTGATGAAGCGCCCCTTAGTCGTCAAAGGCCGGCCTTCGTATAGCAGGTAGCTTGCAAGACGGCGGGCCGTCAGCCCCACGCCGAACGCAAGATAGTCCCGGTCCATCTGGGCGATCATGCCGTCCCTCTTTTATTTTCATGTATTTCTTTGCGTTCAGTGCCCACCCCTACGCCCAGCTCCGCATACAGCGCGCGCATGTCATTCAGATATCGCTGGGGGGTGAACGTCGTCGAAACATACTGCCGAGCTGCACGGCCCATCTCCTCAACCGCCTCATCCTGCATGGCCGACAAGGCGTGCATGCAATCAGCCAGTTCGCCCATCTTGCCGCTCCCGAAAAGCAGGCCCGTCTCACCCTCGCGCACCATCTCCGGAATCCCCCCGATGCGAGCCCCGATCACCGGCTTGCCGCAGGCATAAGCCTCCAGCACGCTCATCGGCGCATTCTCGTACCACTCCGACGGCAGCACGATCGCGCGCGCTTCGCGCACCCACTTCCACAACGGCTCGCCACTCACAAAGCCGAGAAACTCGATGTCCCCGCCCAGCTCGGCCGCCAGCGCTTTCAGCGCATCGCCCTCCGGCCCGGTGCCGGCAATTCGAAGCTTCACCTTCGCCTGCGCCGCAGCGCGGATCAAGGTGGCCACGCCCTTTTCAATCGCCAGGCGACCGAAATAGAAAAAGTAATCGCCCGGCTCGAAGCGGGGCGTATAGGCAAAGGCATCAACATAGTTCGGGATGTAGGCCAGTTGCTGTTCCGGCCAGCCCCATTCCATCAGCTTCTGCTTGTAGAACAGGCTGGGCGCCACCACCCGGTCCAGGTTGCGCCCATACAGGTCCAGCGACTTGTGCACTGCCGACTCCAGCATGATCAATACGCTTGCCGGCAGCGAATCGCGAATACAGCGGTTGGCCACCACATGCAGCAGGTTGCCCGAGCGGCATTTCTCGCACACGCCCCCACGATTCAGCATTTTGTAGGCCGGACAAGCCAGCTTCAGGTCATGGGCGGTCATCACCGCTGGAATCCCACGGTGTTTCAACTCCACCAGCACCGATGGCGACAGATGGTGATAGATGCAGTGGACATGGGCCACGTCAGCCGGAAACTCATCGAGCAGCGCGGAAATCTTGCGCTTCGCCTCCAACGAATAAATCACCTTGCCCGCCATCGCCAGCATGTCCAAAGCCCCGTAGTCATGGCCGAACTCGATCTCGTCGGCAAAAAACTGGCTCCATGGCGAAGGCTCATTTTTAGGATGATGCATGGCCATCACTGCCGTGCCCCACCCCTGGATGCGGAACATGGCCTCATGCTCGAGGAACATCACGTCGGAACCGCCACGGCGGTAGTTGTAGGTATTGAGGGAGAGCAGTTTTGGCATGCGTCAATCCAGATAGCCAAGGCGGCGATTTAGAGCGCCGCCGCCAACCCGCTCGAAATAGGCAAGATCAACCGCGCTCAGCTCCGTCCGCCAGCGTTCATCACACTGGATTTCGGAGCCGGTTCCGAGACGCATGTCATTGCCATTGAGTATGTGGTGAGCGGTATGGCGGAAATCCAGCATGCCGGGTTCAAAAAGCAAACCAGCAAATTCACACAGGGCGTTAAGGGTCTCGGCGGTGTTGTTAGCCAAGTCCTCATAGCGCAGATGGAATCGGTGCTCCGGCGGCACATTTTTCTCGATGAGAGGCAAAGCACGGGTGTAATACTTCACCCATGGAATCGCACACGTTTCACGGTCAAAACCACTCTTGCGTTTGGAATTGAAAACGCCACGACCGTCACGGGTCAAAACCACAAGACGAACCGTTCCCGGATCGCGCAGATACAGGGCGATGCCCTTGCGATACTCCTTGGATGAATCCACTATGACAGGCTTTCCGCTCACCTCGCGGATTGCTTCAAATACCTTATTCGTATTGCAGACCCCCGATTCAAATTCGGCGGTCAACCATCCCAGCCAGCCAGGCTCGCTCCCGAACCAATACTCCAATTGTTTGATTGCAAGGATGCGTCGCCGTTTCCGTAGATAGGACGGGGTCTGGAATTCTGCATCGATCAAAGAGGATGCTTGATACAGGCCAACGGGAAATGAATAAGGGGACATGAGAATATCTATGCCCTGTGTGGCCTTGATCCGTTGCGCTACCTGATTCCAGAAAGCGCATTCCTGTGCATGCGCGCCACAGGAGCAAGGCGTATTAAGCTTGAGATTCTTTGGCAAATGTTCAATTTCGCCCAGAGAAATACATTGGCTGTGCGAACCAAGCAGCAAGTCGATCAGCGTAGAGCCTGACCGTCCTGCGGAACATAGATAAAGAACTCCGTTGCTCATCATCTCTCTCGGCCACTACCACCCATAAGCCGGGCCCTGATTGGTCAAAGCGGTGCGCGAATTAATGTTCTTCCAGAATCGTAAAGACTAAGTCAGTCAGTTCGACGTATGGCAACGATATTAGACATGGCAAACCACGGGAAGACACGCACCAAAAACAACTCCACTGGGTGCAAAAAAGGAAATCTCACAGACAGACGAAATGGAAACTGAAAATAATCTTCTGCGTACTGGATGACCTTCAATCCCAGAATCACCTCAATGAAGTTCATCCAATGGGATCGGTCCCAAGCGTACACATGTCCGAGATTGACGTTTTTCTTTCTAAAAAGGTTGGTGGCAATGACGTGTGGTCGTACCGGATTGGGCACGGCCAGCACCAACACCCCATCCGGTTGAATAATTTTCATGACCTCTTTGACGACCCGTGCGGGCTCAAGCATGTGTTCGAGGGAGTGCGACATGACGACGCAATCATATTTAGGAATCCCATCAAACAAATCGGCTACGTCATGAATCAACAGCTTCTGACTGAGATTCACTCTTGACCCGGTGATTGAAAGGCAATTTTCGTCAATATCCGCCCCCACCAGTTTGATGTCTGGCCGTTTGGTCTGTATGAGCGACAGGCAGTGGCCCACCCCCACACCGATGTCCAAAGTAACCGCACCCTCTGGGCAATATCGACTCACAAGGTCCGCGACAACACGATGATACGGCTGGGGTTTTTGGTCATATGGAATATGAACACTGGTGTTGTCTTGCCTATTTTCTTGCGACATAGCTCCCCCCTATAAAAACTCATCCTTCGAACCGTTCAGGAAAGGGCTTCACCCTATCAACACCTGGTTGTAAGCCAATGACAAGCTTGAACTTATTGCCGAGTATGTCCTCGACTTTCTTACATAGCCTGGACCGTGTGCCCCTATTTCTTCCGCCTTTTCAGGCGCTTCAAGTAAATGAATAATTGCATCAGCGTAGGCTTCTGAAGACCATTGCACGCAGATTCCGGCCTGACTTGCTGCGATCACTTCGGCCTGCTCGGGATGATCGTTGGCCACCACTGGCCGACCCAGCGCCATGTACTCCACCAACTTGGTCGGCGAAGTAGAGCGCAACACGAAGGTTGGATAGAATGGCGAAACACACACAGCCGCCCGCGCCACCCGCTCCAGCGCATCGCGCATTGGCATCCGCCCGGTGAACTCGACCGCATCGGCTATGCCCAAGCGGCACGCCTCCCCTTCCAGGAAATCTCGATCCTGCGGGCCGTCACCCTCGCCCACGAAAATCAGCCGGGCGTGTGGCCGTGCCTGGCGCACTTTAACCATCGCCTCCAGCAACACCTCCAGTCTGCGCACCCGCGCCAGCGTCCCCAGGTACAGCACCGTATCCGGTTCAGCGTTCTGCCTGGGTGAGTCCAGCAAACGCTCATCCACCCCCATCGGCACGGGCGTCATCTTGTCCAGCGGGATGCCTTTCCCCGCCACGTCCCGCCGCATCTGTTCACTCTGCACGAAGACATGGTCCGCCGCGGGCAGGATGATCTTGTAGAGCAGCCATCCGCTCAGCTTGCCGGCCAGCCAGGATAACGCCGGGATACGGGCGCGCCCCTCGCGGGCATCCAGCACCCTCGACTCCGGGAACGGATAGGAAAGCCAGTAGGTATACAGGCGCCCGCGCAGCCTGGCCGCAATCAGGCACAGCAGTGCGGACACGAATTTGTCGCGCACCTGGATCAGTTCGTAGTCGCCACGCAAGGCCATCCGGAACGTGCGCAAATCCGCCGCCAGTTCGGTAACCTTCACTTTCACGGCGGCGCACCAGCCTTCTCCGGCAGGGCGTCCGATCCAGTAGGTCGTCGCCCCGTTCCAGTCCTCCCGCCGCCAGGCCGGGGACGGTTCGGGGTCGAACAGAACCCAGTCGATATCAAACAGGCTGCGGCCCAGATGCTCGCCAAACAGGACTGCCACATCCACCCGCGGCGCCGCCCGGCGGCCACCCACGACATACAGCAGGCGTCGTTTGCGCGACAGAGTCATTCGCCCTCCATTCCCGCTGAAACCATGTTGAGCAGAATTCTCATCAGCGGGGTGCCATGTTCTTTTTCAGATGGCTGCGCAGCAAGGTCATGACGGGGGTATTCATGGTGCGCATGCTGGTAGCAGCGGCAGCGGTCGCCGGCTTGGATGCACCCGGCGGGAGTTCCTGATCCCAGCCGTGGAAACCGCGAAAACTGTGGAAAGTCCAGGACCAGCCCTCTGCCTCGAACAACTCCACGACATCGGCGATCCAGCGGTAGGTGGTATCGCCTGGCACATTCCGAACACAACTGAATTCGCCCACATAGATGGGAAGCTTATATTTACGGGCGAATTCACGTACCGGTTCCATCTGCTCCGAAAGACGCGCCTTGTTCCAGTGACTGCTGGGATAGATTTCGCCAACCCTCTCGTTCTTGATGCCCTGATGTGTTATTTGCACCGGTTTATAGAAATGGGGGGAATAAAGCACGTTGTCATAAGGCAAGGGGTGTTCCAGCGACCCGAAGCCGTAGAACGTATTGCCGCGTGGCGCGGGCTCGTAGACGATCATGCGCTGCGGATCAATTTTTCGCACCGCATCGATCAGTCTGCCCGCGAAGCCGGCATATTGCGTCGCAGCATCCTTTGCATTGCCTGGCGGGTTGGGTTCGTTGATGAGATCAAAACCGCCCATGGCTGCCTTGCCCTTGTAGCGCTTAGCCAAGCTGGACCAGATGTCGATGATGCTGGACTGCAGGGCGGAGTCCTCCCAGAACGCTGCGCGTTCGGGCGCCTCGGGCGCCATGGTCAGAATCACATGAATATGCGTCGCCTCGGCAAACGACACGACCCGGTCTATCTCCTCCAGGTTGCCCGGGGCAATCGAATAAGCCTTGCATCGCGCACAACGCTCCAGATAGACCCACATTCGAACCAGATTGACCCCCATGGAGGCAAGATCATCAAAATCCACCTTGGATTTGCTTGAAGCTCTGTCCAGGGTAAAGCCGCGATAGGTCTGTCTCTGGAAATCTGCTGCTGACAAGCTTGTCATCCCCACGGAAAAGGCCGGGCCGGCGAATACGCAGCCGACCAGCAGGACGATGCACCCGCGCAGGAAACTCATGGTTTGGCCCCTTCACTCTGCCGTGGAACGTTACTCACACGAGGTCGCAGCAGACCACGCAGTTGAGCGAACTCCTCGCTGGAAAATGGCCGCAGCAGGGTGAGCAGCAGGATGAAGGCGACCAGGCCGGCCACCCCGCCCAGAACCAGGCCTGCCAAATGCTGAATCGGGTATCCCACCCCCGCTGCCATCCCAAAAACCAGCAAGGCGCGGAATATAAGCGGCATATCCAGTTTGAATATCTGCCCTTGCGGCGCAAGCTTCCTGCGTATAAAGGTGATGGCCAGCACATTCCCCACCAAGTTGGCCAGTACGATGGACCAGGCGCCAATTGCAGGAAACAGCGGCAGCGCCACCAGCAGCGAACCTGACAGGATCAGGTTGCTGTATACGAGCAGGCCGTTGCGTTCCAGGGTCTGGCACAGCAAGACATGCTGAATCTGGAGGCTTTCCAGCACCAGCAGGCCCAGCATGGCGGCGACGAGATAGATGGTGCCGCCATATTTTCCGCCAGTAAGCACGTCCAGCACGGGCCCGCCGAAGAACAACAAGGCCAGGGCGGCAGCACTCATCAGGATCAGATTCACACGAAAGACCAGGTTGGCCATGCGCTCCAGGTAATGCAGTTGCCCGGTTTCAGCATAGCGGACGAAATACAGCGGCCGGATAAACCCTATCAGTAGGGCACTTGGAAGAAAGCGCCGAAAAAGCCTGGTCAACGAGTCTGCGAATCCAAAGTCGCCCATGGCCTGGGGCGACAGGAACCGCGCAGAAATGGCCCGGTTGGGCTGGCTGCCGTAAAGCAATGTGCTGAGCGAAAAACCATATCCACTCAAGGCATAGCGTGAAATGCGCCCCCTGTTCTCCTTGAACCACGCGAGACTGCCTGCATGACGGCATGGATCCTGACGCTGGTTATGCCACAGGCCGAGCAGCAGCAATGCCAGAGTCAAGCCTTGGCAGATGATTTCGATTTCCACCACACGCGCCAGATCAACCTCGCCGTGCATGTAACTTACCCCGAGCAGAACCAGGCGCAATGCAGATGTGGCAGCGATGGTGTACTGGGAGGTCTTCTGCCACATCAGCGATTCCATCACCTGCGCTACCAGCATCCACGTCAAGCCCATCCAACCTGCCAACAGAAACCAGGGAAACAGATCGACCCGGTTGCCGAAACCCAGCCAGCCAGCCAGCCAAGGACCTATCGCCGAAAGGCCGACCATCAACAGGCCGAAAATCCAGGCCCGGCTGAAAATGGCGTTACGTATGAGACGAAAAAGGGCAAGGCCATTATTGTCCGCCCGCAATTCGGGGACAAATCGCAGCAGCGTCTGGTTGATGCCGAATGAGGCAGCCATCCCGGAAAGGGCCACCAGCGCCTCGAAAACGATCAGGATGGCGAAGTCTTCCTTGGGCAAGGCCCGCGCCAGCAAGAGCATGACCGACAGCGTTGACACGGCGGTGAACGCCTTGCCGGTCAGAAAATGCGCAAGGCTGAGCCTGAGCCTGCTTGCGTTGTAATTCTTATCCATTCGCAGGTGTCGCATTGCGCTTGCCATGCAAGTCGGGGAGATGCCTTGCCGAGTAGATCAGATACCCCACGATCAATACGACCAGGCTCTGGAAAGCCAAATCGAACACGAAGTGGCTTTTGTGCGCGATGCTGAGAACCAGGATAGCAACCCCTACCTGCAGACCCTTGAATAACGCCACAGCCTGCGGACGTTCGCTGGACGCCCGTATCAGGCGCCCAGCGAGGCGATAGGCACTGATGAACAGCATCGACACCAGCGCCACGCCGATCAAGCCCACGTCCCACAACAGGGCGCTCAAACCGGTGACGCCGATCCCCATGCCGTGATAGCGACGTGCTGCGACAGTATTGCTGACATCCAGCAAGAAGGCGCCTTCCTGGGTTTGGCCCAGGCCATGTCCGGTGAAGGCATGCCAGATGTCCAGGGGGAAATGCTCCTGGAACCAGAAAACCAATGCTGTCCAGCGATTGAGTTCATACGTGCCATAGCCCTTGTCGAAAATTTGCACTTTCAGGAAATCCAGATACTGGCCCAGGCTGTTTGCCTTGCCGGACTCGGCTGCGATCTGGGCATAGAAATACAAGAACGCGAACAGGAAAAGAAACAGGACGACATTGCCAAGAATGAAGCGTAGCGGCCGGCGAATGATGTCTTCCCAATACAGCACGAGGAACATCACCCAGGCGTAGAAAAAGGAGATCTTGGCTTCGTTGATAAATACTGGAAAAGCCAGCAACAACACGCCGGGAAACACTAACCAGGCAGACAAAATCTGCTGCCGCCACAGCGATAGCAGAATGCCAATGGCAATAAACAGGTAGCCCGCCAGCAAGGCATTGTTCCCGCCCCCGTACAACTCCGCGCCAAATGTTCCGGCGATCACATCTTCCGGAACCACCTTGACAAGCCCCATCCGCATGGGGACAAGGGAAAAATACTGGTGCAGCACGAACGGCACCTGAAGCAGGGCGATGCCCAGCAATAAAATGGTCAGCCCCCGGTTGAAATCGCCGCGATTGTGAATCAGTGCAAATACCGCGATCAGGCCCCACACTTGAAAATAGTTCTTTATCCCCGCGATTGCCGTGATGAAACCACTCCAGTTGATGAGCGTGGAAACCAGAGCCGCACACAGGAATGCCATGGCCCACCAGAACAGGGACGGGAGCCTTTCCCGCTCGGCAGGACTTGGTTTGAAGGCCTGCACAATCAGGACGGCAATCACTGTGCCGACGGATAACAACGGAATAAGCCAACGGATGGACTGGAATTGCGGCGTATAGAGCCGCACAACCCCCATGACGACGAGCCCACTAAAAATGACGAGCCAGGTGAACAACCAGGGATGGAACACCAGCACCACCGCAAGCAGCATGACCACGGGGATGATCATCAGGATTGTGCTGCCGGTGGCTGAAAGCAGCCCCATAAACGGGGCCAGTAGCACGAGTAGCGCAACCAGTAACCACATGCCCCACGGTGGCGCAGTACGGTGAAAATTTGATGTCGGCAACATGGCGTACTTCATGATTAATGCCAGCTTTCCAGGTTGCGGCCGAGCAGTTGCTCCAGTGTCCTGATTTCCTCCCGGAATATCTCCTTGAGCGTATGGACTGCTTCCGTCGACACTGGCGGTACGATCGCTTCGCTGGATATTCGGTTCATACCACGGTAGAGCCTTCGCAGGCCGCTATCGCCCACTGCCTGCCAGATGCGTTCCAGACCCAATTGTCGTGTGGTTTTACGCAGATTCCGGATCGCATTTTCCATGCCATTTGATCGCACGACATAGCTCGGATTGCTTTTTTCATACAACGCAGCGGAACAATGGTCGGGTGAAATGCCGAGAAACTCGTAAACCTTGCGTGCCGTTTCCTCCGGGTCCTTCTTGATGTCTTCCATCAACACCACGTGTACCTGATTTTCCGGGAAGCGAGCCAACCAACTGGACAAATGCGTGGCATACCGGCCCTGATCGATATAGCTGGGGT
>Ga0105100_10002457_pt1 | contig 10852 bp, 5 predicted proteins | sample PPLLak12cMay2015_2_FD_87033 | JGI IMG/M metagenome (GOLD analysis project Ga0105100, IMG submission 87033) | Freshwater sediment microbial communities from Prairie Pothole Lake near Jamestown, North Dakota, USA - PPLs Lake P8 Core (1) Depth... | ecosystem: Environmental > Aquatic > Freshwater >... | reverse complement strand
GCGGCCCTTCCGCCGGGGGCCGCTGTGATAGACTACACGTTTGGCTGGACTCGGGGTCCCGCGATGCGAACATCGCCTTCATTGCCGCAAGGTCGTACACTCCTCGCTAGCTTGCTGGCCGTGCTCCTCGTTTTTCCCCCCGCGGTGGGCTTCGCGGCTCAGGCGCCGGGCTTTGCTGAGATCATCACGCCTGCGCCGGGCGAATCGCTCTCGGGCATGGTGACCATCGCCGGGTCGGCCAACCACCCAGCGTTCGTCTCGTACGAGCTTGCCTTCGCTTATGCCAACGACAACACGGGAACCTGGTTCCCGATCGCAGAAGCCGTTACGACGCCTGTAACCGATGGGCCGCTTGCCTTGTGGGACACGCGCTCCTTGAGTGACGAGGTCTATGTCCTGCGGCTCCTGGTGCTGTTAGGCGATGGCAGCCTGTTGGAGACCACGGTCGGCGACCTGCGGGTCAGCAACTACACCCCAACTCGGATCCCTCCGGCTGACCAGGCGGCGAGCCCTGCACCGACGCTGACGCCCGTGAATGCGCCGCCGACGCCGGAACTGGACGCACCCCCTCCCACAGCTCCCCCCGCTGAACAGATTGTTCTGACCGCGTTGCGCCTGGGGATGGCAGCCGGCGCGGCCAGCTTGCTGGCGGTGGGCTTGATCGTCGTCGGGCGCCGCGCCTGGCGCTGGGGGCAAGCCTCCATCCCGCACCGCCGCCCGCGGCGGCGCCGCCGCCGGAGGAACGCCCGATGACCGACCAGGCCTCGCCCCCCCCCGCTCTATACCTGATTGCGGGATTGGGCAACCCGGGTCGACGCTATCAGGCAAGCCGCCACAACATCGGCTTCCTGGTGCTCGACCGGCTTGCAGCCATCAGCGGACTGGCCTTCAGCAAGCGCAAGGAGGACGCCCTGGTCTGCCAGGGCGAGTTTGCCGGGCGCAAGGTGCTCCTGGCCAAGCCACAAACCTACATGAACCTGTCTGGCCGGTCGGTCGCCAGCCTGGCTCGCTACTTCGCTATTCCCAACGCGGCCACGCTGATCGTGCTCGACGACATGGATCTCCCGCTGGGTCGGCTGCGCCTGCGTCCGTCGGGATCCGCCGGCGGACATCGCGGCCTGGAGTCCGTGCTCGAGAGAAGTGGCACGCTGGAGATCCCGCGTCTGCGCGTCGGCATCGGCCGCCCCCCGGGACGGCAGGCGCCGGCCAGCTTCGTCCTGGAGGACTTCGGCTCGGGCGCACAGCCGTTGCTGGCGGAGACCCTCGAGCGGGCTGAGGCCTGCATCCGGCGGCACCTGCAAGCAGGGATCCAGGCCGCCATGACCGAGTTCAACCGCGACCCGGTCTAGGTATGGACCTTTCCGCTTTGCTCGAGGCGTTTCGGGCGCTCCCTGAGGTTGCGGCGCTGGTCGAGGCCGTCGCCGCTGGCACTGCCGCATCCACGGCCTTGCGCGTGCCCCGCTCCGCCCGCCCAGCGCTTGCAGCCACGCTGGCGCACAGCCTTGGCCGGCCCGTTGTCTACCTGGTCACACGCGCCGATCGGGAGCTGGTCATCCAGGAGGAGCTCAGCGCTTGGAGCCACTCCCTCCGGCTACTGCCCTTCCCCGAGCCCAACCCGCTGTTCTACGATTGTTCGCCCTGGGGGCCGAGGACGATTCGCCAGCGAGCGGCGGTGCTCGCCGATCTGACGCGCGGCAGTCAGCCGGGGGGTCCGGCGCCTGAGGGGCCACGGGCCTCCGTCCTGATCGCCTCGGCTCGCGCCTTGATGACGCGCACGCTGCCTCCGCGTGTGTTCATCGGCCATTCGCGCTGGCTGCGCGCCGACAGCACCCAGCGCTTTGATCGCTTGCTTGGGCTGCTGCACGACTCGGGCTACCAGCGGGAGACCCTGGTGACCGAGCCCGGTCGCTACAGCCAGCGCGGCGGCTTGATCGACATCTGGCCACCGCATGAGCCCTCCCCCATCCGGCTCGAGTTCGAGGCCAACACACTGGAGTCGCTGCGCAGCTTCGATCCCGCCACCCAGCGTTCACGGCAATCCGTCGAATGGCTCCGGCTGACTCCGGCCCGCGAGGGCCTGCCGCGCTTCTACCGCGCTGAATGGGACACGCTGCTGCCGCCGGATCAGCAGGGCGACCCGCTCGAGCAGCGGGAGGCCCGCCTCGAGTACTTCCTGCCCTGGATGCACGACAGCCCCAGTGGCTTGATGGACTACGTCCCCGAAGGCGCAGGGGTGGTGTTCGACGATCGGACCGCGGTGGAAGACATGCTCGCCGAGATGGAGGAGCAGGCGCTCAGCCTGCGCAAGGATCAGCAGGCAAACGGTCAACTGCCGCTGGAGGCGCCGGTGCCGTACCTCGGATTGGCCGAGATCACCGACATGCTGCCGCAAGGACGCGTGCTCGACTTCGGCTACATGCAGTCCGGGGACGCACCCCCCGCTGCGCTGGGCGAGCGGTTCGGAGCGCCCCCGCGCTTCGGCGGTCAAGTGCGCGAGATCATCGATTTCATCGCCGCCCGCCGCGCCGCACAGGAGCCGGTGGTGATTGTCAGCCGCCAGGCACCGCGGGTGGCTGAGTTGTGGAGCGAGCGCGGCGAGCCTGCCGTCGCTCAAGCAGATCTCGCACCCGATCTCGAGCAGGGCGCGCCGCAGTTCATCACCGGCGCCCTGACCGACGGCTGGAGCCTGGCGCCCCCCGCTCGCCCTCGCCTCCACCTGCTGACCGACGCCGAGCTGTTTGGCTGGGGCCGCCCGCGCCCGAGACTGCGCTTGCGCGAGGCGGCCGCTCTGCCCGAAGCGATGTTCGCCGACCTGCGTCCCGGCGACCTGGTCGTGCATATCGACTTCGGCATCGGCCGCTTCTCCGGACTGGTCGAAAGGACGGTCGACGAGATCCGGCGCGAGTTCTTGCAGATCGAGTACGCCGAGGGGGACCAGCTGTTCGTCCCGATCCATCAATCGGACCGCGTCACGCGCTATGTCGGCAGCGGCGAGAGCCAGGAGGGGCCGGCGCTCTCGCGCCTGGGCTCGCAGGAGTGGGAGGCCTCCAAGGAGCGCGCCCGGGCGGCGGTCGAAGAGGTGGCCCGGGACCTGCTCGATCTGTACGCCCGACGGCTGACGGTGGGCGGGTATGCCTTCTCGCCCGATACCACCTGGCAGCGCGAGCTGGAGGCCTCCTTCCCGTACGTCGAGACTGAAGATCAACTCCAGGCGCTGGAATCCGTCAAGCGCGACATGGAAAGCGGCCGGCCGATGGACCGCCTGATCTGCGGGGATGTAGGCTACGGAAAAACCGAGGTGGCCCTGCGGGCCGCCTTCAAGGCTGTGCTCGACGGCAAGCAGGTCGCGGTGCTCGTGCCGACAACCGTGCTCGCCCAGCAACACTTCAGCACCTTCCAGCAACGGTTGGCGGCCTTCCCGGTCTCGCTGGAAATGCTCTCGCGCTTTCGGACTCGTCAGGAAGCGACAGAGATCGTCAAGCGCCTGGCGGCGGGCGAGATCGACATCATCATCGGCACACACCGCCTGCTGCAGCAGGACGTCCGGCTGCGCGATCTCGGGTTGCTGATCATCGATGAGGAGCAGCGCTTCGGCGTCACGCACAAGGAGTACCTCAAGAAGCTGCGCACGGAAGTCGATGTGCTCACCCTCACCGCCACGCCGATCCCGCGCACGCTATACATGGCCCTGACCGGCGCCCGCGACATCTCCACCATCAACACCCCCCCCGATGACCGACTTCCCGTCGTGACCCATGTCGGGAGCTACGACCCGCGGCTGGTGCGCCAGGCAATCCTGCGCGAACTCGACCGGGGCGGCCAGATCTTCTACGTGCACAACCGGGTGCAGACGATCGAGATCGCCCGTCGCCAACTCAGCCAACTGCTGCCGGAGGCTACCGTTGAGATCGCTCACGGGCAGATACCGGAACTCCAGCTATACCAGGTGATGGCGCGCTTCGCCAAAGGCGAGGTCCACGTCTTGCTCTGCACTTCGATCATCGAGTCCGGCCTGGACTTCCCCAACGCCAACACGTTGATTGTCGACCGCGCCGACACGTTCGGCCTGGCGCAGCTGTACCAACTGCGCGGGCGGGTCGGGCGCGGCACGGTGCGCGCTTTCGCCTACTTCTTCCGCGACACCCGCCGGCGCGCGACAGAAGACGGCCTGCAGCGGCTGGAGACTATCGCCGAGCATACGCAACTCGGCGCGGGCTACTCGCTGGCCATGCGGGATATGGAGATGCGCGGCGCCGGGGATATCCTCGGCACGCGCCAGCACGGACACATCAGCGCCATCGGCTTCCACCTGTACACGCGACTGCTGGCCTCGGCGATCGAGCGGCTGCGCGCCGGCTTCCCGGCCCTCCCACCCCTGTCAGACCGGCTGCCCCTCCCCGGCATGCCACTCGATGCCGCCGTGGAGCTTCCGTTGAGCATGCGCCTGCCGGACGAGTACATCCCCGACCGGGACTTGCGCCTGCGCCTGTACCGCCGAATTGCCACCCTGCGCACGCCGGCGGACATCGAGGCCCTTCAGCTCGAGATGCGCGACCGGTTCGGTGAGCCGCCGGAAGAGGTCCGCAACCTGCTCTACCAGATCCGGCTCAAGAACCTCGCCGAGCGTGCCGGGGTCACTTCAGTCACCCTGGAGAGGAACCAGGTGTTGCTCAGGCTGCGCGAACCCTCCGAGGGGGAGCTGCCAGCCAGCTTGCAGGCGCCCGATCTGAGGCGCAGCAAACGCGGCCTTTGGCTGGCAATCTCGGGTGAGCCAATCTGGCAACGGCTGGAACAGGTGCTCGAGCGGCTGGCTGAGGTGAGTCGGCCTGCGGCGCAGGTCAGCTAGCGCACTTCAACCCCACCGCCGCGCCCCCGCGCCCTTCAAGAGCGGTGCAGCCGAGCGTCCATCCGGCGTTTCGCCCCTCCCCCAGGCAGCACATCGGGGGCACGGGTCGGCACAGCCGGGTGGCAGACTAGATTTCGGCCTGATAGCGGAGGATGACAGCCACGTAGGGGACGCCCCCAGCATAGTCGAAGCCGACGACCCAGGTGTTCCAAGTGAACTCTGAGCCGGTTGGGTCGGCCGGGGCATGGAAGGCGACGAAGTTCAGGTTGGCGTACTCACTCGGCCACTCGGGGGTAACGGCGGACTCCCCGGCCGGCAGCTCACCGCACACCGGCGGGAGCGCTTTGACCGCGGCGGCCAACGGCTCCACCACATCCCGGGTGAAGCTCCCGCTGGCTCCCGCTCCGGCCTCCGGCCGGGCCAGCCAGTCGATGCGAGACGCCTCAGGGTACAGATCCCCCAGTGACTCCGGCGCAAGGTGCACTTCTCCCCCGCCTGCATCGAGGCGAATCGCCAGCCCCCGCCATGGACTGACCGTGCGGCGCAAGGCGAGCGGATCGCCCGCCTTCCCTGCCTGCAGGAAATCGTCGAGGGTCGAGAAAAGGCGCGGGTCCGAGCAGGCCTGATCTGCGGTGCGGGCCTCGGTCAGATTCCAGGCGCGCATCCAGCCCTGGCCGCCGCCTGGCAGCTCAACTTCGACCCACACGGAACTTCCCAGCAAGCTCGTCACACCGGTGACGCGCACCGGCCGCTGGTCCGGCTGCAAACGGGCGACCTCGCTGCCCGAGGAGCCTGCCTGTTCGCGCACGGGGAGCGTTTCGCCCGCAGGGACCATGACCACGGCGTACTCGACCTGTGGCAAGAGCGGGGGAGGCTGCGGGAAGGACTCGGGGGCGCTTGAATCGCCCGGCTGCTGCCAGCCGAGCAGCAGTGGATCACGGGCCGGCGCACGTGTGCAAGCGGCAGCGAGCGCCAGAACGGCGACGACCCAAGGGGACACGGATATTGGCAGTGGCTGGAGCGGGCGCATGCAATTCACGTCGCCGCCAGGCAGCGCTCCCGGCGTCAGACGGAGGGAGCCGTCGGCGCGCGGGGCTTGGCCACCCGGGTTGAGCGGCGGGCAGGCTTGGGCACCTCCGGCGCCAGGGCCAGCAGCAGGACTTCGTCCATGTGGTCCACCAGGTGCAAGTCGATCGCCTGGCGGGCGCTCTTTGGCACCTCGCCGAGATCCTTCTTGTTCGGTCGAGGGAGGATGACCCGGCCCAGCTTCAGCCGGTAGGCGGCCATGACCTTCTCGCGCACACCGCCGACCGGCAGCACCCTGCCGCGCAGTGTGATTTCGCCGGTCATGCCGACCTCACGATCGACGGCGCGGCCCGTCAGCGCCGAGGCAAGCGAGGTGGCGATGGTTATGCCGGCGCTGGGTCCATCCTTGGGGATGGCCCCTTCGGGAATGTGGATGTGGATGTCCCGTTTCTCGAACAGCTCGGGCCGGATGTGCAACTGGCGCGCCCGCGACTTGATGTAGCTCAGGGCGGCCTGCGCCGACTCCTGCATCACCTCGCCTACCTGCCCGGTGACCTGCACGCTGCCTTTCCCATCGACCAGAAGCACCTCCACCGACATGGCTTCCCCGCCGTTCTCGGTCCAGGCCAGGCCGGTGGATGTGCCGATCTGGTTCTCGAGGTCCTTCTCATGGGGGTTGATCTCGGGCGGGCCGAGCAGCTTGGGGATCAGCGAGCGGGTCACCCGGCGCGGGATCTGCTTGCCCTCAGCCATGCGGCGCGCGAGCCGGCGGCAGGTCTTACCAATCTCGCGCTCGAGGTTCCGCACTCCGGCTTCCCACGTGTACTCGCGAATCATCATGCGCAGCGCATCGGTGGAGATATTGAGCCGGTGGCTCTCCAGCCCATTCTGCTCCATCTGGCGCGGAACCAAGAACTGGCGGGCAATTGCCAGCTTCTCCTCCTCGATGTATCCGGGGAACTCGATGATCTCCATCCGGTCCAGCAGCGCCGGGGGGATGGTGACGGCATTGTTGGCCGTTGTGACGAAGAGCACGCGCGACAGGTCGAAGGGGAGCTCAAGATAGTGATCCGAGAAAGCGAAGTTCTGTTCCCGGTCCAGCACCTCGAGCAAGGCGGAAGATGGATCCCCGCGATAGTCGTGGCCCAGCTTGTCGATCTCATCCAGCATGAACAGCGGGTTCAGGCTGCCCGCCCGGCGCATGGCCTGCAGGACCCGCCCCGGCAGGGCGCCGATGTACGTGCGGCGGTGGCCGCGGATTTCCGCCTCGTCACGGATGCCCCCCAGCGAGATGCGGATGAACTTGCGGCCGAGCGACTCGGCAATCGACCTGCCGATCGAAGTCTTGCCGGTTCCCGGCGGCCCGATGAAGCACAGGATTGGCTGCCGCTGCTTGTCCCCCGCCAGGCTGCGGACGGCGATGTACTCCAGGATGCGGTCCTTGACGTCGCGCAGTCCGTAGTGGTCGCGGTCCAATATCTGCTTGGCGTGACGCACGTCCAGGTTGTCGGCCGTGACCTCCGACCAAGGGAGCTCGGTCAGCCAATCGATGTACGTGCGGATGATTCCCACTTCGGGGGACATCGCAGGCATCTGAGTCAGGCGTTGGATCTCCTTCAGCGCACGCGCCTGCACTTCTTCGGGCAGCGCCAGGTGGTTCACCAATTCGCGCAGATCGGCGATCTCCTGCGCCCAGATGTCGCCCTCGCCCAGCTCGGTCTGAATCGCCTTCATCTGCTCGCGCAGGTACATCTCCCGCTGCGAGCGATCGACCTCGCTCTGCACCTGGTTGTGGATCCGGTCTTCCAGCTCCAGCACGTCCAGTTCGCCGCCGAGCAGCACGCTGATGTGCTGTAACCGGGTCACCGGATCGAAGGTCTCCAGCACCTCCTGGCGCTCCGGGATGCTGAGCTCGAGCGCCGAGGCAACCAGGTCCGCCAACCATCCCGGATCGTCGACATTGGAGGCATACAGGTAGGCTTCTTCGGGCAGGGTGCGGTTGAGCTGGACGCATTTCTCGAACAGGGTGAGCACCGCCCGCATCAGGGCGACCGTCTCCTTGCTGCGCTCGGCCGGTGCGTCGGCCGGGCGGGCGCGGGCCAGCAGGAACGGGCCGCGATCGATGAATTCGACGATCTCGACCCGCCGCCGGCCCTGGGTCAGCACCGAGGTCGAACCGTCGGGCAGGTGCATCATCCGCCCGACCGCCACCTCGGTCCCGATGCGGAACAGATCCGCTTCGCTGGGGCTGTCGATCTCGGCATCACGTTGGGCGATGGCAATCATCGTCCGGCCGGCGCGCGAACTGGACTCGACCGCCTGCAGCGTGGGATCGTGGCTGACAAAAAGCGGGGTGACCATGTTCGGATACAGCACGGCGTCGCGCAATGGCAGCACGGCGCACTCGATCAAGCCAGACGAATCGAGGGGCGCATCCTCGATGTCGTACAGCTCCTCCATCCGGCGCCCCATGCCCTCGCCGATATCGGGGATCTGCTGCCAGCGTGCGCTGCCACGGTTCATGCCGGCACCTCGGCTTGCGTCGTCGCCGTCGGGAGGCCCAGCGACTCCCAGTGGCGCAACGCCTCCCCCACCACGAACAAGCTGCCCGTGACCAGCAGCACCTCATCCGGGCGCAGGATTTTCAGGGCGCGGTCGAGCGCCTGCGCCACCGGGACAACCGTCTCCACCCGGGTTCCATGTCCGTGCGCCAGCGCAGCCAGATCCGTTACCTCCGCCGCCCGGGCATGGGCTGCCTGGGTGGCGATCAGCCGCGAGACCCGCGGCAGCAGTTCATCGAACATCCCGCTGAGGTCCTTGTCGACCGAGGCGCCGAAGACCATGGTGACGGGCTGTCCAGGGAAGTAATCGTCGAGGGCAATGCGCAGTTTGAGCGCCGAATCGCGGTTGTGGGCGGCATCCAGAATGACCAGCGGATCCTTCGACAGTACCTGGAACCTGCCGGGCCAGGAGGCGCGGGCAAAGCCGCTGCGAATGGCCTCCTCGGGAATCTGAAACCCCTGCTCCCGCGCAACCTGCAGCGCGGCATAGGCAACGGCACAGTTGGTCACTTGATGGTAGCCCAGCAGCGGAATCTCGAAACGCGGGGGGACCCACTCCACGCTCCCACCGGAGTGGACGAAGACATCCATTTGGTCTTGCTCCGCCGCCGACCAGATATACAGCGACTGGCCGGTCAGCCGATGCACCCCCGGGGCGTACAGCCAGTCCTTCCCCACGCGGATCAGGGGCGCGCCGCGTTCCTCTGCCACTCGGGCGACCACGTGCTCCGCCTCATGCTGTTGAGGCGCGAGCACAACCGGCACGCCCGGTTTGATGATCCCCGCCTTCTCGCCGGCAATGTCCGATAGACGGTCTCCCAACAGGTGGGTGTGATCGTAGGACAGCGATGTGATCACCGACACCAGAGGACGCAGGACATTGGTCGCGTCCAGCCGACCGCCCAGCCCAACCTCAATCACGGCGCACTCGACCTGCTGCCGGGCGAAGTACAGGAATGCCAGCACAGTGACGATCTCATACATGGTCAGATCGGGCACCTGCGCCACCACCGGCTCGAGCTCGTCAACCAGCCGGGCCAGTTCGGCTTCTGTGATCAGCGCGCCATCGACCTGTACCCGTTCGCGGAAGTCGATCAGGTGCGGCGAGCTGTAGAATGCCGTCCGCAGGCCCGCCTGGCGCAGGGCGGCGGCGATGAATGACGAGACGGAGCCCTTGCCCTTCGTGCCGGCGACGTGGAAGCTGGGATAGGCCTGATGGGGATTCCCAAGCCGCTCAAGCAGCAGCGCCACGCGTGTCAGGTCGAACACCTCGGGGGCGTAGCGATAGCTCCGCTCGGCGCTGTAGTCGACGAAGCTGTACAGGAACGTCAGGGCTTCTGGGTAGGTGCGCGGCATAGACCCGTCATTGTACTGCTCGCCTGTCAGGCGGACAAGGCCAGCCGGGTTTGCAGCCCATCGAGTTACGCGCTATCATCTTTCCATCCCTGAACCTTGGAGAGGAGGTGGCATTGCGCGTACCCAGGGCCCTGACGTGTTCACGCCCGGCCATCCGCCATTCCCAAGCTAGCATTCCTGAGGAGGAAAACGCACCATGAGGACCAAACCGCTCTTCCTGGTCATGAGCCTGCTCCTTGTCCTGGCTCTGACCCTCGGCGCCTGCGCCACGCCCGCCGAGGCGCCGACGGAAGCCCCAGCTCCACCGACGGAGGCTCCGCCGCCCCCGCCCACCGAAGAACCAATGCCCGAAATCGGAACCCCCGACCACCCGATCAAGGTGTTGTTCGTGCCGTCGGTCGATGCCAACATGATCGTCAGTGGGGGCGAGGTCATGGCGGACGCGCTTAACGAGGCCACGGGACTGACCTTCGAGGTCGTTGTCCCGACCTCCTACGCCGCGACGATCGAGGAGATGTGCGCCTCCCCGGACGATACCATCGGCTTCATCCCGGCCTTTGGTTACGTTCTGGCCAATGACCTGTGCGGCGTGGATGTGTCCCAACGAGCCGTGCGCCGCGGCTGGGGCGTGTACTGGACCATGTTCGTCGTCGGGCGCGACAGCGATATCCAGGAATTGGCTGATCTGGAAGGCAAGAAGTGGGCCTACCCGGACGCCGGTTCAACCTCCGGCTACCTGGTCCCCAAGGTAATGCTTGACGAAGCCGGCATTACCACGGGCGAGACGCTGGAAGCGGGCGGGCACCCACAATCGGTGCGCGCCGTCTATACCGGCGATGCCGATTTCGGCACCGCCTTCTACAGCCCGTATGCCATTCCCGAGGGCGGGACGCCTTGGGCACGCGGCATGGACCCCGAGGTTCCGGTGGATGTCAGCACCTGCGCTCTGAACGACGACAAGAGCCAGCTGCTGTGCGAGGGCTACCGCGTGCTGGACGCCCGCGCCAATATCCGCGAAGAGTTCCCGGATGTGGCACAGAAGGTCCGCATCCTGTCGCTCTCG
>Ga0105100_10002456_pt1 | contig 10854 bp, 11 predicted proteins | sample PPLLak12cMay2015_2_FD_87033 | JGI IMG/M metagenome (GOLD analysis project Ga0105100, IMG submission 87033) | Freshwater sediment microbial communities from Prairie Pothole Lake near Jamestown, North Dakota, USA - PPLs Lake P8 Core (1) Depth... | ecosystem: Environmental > Aquatic > Freshwater >... | reverse complement strand
TGGAAGGAGTCCTTCGTGCTGATGCTGAAAACTGCTACGCCGTCATCCGGGGTTCATCAACTGACTATAAAAATATGATCTCCTATATTTCAGCCAATAGCCTAACCGATGACAATAATTACAATCTGGTGGCATCCCAACTGGACCTTCAGGAATATATCAATTACATGACCCTGCAGATCTACATCGCCAACAGGGACTGGCCCGGAAATAACCTTAAATTCTGGAGAAAATCAGCCCATGGCAAATGGCGGTGGATCGTATTCGACCTTGATTATGGCTTTGGATTCAGGCTCGATGAAAACGGTTATACCAATGAGACATTTCATTTTGCCACAGCATGCGATGGCCCCGATCATCCCAATCCCCCGTGGTCGACACTGCTTTTCAGAAAACTGCTTGAAAACGAAGGATTCAAAGAGCGGTTTTTGAGTACCTATATTACCCACATTTACTCTTCATTTGATCCTGAATGGTGCAATTATGTGCTTGACAGCCTTTCAAGCCGTATTGATGCAGAGATATCGTATAACCAGGCAAAATTCGGGCGGACGAAAGAACAATGGCTGCAATTCTTAAATTCATTAAGACTATATGCTGCTAATAGAAATCTATTTATGACAGGATATGTGAAGTCATACTTTAATCTTTCCTCTGACAGGGTGAATTTGTCCGTGACCAATCCTGTTCTCATGAAGGGCAAAGTGAATGTCAACCAGGCCCTGATCCAGTTGTATCCTTTCAACATGGAGACTTACAAAGAGCTGCCATTGTCGGTAATGGCTATCCCTGCCAAAGGCTACCGGTTCATACGATGGAATTATTCGGGAATGTCAGCGCCATACAGTGAAATAAACCAGATACAAAGTGATACCAGTTATAATCTGGCAATCGAACCGGTATTCGAATCCATTGATGAAATCAGCGGGATCATGCTGAATGAAATTGCTCCGACTACCTCCTTATTCAGCGATGAATATGATGAGAAATCGGGTTTTGTGGAATTGTACAATACTACCGGTGAAGATGCAGCGCTGTTCAGCTTCTTTATATCGGATGATGCAGACCAGCTTATGCGGTATGCCATACCCGATTCCACCGTGATACCCGCCCATGGATTCATTACCTTCTATCTTGACGGACAAGCCAAACAAGGTGTATATCATGCCTCATTCAAGGCAGATACGGACGGAGAATCTATGTATTTGTCGCAAAAGGTTGGTGAAACCATCAATATACTTGACTCGGCAACATTTTCACTGCTGGTGCCGGATCACTCTTTCGGGAAATATATGGATGGCACGGGTGAATGGCAGCATATGGTGAAGATGACACCGGGCCAGCTAAATGACCCTGACCGGCTTGAATCCCTGCCGGAAACCAATGAATCTGCCCTGGATATAAGGATTTATCCAAATCCTTCCGATGGGCACATCTTCATTGCCCTCGAGGAAATTAACCTGTACGAAGGTTTGTATTCAGCCGAGGTGATTGATATTTGCGGTAAGGTCGTCTCTCCGAAGGTCTGGCTAAACAGCAACGTCAGCAACATCAACCTGACAAATCTGGATTGCGGGCTGTATTTTATCCGGATATATAAAAACAACCAGCCGTTAAAATTAGATAAATTGATATTACTTAAATAATTGTTTAATAAATAATTATACTAATTTAATTCAATTATTTATTTATAACAAAAGTAATAGTAGAAAAGATCGCAAGGAAAATATTGCAGTGATTTATCCCATGGCCATGATATGGATCAGAAAGGAGTTCAGGCAGTGTGAAAGGCGGCTTTACTGTTTTTTTACCAGATGTACGTTGGTGGCAGCCAGTCCCTTTTTACCCTGCTCTACCTGATAGCTGACCTTATCATTTTCCCGTATGGGTTCTGCGAGTGAATTGATATGCACAAAAATGCTTTCCCGGGTCATCAGGTCTTTAATAAACCCATATCCTTTAGAATCATTGAAGAACGTTACTATTCCCTCTCTGGTTTTGTCCCTTGTTTCTGACTCTTCTTTTCTTGGAATGCCGATTTCTATATTCTCCGCTATGACCTTTTCCTTTTTTGTGGGGTCCGGAGGCGTTGAGGTGATGTTGCCATTCTCATCAACATAAGCAATCATATTGTCAAAACTACCCCCTGGGGTATTTGCTTTTCTGGCTTCCATTTTCTTTGCCTTGTCATCCCTCTTCTTAAGCCTTTTCTTTTCTTTTTCCTTTTTATTCCATGTCTGCTGTGTCTTAGCCATAGATTTTAATTGTTGAATTAATACAAGCCTGTAATTTAAACAAAAAGAGCTCCACACCAGGTGGAGCTCAAGATTAAATTATGTATGTCGTTTTCGTAATTATACTAATTTAACATTTACAGCATTTAATCCTTTCCTTCCCTCCTGAAGTTCAAAATTGACTTCATCATCTTCCTTAATTTCATCAATAAGGCCACTAACATGAACAAAATGTTCTTCATTTGTTTCATTATCCTTAATAAAACCAAAACCTTTGGCATTATTAAAGAATTTTACTTTTCCTAGTTTCATAATATTGTTTTAATAATTAAACAACAAAAGTAGATTAAATTAATGAATAATCCTTTATTATTTAATACTATTTCAAGTTTCCCGCCTTGCCAGATGTTTTTAGAACCGGCGATTCCACGGTATATCTCTGATTAAAACACTATATTTGGAATGAATATGGTTGCCCTAAAAAAATATTAACTTGAGGCCAGAAAGAAAAAAATGGATCGAAATTATGGTCGTAGCAATTACGGGCTTATTGAAATTTGTTATGATGGACTGGCTTCAGATGAGGGTTTTCTTCATCTGCGGAGCTTGCTTGTTCTGGCTTGCTTATGTTTTAACAGCCTATAAATCGGATCATGCAATTTTAAAATACTGGGGATTTAAAAAAGAAAACTTCAGAAAATCATTATTGGTTCTTCTGCCTTTCACCCTGGTGAGCATTATCGCCATTGTATTTTATGCTGCGTACAGTGAAATATTAATGCTGAACTGGCATATCATACCCGTGTTTTTATTATATCCGTTATGGGGTTTGGCACAGCAGTTCATGACTGCTGGCCTGATCGCCGGAAATCTGGCTTCGATAAAAAATTCACAACTGAAGCCTTTCCAGGTGATCTTTATCACTTCTCTTATATTCGGTTTGGTGCATTACCCTCGACTATCCCTGATGGCCTTCACTTTCGTAATGCAACTGGTTTTTACCTTGGTTTATCTCAGGTGGAGAAACCTATGGGCATTGGGACTGGCTCACGGATGGATTGCTACCTTCTTACTCTTTTATGCGCTTAAACGCGACCTCTGGATAGAATTGTTTGCCTGGTTTTAAATATGAAAGAACCGCTTCAGATCATTCCCTCTTTTTAGCCGGTAGTGAATAAACAGCAAGATGGCCGAAATCGGTATCATGCAAACCATCACAATAATGCTCCAGTGCAGATAAAAGGATTTTTGGGAATTCACGGAAATAATGGCTTCAATGCAAATGGTGAACAATCCGGCGGCCAGAAATGAGAAGGCCAGCACATTAAATCCTTGCTGTTTGCAATGCTTTATCAGAACTGTTAACAAGAGTGCAATAATATAAAAAGAGAAAAGAATCGGAATTCCGAATTTTACTCCCCATCCGATGTTTTTGTTGAATAAGTCAAGCAGCACAAGCAGTATGGAGGTTGACACAAAACTGCCTGCAAACAATAATATCAACCTGTGGCGCAGAAAAGTGATCAGGGTTGTATTTACAAATAATACGAGGCATACCGTGATGCTGTACTTGGACCATGTGATGCTGTTATTCAGGATCAGATCTATGATCAGGGTAACCACTATTCCGGACATCAAAACAATACCCGACAATTCCCAGAATAATTTTCGCCTTTGTTTTTGTGTTAAGCTTCCGTAATCCGATAATAATTTTTCATCAGTTTTGGCCTCAACAGCAATATGCTGATCCTTTTTTGCTGCAATTGCCCCGGCGGTTTCTCCGCATAAGGGACAAAAACTCATGTTCTCATCGAGTTCTACTCCGCAGTTTTTGCAGTAAGTCATGATAATGATGTTTCAATATTTGGTTAATCTGACATTAATTCCTTCCCGGTTCAGAAAATGTAGGAACTTTCTTTCAAATTCCTTACTGCTGGTAATATTACCAAAACTTAATACCAGCTTATCATTGCATCCGATCACTCCGCAATTCAACTTCAGGTTTCCATCAGGAGGAGGAGGTGTAAAAATACAATACTCAATTCTTTTGTCTATTTCCGGAGAAAAATGAGCCTTCCCCAGATTGGTAATGACACCACTGTACTGACTCGTCCCCATGGAATAATATTCAAACGCAAGGATCATGCTTTTTATGAACAGCGGGATTCCCCTTACAAACAGCTTTTTTTCACTACCCACGTTTCTGGCAATGATCTTATTGATCACTTTCTCCTCTGTTTCAAGCTCCAGTTTATGAAATACAATCTTTAATATCTCGTCAAACTCATAAAAACCCAACCTCAGGTCAATTTCAGGAATTACAAATAAAGTAAAATTCCGCATGGTCCTGGAAGGATATATATTTCTTAAATTGATCGGCACCTGAATCCGCAATCTTTCGCTTTTTCTGTAGTGCCTTGATTTATTCAGGCTTCTGTATATATCCTGAAGAACAAGCATGTAGACTCCTATCAGGTATACTGTAATGCTAACACCTTTCTCCCCGGCCCTGTTTTTTATTTCATCCAGGGATAATATGGCGATCAGTACATCAAACCGCGGTTTGTCACGCAATGAATACGGTAAATGAAATGCTTTGGAAAGCCTTTGATTAAGGGGGATATCTTCCTTAAAATAGCGTTTATAGGAATCCTCAAACTCTTCTTTCAGCAATATAGAATCCGGAAGAATATCATCACAACCGGCTGAGATATCAATCCCGTCCTGTTCAAAATACAGGTTAAGAAGGGTTCTCAAAAAGCAGAAAGCAGCGGTGCCATCTGTTATAATATGAGAGAATTCAATACTGATCCTGTTGTTAACGGCCAGAATTCTGAACATTAATTTGTTTTTGTCATTTTGATTAAATTCCCTGCAGGGAATGCCGTTATCAATCTCCAGGGAGATCGGCATATTGATGTGTTCAAGGTAAAACCAGAAAAAACCTTTTTTAAGTTTCACTTTAAAATATGGAAATCGTTCTTCCATGGCGCGTATGGCAATCTGCAGATGGGAGATCTTCACTCTTTGCTTCAATACTGCAGATATCCTGAATACCGTAGTCAGCTCACGGGATTTGACAGCAGGATAGATTTTAGCTGCATTGTCAAGCGGATACCAGAAATCTTCCCCTGCACTATATAACTCATTATGACGGGTATTATTCACGGCCAATAGGATCAGGAACAAAGATACCAAATCGTTCGATGGTTAACCATTAAGTTATGCCTTATTATCCATTGCAGCATGCCTGATTAAGTTTAAATGACGCTGCAGATGTTGCGAACTATGAGGTTTACGTTCAGGATCTCGCTGGAAAACTGGAATCACGGTTATGAAACCCAAAAGCAAGCTTTGGAAACATATGTCGCAGCAGAGCTGAGGGGTATATTATACCTCCGACTGTGTCGGGATTGTTCGACTAACAAATTTCAGCCTGCCTGTCCGGCAGACAGGTTCGCTCACTCCTGAAATTTGAGTCTCACGAATAAACGGGGCACCTATTATATCTGCCTCAGGTCGCTTACCAGCGATTATTACCTCTACCTTAGGTCGCTGATGCAATACAACATGGCAGAGGGTAATTATTTCAATGAGCGAGTGCAGATACATACCAACATTGAAAACCTACTGGGTATCTTTGGAGGGTACAGCAATTATAAGGATAGTATTGAAATCAACTTCAGGTATGAATATTATTAAGCGATTTTGAAATAATTTCTCCCCTGCGCAACTTTCACGAATGCATCATTCGATCTTGTTATTTCTTTTTGCGTTATTCTTTCCTGTCTTTCTTCAATAAAAAATGCTAAATTTATAGTAAGGAAACCTGACGAGCCATAATGGCGGAGAATGTGTTCACTGGCAGATCATATATTGCAGATTGCAACGCAGGAAAAAACAGTTTTCTTCACCTCGTATGGATTGAGGCAAAACTGTAAGGGCAGTAATAAAATTAGAAAACAATTTCATTGATATCAATATTTTTTATTCATGGTTTAACTAAAAAACTTAATTATGGCTGTATTAAAAGTGATAGAAATTTTAGCATCCTCAGAAAAAAGCTGGGAAGATGCGGCACGTATGGCTGTTAAAACAGCAGCGAAAACGGTTAAAGAAATCCGTTCTGTTTATATAAAGGACATGAGCGCGGTGGTAAAAAAGAGCAGCATTGTTGAATTTCGTGTCAACGCAAAGATTACGTTTGAAGTTCTTACCTGAAAACAGGAGAAAAAAAAACTGTCAGACACCCTGAGAGGGTCTGACAGTTATTATTCGATTATTTTTCTTTTCAAGACATCATCCGCAAAGAATGTTGTCATATTAATAAACCTGCAGAATAAAACTATCCTTTTGGCTTATCCTTACCACTGCGGGTAAAATCATCAAATTTATTTTCAGCCTTGTCAGCAAGGTTTTTACCAATTACCTTCGCCTTCCTGAAAGCTTCGCTGGCTTTATCTTCTGCTTTGTCTGCCATGGATTCAAGTTTCCCTTTCAGGCCACTTTTTTCAAAGTCATCCATTTTGTCTTCAACAAAATCTTCAGCCTTTTGATATGCTTTTTTAACGGACCCAAAGGCTTTGGTCTTTTTAACCTTGGCTACTGAATCATCGAAGATATCATCTGCCTTGTTAAAAAGTTTTTTTGCCTTGCCCAGCAAACTTTTATCGGCCTTTTTAGTTACTTTTTTTTTACAACTTTCTTAGCCGCCGGTTTTGCTTTCTTTACGGCTTTTTTTACTGCTGGCTTTGCTTTTTTTGCAACAGCTTTCTTAGCTGCAGGTTTTGCTTTTTTTGCTACGCCTTTTTTTGCTGCGGCTTTTTTAGCAGCCGGTTTTGCTTTTTTTACGGCTTTTTTGGCTGCCGGTTTTGCCTTTTTTGCTACAGGTTTACTCTTCTTCGTTGCCATTTTTTTTCGTTTTTAAAAAATAATTAATCAATTATAAAAATTAAAATTACAAAAAGCTTCAATACATTATTGGTCTCATTCTTAAGGGCAAATACATGATTATTTAACAATTCGGTTAATAAACTTGGTCCTCATTTATATTAAATAGCTGAAACAATGTGATTTAAGAAAATATATATTTTCATTTTTTACGAAATCATTGTTAATAAATGTTTTCAATTTTCAATTTTTTTTTACACGTTAATCATTTTTCGAAACTCACAGAACTCTCCTGCAACAAGGGAATACAGATACATACCCCGCGGAAAATCATCCGTAAAAAAAATTACTTCATATTCGCCCGGATGCTGAAAAGCATTAACGAGAATTTTAATTTCTTCGCCCAAATGATTGAATACAGAAAGTTTCACCTGCGCATATTGCTCCAGATCGTATACAATAGTTGTTGATCCTTTGAAGGGATTGGGATAATTCTGATGCAATGTTGTTCCATCTGCAGGATCCATTATTGCATTGTCAATTCCGGCAGGATTACATTTTCCGTTTATCATCAGATAAGATCTCACCGAAGTATTGGCGATACTGTTAGGATCGGTTACAGCAACTTCAAGGCCCCAGTCGTAGAGTGTGGCAAAAGTTCCTTCCGTTGACATATCCCAGAAATCATTGCAGTTTCCAAACCATGACCATGCAATATACCCTACTTCGTTTTCCTGGCATTCTCTGATGATGGTCAGGTACGCAATGGAGTTTGATGTTGTAATGGTATTATCAGTGCACTCCCCATGCATTTGTGAAAATTCGCCAACCAGCAGCGGAAGATCCATGCTGACCGATTCATCTATTTCATTGACAATATCGCTTTCAGTATATCCATACATTTCAGGCCACCACATATGAACTGAAAACATCAGGTTGTGATCCGGGTCGGCGTTTATAAGATAAGGTCCTTCCGATTGAAGAATATTTATATTTTTTCCCCAATCCGTTCCATCAATTACCAGCGGTACGTGAATGCCGGCGTTGCGCATTTCATTAACGGCGCTTTCATATCCGTTCCTGAATGATGTATTCGAAACACTGGCATTGCCGCATTCGTTTGCTATATTGATCAGCAGATATGCTTCATGTTGGATAATCACCTCCACAATATCGGTGCTGATCCAGTAGTTAACGCAGTTCTGCAGTTTGCTCCAGTCGCCTGTTGCATTGTGCAATTCGACCATGGGGATCATATTCTTTTCCCTGCAATGGGTGATGGCCTGATCAAGTTCATCGGCCGTACCATTGATCTGCCAGACGATCCTTACCACATTTGAACCGGTTTTTTCAATCTCTTCATACCGCGGAATTCCATTTTTTTCAAACCAGATATTGGGATTGGCAATGCCACGTAACACAACTTTCTCACCACACCGGTCATACAAATGACGACCCATTACCCTGAATCCGGGGTATTCCTGTGAGTTGCCCTGAAACAAACAAAAGAAAGAAATGGTTAACAAACTAAAACTTTTACTGTACATATTAAATCTAACTACATGGTGTTAAGATTTGTATATACGAAGTTTTGTTGCGCAGGTTGTATTTTATTTAAGAATCTTTATTTTATGGATTGATTTTCTGTGTACTTACACCTGGTGATCATCAACACCGGCAGCATATTGCGGCGAAACCCCTGTTTATTTTTTCGCGGAAAAATTAATGAATAAAAGTAAGCGCTTTCCCTATTTTTCCTGCCCTGCCGGTGCGTCCAATCCGGTGAATATAATTGTCATAATTTTTCGGAGGATGGAAATTTATTACATGGGTGATATCGGTAACATCAAGTCCCCTTGCCGCGACATCAGTGGCAACCAGTACCTGTATCCTGCCGATCCTGAACTGATCCAACGCATGCTGCCTGTAACTTTGCGATTTATCGCCATGGATCTGGTCAACCCGAATGCCTGATTTTTTTAATTTAACATAAAGATGATCAACCGATCTTTTTGTTTCTGCAAATACCAGCACTTTTTCAAAGTCATCTTTTTCCAGCATGTCTAAAAGCACCTGAAATTTATTCCCGTCCTTGTCAACATAAACAACGTCCTGTTCAACGTTATCGCAGGCAGTATGACCTGTACTCACTTTTATTTCAACAGGGTCATTGAGGAACAGGTTGATCAGGGACCGCTGGGACTCATCCAGTGTTGCTGAAAACATCAGGGTCTGTCTGCGGTTTTTCATGGCCTGAACCATTTGTTTAATGTCATCAATAAAACCCATGTCCAGCATGCGGTCAAATTCATCCAATACCAAAACGGAAAAACTTTTCAAATCAAGCGCTCTTCTTTTTTCAAGATCAAGAAGCCTTCCCGGAGTGCCTACCACAAGGTGGTTCACCCTGCGAAGTCTTTTAAGGTCGGTGCTGATGCTCATGCCTCCTATGAAACAGCTGCTGCAAAATCCAAGTCCGCGTGTCATGGTGGTGAATTCATGCTCAACCTGCACGGCTAATTCACGGGTAGGAACAACTACCAGAACCTTCGTTGCATGATGATGGCTGATCATCTGATCAATCAGGGGAATAAGATAGGCTCCTGTTTTGCCTGTACCGGTTTGGGCAATGCCCAGCAGGTCTTTACCCTCCATCAGCTTTTCGAGTGTTCTATCCTGAATTTCGGTTGGGTATACAAATCCTTTTTGATGAAGAATAGACTTTAGCCTTTCATGCACCGGCATCTGATGGATGGTCCTTTCAGCCGTATAAATATTGTTTTCCGGATGGATTGCTTTCTTTACGTACCGGTCGGGGTTTATGCCGGTTCCATTGGTTATCTTACCTGCGGGACCTGAACGATACGTCATTCTCTTTCTAATGAATCCATGCGAGGATGGATTGTTGTTTTGAAATCTTTTCTTTCTAAATTGAGTGTGATTCATAATGAATTTAAAATAATATTAAACAATTGCCAAAAAGCATCAGCAAGACGCTTTTATAACTCCCGAAGTACATTTATCAGATTGGGTAAGGATTTATCAGCTGTTGATTTAGTGTGATGCAGCTGATTCTATGCGATAGAAAGAAAATCTCTGTATGAAAATGACAAATCTACATCCAAGTATAGCGGCGCGAAAGTACGCAATATTAACTTACCAACCTAATAAATCATACAACGAATCATAAATAAACCGGGTGCGACACACCTTTATTAACCTTACAATCCTTCATGAAAAGCCCGGTCTGAAAGAAAATAAACGGTATTAAACCCCAGCGTAGAACGCTGGACTCATATTTCCGATGCAGAGCATCGGGGAATTAAACCAAATCTTCTCGTCCTCCGAAGCGGTACGGGAAGGAGGATTAAATGAACAAGTGTTGAATACCTGCCCCTGATAGCAAGGAATGCAATAACAGAAACAGTTTCTTCCATTTTTACACTTGTTTCTTTCAAACAATTATCTTTATATTATTCTATAAGGAATATTCCGTATATTTAATATAGGTAACACAGTGGTGATCACATTGCATAATTTACAAGGGTATACAATCCGCAAGATAAAAATCAATTATTATGAAAAAGATAATGTTGTTCCTGTATCTCAGTACCGGGTCATTTATAGGTTATGCCCAGTCAATACTGCCGGTGCAGTTCGATGAGCTCAGCGGACCTCAGGTTATTGAAGCCGTTAGTGCCTCCCACGGAATATGCCTTCTGCCTTTTGG
>Ga0105100_10002455_pt1 | contig 10855 bp, 8 predicted proteins | sample PPLLak12cMay2015_2_FD_87033 | JGI IMG/M metagenome (GOLD analysis project Ga0105100, IMG submission 87033) | Freshwater sediment microbial communities from Prairie Pothole Lake near Jamestown, North Dakota, USA - PPLs Lake P8 Core (1) Depth... | ecosystem: Environmental > Aquatic > Freshwater >... | reverse complement strand
TGAACTGCGGAAAGATCCATGTTGAAGGGGTGTCGGCGTTCGGCAACGGAACAGACGTTGCAGTATTGAATGAAACAGGTGGGAGGTCAGTTAAGATATGGGATCAGTTATCAGCACATCAGGCTTATATATTGGCTCTTGACCGTCATAGGGTAAAAGCAATTAAGAAAATAGAGCAGATGATAACAGATTACTCCAGGTCTAAAAGTTCTGATACGGGAACGATAGGAACAGGTACCCGGATAGAGAGCTGCCGGCATATAAGGAATGTCAGAATCGGGCCGTACAGTAACCTGGAAGGTAGTATCCGGCTTGATGAAGGATCAATCAACAGCTGCGTTGAAGATCCGGTCATAATCGGACCGGGGGTGATAATGGAGCACTTTATTGTCTGTTCGGGTTCGATAGTAACCGAATCGACACTTATCGATAAATGTTTTATCGGGCAGGGATGTGTCCTGGGCAAGCATTATTCAGCCGAAAACTCCCTGTTTTTTGCCAATTGCGGGGGTTACCATGGTGAAGCCTGTTCAATCTTTGCAGGTCCCTATACCGTAACCCACCATAAATCGACACTGTTAATTGCAGGTATTTTTTCATTCATGAATGCAGGAAGCGGATCGAACCAGAGCAATCATATGTATAAGCTGGGTCCTATCCATCAGGGGATCATGGAAAGGGGTTCAAAAACTACAAGCGATTCGTATGTGCTGTGGCCTGCCCGTATCGGACCATACACACTGGTGATGGGGCGGCATTACAAGAATATGGACACATCGTCGCTTCCTTTTTCCTACCTTATTGAAAGCAATGATGAAAGCATACTTGTTCCGGGTATAAACCTGAGAAGTGTCGGAACAATAAGAGATGCTCAGAAATGGCCTGTCCGCGACAGGAGAAAAGATCCCGTAAAGCACGACCAGGTAAATTTCAATCTACTCAGCCCGTATACCATTCGTAAAATGTTTGAAGGCAGGGAACTCCTTCTCAAGCTTAAATCGATATCAGGGACAGTATCATCATCATATTCTTATAATAATATGATGATAAAGGGAGCATCACTTGAAAGAGGGATAGAACTTTATCAGACTGGAATTGATAAATTCCTTGGGAACTCACTTATCAAGCGTCTTGAGGAAAATAAAATAAAGTCGAACAGTGAATTACAGAAAAGACTTACCCCTGATCAGTCACTGGGGAAAGGCGAGTGGGTCGACCTTGCCGGTTTAATTGTGCCAAAACAGGTTGTCAGCAAGCTCCTCGACGACATTGAATCAGATAAGGTGAATACAATAGAGGGTGTAGCGGATGCTTTCAGGAAGATGCATGCTGCTTACTATAAATGGGAGTGGACATGGGCATGTGAAAGGATAGAGGAAGAAGCCGGGAAGTCTGTTAAAGATTTCACAGCTGCCGACGTCATCAGACTGGTCGAGAAATGGAAGAAAAGCGTCATAAACCTTGATAAAATGCTTTATGAAGATGCGCGGAAGGAGTTTACACTTTCATCGATGACCGGTTTCGGGATTGATGGGGGAGAGGAGATCAAAAAGCTTGATTTTGAGCAGGTAAGGGGGGACTTTAATTCCAATAGTGTTGTTGCCGCAATACAGGATCATATAAAGCAGAAGAGCCTACTTGGCGATGAGCTTATTAAAAGGATGAAAAGGATAAAGAGCTGAAGATCTCTATCTTCCTGAGTACATGTTATCGTAATATTTCTCATAATCTCCCGAAATAACCCTTTCGAGCCATTTGCCGTTCGAAAGATACCAGTCGACTGTTTTCTCAAGCCCTTCAGCAAATTCAGGAATAGGAGCCCATCCAAGCTCATGCTGGAGCTTTGATGAATCGATGGCATAGCGCAGGTCATGTCCCGGCCTGTCTTTAACATAGGTTATAAGTTTTTTGGAAGTGCCATCAGGTCTTCCAAGCTTTTTATCCATGATTCTGCATAGTAACAGGATAAGGTCGATATTCTTCCATTCGTTATTACCGCCGATATTGTAAGTCTCTCCTCTTTTCCCCTTATGAAAGATCAGATCGATTGCCGAAGCATGGTCCTCAACATATAACCAGTCGCGGATATTTTCTCCTTTACCGTATACAGGAATCGGTTTGCTGTTTTTGATATTATTTATGGCTAGGGGTATAAGTTTCTCAGGAAACTGATTCGGGCCATAATTATTTGAACAGTTGGAAATAATAACAGGAATACCAAATGTATGCCCGTAAGCTCTTACCATGTGATCTGAACTTGCCTTGGAAGCCGAATATGGGCTTTTAGGGTCATAGGCTGTTTCCTCGGTGAACATCCCTTCTTTCCCAAGCGACCCGAAGACTTCATCGGTAGAAATATGATAGAACAGTTTTCCCTCAGTGTTGCTTTTCCAGATATTCAGAGCCGAGTTCAGGAGGTTAGTCGTACCGACTATGTTTGTCTGAACAAACTCATCAGGTGCTGATATTGACCGGTCGACATGCGATTCGGCAGCCAGATGGATAACTGCGTCAAACTGATATCTGGTAAAAAGGCCGGCGACAGCCTGTTTATTGACAATATCGGTTTTTTCGAACGCGTAATTCTTTTCAGCTTCAATATCAGTAAGGTTTTCAAGATTTCCGGCATATGTAAGTTTGTCGGCATTTACAATTCTGTATTGCGGATACATGTTTACAAAACGCCTTACAACATGAGAGCCTATGAATCCGGCACCACCTGTAATGAGTATTATTTTCTCATCATTCATATTTTCTTAACTTTTCTGATATAGTTTTCCCATTTCCAGGCTGTTTCCATCGATTCATCAAGGGTGCTTTTTGTGCTCCATCCGAGTTCCCTGTTCGCGAGCGACGGATCAGCCCATATTTTCTCAATATCCCCGGCCCTTCGTCCGGCAATTTTGTACTTCAGCTTTATCCCGGTAACTCGTTCAAATGATTTTATTGCTTCCAGGACTGATACCCCTTTCCCCGTTCCCAGGTTGAAAACCTCATAGTTTGCCTTATTCTTGTTTTCAACCAGCCTTTTAACTGCAGTTACGTGGGCTTTAGCCAGATCAACAACATGGAGATAGTCCCTGATGCATGAACCATCGGGAGTATCATAATCGTTTCCGAATACTTTTAATTCATCTCTCACCCCATATGCAGTCTGTGTAATATAAGGAACAAGATTTTCAGGTACACCTCTGGGAAGCTCTCCAATAAGAGCCGTGGGATGAGCTCCAATCGGATTGAAATACCTCAATGATATTGCATTGATTTTTGGGTTTGCAGCAGCAGTGTCTCTGATTATTTCTTCACCGATCTGCTTTGTATTGCCATAAGGTGATTCAGCCGGCTGTATCGGAGCATCTTCGGAAACAGGCAGTTTGTCAGGCTGGCCGTAAACAGTGCATGATGAAGAGAATACAATATCAGGAACGCCAAATGCTTTCATGGCTTCAAGCAGATTGATCAATGACACAAGATTATTCCTGTAATAATCAAGTGGCTTGTTAACTGATTCTCCGACAGCCTTGTATGCGGCAAAATGAATCATGCCGTCAATGTCGCTGTGGTTCCTGAAAAATGAATCAAGTTTTTCCTTATCACAGATATCAAAGACATTAAGTTCGGGCTTAACCCCGGTTATCTGAAATATCCGATCAATTACTTCTGCTTCTGAGTTATAGAGGTTATCAATAATTACCACATCGAATCCTTCTTCGATAAGTTCTACTGTTGTATGGGAACCGATATATCCGGTTCCGCCGGTTATCAGGATTTTCTTTTTCATTACAGACTCCAGTATATTTTGTTAGTTTTCCCTGCTGGGAAGTTAAAAATTATTTATAATGGTCATTATCAAACAACTAGCAACAAGCACCCAGTAAATAGCAACTTAGATTAATTACTTGTTTTTAATTAATGGATGATAATCCCCGACCAGTCCTACCGCATTGGAATTCCGGATAGTGAAGGCAGTTATGACTGACTGGCGGGCATCCTGAAGCCCGAATCCCTTACCATTTAATATTTCTTTATAGGATTCGGTATGAAGTTCCCCAAACCCTTCACTGAATTCAATTTCCTCACCCTCGATCATTATTGATCTGAATGTCCTTTTCCCGGTAGCTTTAGCAACCTCAGGAAGGTCGTTTTGATCAATACTCAGAAACCATCGTACCCTTGCATTTTCAAGCTCGAGGTATCCTGCGGCCTTGTCTGGCTTCGAAATATGAACAATATTCTTTGTGGTGTCGCCAAAAATCCAGCTCAGCATATCGAAAAAATGAATGCCTATGTTGGTTGCAACGCCGCCCGATTTCTGGATATCACCCTTCCATGAAATATGGTACCAGTTACCCCTGCTTGTTATATATGAAAGATCAACATCATAGATTTTGTCTTTTGGCCCGTTCCTGATTTTTTCCCTGAGTTCTATAATTTTAGGGTGAAGCCGAAGCTGCAGGATAGTGTATATTTTCCGTCCGGTTTCGTTCTCAATTTCCTGAAGTGCATCCACATTCCACGGGTTGAGCACAATAGGCTTTTCACATATGGCTTCGGCCTGTTGTCTTAAGGCAAACCTGATATGGGAATCATGGAGATAATTTGGCGAGCATATACTGACGTAGTCTATTTTTGTGCCGGTTCTTTTGAGCTTGTCAAAATGCCTGTCGAACCGTTCAAACTCAACAAAAAAATCACTCTGGGGAAAATATCCGTCAAGCAGGCCGACTGAATCAAACTTGTCGAGACTTGCCAGAAGGTTATTTCCTGTGTCTTTTATTGCCCTGAGATGGCGGACAGCAATATAACCACCCACACCGATCAGTCCAAAGTTTTTAGGAGTCTCTTCCATCATTGTTTCAATTAAAACAGCGGTTTATTTTATTTATTAATTTTCGAAACATTTCCATCCAGAATTCTGTATTTCTCTCCGCTTTCGGGACATACAGCAATACCGGATTCATCAAATTTAAGCTTGTGACCATATTCGCTCATCCACCCTGTTTGCCTGGCAGGGTTCCCGACAACCAGCGCATAGGGTTTTACCTCCCTGGTTACAACAGCTCCTGCACCGATAAAAGCATACATACCAATTGTGTGTCCGCATACAATTGTGGAGTTAGCTCCGATGGATGCTCCCTTTTCAACAATTGTGGTAATGTAGCTCTCCTTTCTTATGATAGCGCTCCTGGGCTTGACAATATTTGTGAAAACCATCGACGGGCCGAGAAATACATCGTCCTCACAGATAACGCCGGTATATATGGAAACATTATTCTGAACCTTTACATTTCTGCCAAGCTTAACGCCTGGTGAGATTACGACGTTCTGTCCTATATTGCAGTTTTCGCCTATTTCGGAGCCTGACATGATATGGCTGAAATGCCATATCTTAGTTCCCTTTCCGATTTTGCATTTTTCGTCAATGACAGCAGTTTCATGAGCAAAATAGTCTCTTTCCATTATTGTTGTCTTTCAAAGAATTTTAAAATATTCCGGGTTATATGATCAAGCTGCTCTTCATCCATTTCGGTATGTATGGGTAAAGAAAGCACCTCCCTGCACAGGAGGTTTGTAACCGGAAAATCAGACTCCCTGTAACCGAGATACCTGTAAGCTTCCTGCATGTGAAGTGGACCCGGGTAATAGACCATCGAGGGGATCTTATTCTCATCCAGAAACTTTTTAAGTTCATCTCTTCTGCCATTTTTAACCCTGATCGTATACTGATGAAATATATGGGATGAATATTTTTCTCTTTCCGGGACAGCAATTTCATTACATCCTGCCAGGGCTTTATCATAATAATCCGCAGCAGCTTTTCTGGCATTATTGAAACGGTCGAGGTGTTTCAGCTTCACCCTCAGAATTGCAGCCTGCAATGTGTCGAGCCTCGAATTTACGCCAATATCGTCATAATGATACCGTATTTTCATTCCGTGGTTGGCTATGCTCCGCAACTTTTTCGCCAGGTCGTCATCATTTGTATAGATTGCTCCTCCATCGCCAAAGCATGAAAGGTTCTTGGAAGGGAAGAAAGATGTGGTGCCTGCATTTCCTATTGTTCCTGCTTTTCTGATCTCACCCCCGGGCAGGATATAGTCAGTCCCTGTTGCCTGGGCAGCATCTTCAATTACAAGAAGGTTATTCTCTTTTGCAAGCTTCATTATGCCTTCCATGTTGGCACACTGACCAAACAGATGAACCGGGACTATCGCTTTTGTTTTTAGTGTGATCGCCTTCTTTATTTCTTTGACTGAAATATTGAAATTTCCTGGTTCAGGATCTACAATAACCGGCTTTAACCCAAGCAAGGCAACGGTTTCAACTGTGGCAATAAAAGTAAAGTTTGTTGTGATAACCTCGTCTCCCGGTTTAAGTCCCAGCGACATCATTGCAATCTGGAGTGCATCAGTGCCGTTCGCGCATGAAATTACATGCTTTACTCCAAGGTAAGCCTGCAATTCTTCCTCAAACAGTTTAACCTCTGGACCTTTAATAAATGCTGTTGAGTTTATAACCGAAAAAATTGCATTATCAATTTCTGACCTGATATTTTCATACTGGGTTTTCAGGTCAACCATCTGAATTTCCCTCATGTGAGATGAAATTATTAAAGCTACGAAGATAATGATTTTTAGGCGTGAGTTTTCGTAACACTCAAAAACTCATCCCATTTAAAATGATGTTCATTTATTGCTGATAAAGTTCTGTCAAAATGTTGATAACATAAAATTGTTTTCTTAGGAAAAACATATAGTTTGATCTTAATTTGTTTGAGAACAAATCAGCAATTTTTTTGGATATAAAAGCTTTCATAAGGGAATTGTTGTTCACACACGACTGCGTCATTGTGCCGGGGTTTGGTGGATTTATCGGTAACTTTTCCCCGGCCCGGATTGACAATGTCACAGGTACTTTTTATCCGCCTGTCAAACAAATCTCCTTTAACAGGAACCTTAGCCATAACGACGGACTTCTGATCAGTAAAATTTCACTGGCTGCAGGGGTTAATTATGGTGATGCACGGAACATGGTTGACGAGTTTGTAAAAGTGCTTTCTGGCAAGCTTGCAAAAGGTGAAAAATTTGTATTTGACCATCTGGGGACCTTTGAAAACAATAGTGAAAATAGTGTCTGTTTTGAACCTGAACAAAATATTAATTACTTCCCGGGTTCTTTCGGACTTGAGTCATTTCAGTGTGTCACGGTAAGGGAATATGATGTCAGAAAACGGGTGGTAAGGCATATCGACAGAGACCCTGTAACGCGTTCTTCAACGCGAAGGAACCTGTGGAGGGCAGCAGCGATAATCCCGTTGCTGGCTCTTCTCATTGCAGTGCCTTTGAAGACAGACCTTTTTAAAGCAAAAGTTGAGGTAACGACGCTGAATCCACTTATTGCAGCTGAATTTGAAAGTAATAAAAAAGCAGTCGATGAGGCGATTGTTATCATACCTGACACCAGCACCTCAGTCATAAACGAGCCTCCTCCGCCAGTTGCTCAGGCTCCTGCACCTGCTCCTGCACCGTCTGAATCAGGCCAGTACAGCATTATAACCGGAAGCTTTAAATCGGAACAAAATGCATTGTCGCATGTAAACAGCCTTAAGGCAGAGGGTTTCAACCCTGAGATTAGCCAGGCTTCAAATGGGTTTTTCAGAGTTACTGCAACGACATGCATTGACATGGAGTCGGCGGTGACTACAAGGGATAGCATTTCAAAAAAATTCCCAGGTACCTGGATCTCGAAAAGAAAGCCTATTTGATCGCACTACCATTGCTGACCTTATCAACCGGTGAAACAAGCACAAGTCTCCCGTCCTTATCTTCAGCCATAAGGATCATCCCTTTTGATTCAATCCCCTTTATCTTCCTCGGCTCAAGATTTGCAACTATCGAAATTTGCTTTCCGATGATCGATTCAGGTTCATAATACTCTGCAATCCCTGACACAATTGTCCGGATATCAAGCCCGGTGTCAATCTTTAGCTTAAGGAGCTTTATTGTTTTTGGCACTTTTTCAGCTTCAAGAATTGTTGCGGTCCTGATATCGACTCTCGAAAAATCATCAAATGTTACAGGATCCTTTGATGGCAAAACTTTTAATGATGCAGATTCATTTGCTTTCCTGGATGATTCAAGCTTGCTGATCTGCCGGTCGATCTCTTCCTGCTCTATCTTTTCGAATAGTAGTCCCGGCTTATTTATAAGATGATCAGGCTTCAGAAGGTCATCCCTCCCGGCATCATCCCATGGCTGATTGCCGATGTCAAGCCATTTTCTCAGCTTTTCCATTGAAAAGGGAAGAAATGGCTCAAGGACAATTGTAAGATTGGCGGTTATCTGGAGAGAAATATTCAGGATGGTTTTTACCCTCTCAGGATCTGTTTTGATGACTTTCCATGGTTCGGCATCAGCAAGATATTTGTTCCCGAGCCTTGCGAGATTCATGGCTTCCTTCAATGCTTCGCGGAACCTGAATGTTTCGAGGCTGTTTTCGACATTTTTCCTGATTACTGAGATCTCTGCCAGAACTCTGCTGTCATTTTCATCAGTTATTCCTCTTTCCGGGATTTTCCCTTCATAGTAGTTATTTGTAAGTACAAGGGTGCGGTTGACAAAATTTCCGAGGATAGCAACAAGCTCATTGTTATTCCGCGCCTGAAAATCTTTCCATGTAAAGTCATTATCTTTTGTTTCGGGAGCATTTGCACAAAGTGTATACCTCAGTACATCCTGCTTCCCTGGGAAATCCTCGAGGTATTCGTGCAGCCAGACAGCCCAGTTCCGGGATGTCGAGATCTTGTCATTTTCGAGATTAAGAAACTCATTTGCAGGAACATTGTCAGGCAGAATAAATGAACCTTCAGCCTTAAGCATTGCAGGAAAGATAATGCAATGAAACACTATATTATCCTTTCCGATAAAGTGAATCATTCTTGTTTCCGGATCCTTCCAGTATTTTTCCCAGTCAGGAGTAAGTTCCTTTGTGGCTGATATATATCCTATTGGTGCGTCAAACCATACATAAAGCACTTTGCCGCTGGCTCCTTTTACAGGCACCGGAACACCCCAGTCGAGATCACGGCTTACAGCCCTGGGCTGCAAACCCTGATCAATCCACGATTTACACTGCCCGTAAACATTGGTCTTCCATTCTTTGTGGTCTTCGAGTATCCATTTTTTCAGCCAGCTCTCATATTTATCGAGAGGAAGATACCAGTGAAGGGTTTCCCGAAGGAGAGGCTTGTTTCCGCTTATTGTAGAATGGGGATTTATAAGATCATTCGGACTCAGTGATGTACCGCATTTTTCACACTGATCGCCGTAAGCGTTTTCGTTCCCGCAATGCGGGCAGGTACCCGTTATATACCTGTCGGCAAGAAAGCAGCCGGCCTCCTCATCATAATATTGTTCACTTGTTTTTTCAATGAATTCACCCTTATTATAGAGATTCAGGAAAAATTCGGAAGCCGTTTCATAATGTACTTTATTTGATGTCCTCGAATAAATATCAAAAGCGATTCCGAAATCCTCAAAAGCCTTTTTATTCAGTGAATGATATCTGTCAACCACCTCCTGGGGTGTAATCCCTTCATTTCGTGCTTTCAGGGTTATCGGGACTCCATGTTCATCCGATCCGCATACTGAAATGACATCGGCTCCTTTCATCCTGAGATATCTCGTGTAAATATCAGATGGCACATAAACTCCTGCCAGGTGACCAATATGCAAAGGCCCGTTAGCATAGGGAAGCGCTGAAGTGATAAGATATCTTTTATAGTTCTTCATAAGTCTTAAAAATGCTTGGATATTTATAAAATTGAACAAAGATAATGTTTATTCATCCAGTTGTCCGGGATGACAATAAGGATTATTTTTACGTGATAATTTAATAAAATGGCACCAAAAAAAATTCTGCCTCCTTTTCTAAAAAGTGGTGATGAAGTTGCAATAATCTCTCCCTCCTGGTCGATTGATGAGGATAAGATCAATCAGTCCGTTGTATTCCTTGAAAAACAGGGTCTCAAAGTAAGGACCGGGAAGAATATTTTAAAACGGTCGGGGCCCTTCGCCGGTACAGATGATGAACGCCTTCATGATCTTCAGGAAACTGCAGATGATCAGGGCATCAGGGCCGTCTTCTGTTCAAGAGGAGGTTACGGGATGCTTAAGATAATAGACAGGATGAAATTTTCAGCATTGAAAAGAGCGCCCAAGTGGTATATCGGATTCAGTGATATTACAGTTCTGCATCTCTGGCTTTGTGAAGTATGCGGAATTATTTCAATACACGGAGATATGCCTCTTAATTTTACGGATAAGGGAAAATCAGAAGCAACCTTTGAAACTCTTCATAACGCACTCTTCGGAAATTATAAACCCTTATCGTGGGAGGGGACTTTTCTTCGCCCCGGCGAAATCTCAGGTGAAGTGACCGGAGGTAACCTGTCGTTGATTTACAGCCTGATCGGAACAAAAGCTGAACCAGTAACCAGGGGAAGGATCCTGTTCATTGAAGAGGTTGGGGAGTATTATTATCATCTCGACCGGATGATGACATCATTAAGGCTTGCCGGGAAGCTTAAAGGACTTTCGGCATTGGTTGTGGGAGGTCTGACAAAAATGGAGGATACAAAGATTCCCTGGGGTAAAAGTGCCGAAGCAACTATTGCTGAAGCAGTATCGGGTTACAAATATCCTGTATTCTTTGATTTCCCTGCTGGCCACATAAATGATAACAGGGCCTTCTATATTGGACGTAAAGCAAAAATAGTACCAGTGGGGAATAAAGCTTTTCTCGAATATATTTAGTCTGTGTAAGTTGATGGTTGCTGGTTGCGACAAACCTGTAC
>Ga0105100_10002454_pt1 | contig 10858 bp, 8 predicted proteins | sample PPLLak12cMay2015_2_FD_87033 | JGI IMG/M metagenome (GOLD analysis project Ga0105100, IMG submission 87033) | Freshwater sediment microbial communities from Prairie Pothole Lake near Jamestown, North Dakota, USA - PPLs Lake P8 Core (1) Depth... | ecosystem: Environmental > Aquatic > Freshwater >... | reverse complement strand
TTTCATAATAAGCTGATAAAAAGTTAGAAAAATCCTCTTCCATAATCAGCACACCGGAAAAATATTCAAGGATCTCTTTCTTTTTTTCCGTAAGTTCCTGCTCGTCCGTGATTTCCGGAAGCTCAAAAGCTACTATTGTGGAATATTGATTAAGTAAAAATTTTACCGTATCAAAAGGATCCACTGACCTGGATCCCCGGATCGTCTCTCTCGCCTCAATAGATAATGACCTGTATCTGAGCGGCAGCATCTCACTGGTGGTTTTAATAATACCTTTAATAATTAACACCTGTGCTGCAATCAGTATTATAATTGATGATATACCAAGAAACAGAATGGTATTCTTTTTTTTCATATTTTCGGTTTTCTTACCAAAAGTATTCAAATTTTATCAGAAGTGACCTTCAATCGGCCTGACATTAACCCAGCATTAACCTGGCATTAACAAAACATTGTTTAATACGGCATTATCTTTGAATTGACCAATTAAAAAGCCAGGGAGTCATGAAAAAGAGCAGTATTATAATAGCAACAGTTTTTCTCTTCGCAGTAAGTACTTCATTCCAGAGCATAATAGCCCAGGAGAAGTCAAAGGAAGAGAAGGAAAAGGAATTACAGGAAGTCATCGTTGAGCAGAAGAAAGCAATGATCGACCAGCAGAAAGCATTTGACGAGCAGCAGAAAGTACAGGAGGAGGTTCAAAAAGCACTTAATGAGAGTCAGGTTGAGGTCCGGGAGGCTTTAGAAAAGGCAAGGATTAAAATTGACGATCCGGAATTCAGAAGATCAATGAAGATCTATGAGGATATGGGCAGAACCAAATTGTTTTCACCAGATGAACCCTTCGTTTTCGCTGCTCTCAATGTTGATGTTTTTTACCATAATTCTCATACGGATGCTGAAAGAACCACCTGGGATTTTTCTAAGTCCATAAAAGAATCCTCATTCTCAAAGGATTATGTTTTTGATGTTGAGCCTACGGCAAAATCAGTCATTATGTCGGTAAGCGGAGACTGCAAGGCAGGTGAGATACGAATCAGAATTATGATGCCGAACGGCAAACAATTCTCCGAAATAATTCTTGATGAATTCGGGAACCTGAACTGGAGGAAGTCGATAACGATCTCAGAAACGGAAAACAAAGACAAAACCGGCAACTGGAAATTTGAGATAAAATCCTCAAAAGCTTCAGGGTACTTCAAGATATTTTTCCAGACGAGCTGATATTAATTTATCTGCACGTAGTTTTCATTCCTGAAAAATGAGACAGGACCGGGGTGTGCCAGTCTCATTTTTTTATTCAGCTTGTGCCGAAGTCTGTCCGCCTTTGACACTTTCGACTCTAATTGTGTATTTGTTTCCACCCTTCACAAGCCATTTAAGACTGATCTGTTGATAACCGTTGATGTTGGATAGTTCCATACGCCGGGGATTTTTCTTTTGTTCCCTGGTAATGTTCAGATCTTTGTTCTCGACAACCATTCCTGCTATTACTGTTCCCCCGTCAAGGAATACATAGTCAGGCGGATCAATTTTATACTTTATATTGCTGGCCGAGTGGGTCGGAAGCATCCTCCTGTTCGCAACTGTGGCTGTAACCTCTTTCAGACCACCCTCCAGTTTTGTTACCTTCAGATCTTTTATCTCAAGCTTCGGTGACTGGAATGAATTATATATACAGAAAGCTGCATTCCTGTGGGCATCTGTTTCAAGCATGAATCCGGGGTGCAACCTTCCGGCCATTTTACTGAATCCGCCGATTTCAACCTCACCATAAACAGGGTGGTTCATTTTCTGCCAGGGGATAAATGAGTCTTCAAAGAGCAGGAGCCTGTCAAACTCATACTGATCGGTACTGGCAGTGTCATAGAACATTAAATAGCTGTTCCACAATTCATTGGAAAAGACAAAACAACCCATGGCACCATGCCACCAGTCAAGTTCCCCTCCAAAAACAGTATACATGTCCTTCCATATGGTAACCAGTCTGTATCCGGCGATAATCAATTCTCCCTTTTTCCCGATCGCATCTATCACTGCATCGTCAGTTGAGCTGTAAGCTTCGGCGCCACCTCCCTGTATGGAAGGTCCCTTCAGTATCATTCCGCCGGAATTATGGAACGACTGTGCACCGGCAATATTTCTGTGTTCCGTTATAAATGCAAGGACCGCCTGGTTTTCCGGTTGTGAAAAGGGATACTTGTGTGCACCGCCCTGAATATGATTTGGTTCCCAGTTAAATCCCCAGTCACGGTTACCATCGTATCCACCCGGTCCGTCTTCATTTATCATTCCATCGCCGTCATTATCAATGCCTTCCATACCGAGAATTTCATATTCACCCTTTTCTCCGGGACTAACACGGATCATCCTTCTGGGGTCTTTGGGATCAGTAATAAATGTGCCGTCAGGATTTTTTCTTCTTATCTGGCTTATGTTTTTATCGCCATTCATATCCTCACTGCCGTCTTCATCGAATTTACCGTCACGGTCATTATCGTATGGCATCAGGCCTGACCTGGGAGGCACACCGGTATTTGCAAAATAGTCACGTGAATCAGGGTTGATTGTGGGTGCTATGTAAAATACCTTATCCTTCAGAAGCTGATTTATGAAAGTGTTCTCATCAAACATTTCGCAGATATACCATGCAGTGTACATCGCCATTTCGGTTCCCTGGAGCTCTATTGAATGGATATTTCCATCAATCCAGAAACCCGGTTTGTGGTCGGGATCTCCGCTCTTTTTATCCGATATTGTCAGAACGTGGATATCGCGTCCCTGGAATGATTTCCCGGGCGAACTCAGGGTTACAAGATCAGGATATGCTTCCGCCAGCTTTTTACAGAAGTCGGTAACGCCTGCATAAGTATGATATTTGTTCCATGAAACCTGAACTTTCGGATTTGCAGGAGTACCTGCGGCGTCGAAAAATAAAGCATTATCCTGGGGCAGGGCAGGGGAAGAAAGCAGGACGCAAAGCGATATGAATATGTATTTGACAGCTATCTTTTTCATGATGAATCTCTTGATTATTGATTATTACCTCAGTTCGGCGGAAGTTGATATTATACCGGTATTTACTGCTCCGGCTGTTATCTTCACAGTGCCTTTTCCTATTATGAGCCAGCTGAATTCAGATGATTTGTCTCCTTCGAGTCTTGACATCCGTTGTACCTTATCGCCACTCAGCAGCTGCTGTTTGCCGGCAGTCTCAATACTGATCCTCATTAATCTTGTGAATAAATTCCTTTCCCCGACTTGTGCACAGGTCGCAAAGACTCCGGCGTTGTGAACTTTCAGCGACAATCTGAAAACACTTTCACCCTGATTTTCAACCTTAACATCGAGAAATTCCAACTCCGGGCGCATACCAGCGGTGGTGACGATGAACCTGTAATTCTTTTCTATAAGATCTCCGAGTTTGTCAGGAGGAGGATTTATCATTGCAAATGGTTTTATACCGCCTGTCTCAACTTTCTTCCCCGGAAAATCAGGATGTTTAATCTCTGTCCACGGCACAAAAACATCATCCATTTTGTTCTCTGCAGCAAATTTCAGGAATGCAACTTCTGTATTCTGCTCTTTCTCAACAGGGAACCACCACCCAGGTGTGCTAAAGCTATAACGTCAATAATGAAAATAAGCCCATTCCATAAAATTACCCTGGGATGACTTTTTTTCCGGGGCTCCTTTCACTCCTGTGATCTCATGATATTTTTCAGATACCAGTTTATTAATGACTTCGTCCGACTTAAGGATGCTTGAAACTCTCCTGTCCTGGTTCATCATTCGCATTTGCCCCATTCCGCCCGTACCCTGGCCCGCGGATGAAGGTTGTGCCTCTGCGGGGCGTTCGCCTGACTTCATGGGCTGGCCGAGATTATCCTGCGGACCGAATGCAAATGTTGCGTAAATGTTGAAATGATCAAAAAGAAAATCAAGGACAGCTTTGGATTCAACCTCAGATACAGGATGAAGTCCCGCATTTGCCCCGTGTTCATCATAGTTGAAGGAAAGGTTCCTGTTGAAATTTATGCCCCCCGGACCATCCTCATTGAAATTTCCATCTTTGTCATTGTCGATGCCTTCGGTAAAGATTGAATATGATCCCTTCTGCCCCTTTGAAATATCGGCAGGCACCATGATCCTTTTATCTTCCACGTTTTCAGTGTAATTCCCGGCAGGATCTGATACCCTCATAAGTGTGATATAACCGTCATTATTAAGGTCTTCGGCAGGATCTTCATCCAGACTGAAATCCCTGTCATCATCAGTTGGTCTGGAATTGATATTCCGTTCATATTTCAGATCACTGAAGAATTGTTCCACTGCATCGGGGCTTACGTCGGGGAAAACATAAAATGTGACCTTATCCAGAAGGTTTTCTATTTCCGGTGAGTTTGAGTCTTTAAGAAGTGAAGATGCAAAACCAAGGGCAAGCTCCCTGCCAAGGAGATGACTTCCCTCAATACCCCCTAGAACCGCGATTCCCGGTTTATTATCCATATCGCCTTTGCCGATTGTCACAACCATGACCTCTCTGCCTCCGGCGGTTTTACCGAGAGACCTGGCTGTGCATAATGCCTGATATTCTCTGGCCAGGTTATTAATTTTTTGTACTAATGATTTGTGATCATTGTACAGGTTCTGTGCCCCGGCAGCACTAAACAGCAAACTTCCAATGAAAGTCAGAAAAGCAAATCTCAAAGAAATCTTCATATTTATTTAATTAAATTATTGATGCCTGTCTGGTTTGACCAGTCTCCTTGCAGGCTTCCTGTAAACAGTGTTGTTGAATGATGGATCCCAGTTGCTGTTTTTTACAAATTCTGCACTTCTTGCATTGAAAAAACCAAGCACATGTTTCGGTGACAAAGTATAGATCAGTTCGTCATTTTCCCCGAAATAAGGATCGGTGATAGTCAGCACCTCCTCAATCCCGGTTTCATTTTTATTTGAGACTTCTGAATAAGACTCATATATGGCTTTTGGTATGGCAATCACCATTGTATAATGACCATATTCCTTTCTCTGGAAAAGAAAATATGTAATCTCAATAGGTTCACCCGGATTGACCTGGTCAGTTGAATGTGGAAGCTGGCTTTCAAAGATGAATCCCTCATTCATGATCTTTTCAACAATGCTGAATTCCTTTGTGCTGTGAAGGAAGAAATAACACTCTTCGTAATTTCGCAGTTTCTCAGCAAGTATTTCACCTTTATTCTTCATACTTCGGAAAGGGATCAGGCTAATTAGGCAGGACCTAAATTAGCAGTTATTATTTTATTAGCAACACATAAACCTTTTGTTATGTTATATGTTAAATTTGTACACTGCTGGAAATATCTTGTTTTAATGAAAAGAACATTTGCTGTTCTCACAATACTGTCATTGTTGTCATGTAATCCTGGTTCTTCTGACTCCGGCGCAAAATACATAACTGTAAGTATAGCCCCCTTTAAGTATTTTGTAAAGGAGATTGCAGGCGACGATTTCAGAGTGAATATTATGGTCCCCCCCGGATCAAATCCTCATATCTATGAACCTTACCCGGAACAGATCAATCAGCTCAGAAAATCAGTAGCTTATATAAGTAACGGATTCCTGGGGTTTGAAATTGTCTGGCTCGAAAGGTTTTACACCATCAATCCGGAGATGCTAAAGCTATCGCTCGGCGCAGGGATCGAACCCATATTATCCACTCATGAACATGAACATTCTGATGTACATGCCGAAGGAGCGGATCCTCATTTTTGGGTATCTCCAAAGTGTGCCGGGATAATTGCTTCTTCCGTTAAGGATCTGTTGATCAATCTTAATCCGGAAGCCGGAGAGGAGTACGGATCACGTTATGCAAACTTGATTTCAAAGATCAGTGAGATGGACAAAAAGGCACAGGCTCTTTCCCGGGAATCAGGCGGAAAAGATTTTATGATCTTTCATCCTAACCTGGCATATCTGGCCAGAGATTACGGTCTGCACGAGATTGCGGTGGAGTTTGAAGGCAAGGAACCTCCGCCATCAAGAATGAAGGAGCTGATCGATCTTGCAAGAGAGAAAAACCTAAAGACTATCTTTGTACAGAAAGAATATGACAGTAAGAATGCAAAAGCGATCGCGAATGAAATCGGCGCCGGGGTCGTGGTTATTGACCCGCTTTCGGAAGATTGGCTGAAGTCAACCATGGAAATTATCGCCTCGCTGCATTCAAGTTTTATCAATAACACGAAATAGACATCCGATATGGCAACACTCTTCGAAATGCATTCTTTATCAGCATCTTATGGGGCGAGCACAGTATTGCAGGACGTGAATTTCGTTGTGAATGAGAGCGATTTCATTGGAGTGATAGGTCCGAACGGAGGCGGTAAGACCACATTGCTTAAATTGATACTGGGTTTGATGAAACCTTCAGCCGGTGGGATAACCTTCAACAGTGATCTTATAAATAAAAACAGTATAGGTTATCTTCCACAGAACGCAACCGGAGATATAAACTACCCAGTAAATGTGACCGATGTAATACTTTCAGGGTTGATGATCAGGAAAGGCGTTATAACAAGAATGTCATCAGCCGACAGGAAAAAAACCAGTGAGATAATAGATGAACTCGGACTCTCCGGTATGGAAAAGGCGTCCCTTAACGAGTTGTCAGGAGGCCAGTTGCAGCGTGTGTCCCTTGGCCGGGCGATAATCGGAAATCCGAAATTACTCCTGCTGGATGAACCTGGAAATTTTGTCGATGCGTCGTTTGAAAGTAATTTCTATGGAAAGCTCAAGGATCTGAACAAGCGGATGGCAATTCTTATGGTCTCCCACGATTTGGGTATGATATCGTCTCATGTCAGGTCTTATGCATGCGTGAACAGAAAACTTCACTATCATCCGTCTTCCGAGATATCAAATGAACAGCTCCTTGCTTACGGCTGTCCGATACAGCTTATCACACATGGAACAGTTCCTCACACCGTACTGAAACAACATAGCTGAGTGGAAGGGAGTATCTTTCAATATGATTATATAGTAAAAGGCCTTCTTGGGGCTTTTTTTGCCAGCATTACTGCAGGTCTGGCAGGGACATACATTGTCTCGAGGAAGATGGTATTTCTCAGCGGCGGAATTACTCATGCATCTTTCGGCGGAATAGGGATCGGATATTTTGCCGGATTCAATCCTGTGGTCGGTGCAGCAATCTTCGGAATCCTTTCAGCCCTCGGGGTGGAGTATTTATCAGTAAAACATAAAATCAGAGAGGATTCTGCTATCGGTATTCTGTGGGCATTCGGAATGGCAATAGGGATAATATTCATCTACCTTACACCTGGTTATTCTCCCAACCTGATGAGTTACCTTTTCGGAAGCATCCTGACAGTTACCAGTGCTGATATTATTGCCCTTGGAATTATGTCGGTTGTTCTTATTGCTTATTTCGGTATATTTTATCGAACAATATTGTATATTTCATTCGATGAGTCATTTGCGCGTACCTATTCATCCTACGTTAATATTTTCAAGTATTTTACCACAGCCCTGATCGCACTGACTATTGTATTGAATATCAGGATGGCAGGAGTTATACTTGTCCTTTCACTGCTGACGATACCACCGAACATTGCAATGCTTTTTACAAAAGTTTATTCCTCGATAATTATATGGTCGATAGTTGCCGGATTTGTCGGAACTGCGGCAGGCTATACAATCTCTTATTTTGCAGGGATACCGGTGGGTGCAACCATCATATTCACACTCGCCGTGATATGGATCCTGATGAAGATCATAAGCCGGCTAATTACGGGATTGGCTAAGGGGCAGGAAAAATCAGGAATTAATAATGAAGAACAAACGAAGTAAGAAATCAGAATAATTAAAATCAATGATATGGATTACGATCTTATAATAATTGGAAGCGGTCCCGGAGGATATGTAGCTGCCATCAGGGCAGCACAGCTTAAAATGAAAGTTGCGGTTATCGAGAGAGCCGAGATTGGAGGTGTTTGCCTGAACTGGGGATGCATACCCACTAAAGCATTGCTGAAGAGTTCCCAGGTATTTGAGTATCTCAATCATGCTTCGGAGTATGGGATCTCAACAACCGGTGAGGTGAAAGTAGATTTTAAATCAATTATTGCCAGAAGCCGCAGTGTTGCTGAAGGTATGAGCAAAGGGGTGCAATTCCTGTTCAGGAAGAACAATATAACTCTCATTCAGGGATCCGGACGGCTTACCGGGCAGAACAACGTAGAGGTTGAGGATCAGGAGGGAAAGAAGAAAACCTGGACTGCAAAAAATATAATAATTGCTACGGGGGCAAGATCAAAGGAGCTGCCAAATCTGAAACAGGACGGAAAAAAGATCATCGGATACAGGGAGGCAATGACACTTCCAGTCCAGCCAAAATCAATGGTAGTTGTAGGATCAGGAGCAATTGGCAGCGAGTTCGCCGGTTTTTACCAGACAATCGGAACCGATGTTACCCTTGTTGAATTTCTTCCAAGGGTCGTTCCAAATGAAGATGAAGAAGTTTCAAAGCAGCTTGAGCGGTCATTCAAAAAGCTTAAAATGAAAGTCATGACCAACTCGACAGTGGAATCTGTCGATACCTCAAAAGGAAAATGTAAGGTAACGATCAAGACACCGAAGGGAACGGAGACAACTGATGCAGATATTGTACTGTCAGCAGTGGGAGTAACACCAAATCTAGAAGGGATAGGACTTGAGAAAACAGGCATAAAAGTGGAAAAGTCAAAGGTGGTTGTGGATGATTATTACCGGACCACGGTTCCGGGAATTTATGCAATCGGCGATATTGTACATGGTCCGGCTCTTGCACATGTCGCATCTGCGGAGGGGATCATATGTGTGGAAAAGATGGCCGGAATGGATGTAGGTCCGCTCGACTACACAAACATTCCGGCATGTACGTATACGAGTCCGGAAATTGCGTCATGCGGACTTACTGAAACAGCTGCCAGAGAGGCCGGGTATGAAATCAAAGTCGGGAAATTCCCGTATACTGCTTCAGGCAAGGCAAGCGCTTCAGGGACAAAGGATGGATTCATCAAGCTGATTTTTGATGCTGCTTACGGTGAGTTGCTCGGAGCACACATGATCGGGGCAAATGTAACTGAGTTGATCTCAGAGATCGTTGTTGCAAGGAACCTTGAGACAACCGGACATGAAATAATAAAATCGGTTCACCCGCATCCCACGATGTCGGAAGCCATAATGGAAGCAGCAGCTGCGGCTTACGGAGAAGTTATTAACCTTTAGCATTTTGGAAATCCGGAGTTTGCACAGGGTCTTTAATTAGTTACCTTTATTGTGGTTTTCTAATAAAAAAATAATCATGAAAAGGCATCTGATCCTGTTTTTACTATGTTCTGTCTCGACTGCTTTCTTAGCAGCGCAGCCACTCGCGAAACGTCAGCAATATGATATTGCAAAAGAAAAGGTATTGTACACCATAGGCTATGCACATCTTGACACTGAATGGAACTGGGAGTACCCAACTACAATAAACCAGTATATTAAGAATACAATGGAGGATAATTTTAAGCTGTTTGAAAAGTATCCCGACTATGTATTCAATTTTACCGGATCGCGACGGTATAAAATGATGAAGGAATACTTTCCCGAGTCCTATAAAAAAGTAGGTGATTATATTAAACAGGGAAGATGGTTCGTCTCAGGTTCTTCCGTTGATGAGGGAGAAGTGAACATTTCCTCTTCGGAATCGGTTCTCAGGCAGGTTTTGTATGGTAACCTGTATTTCAGGAGGGAGTTCAATAAGGAGAGTTATGATTACATGTTGCCGGATTGCTTCGGTTTTGTGGCAACCATGCCTCAGGTCTGGAATCATGCAGGGCTCCTGGGGTTCTCCACGCAGAAACTGACATGGAGATCCTCAAACGGAGTTCCTTTCAATATCGGAGTATGGGAAGGGCCTGATGGTAAGGGACTCCTGGCAGCTTTGAATGCCACTGATTATACTGGAAGGGTAGTTCCACGCCTTGACAAAGACAGTACATGGAATGCCAGAATACAGGATGGAATAAACAAATTTGATATTCCTTTTGACTACCGGTACTATGGAGTTGGTGATATCGGCGGTGCACCGAGAGACGAGGATGTTAAGAATGTTGTTGGCAGCATAAGGAACAGCGACAGTAAATTTAAGGTTGTTCTTACCTCTTCGGATCAGATTTATAAGGATATAACTCCTGAACTCAGGAAGAAGCTTCCAACATATTCCGGTGATCTTCTCCTTATTGAACACAGTGCCGGTTCTATGACCTCCCAATCATACATGAAAAGGGCTAACAGGAAAAACGAGCTTCTGGCGAAATCTGCAGAGCAAACCTCAGTATTAGCCGACTGGATGGGCGGGGCAGAATATCCATCCACGAAGCTTAATAATGCATGGGAATTGGTTTTGGGAAGCCAGTTTCATGATATTCTTCCGGGTACAAGCACAGTAAAAGCTTATGAATATGCCTGGAATGACGAATTTATTGCAATGAATGCTTTCTCGGAAGTTTTTAAGAACGCCGTCAGCAATATCTCACGTTCGTTAGATACACGGGTTGAGGGGAGATCAGTAGTAGTATTTAATCCTGTTGCGCAGCCGAGAGAAGATGTTGTAACAGCTGACCTGTTCTATACAAAGCTTCCTGTGAATGTGAAGGTATCAGATAAAGATGGTAATTCCCTTCCGGCACAGATAATTTCAGCAAAAGGAAATAAGCTTACCATTATTTTCCTTGCAAAGCTGCCATCAGCAGGTTTCTCGGTGTTTGGAATACAGGAAACCAATGATAAACAAACCTCCTCAGATCTTTCAGTCACTGATCAGACA
>Ga0105100_10002453_pt1 | contig 10859 bp, 13 predicted proteins | sample PPLLak12cMay2015_2_FD_87033 | JGI IMG/M metagenome (GOLD analysis project Ga0105100, IMG submission 87033) | Freshwater sediment microbial communities from Prairie Pothole Lake near Jamestown, North Dakota, USA - PPLs Lake P8 Core (1) Depth... | ecosystem: Environmental > Aquatic > Freshwater >... | reverse complement strand
GAGGAAGGGGTCCGGTTCTTCGAGGAGATGCTCGAACGCGAGGCGCGGGAGGCGGGCGCGAAGATCGGGACGGAGCACGCGGAGTCGTTCCGCGTCCTGGACCTCTCGTGACCGCGATAGCCGGGGGCCGAGCCGGCTAGGGCTTCGTACCGACGGCGAGCAAGACGTCGCGCAGGTCGAGCACCGGGTCGGCGAACCGCTCGGCGAACGCGACCCGGGCACGCTCCTGGAGCGAGGCCCACCCTCGATCGCCGAGCATCGACCGCGCGAAGCGGCCCACCGCCCAGGTCCCGAGCCCCTCGACGTAGTCGTCGAGGGGGTACACGAACCTGTACTGACGTCGCTCGACGCGGACGTGGCGAAGCCCGGCGTCCATCAGTGTCTCCTCGAAGGTCTCGCGGTGGCGGAACCGGTCCCGCCACGGGATGGCCTGCGCGATCGCGGGCTCGAGCACCTCTTTGGGGATCACCGTCCACACCAGCTCGAGCCAGACCCGGCTGAGCTCGTCCTGCCCGTCCGCCCATGCGTTCACGGCCAGCCGTCCGCCCGGCCGGAGCACGCGGAGCACGTCGAACAGGGCCGTCTGGTACCTGGTGAAGTGCGCCAGGACGAAGTTGGCCACCACCGCGTCGAACGTCCCGTCGCGGAACGGCAGGTCGATGGCCCGCCCGGCGATCGTCCGCACCTTCGGCCTGGCCCGTCGGCCCACCTCGAGCATGCGGAAGGAGTCGTCGACCCCGACGACCAGGCCTCCGTCGCCGACGAGGGCGTCCGCCTCCAGGGCGGCGACCCCCGTCCCGGTGCCCACATCGAGGACGCGTCCGCCCCGCGGCGGCGAGGCCGCCCGGACCAGGTCGCGCGCTGGCTCGGCCAGCCGCGGGACGTGGACCCGTTCGTAGGTATCGGCCACCGAGTCGTAGGAGCGCCAGCCATCCATCGTCCACCAGCCTACCGGCCGATCTCGCGTCCGCGGGCCGAGGCGGTTCCCCGCAGCCACGCGGGTACGCTTACCGGCGGCATGGGGACGAGCGCGTGACGGGACCGGCTGGCGTGACGGCGCTCGTCCTCGCCGAGGTCGTCGCCGGGAGCCTGTGGCTCCTGTTCCTCACCCCGCTGTGGGACGAGGTGCGCCGGAGCTTCTTCACCCTGACGGGCTCGATCATGGCCGTGCTGGCCGGCGCCACCTGGTACGCGGCGTCCGCGGGTCGCATCGCCGGGGACCCGGCGGGCGACTGGTCGGTGCGCCTCGCGGGGGTCCTGACGGTGGTCATCCTCGCGTGGGTGGCCCTGCTGGTCGCACGCAAACAGACGGCGGCGCGGGCGGTCGGGATCGCGTCGGTGCCGGTCTCGGTCGCCACCCTGGCCGCGATGGCCGGGACCGCGGAGGGCTCCTACGTGGTCGCGCTGCTGCAGCTGCTCGCCGGCGCGGCGTTCCTCGGGGCGGTGATGGCGGGGCTCCTCCTCGGGCACTGGTACCTCACGGATCGTGGCCTCACCAGGGCGCCGATCAACCGTTTCACCACCGCGCTGATCGTGGCGGTCGTGCTGGAGGCTGCCGCGCTGCTGCTCGGCGGGTTCGGGCCGACCGAGCCCAGCTCCGACTTCAACCCGCTCCTCACATCGGCAGGCCTCGCGTCATGGATCGCGCTTGGGATGGTTGCCACGACGGCGCTCATCGCGTTCCTGATCCGTGCCGCGCTGAAGGGCCAGCGCTCGTCGGCCGTGCAGGCGGCCACGGGGTTCTTCTACCTCGCCGTCATCACGGCGCTGACGGCCGAGTTCGCCGCCAAGGTCCGGTTCCTGCCCTAGCGCGATGATCCGGGCGCTGATGGTGGTCGGTGCGCTGACGGAGGGGGTCGCGTGGTGGGCGATCTCGCGCCGCGGTCTGAACGTGTGGAACACGATGGCGCCGGTGCTCGTCGGCCTGGGGGTGCTCGCGCTCCTCACGGGTCGCCCCGCGCTGGCACAGGACCGGTCGATCGGGCTCGCCGTCGCCGTCGGCCTCGCGTCCGGCCCGGCGCTGTACCTGGCCACCCGGCTCTTCGTCGAGGTGGTCGCCCCTCGGTGGCGAGCGTTCCGGACGCAGTCGGTGCAGATGTACGGTCGCCGGGGGGCTCGCTCGCTCGGGACCGTGCTGCTGCTCTCGGTGGGGCTCATGGTGCCCGGCGAGGAGCTGTTCTGGCGGGGCCTGGTCCTGCCCGAGCTCGAGGGCTCCCTGACCGGCGTGCTGGGTCCCGTGGTCGCGTGGGCGGCGTTCGTGGCCGCTAACGTCCCGAGCTTCAACCTCGCGATCGTGGCGGGTGCCGCGGTTGGCGGAGCGGTCTGGGTCGCGCTCGCGACGTGGTCCGGGGGGATCCTCGCCGGTCTGCTGTGTCACGCGGGGTGGACGGCGCTCATGCTCGCCTTCCCGCCGGTGGAGGGGGTGACCTCGTGATGCCGAGCGTGCCGAGCGAGGTCGAGGACGTGTTCGAGCGGGGATCGTTCTGCTACCTGGCGACCGTGACCCGTCACGGACCACACGTGACGCCGGTCGTCTTCACGTTCACCGGAGAGCGGCTGTGGGTCACGACCGCGCGGGGCTCGATCAAGGCCCGCGCGTGGCGGGAGGATCCGCACGTCGCCGGGTTGGTTCGCTGGCGGGACGTGGCCGTCACCTTCACCGGTCGCGTGCGCACCTTCGACCTGCTCGAGACGTCCTCGTGGATCCGCGATCTCCGGGACGCCCCGGCGCTCGCGATCGCGTCCGCCGCGTTCACGCGGAAGAACGCTCGCTTCTTCGCCGGCTACGCGGTCGACGCGCGGCACGTCCCGCTGTCGTGGACCCCGCCCGGGAGGGTGTTCGCGGCCGTCGAGCTCGACCGCGTGGCCGTGCTCGACGACGGCCACGTCGCCGAGAGCCTCGGCGATTGGCCCCGCGGGCTCGTCTCGCCCGATCGGTTCCGCGCGCGCCGCGCCGGCGAGCCGGCGCTCGCGTCGCTCCCCGCCGACGTCGCCGAGATCCTCGGGACCCGAGGACGAGGGGCGCTCGCGATCCACGGCGCGGGTGGGCCGGCGGTGCTCCCGTGCGGCTGGGCGGCGGACGGATCGAGCCTGTACGCGGCCCTCCCGGAGGAGGAGCTGGGGCTGGCCGACCTGCGGACGCCGAGCGTCCCGGCTGCTCTCTCCATCGACCGGTCCTCCTGGTGGAGGGCGAGGAACATGACCGGCGCGATGGTGAGAGGAGTCGGCGAGGTCGTCGCGACGGACGGGCTCCGCTCCGGCGGGCGCTCGGCGGATCGGGTCGTGCAGGCGGCGGGTGTCGAGCCCGACGGGGCCGCGCTCGTCCGGTTGAGCCCGGAGCGCTTCGTCTGGTGGCGCGGCTGGTCGAGCGGGACCGTGAGGGTCGCATGACCGTCGTCAGCGTCGACGTCGTCGTCGAGGCCCCGCCCGAGCGCGTCTGGGCGGTGGTGTCCGATCCGCGGAAGCTCTCGCACTGGGATCGGCACGTGACGGCCGTCTCCGGGATCCCGCCGGAGGGACCCTCCCTCGGCGTCCGCTACACGAGCGAGATGCGGTTCCTGGCGGTCCGCGCGCACGTCGAGGCCGAGGTGCTCGAGTGGGACCCGCCGGTGCGCTCCGTGATCCAGCTGACCGGTCTGCTCACCGCCAGGGTCACCACGACGGTCGAGCCGCTGTCCCGTGGCCGGAGCCTGCTCGAGCACGTCGTCGACTACCACTTCCACGGTGGGACGCTCGGGGAGTTCGCGGCGCGGAGCCTGCGGCTGCTCGGCGGGGCCCAGCTGGTGCTCCGCCACGGCACGCTGGCACAGAAGCGCGAGATCGAGGGCGCGGACTAGTCCTGCTGCCCCTTGCGCATCGCCCGCCTCTGGATGCGGCTTGGCCGGCCGATCAGCCAGCCGACCACGAACCCGATCAGGGCGGACACCAGGATCACCACGACGACGCGCGCCTGCGTGTCGAAGACGAGGAAGTCCACATCGACGCGCTCGGAGTTCTGGAGCGCGAAGACCAGGAGCACCACGATCGCGATCCCGGCGACGATCCACCTGGGGGAGACCCCGCTCCGCGGTTCGGAGCCGCGTCCGGCTCGATCGTCCTCGTCTCCTGGGTCGAAGTCCTCTCGCCGACGCATCGGCCACCTCCCGCGTCCCGGTTGGCGGCATCGTCGCATAGAGTGGGCGGCCGTGAACCTCCGTTCGATGGGCCGGGCCGTGGCGCTCACGGGCGCGGCGGTCGCGGTCGGCGTCTGGTCGTCCGCGGGTCGGGGGCGGGCGCTCGACGAGGCCGCCTTCGAGACCCTCAACGCCGACCGCGGGGGGGCCGCCGACGCCTTCGCCACCGGCATCACCGAGCTCGGCTCGATTTGGGCGTCGGTCGGCGCCGCGGCCGTGCTCGCGGGTACCCACCGCCGCCGAGCCGCGGCGGCGGGTCTCGCGGCGGCCTCGGTGACCTGGCTCGCTGGACAGGGACTGAAGCGGGTGTTCGAGCGGCCCCGGCCCTACGAGGCCGATCCGGAGGGCGGGCGCCTGCTCATCGAGCCGCCGAAGGCGTCCTCGTGGCCCAGCAGCCATCCTGCGGTGCTGCTGTCGTTCGTGACGGTCGCCGGACGCGAGGCGGGTCTGGGGTGGACGGCGCGGGCGGCGCTCACCGGTCTGGCCGCGCTCGTCGGGTTCTCGCGCGTGCAGGTCGGGGTGCACTACCCGGCGGACGTGGCCGGTGGCCTGCTGCTGGGCCGCGCCGTGGCCGAGCTCGCGTCCGGGGGGTAGGTCCCCGTCTGGTGCGGGCCCGCCTCAGTGCGCGTGGGCGCCGGTGGCGGCTCCCGGCCCCGCGAGCAGCGTGAGCGGCCGCCCGACCTTGCTCTTGGTCGCCTGCGCCACCGTGCGCGCCGCCTCGCGGAGCGCCACGCCGGCGGGGGAGTCGGGCTCGGCGACCACGATCGGGACACCGGTGTCGCCGCCCTCGCGGAGCTCGGTCATGAGCGGGATCTGACCCATCAGCGGGACGCCGAGCGTGTCCGCCGCCTCCCGGCCGCCCCCCTCCCCGAAGATCCGCGTCTCCTCGCCGCAGTGCGGGCAGACGAAGGACGACATGTTCTCGACCACGCCGATCGGACGCAGGTGCGTCCGCTCGGCCATCTTGCCGGCGAGCTCCGCGACCTTGCGCGCGGCCTCCTGCGGAGTCGTGACGACCAGCACGCTCGCGCCGGGCAGGAACGACGCGAGGCTGATCGACACGTCGCCGGTCCCCGGAGGCAGGTCGACGAGCAGGAAGTCCAGCTCGCCCCAGTAGACGTCGCCGAGGAACTGCTCGATCGCCTTGTGGAGCATCGGTCCCCGCCAGATCACGGGCGTCTCCTCGGGCACGAAGAACCCCATCGAGATGACCTTCACCCCGTACGCTTCCAGGGGCAGGATCATGTTGTTGAACCCGACCGGCTGGCCAGAGACCCCCATCATCCGCGGGATCGAGAACCCCCAGACGTCGGCGTCGAGCACGCCCACGCGGTGCCCCTCTGCGGCGAGCGCGGCGGCGAGGTTCACCGTGACGCTCGACTTGCCGACCCCTCCCTTGCCCGACGCGACGGCGATCACGCTCGTGGCGCCGTCGGTGAAGAAGGTGGGCTGCTGGGGCGCGCCGGTTGCGCCGGGCCCGCGGAGCTTCTCGACCAGCGCCGCGCGCTGCTGCTCGCTCATCGGGGTCATCCGGACGTCGACGTCCTCCACACCGAGCGGTGCCAGCGCTGCCCGCACGTCCCCTGTGATGCGGTCCTGGAGCGGGCACCCGGCGATCGTGAGCAGGACGTGCACGCGGACGACCCCGCCGTCGAGCTCGATGCCCTCGAGCATGCCGAGGTCCTCGATCGGTCGTCCGATCTCCGGGTCCAGGACGTTCCTCAGTGCTTCGCGGACCTGCTGCTCCGTCACCACGTGGCGTGCTCCCCTCGCTTCATGCAAGATTCGTACGGTGCTGACCGTGGGAATACCTCCCACCATGCTACGGCGGGCACCGGGAGGCGTCGATGGCCGCTCGTGAGCCGACACCGCTGGAGGTCCACAAGGCTCTGGCCGACGACACCAGGTTCCGCCTGTACCGCTACCTCCGGCTGTCCGGTCGCCCCGTCTCCGTCCGGGAGCTCTCGACCCGGCTCTCCTTGCACCCCAACACCCTGCGGCCGCATCTGCGCAGGCTCGAGGAGGTGGGGCTCGTCGGGAGCGAGGTCCGCAAGGGGTCGACGGTCGGCCGGCCCCAGACCCTGTACACGATCACGGTGCGTGAGGAGCCGCAGGGCAGCGACTACCGACTCCTCGCGGAGATCCTGGCCGGCCTGCTCTCCGGCACCCGGGCGCGCGAGCGGGCGCAGGAGCTCGCGCGCGAGTGGGGGACCTACCTGGTCGCCCAGGGCGGTCCGAAGCCGGGGACCCGTCTGCCGGCCCGGCGCAACCTCGCGCTGCTCCAGGAGGCGATGGCCCGAGCCGGCTTCGATCCTCGGTTCCGACGCCGGAGCGCGGCGAGCGTGGAGGTCTCCCTGCGCGCGTGCCCGTTCCGGGACCTGGTCGACGACCATCGCGAGCTCGTGTGCTCGATCCACCGCGGCCTCATCGAGGGGATGCTGCGAGGGTTGAAGCCGCCCCTTTCCCTCGCCGAGTTCGAGCCGCTCGCGGAGCGGGGCATCTGTCGGCTGGTCGCCCGCGGCCGTCGCTCCTGACCACTGGCTCGCCGCGACGGGCTCAGGACGCTCGGCGGTCCGGCCGATATAGCCATCGGCGGGTCTGCCGCCCGCCTCGCGAAGTCCGACAGGGGGAGATGCGCGTGCTGACCGCCGACGACATGCAGGGGACCGCGGGCGACGAGCTTCGCCTCCCAGGCATCGTGGAGGAGTTCAACCGCTGGCTCGGCACGATCGTCGAGCGGGACGCCTCGGACCTGCACATCAAGGTCGGTCAGCCGCCGAAGATCCGCGAGACCGGTGTGCTGTCGCCGATGGACGGATCCGAGCCGCTCACCGACCAGGAGACGGCCACGATCGCGGCCGCGATCGTCCCGCAGGACCGCTGGGAGCGCCTGCGCGGGTCGGGGGAGGTCGACTTCGCGTACTCCGTTCCGCACGTCGGTCGGTTCCGCGCGAACGTCTTCCGCCAGCGCGGCAGCATCAGCATGGTCTTCCGCAAGCTGCGCTTCGGCGGGCCGTCCTTCGCCGAGATGCACCTACCCGACACGATCCGCGTGCTCGCGGAGGAGCCGCGGGGGCTCGTGCTGGTGACGGGGCCCACGGGGTCCGGCAAGACCACGACGCTCGCAGCGATGATCGAGCACCTGAACCGCACCCGCCCCTGCCACATCGTCACGATCGAGGATCCGATCGAGGTGCTGTTCGCCGACGACCAGGCGTCGATCAACCAGCGCGAGGTGGGCAACGACACGGAGAGCTTCCTGTCCGCGCTCAGGGCGGCCCTGCGGCAGGACCCGGACGTGATCCTCATCGGGGAGATGCGCGACACGGAGACCGTTCGGGCGGCGCTCCAGGCCGCCGAGACCGGTCACCTGGTGCTCTCCACCCTCCACACGGTCGACGCCACGGAGACCGTGAATCGGGTGATCGACTTCTTCCCGGCCCACCAGCAGGTGCAGATCCGGCTGACCCTCGCCGGCGCCCTGCGAGGCATCGTCTGCCAACGGCTCGTGCCGGGCGTCGTGGGCGGCCTCCTGCCGGCGCACGAGATCCTCGTGAACACCGGGCGCGTCGCCGAACGCGTAGCCGACCCCGACAAGACGGCGGAGATCCACGACGTCATGGCGGAGGGAGGCTTCTACGGGATGAGGACGTTCGACCAGTCCATGCTGTCGTTGGTCCGGGAGGGCAAGGTCACGGTCGAGCACGCCCTCACGGCGTCCTCCAGCCCGCACGACCTGCAGCTCCAGCTCCAGCAGGCCGGCATCCCGCTCCCGGTCTGAGGGTCCCCGCGCACGAATCATCGCGCGGGTCAGACCGTTGAGCGTAGCCGCCGCGAGGCCGCGAGGCCGATCCCCATCCCGGCGACCAGACCGAGCGCGGTGCCGCCGACCCAGCCGAGCCCTCCGCGCTCGGTCGTCGACCTGGCCACGATGGGCTCGACCGAGGGCTCCTCCGACGCGACGAGCGACCCGACCGTCACCTGGGTGCCGTTGCCGGCTCCACCGCCGTCGCCGACGACGACGGCGCCCGTCATCCCGGGGTGGTACGTGCACGCGAACGGGTAGATACCCGGGACGTCGAACGCGGCCGCGAACCCGTCACCCTCGCCGATCTCGTCGAGGTGGCCCCAGCCGTTCGCCGAGACGTTGTGCGCCCAGGGGTCCCGGTTCGAGAAGGACACGGTGGCGCCGGGCTCGACGTGCAGGATCGCGGGGGTGAAGCAACCATCCTGTATCAGGACCGCCTCGCCCGTGCCTTGCGTCATCCCCGAGTGGCACCCACCACCCCCGGCCCAGGAGGGCGCGGGCGCGATCGCCAGCCACAGGAGCCCGCTCGCGACCAGGGTCAGCAGCGCTCGACGTGTCATCGGCTCCTCCTCACGTGCGCGGATGCGATGTCTACACCGCTCGAGCCGCGAGGGTTCCCCTCAGGCGAGCCGCTCGGCGAGGGCGATCGCCCCGACCCTCGGGAGGCTGGTCTCCATCCGATAGGTGATGCCCTCGGCCGTCTCCCAGATCAGGACGTTGCCGAGCACGCGGTACGGCCCTTGGGGTCCCTCGTCGGTCTCGAACCAGATCAGGTGCGGGACGTCCAGCCAGTAGGCCGTGCGTCCGCCTACGGTCGTCTCGCGGATCGACTCGTCGCTGCCGACCGTCTTCAACGCGACGTCGACGTCGCTGGAGAAGCTCATCAGCACGAGGCTCCAGTCCGTCCCGCCGATCGCCGGCGCCCCCGGCGTCGGACCCCAGGCGAGGACGACGCCGGGCTCCCCGGCGAGACCCTCAGCGACGTACACCTGGTCCGGCGCGGGGCCCGGGGGCAGCGCGACCCGGAACCCAACCTCGGCCTCCGCCTCCGCCACGGACGCGGGGCGGCCGAGGTCACCGGCGTCCACCGTCGGGACCGAGGTCGCCGGGGTCACACCGGGCTCGACGCGGATCTCTAGGGCCCCGATCGCGAGTCGCGCCGCGGCCGCCACCGCGAGCGCTGCCAGCAGTCCGAGCGCCACCGCAACGAGCAGGCGGCGCCGGCTCCACAGCGCGAAGCCAGGGAGGGCTGGACGGACGCCCCGGCTGCGCTCCGCCGACAGGCGTGTGGTCACGGCCGACGCGAGGTCCGGCGTGGGAGGGTAGCCGATCGCGAGGGCGGAGAGCGCCCGCTCGAGCTCCCGGGTCGTCGGCTCAGACATCGGCCACCTCCGGCTCGGTCGGCGTCAGGCCCGCGGGCAGGCGCTCGCGCAACCTCCCGAGCGCACGGGACAGCCGCGACTTGACCGTCCCCGGGCGCACCCCCAGCACCTCGGCGGTCTCGGCCTCCGAGAGGTCCAGGAAGTAGCGGTACGCGATGACCATCCGATCGTCCTCCCGCAGGTCCGACAGCGCCGTGAGCAGCGTCTCCTGCGTCTCGCGCCGGGCGGCGGCGGCCTCAGGGGACGGGTCGGCGTCCCCCGACGGACCGCCCTCGGCCAGCCGCAGTGCGAGGCGCTCGCGCCGGCGGGCCGAGCGGACCCGGTTCCTCGCCTCGTTCGAGACGATCCTCAGCAGCCAGGGCCGGAACGGCTCCTGCGTCCGGAACCGGTGGAGCGCGTAGTACGCCTTCACGAACGCGTCCTGCGCCGCCTCGTCAGCGTCCGCGGCGCTGCGCGTGATCAGGTAGGCGGTCCGGAACGCGACCTCCCGGTACCGCTCGACCAGCTCCCCGTACGCCCGGACGTCACCATCCCTCGCGAGCTCGATCAGCTCGGGATCCTGCAGTGGCCGGCCCTCCACTCGGCTGTCTGAACGTCATACACCTACGGGGCGGTCTCGGTTCCGGCCCGGCTCCGGGTGCTCAGGGCCCCTCGGGTGGCGCGCCCTTCCCGTCGCTGAACGCCCGCTCCGCCAGACCGCTGATGCCGGAGAGCAGGTTCGTGAACTCCATCGGGATCACGTACTTCGTCGAAGGCGAGGCGCCGATCTGCTTGAGGGCCTCCAGGTACTGAAGGCTCATCGTCTTCGCGTCGACGCCCTGCGCGGACTCGTAGATCTTGGTGAGCGCGAGCGCGAACCCCTCGGCGCGCAGGATCGCGGCCTGGCGATCGCCCTCGGCGTTCAAGATCGCGGACTGCTTGTTGCCCTCGGCGACCGTGATCGCCGCCTGCTTGGAACCCTCGGCCTCCGTGCCGACCGCGCGCCTTGTGCGCTCGGCCGACATCTGTCGCGTCATCGCGTCCATGACCTGAGGCGGCGGAGTGACCTCACGGATCTCGACGTTCGTCACCTTCACGCCCCAGCGCTCGGTCACCTCGTCCAGCTTGGTCCGCAGGATCTGGTTCATCGTCTCGCGCCTCGCGAGCACCTCGTCGAGCGCCATGTCACCGACCACCGAACGGAGCGTGGTGGAGGCGATGTTCTGAGCGGCGCCGGCGAAGTTCGCCACCTCGATCACGGACATCGCCGCGTTCACGACGCGGTAGAAGACGATGAAGTCCATCGAGATGGCGGCGTTGTCCTCGGTGATCGCCGTCTGGTGCGGGATCTCCAGGTAGAGCTCGCGGAGGTCCACCCACACGACGCGGTCGACGAACGGGATCAGGAGGACGAGGCCCGGACCCTTGGCCCCGAGAGCCCGGCCGAGCCGGAACACCATCACGCGCTGGTACTCCCGGACGATCTTGATCGCCTGCGGGACGAGCAGGATCAGCAGG
>Ga0105100_10002451_pt1 | contig 10861 bp, 8 predicted proteins | sample PPLLak12cMay2015_2_FD_87033 | JGI IMG/M metagenome (GOLD analysis project Ga0105100, IMG submission 87033) | Freshwater sediment microbial communities from Prairie Pothole Lake near Jamestown, North Dakota, USA - PPLs Lake P8 Core (1) Depth... | ecosystem: Environmental > Aquatic > Freshwater >... | reverse complement strand
TGCAGTCTGGGTAGGCTGTTAACCTCTGTCTCCGCCGCGGAGCCCAATCTTGAATCCAATTTTATCTATCTTCCGGTAACCTTCAGCCAGTGGGAGTGGAAACCGGTCTCCGGCGAGATGATCTACATCCCGCCGGGCGAATTTCTAATGGGTTGTGATCCTGCCCACAACGCCGGCGACGACTGCCCGCCGCGTGAGCTTCCCCTGCATACCGTTTACCTGGATGGCTACTATATCGATAAGGTTGAAGTCACCAATGCGTATTACGCCATGTGTGTGGAGGCGGGAGTTTGTGCTGCGCCTGCGGATTTTTCATCCTATTCACGTCCATCCTACTTTGGCAATCCGCAGTATGCCAATTACCCTGTGTTGTGGGTAAACTGGCTGGATGCTGGCGACTACTGTGCCTGGGTGGGAAAACGCTTGCCCACCGAAGCCGAGTGGGAGAAAGCTGCGCGCGGGCCGACCATCCGGACCTATCCCTGGGGCGATGAGCCACCCAACTGCAGCCTGGCAAATAGCGAAGACGCCATCACAGGCGAATACTGCGTGGGCGATACGGCTGAGGCGGGCAGTTATCCTGCAGGTGCCAGCCCTTATGGCGTGCTGGATCTGGCGGGAAATGTCTTTGAATGGACTCAGGATTGGTGGCTGGAAGAATATTATCTTGAGTCGCCTTACGAAAATCCGACCGGACCAGAAACTGGGATTTACAAGGTGATGCGCAGTGGCGGCTGGTACTGCGGCTGGTCGGGCCTGCGCACAGCGGCTCGGCAAAGTTTCTTTGCGCTGACCAGTTTCTACGATATTGGTTTTCGCTGCGCAGCCTCGGAGGAGAGGTAAGCGCTTTTCCTCGGCGTCAGATCGTGATTACACCACTCCTGATCTTGACCGGATCGAGATAGCCTGCCAGCTCAGGGCGTTCCGTCTCTGCAGGTGGCACATAGCCTATATATACATCCCACTGCTTGACCAGTCGCTTATACGGGCGGATATTCAACCCGATCTCACCAGTTTCGAAGGTCAGGACATTCACCCCGTCTATCATCTCGGCGACTTCGACGACCATAGCTTCGTGGGTCCAGCGTAACCACTCCACTCTGGCTTGCTTGCGAAATTTCTTAGGCTTCTTTTTTGCCCGCTGAATGGCGCTGGCAGTGGTGGCTTTTTTGCCCTTGGCTACTTGTTTGCGCATGCTCTTGATCCCTGCTTCCGGAATGGGAGTAGCTGGGATTACTTCAACGTCTACCTGGCTGGTGCGGTAGATCTCGTTCCCCGAAATTATATACTGGTACTTTCCCTGCGCGTCGCTGCGCCCATTCGCGAGTGGCTTACCATCGGGCATGATCAATGAAAATTGGCTCAGCGGTGAGCAGATCGCCCAGGCATGCGGCTTGGATGAGACCCAGCCCAGGAAGAATAAGCTGCCTCCGGGGAGAAAATCGCTCTCAATTTCGGGTCTCTTGAAGAATGCTTTCCCCTGCATTGCATCCTGATTTGCCAGGTACCAGCGTGGTTTAGCTGTCAGACCGCCGGGTGGGATGCGGCCGCGCAAGTGTTGGATATGTTCTGAAATTTCGTTGCATACCGCACGCGAGACAACCAGGGACAGGTCCTGTGCGTGTTTGCCGCGCCAGGCAGTGATATCGCGGCTTTGCCATTCGTGGATGATTTGCCTCCAACGCTGGTTAGCAGCGTTATTCTGGAACTTTTCCTGGTATTCCTGGCGCGTGCTTGTCTCCCAGGCAGTATCCGTCACTACCAGGCGCAGGTCGGTGCGCCGGATAATTTCGTTCCATGCCCAGGTTGGAACCTGGGCCTTACGTATCGCCAGGTCCGATAAGATTTCCAGGTCGGTCATGCGCTCGATCTCATCTTCCATACGTTCCAGGCGATAGGCCAGCAGGTTTTTCTTCAGCCAGTACAACCCGGCTGCCAGCCGCTTCTTGAATTCGGCGACTTTACTCCAACCCAGCTGCTGGATAGCCAGACGCTGCTCTTCCTCGAGATCGGCGATCATGCGCAGGGTCATGTGATTGGGCTGGATGCCCATGGTGGTGAATAGCTGCGACAGGCTGGCAATCTTTTTTTCGGCCTGACGCAAGCCATCGAAGATTTCTTCCGCAGCAGGCTGAGACCGGAACAAATCCTTGCGGGTCGTCTCCAGGATGCTGAGCTTTTGGATCCAGCGTTTGTGGTGGTTCTGCTCAATTTCAGTCAGTGGCTGTTCGAGCAGCTTTCCCAGGCTGGCTATGATTTCACCAACCGCCATGAGCAATTGATCCTCGTCGGCTGTGTTGATGCGCTTCTCAAGCTCTTCTTCCAGGATTTTGCGCAGCAGCAGGCGTGGATCAGCCCAGGATCCGTGCGCAGATTTGTAGCGCATACCGGAGAAGTGGATCACCATATATTGCAGCCAGCCTGGAAAGCGTTCCGGTTGGCTTTGAAAGCGCTCCAGGATAAGCTCCAGCAGCTTATCGTGATCCAGCTCCTCCAGGTGTTTGCGAGAGTGATTGAGCAGCCAGCGCGCCGCGATTTTAGGAGTGATGGGTTGGTTGGCGGTTAGCGGCGGAAAACCCTGTAACTGTGCTGTCAGGTCTGCTATGTGATCTTCAATACTGGCGAGGCTGGTTTCCAGTTTATCTTCCTGCTCTTTGAGGGGCAAAAAGGTGTCGTCATATTCTTGTTTCAGGCTGGCTATCTGCTCTGCAATCTGGGTCAATTGAGACTGCACCTGTTCAAGCTCTGCCTGGCGTCTGGGGCGGACCGGGTCGTTATTCGGGGCGATTTTCAGCGACCATTGAATATAGCCTTCCAACAGGCGGCGCTTGAGGTTGAGTTGCCTGGATTCTATTTCGAGCTGGGAAATCTGCAGGATGAGATTGCGTATAGATGAAACTCGTTCGATCTGCGTCAGCTTCTTATCCAGCAGCCGGATGGCTTCCTCGATCGTTTTGCGCTGCCGCAGATAGTCCTGGAGTTGGGTCTGTAAAGCTGGGAGATTTTGTTGAATTTCCTGCGCCAGAGCAGGATCTACTGGCGCGTTCTTCAATCGCTGCCAGATATCGATTTCTTCATACACCAGCAGGAAGTCGCGCAATTTTTGGAGACGAAATGGATAGATCGTCTCGCGCAGGTAAGGATTTTGCCAGGCGTAGCGATAGGGCAAATGTAGAGCCACCGTTAAATTCCTGGAACGAACGCTATTAATTCAGGTTGCCACCCATAATTTTATCACCAGTTGCATCAGGGCTGCCACCTATCGGCTCGATGGTCACGCCGAACGCTTCATAACTCACCAAAGGCTGCTCAGTGTGTATCCAAAGCACACCATAGCCACTGGCATAACTGTGAAATACTCCGCCGCTGGTGCGCTGGCCATCACGGATCAGCCAAAGCTGGTAATCCTGGTCATCTGCCAGAGCGGGCATTCCATCCACTACCAGGCAGCCGTCCTGTCCATCGGGGCTGATCACCAGTAATCCCACAGATTGCGGCGCTGTATCTGTTCCACTCAAGGAGACCGTCTGAAAGCCCAGGCGGCCGGCTTCCAGGCTGGTTAAACGCCTTCCCAGGCTGATATTGCTCATGCCCAGCAGCAATATCACGATCAGGCTCAAGACTCCCCAGGCAGGCAGTGCAATCTTCCAGAAGTAATTTGCATTCCAGCGACTCTGAGCTTTATCTACCGGTTTGGATTTGACCTCAATTTGGTGGATTTCTCGGGCTGGTTGGGTAACTGCCAGTATTTTCCCCCTCAATTCAGGAGAGGGTGAATGTTCCGGCACTGAAAGCGCCATCCGGCTCAGCAGTTCCTGGTAATCTTGCAGTTCCTGTCTACACCGGGAACACTCTGGCAGGTGGCTGGCTACTTTTTCGGCTTCATCAGCGTCCAGGCAGTCCAGGCTGTATGCCGGCAGCAGATCAGAGATGAGGTCGGTGTTATCCATGGATAGATACCTGATACAACTTAGTTCTGCATATAACTTTAATCATTTTCCAGGCCAGCTTCATCCAATAAATACTGGCGCAGCTTCTGCATTGCCAGGCGAATGCGCGTTTTGACCGTCCCGATCGGCTCTTGTAGATTCTCGGCAATTTCTGAGTGGCTGTATCCGCGAAAAAAAGCCAGGCTAAGCGCCTGCCGTTGTTCAGCAGGTAAACTCGCCAGGGCAGTCCGTATGCTCGTACGCATCATTGATCTGTCTACTTCAGCCTCTATGTTGGTGCCATCGCTGCGTTCAAGTGGGGTTAACTCCTCCCAAACCAGCGGATTGTTTTCCGGGCGGATGCGCCTGCGCCGGTACAGGTCAATCGCCCGGTTACGAGTGATGGTTACGATCCAGGTGAGCACTTTGCCTTGTTCTGCGTGGTAGGTGGCTGCTTTTTCCCATATGCGCAAAAATACATCTTGCGTAATTTCTTCTGCCACGGCGCTCTCTCCGATGGTCTGGTACGCCAGGCTGTACACCAATCGGTGATAGCGATCATAGAGCTCGCCCAGAGCTGACTGATCTGCGTTCTTGATCCAATTCAGCAAATCGGGATCGCTAAGTTCTGAAAAATTAACCGCAGGCTGGAGAGGTTTTAATTTCGCCATAGAGTGTCGAGATTATAATGCCAATGTGGGCTATATCTCACGTCTCTTTGGCTGGCTGGCCATAGGAAGCTTAAGCGGTTGTTCATTAATACGAAATAATTCATCGCATAGATTTCCTTAAGCTAAAAACCGAAGCAGTTAATTTTCCGTATCTATGTGTTATTCGCAACCAGGTTGCCAGAAATGAGCACTTGCTAAGTAAGGCGATAAGATTCGTCATGTTATACTCCAGCCAACGTTATAAAGGGTGAGAAACCATGCGCATGGAAGCAATACTGTCGACCGAAGCACAACAATTGGACAAGCAATCTCTGGTAAGGGTCTATGAAGACTATAGCCCAGGCCTGTACCGGTACGCTTACCGGTTACTAGGCGACCAGGATCTGGCGGAGGAATGTGTGGCGGAAACGTTTTCCAGGTTTTTACAGGTAATCCGGCGCGGGCGCTCCCCCGAAGGCAATTTGCGGGCTTACCTGTACCGGATGGCGCACAATTGGGCGGTTGATTTCTATCGCAAGCAAACCCCCGATGTGCTCCTGGAAGCAGACACACATCCTGACCCAGACGGCGATCTCGAAAACGGAGTTCATTCCAAACTGGAGACTGAGCAGCTCAGAAGAGCCCTCCTCCAGTTGCCGTACGATCAACGGATGGTTATTGAGCTGCGTTTTATGGAAGATTGGTCCCACGACCAGGTCGCTGAACATCTGGGTAAAACAGTGGATGCTACACGCGCATTGCAATATCGTGCTCTTGTAACGTTACGCCAGACCGTAATCGGGCGTGAGGAGTAAATACGAATGGCTGATAATCATCTTTCAGAACAACCAGTAGACCCCGAGCTGAATCGCAGGTTTAATCAAGTGCGTGCGGTTCCCCCTCGTGATCCTCATGTGGCAGCCAGAGCCAAAGCCAATTTCATTGCTGAGGTGGATGAGATTGTCAAAGAGCAAGGTTTCTCAGACAATTCCCGCATAGCGGGCACGACAACTTTTTACCAGCGATGGAAGGAGAAATGGATTATGGCTACCCCTAGATTTCGAACGGTATTTACCCTGGCAGCAGCCTTTGTGGCTCTGGTTGTATTTATGTTTGGCGGGGCTGGAATGACAGCTTACGCCTCCCAATCTGCGTTACCCGGCGATGCTCTTTATGGCGTCAAGACCAGTGTTGAACAGACTCGTGTATCCCTGTCGCGGGATGCAGCCGATAAAGCCCAGCTCAATCTGGCGTTTGCAGAACGCCGCCTGGATGAGATTGCACGTTTGATCGCAGGTGGGCGCTATGCAGATATTGCCACCGCGGTCCAGGAATACGAAAAGTATGTCCAGAGCGCAATCGCGGCTCTCGAAACTGTGGCGGCAGGCGATCCGACCGGCGCTCAGGAGTTGGCTTCCCAGGTAGCTAGACTGCTTAAGCGCTACGCAGAGACCCTGAGTGGCATGGTGAATGCCTTACCCGATGCAGCTCGCAATGAAGTCGAACGAGCGATCCAGGTTTCTAATACAGCTGGCGGCTTCACGGACGAGATCGAGTTTGTTGGCACTGTTGAAGCAATCAATGCAGACTCCTGGATGGTAAGCGGACGGACATTAGTCCTCATCTCGGCCTCGGAGATCAAGGGACTGATCACGGTTGGCAGTTTGGTTAAGGTGCACGCTCTGCAAGATGCGAATGGCAATCTGACCCTGCGTGAGGTTGAACTGGCAGATGGTGACGATGCCAATGTCAATGACAATGATGGCATCAATGACAACGACGATGACCTGAATGACAATGATGATGACCTGAATGACAATGATGATGACCTGAATGACAATGATGATGACCTGAATGACAATGATGATGACGGGATCAACGACAACGATGATGACCTCAATGATAATGACGACGATGGCGATGATCTGAACGACAATGATGACGATGGCGATGATCTGAACGACAATGATGACGATGGGGACGACAGCCTCAACGACAACGATGACGATGGGGACGACAACCTCAACGATAACGACGACGATGATAACGATGATGGCGATGACGATCTGAACGATAACGACGACAATGATGACGACGATAACGACGATGGTGATGACGACGACGATGGTGATGACGACTGATCATAAATAGGATCATGTAATCGTGTAGGCAGAACACATGGCTGCAGGTAGGATCCATCTTGCCTGCAGCCGCTTTTTATAGGTGGTATGATGAACCCCGAACTCTTCAACACGAAAGGGATCTATCCATGGCTTCGCCGTAGCCTCCAGGCAGGCAAGCCCATTCGTCTTACCATGTTGGATCGAACAAAGCTCCAAATCTTTCTGCAGGCAGCTATCCTGTTTCTATTATTTGGCCTGGGTATGGCGGTGATTCAATTCTCCACTCCGGATATGCCTGACAATGATGGCTATTACCACATCAAAATGGCCCAGATCATGCGCCAGGAGGGTTTGCGCCCGGATTTTCCCTGGCTACCGCTGAGCATCTTAAACGAGCGCGAGTACTACGATCACCACTTTCTCTTCCATGTTGCCTTGATCCCATTTACCTTTGGTGATTTAAGGCTGGGAGCCAAATGGGCCAGTGTTATTTTTGCCAGCCTTGCATTTGTCTGTGTCTGGTGGCTGTTGCGCGGGCAGAAGGTGCGTTATGCGGGTTTGTGGGCTTTAGGGCTGCTGGTTGTATCCGATGCGTTTCTCTACCGCATGAGTATCACGCGCGCCCAGTCACTGTCTCTGGGTGTGCTGGCTTTGAGTTTGCACTGGATGTTGCAGGGCAGGACCAGGCTGTTTTTCCTGGTCGGATTTGTGTATGTCTGGCTGTATAATGCCTTTCCTCTCTTACCGATTTTGGCAGTGGTATATGCTTTGGCTGTCTGGCTGGTTGAGCGGCGCCTGGTACTGAAACCTTTGCTGTACTCTGTATTGGGGATTATCGCCGGCCTGGTGATCAATCCCTACTTCCCGTATGACATCATCTTTGCTGTCCGGCATATCCTTCCCAAAGCCCTGGAAGCCACCGCAGTACGCGTGGGTAACGAATGGTACCCCTACACCACCGCGCAGCTCGTGGAAAATTCCTGGCCAGCTTTATTGATCCTGAGTTTAGGCTTCCTCAGCCTGGGCTTGAGCGGGCGGCGCATGAACACGGCAACTGCTCTGGCAATGTTCGCGATGTTTCTCTTTGGATGGATGACACTGGAGTCACGCCGGTTTATTGAATATTTCCCCCCGTTTGTATTGATTTTTGGCAGCCTGGCTTTTCAATCTCTGTTAGCGCCAGGCGGCTGGCTGGAGGAAACCTTTGCGACTGTGCCTGATAAGCTGAAGCGCTATTTCTTACCTCGCCAGCAATACTGGTGGATCGGCGCTGCAGCGGTGATCCTTGTTGCTTTAAGTATATTGCACACACTACCCGCCACCATGGATAGCATGCAAAGCGCCAAACCATATCAGACTTACGCTGATGCATCTGCCTGGTTGATGGAAAACACTGAACCCGGTGAGCGTATTTTTCAAACCGACTGGGATGACTTCCCGCGTCTGTTCTTTTACAATACCCACAACACGTATCTGGCTGGGCTGGATCCAACTTATCTGCAATCGTATAATGCCCAGCTTTACGACGATTGGGTAGCCATCACGCGCGGCCAGGTGGATCAACCTTCTGAGCAGATCGAGGGAAAGTTTGCCTCCCGGTATGCCATATCTGATCTCAATCACACGGCCTTTATTCGCGAAGCACGCGCTGATCCTCTCATGGAAGAAGTGTATCGCGACCGGTTTGCGGTGATCTTCCACATCGTCCCATAAGCGCAGAAGTTTTCTGCTGCCTGTAATGCAGGTATAATCCTGCTCATGCAAAAGTTCAACTGGACAGATGATGGATATTTTGTCACCGATACGCGCGATTTAGCGCATATCCGGCGGGTATTGATCATCACTATGCTGCTCAACTTTGCTGCAACGGCAGTCAAGCTGGGGGCTGGTATTGCCACAGGCGCTATCAGTGTCATCGCAGATGCCCTGGATAGTTTATTTGACGGATTGTCAAATATTGTGGGTCTGGCGGGTTTATATGCTGCCGCCAAACCACCCGATGCGGAACATCCCTACGGTCACAGAAAATTTGAAACTCTTGCAGCCTTGAGTATCGCCATCTTGCTCTTCGTCACCACCGGGCAGCTGCTCCAGGCAGCCTGGGAGCGCCTGCGTAGTGGCGGCGAGCCGGTCCTGATCAATCCGTGGACAATAGGGGCGTTGGTCCTTTCCATGGGAATTCAAGCCGTAACCAGTTATTATGAGCTGCGTCAGGGCCGGCAGCTAAAATCAGAGATCCTGGTAGCGGATGCCTTGCATACCCGCGCCAGTATCCTGGTTTCGTTCTCAGTCCTGGTGGGGTTAATCCTGGTGCGCCTGGGATTCCCCCAGGCAGATCCGATACTGGCTATCGGGGTCGCCCTGCTGATTGCCAAGATTGGAGTAGATATCTTGCGCGATAACCTGCCAGTTTTGCTGGATCAAGCGCCAGTAGACCCAAATCAGATTGCCTCCATTGTGCGCTCAGTCAATGGCGTGGAGTCTTTCCACCGTGTACGCAGTCGTGGCGCACAAGGCAGCGCGGCAGTGGATTTACACATCCGAGTTTCACCTGACCGGACGATTTCTGAAGCGGATGCGATTGCTGATGAAGTTCGCCGTAGATTATTAGAACTATCGCAGATCAATGATGTCACCTTGCACTTGGAAGCGCAGCGCCCTGAAGGTCCGGATGCGCCAGCGCTATTTGCTGTGCTAAAACACGCCGCCGATGCGCTGGGCATCACCATCCATGAATCCTGGGCGCACCGGGTGGATGGCAACCTGGTGGTTGAAGTTCATATCGGGGTGGAGCCCAGCCTGACCATCGGCGAAGCGCATACATTGGCGGATCGCCTGGAGTGGGATGTGCGCCGGCGTTTGCCTGAAGTGCATACCCTGCGCACGCACATCGAAATGGCGTCTACACGCGTACAGGAAGCCTTGCAGGTGCCTGAAGAGCTTGAAGAAATGGTACAGCGCGCAGCCCAAAACGTGATTGAGGCTATTCCGGAGATCAGCTCTCCACGTAATATCGCCGTCAGTCGTTTACCGGAGGATGGCAAGGGCTATCGCGTTTCTTTGGATTGTACGATTGCGGGGGATACACCAGTGACAGTAGCTCACCAGCTTGCAGACCGGGTTGAGCACGAGTTATGCCAGCAGCTGGATGGGGTGATTGATATCCTGGTTCATCTTGAACCGGATAATTGAGTCTGGATCGGTCTAGTCCAGCGGGTAAAAGCAGAAACCGACTGTACCAGGTCCAGAATGTACTCCCAGGGCGGGGGAGAGTTCGGCAATCAGGCTTTCTACGACGTTGACACGCGCCTCAACAAGCTGCTTAATTTTTAAGACTTCATCGGCCGCCGCGGCATGGACATAGGCAATTTTTATTCCTCCGATTCCCCCCACCGCGCTCTCGACCAGCTCGGCCATGCGCTGGTAGGCTTTCATCCGGCTGCGCGCAGTGCCCAGAGCGACGATTAAACCATCTTCCATGCTGATCAAGGGTTTGATGTTCAGCAGCGAACCTACCAGGTGCTTGGCGCGGCCAATGCGCCCACCCAGATATAGATAATGCAGTGTATCGGCCGTCTGGATCATGCGTACTTTGGGGATCAAGCGCTGGATCCGGTCGAGGATGGCCGTGTAAGACAAGCCTTCCAATACTGAACGCGCAGATTCTAGCGCGATCCATCCCTGGCACATCGATACATTCAGGGTATCCACGACCTGGATTGCCAAATTGGGGTGCTGTTCCTCGGCCATCTCCTTGCCACACAATGCGGCTTGATAAGCCCCGCTGCCCTTCGAAGTCATATGGATTGATATAATCTCATCCACATCTTCCTGGGTGGCAAGCTGGTTGTAGAGTTCGAAATAATCCCCTGGTCCCGGGCTGGCGGTCTTGGGCAGCTCTGTGGCGGTGGGCAGCCAGCTGTAAAAGGCTGCGCGAGAAATCGTTACCAGATCGCGCAGAGTCTCCTTACCCCGGTGGATAAAGTACGGAACGGTGCGAATCTGATATTTTTCAAGTAATGGCTCGGGAATGCTGGCGGTTGTATCAGTAACAATTGCGATGTGCCCCATGGATTACTCCCGCTGTGCATGGGGTTGGTCAGTCCATTCACAGCTTAATTCTATTTTACAACCGATTTTTATAATGCGAATGGTTCAT
>Ga0105100_10002450_pt1 | contig 10867 bp, 12 predicted proteins | sample PPLLak12cMay2015_2_FD_87033 | JGI IMG/M metagenome (GOLD analysis project Ga0105100, IMG submission 87033) | Freshwater sediment microbial communities from Prairie Pothole Lake near Jamestown, North Dakota, USA - PPLs Lake P8 Core (1) Depth... | ecosystem: Environmental > Aquatic > Freshwater >... | reverse complement strand
TGCCAATGCCGATGATCACCCCGATGCCGACCTGGTAGAGATTGGCAATGAATAGTGAGGATGTCATACCGAGATATGCAGTAAATACGAGTGAGGGGATGAAGAATCGATAAAAGGTGATCAAGCCAGCGTTCATCATGGTAAGGTATTTTTTCATGACGATTGCGGAGGTCGCCCAGGCGATAGTTGCAGAAAGAACGATGAGATCTCCAAGGGTGCCGAACCGTAGTGTAAGCAGGTTCTCCATGGTTCTGGTAGAGACGAGGAACCCTGAGAGAATCATCAGAGCGATGCCAAGATAATCGAACTTGGTAAGTGCGTCTGTTTTCAGCAGAAAAAACCCAAACGCTATGATGAAGATTGGTTGCATATGTCCAATGATGACGGCGTTGATGACAGGGATTTGGGATAAAGCGAAGAAATACATGAAATCCGCAACCAATGTTCCAACGAGAGCGATATAGATAAGAGGCGAAAGCTGCTGTTTGGTTACTTTCAAAGGGGATCTTCTTGTGAGTGCAAGGTAAACCATTGCGGTGAGTGCAGCAATAATGGCTCGAATCGCGGAGGTGTGGAGAAAATCTGAGTTTTCAAAGGAGAGTTTGGCAAATATTGGTTCTATCGCCCATATGATGCTGGCGAGGAGTATTGTGACAACGCCAAGTTTTTTTGTGTCCACAAGTTTGGTGAACAGGTACGGAGCTTAAATTGTTTTTTCCAATCAAGGACAACAATATTTAATTAGGAATGGTTTTTTTTCTGAATTTTTTTCCCAATAGTAAAACCAACATGAGCGATGAGCAGGACGATGAATGGAAGTATCAGGTTGGAATGGATCTGAAAGGATGTGAGTTTCGATATTGTACCGCCTGTTAGGGGTTCAATAATCTGATAATTGGAGATCCCAAATCCGGTGATGATGAAGAGAATACTGACAATGGTCAACAGCGCGTGGATCAGTGTTTTCAAGATTCGGAGTAGGTTCATGGGGTTCACTTCTCAAAGAAGCTTTCGTTTAGATCTCCGTTGTTTGAGTATCCCCTGCGTTCCCAATATCCCTTATAGTTAAGGTTGTCTGAGAGTTCGATTTCGGTGACCCATTTGATCCATTTGTATCCCCATTTGCTTTCTGCGACGAGTTGGAACGGAAACCCGCGTTCTGGAGGGAGTGTTGCGTTGTTCATTTTGTACGCAAGGAGGATATTGTTTTCTGTTGTATAATTCAGAGGAAAGGAAGTGGAGTAGCCATCAATGGCTTTGAAGATAATTACGCTAGCGTTTGAATCTGGTTGTACTTCGCTGAGGAGGTCTTTTACAAGGATGCCTTCCCAAAGGATTTTCACACTCCATCCTTCGACGCAGTCTAGAGTGACGACTTTTTTGTACTGTTGGAATGTCGTGAGAATCTCGTCATAGGTGTAGTTTTTTTGGGTTCCTACCAGCCCTGTTATTTTGAGATGGTATGTCGAAGTGTTGATGGTTTGTGGTCCTTTGATGGAGTTTTCACGGAAGTCGTTGACTGATGAGAGTTTTTCTCCCTGGTATTCTCGTATTTCTACTGCGTCGAGTTGGATGTTCTGTTGTTCGAAACATCCTGTGATAGTGGTGGTCAGGAGGATCAGTATGCTTATGAGCAATAGTATCTTGGATGATCTGTTTTTCATGGTGATGCTTTCTCCTTTTCTCAATAATTAACAATTGTTAATATTAAAGGGGTGGATGTATTTAATAATATCGGCTTCTTCATTTCCTCCTTTCTTTTTACTGGATTGGTCGAAAGATCGTAAAGGATTGCACCGGTAGAAAATCAAACGATGCAGAAACCGTATACCCCGCTTCGCCCATTTCTTCAACGATTGTCTCTTTTGGGACGTTATGACCGCATCGCCGATGGAAACTCAATTTAGAACCCTGTTGGGAATATTCAATAATAACAATTCGCCCCTGTGATGTCAATAGCTTTTTTACTTCTGAGAAATAGAGAGTACGGTTCTGTAAATGATGGTATACGTTACGAACAAAGATAAGGTCGACAGAGTTCGATGGCAATGGGATCAATTGTTCTGTCGTTGGTACAGTCACGATATTTGTACATCCTAGTTTTATTGCTTGCTTATCAACGAATTCTAGGAAATCTTTGTTCGTATCAAGCGCATAGATTTTCCCTTTCTCGCCTACCTGTTGTGAAAAAAGGAAGGTGAAGAACCCGCCTCCTGATCCGATGTCTGCGATAATCTGGCCTGGTTGGATGTTCAAGGTCTGAAGGATCTTATTTGCTTTACTTTTTCTGCGTGCAGCTTTCCTGTTGAACATCTTTGCTTTTGAGTATCTTCCCATAGGGTATCTTCCTATTGAGTATCTGGATAAATGGCTTTTTTTTAGTGGAGGGAAGATATCGTTATCTTAAATTGTTTTTCATGTTGGCATAAAGTCAAAAAAGAATTTTTCTTTTTTGTAATTTTATAAGAATATTTTTATATACGTCTTTCCACAAAAGAATCCTTAGAGTAGATTTTGGAGGTAGGCAGAGATGTTGATTCAAAAGAAAAAAAGAGTAATTTGTATCGGTATGATGCTGGTGCTTACGGCATTTGTGGGAATGTCGACAAATGCGACTGCAGACTCACCACCAATCGCTGACGCAGGTGGACCATATGTTGGTGTCGAATGTAATTCGATGTTATTGGATGCATCAGGATCATATGACGAAGATAACGATCCACTAGCATATCGATGGTTGATTGAAGGAGTTTGGTATACTAGCCCAGGTTCGAGTTATGACTGGACGTGGTTAGATGACTATACAGGTTCTATAATCCTCGAAGTCTCCGATGGATATTACACTGCGACAGATTCTGCTGATGTGACAGTCTCAAATGTTCCACCGATAATCAATTCCACTGATGGACCTACAGAAGTCGATTTAGGGACAGAAGTCCCTATCGCAGTGAATTTTTTTGATGGATTATTCGATCCACGGGGTTTCATCGCTTCTTTGGACACATATACCGCGACGTTCTATTGGGATGACGGAACAGACCCGACCGTGCTTTCATTAGGAATATCTGAATTCTGGGCAAACGCTTCCCATATGTATACAGAACCTGGTGTCTATTTCATTATCGTAACCATTATTGATGATAATGGCGGAGAAGCAATAGCGACATGGGAAGTCAGTGTTAATCTACAGTTAGTTGATGCCGGACAAGATGGCAGTCTTGATGAAGGATCGATATTCCTCAGTGCTGGTTCTCTTGCTGATGAGAGCGGTACCTATTCCGCGCAGGTTGATTACGGTGATGGGACCGGACCTCAAGCGCTGCTGCTAAACCCAGGCAACACCTTTGTTTTACAACATCAGTATGGTGATAACGGGATTTACTCTGTTGTTGTTACCGCATACAACGAAGATGGTATAGAACAGGGATTTGATACTGCGACAGTAACCGTCTATAACGTTGCACCAACCATTGAAACATTGACTGGTTCCTCAGCAGATCCAGTGCCCCTTGGTACTCCAATTCTCATAAGCAGTGTGTTCTCCGATCCTGGTTATCTTGACACCCATGTTGCATCAATTAACTGGGGAGATGGCCAAATAACCACCATCACTGTGCCATTTGGCTCCCATGAAGTTGCGACAAGTCACATATATGCGGATGCGGGTGTGTATCAAATCACGCTCACAGTGACTGATGATGATGGGGGATCTGATTCAGAGACTTTGCAATACTATGTGGTAATATTTGATCCAAGTGCTGGATTCGTCACCGGTGGTGGATGGATCATTGCTCAACCAGGATCCTACCCCGCTGATCCAACCCTTACCGGAAAAGCAACCTTTGGGTTTGTCTCAAAATACAAAAAAGGACAGACTGTTCCCACCGGTAATACTGAGTTCCAGTTCCATGCGGTAGGAATGAATTTCCATTCGCATACCTACGAATGGTTAGTCATCGCTGGTTCAAAAGCGATGTATAAAGGAGTCGGAACAATCAATGGAGAAGGCAACTATGGGTTCAGGCTTACCGCGATTGACGGACAAAAAACCGGTGTAGACATGTTCAGAATAAAAATCTGGGATAAGGACAATAACGATGCGATAGTTTTCGACAACAACCTTGGATTACCTGATAACGAGGATCCAGTCACCGCATTGAGTAGCGGACAGATAACAATCCATAAGAACTAAAGCGAACACCTCCTCTTTTTTTTTCTTTTTTTCTTCTCTTTTAATGACGTTTTTCCATTTTGCATTTCTGCTTACTTTGTCATTCTCGAAGAATATTTTTAAATAGTTTCCAAGTCAAAATAGTACAATGTAGGTGGAGGTAGATACGATGGCTTTTAAAAAGAAAAAAACCAGTTTTGTAATCGCACTACTATTTCTTTTGACTACCTTTGTCGGTATGCAGACATCTGGTGCTGCAGCAGGGGATCAGCTGGTTGCTGATGCAGGTGGTCCATATCTTGGGGAGGAATGTAGTTCGATGTTGTTAAATGCATCAGGCTCCTATGACCCAGAGGGCGATTTGTTGACCTATCGATGGAATATCGATGGGTCATGGATAGAGAATGGCAACTACCCCTATAGGGAATGGATGTGGTATGATGATTTTTCTGGGACGATTACCCTTGAAGTCTCTGATGGGACGGACATAGCGACGGACACTGCGAATGTAACCATATCTAATGTGCCGCCGCAGATTTTTTCCATTGAGGGATCGACAGAGGTTGATCTAGAGACCGAGTTCTTATTATTGGTGAATTTTTTTGATGGAATGCCAGATCCACGATCTCAGGTTGCTTCCCTGGATACGTTTACTGTAACGTTTTATTGGGATGATGGAAGTTTAACAGAACTGTCCTTAGGTGCTGAAGAATTTTCTGCAAGTACGTCTCATATGTATCTTGAGGAAGGGTTGTATCAAATCATCATTGCTGTGGTTGATGGCGATGGTGGTGAAGCAGTCGCTGAATGGGATGTCGTAGTCGGTGAGATTGCTTCAGTCGAGGCTGGACCAGATGGTTTTGTCAATGAAGGATCTCTGTTTCTCAGTCAGGGGTTCCTTGCAGACACAGGATCTCAAAGCTACACTGCATTCGTAGATTATTATGATGATGCTGGGTCGTTACCCCTTCTTTTAAACCCAGGGAACACCTTTGATTTAAGTCACACCTATGGTGATGATGGTGTCTATACGATCCTTGTCACGGTGTTCAATGATGGGATGGAATATGGAGAGGACACCGCTGTTGTCACAGTGTTGAACGTCCCTCCTGCGTTTGAATCTCTAACCATCTCACCAACTGATTCAGTACAACCAGGTGTTCCGGTTGAATTGAACGGGGTGTTCTCTGATCCAGGGGTTCTGGACCTGCATACTGTAACGATTGACTGGGGGGATGGTTCTTCGACATCGTATGCGGCAGAAGCTGGTATTACTTCCATAAGTGGTTCGCATAGTTATGAGAACGCTGGTGACTATCAACTCGTTGTGTCTATCGCGGACGATGATGGTGACACCTGCCAAGCATCGATGCCAGTGGTCGTGAAAAACCCTTCGACATCAATGGATGCCATCAAAGAAATCATTGCAAGTCTTAAAATCCCAAAAGGTCTGAAGAATAATCTCTTATTGATTCTTGAGAAAGTTCCTTCTATGATAAAACACCATAGGATACAAGCGACAATTCATCAACTTCAGGCGTTCATCCACTATGTCGAAGCACACTACGGGAAGCATCTACCCAGAGATCAAGCGCGGGAGCTGATCCAAGCTGCACGTTTAGTGATTGATACCCTGAGAACAAGGTAACGAGAATCATTTCTCGTTTTTTTCCTTTTTTTCCATATCTCTTGTTTTTTTATTCCAAACCTCTTCATCACAGTCTGTGATAGATAATGCTAATAAGGCTTTCTTGGATATAGGATTATGACCAAGACATCGTTAGGGCTAGAGGAGAATTTTGAGGCTGTGCTCTGCTATCTTTTCGTTTGGATCTCCGGATTGTTCTTCTTTTTTGTCGAAGATAAAAACAAGTTTATCCGTTTTCATGCGATGCAATCAATCCTGGTGTTTCTTCCGTTGATGATCCTAGCCTGGATTTTCGGTGGGTTTTTCGGGTTGTTTTCGTATGGTTCTGGCTGGTATTTCTTAACGTGGATTAGCTGGATTTTCTGGGCAATGGTGTTTGTCATGTGGCTTATCCTGATGGTCAAAGCATATCAGATGGTGAAATATAAGCTTCCGATTGTCGGAGATATCGCTGAGAAAAACTCATAATCGATATAACTCTCTCTCAAAATAAAAAGATACTTATTATTGATATATTATTGAACAAACTATATAAACCAATCAATATACAGTATAATAGAAAATATTAAGGAGGTTGTGAAATGAAAAAAATCTTACTGATAGGAGTAATAGCAGCATTTGTCTTTGCTACCGTGTTTAGCGGATGTTTACAACAAGGGACTGGAACACTGGTTCTTAAGATAACTGATGCACCAAGTGATTTGAACATCACCCATGCAAATATCACCATCTCACAGGTGCAGGTACATAAGAGCGCTGGTGGCGGGAATAACACGACCGCTGGCTGGTATACTATAGTCAATGAGTCCCAGACTTTCGATCTGATCGCCCTGACAAATGTTACAGAGTTTTTCGGCAGTGCGAACCTTAGCGTTGGGATGTACACGCAGATACGGCTTACCGTTGAGTCCTGTGTCATCACCGTGAATGGGACCGAATATGATTGCAAGGTTCCCTCAGGAGCAATCAAGCTCATAAAGCCATTTGTATTACGAGCGAATGAGACGACAATCTTGACGTTGGATTTCGATGCGCAGGAGTCGATTTCAGAGACTGGGAATCATACCTACAAGTTCCAACCAGTCATTAAAGTGATACAGGAATAATCACTTTTTTTCCTTTTTTTTATTTTGTTGATACCTTTTTATAAAGAAAACGTTATTCAATAATCAACCAGGTGAGTGTATATGAAAACAAAAACCCTTCATCAATCAGTGGTCTTTGAGACCGAACCTCATGAGGTCTATGAAACGTTAATCGATTCGAAAAAACATGCGGCGTTCACTGGTGCGAAAGCAACGATCGGTCGACATGTTGGGGACCACTTCAGCGTGTGGGACGACTGGGCAACCGGGTCAAATGTCGAGATAGTTCCTGACAAGAAAATAGTACAACGATGGCGTGGTTCTGACTGGCCGGAAGACCATTATTCAATAGTGATGTTCGAATTGAAAAAGACTGATCGTGGGACTCGTTTGGATTTCACGCAAACCGGTATACCCGAGGCGTTGTATGAGGAGATTGCCCAGGGGTGGAAAGAATGGTACTGGGAAAAACTCAAGACGTATTTTGCTAAGAAATAACAAATCTGAGAAGCATCGATTTTTGATTTAATTGAATGCAAGGAGAAAAAATGCAATGGGTTCTGGTTATCTGTTCTGTTTTGATTATTCGACACTGAAGATACTGTCTGGGATGTCGGTGAATGAATAACTATTGTAAAGCGAGGTTATTGTCACAGAGGTATCTTCGCTGTTCGAGACGTACTGTTCTTTTAATGGTACACCTTTTTCATTCCAGACCCAGAGTGTGACGGTCGTGGAGTTCCCACCTTGGTTGGGGTGGTATTGGATGATGGTGGTTGGTATGTCGCTGATGTTTTCTGTTCCAACAATGGTAAAGGTCTGATTGTTCCGAAGGTCGTGTGTCCTTTCTGCAATGGATGGCTGGCGGATGATCAACTGGGGGTCAAGCTCATAGGTTTTCGAGATGTTGTCATAGCGATAGGTCCCCTCTGGTCGTTTGATGATGTTCTGGGTGGTTGTGATACCACCAGCGGTGTCGTTGATTTCTTCTTTCAGATACGGTGCTTGTTCCCATATTTTCATGGTGGTGGTTTGTTCGACCGAGTCGATAATCATCGTAGAGATATGAAGTTCGTAGTATACTGATTGAAGGACAGCTGCTTTTTCTAGGATTGTTTGGAATGTTTCCTCTGCTGGTTGGTTGTTTTGTTCAGTGCAGCCGCTGCTCATCAGCAGTACACAAATCAGTGTCGTTATCATTCCGAAAAATTGAATATGTCTGTCCATTTTTTCATTCCTTGGAATCCGTTTGAAGAAGACCTGGTTCTTTAAAAAGATTTCTCAGTTGTGATGATCTCGGATAGCATTTATCCTGTATAGATATGTCCTCTTTTTCGGTTGTTAGTTTTCATGGAATGCCTGTTTTTGGTCGGTTTTAACCATAGGTTTAAATATTATTTAAGTTAATATATAATATACAAGTATTAAAATAATGAGAATCAGAAGAACCCATGAGATGTGATGTATGGCCCAACAAGAAAGCGTCTCCATAAAAAAGTCAATCGACGACCTCATGCAGACCCATATCTTCAAAGAACTCGCAAAACAAAATGACCCTGAGTTTACCAGACAACTCGCCCTCTGGCTCGTACGATACATCCTAGTCCTTGCTTCGATGAAAAGCTCCTTTAAGATCAGCTTCGAAGAAGCTCTTCTCAATCTCCACGGAGAAAACTACAGGAAAATCATCGAAGTTACCAATAAAACATTCCAAAGTAAACAAGACCAGGACGAAAACGACAACACCTACATCAGATAAAACGATAAAAACAAAAAAGAAAGGTAAGAGAGAAAATCTCCTACCGTACATCTGCGTTTTTAGTACTTCCGGGTCTTCTGCCAGTATTCTTTTAACTCGTGAAGTGCTTGATCCAACGTAATCGTGTTTTTCGCAGTGGTGATATGATTTGGCTCGATTGGGAAAGTCGTGTTGTATGGTAGATGCCAGGTCTCACAGATATAGGGGTCCAGCAAGATACCGAGATTGTTGATTGTCCCATTGCTTTCCACCCATGTGGTGAACGTCCCAACTCGGGAGTGGAACTTGTCATAGACAGGCATCTCGATTAACTCATCAATCGGGCAGGTCATTGGCCCGCAGGGAACGGTCTTGTTCCAGTATCTGGTCAGATCATCCATCGTCTTGGTTAATGTGACGGTGTTGCCGACCGTGCGGATATAGTCGTTATAGACCGGTATTAATTTGTTCGCACCTCTGAAATAGGTGTTCCGTGCGAAGTCATTTAATTTTATCCCGAAAAAATGCCCAGGATAGTCGTCGTTCCAGCTGTTCCATGTTTTGTCGACCCAACCGACTGCATTACCGGTTGCGTCAAATACTTCTTTTCCAATTAACTCATTAGAGTTCCATATTTTCATCTATTTCCACCTCACTACCTAGTGTATTTTTAATATCTCCTAGTTTTTTTTGATATGTATTTAATTAATTTAAAGTTTTCTATCAGAGAATAATTTTTTATGAAAAAAAATCACGAAAAAGAAAAAGAAAAAAAAGAGGGTTGTTTTACTCGATGATGAAAAACAACAGCAGGAATTTTGGTGTGTAGGTGCTGCTCGCGGTCACTCCCTCATCGCAGGTGACATCAACGGTGATCGTTGGTTTCCCAATACCGATGACCATTGTTTTTGCTGATGCGGTACCGTCCGCAGCGATATCCCCGATAGCGAAGGTTTTTGTTCCACCTGATGGTGAGAGGATGAGTCCACCAGAAATAGTGAATGTTGCAGTACAATTGGACGCCTCGGTTCCTCCGGTGTTAGTGATTGTTGCGGTGACTCCAAGACCCCCCTCGATTACAACAGTCAGCTCAGGTTGTAACATCCCTGCCAATGTAATGATGTAGCTGTACTGTGTCCAATCGGTGGGTGGTTCCACGTACGGGTCATCAGTGACAATCTTAAAACTTGTGGTGTCGTTTGTCGATATCGAGACACCGACCTGGAAACGATCTGGTTCATATTCCCCTGACCCGGTTTTTGCCCAGAAAGAGATGTTGACGATACCTGGCTCGATTTCTGTGACGGAAAAATCATCGATCCCCAACCAGAACGAATCATGATTCACACAGCGAATCGCTGCGTAAAAATCAAATTCTCCTGAGGATAACTGAGGTGTGATCAACCAATCGTCGTTTAAGATATCAGTTGCCACTGCGTCGAAACACGCTGCATATTTCTCTCCTGAATGAGCCGTGTCATTCAACGGTTCAGGATCGGTCATCAAAGGATTGAAGATGATATACGAACCGATGTAATACTCATTTGTAAAATCAAGATCCTCAAAACCCCATACTTGTTGTTCATCCCCATCATATTGTGTCCATGGTGGGAAACTGAGCACAAAATCTTCATAGCTGTCGAAATCATCCTCGAAAAGAGCAGATGTTGACAGTGGTTCCTGAGAACTTGTGCTGATTTGTTGCGGTTGGGTAGTCATCTTCATTGTACCCGTTGTTTTTGTGCTTGCTGTTACCGGCAAGACCAAAGCAAGGGCGAGCGCTAGGACAAGAGCTGCCTTTCCAATATTCTTCTTATATTTTTTCATATGTTTATTCCCCATGATAAAACAAATCTTATCAGATTTATAATGGTACTTTAAGAAATCTTGGACGAAAGCTAATAATTATTTTATTTCTTTTGCAGATGACAAAAAAACAAGAAATCGACAGATTATCCTTCTTTATCCTGTAAAGATTGAGAAAAAAAGAAGAAGGCACGCTTCCCTCATCTGCCGTCTCTCTGTAAGAGTCAATCCTTCTAAGAATCCTTCAAAACGATGAAAAGAAAATCCTTATACACGATTTCTCGCGGCTCTATAATAAGAGAATTTATTTTCGTATGCAACCAGTCCTCTGGAGCGATACTGACTTTGATGACATATCGTTTCCCTCTGAACAGATGAGTGTGGACTTGAAAAAGGCAGTCTCCTTGCTCATCAGTGGT
>Ga0105100_10002448_pt1 | contig 10869 bp, 9 predicted proteins | sample PPLLak12cMay2015_2_FD_87033 | JGI IMG/M metagenome (GOLD analysis project Ga0105100, IMG submission 87033) | Freshwater sediment microbial communities from Prairie Pothole Lake near Jamestown, North Dakota, USA - PPLs Lake P8 Core (1) Depth... | ecosystem: Environmental > Aquatic > Freshwater >... | reverse complement strand
TGTTTTACTACTTACTAAGTACGACTCCATAAGCGAGGCGAGGAGTTGATCATGGAAATTGTGTCGAATTATCTGCTCACATTCATATTATTTTCTCCGGTGGTAATTGCTGTAATTCTAATGTTGCTGCCCCGCGACCAGGAAAACCTGATCCGCTGGGTGGCATTCATCCTCAGTTTTATCCCGTTGGGGCTCTCCATCGCTCTCTGGTTGGGATTCAATTCTGAACAACCGGGATTTCAGTACCAGGAGCAAGCGATTTGGTATGCACCGATCAATTCATCCTACCACCTGGGAGTCGATGGCATCTCTCTAACCATGGTGCTTTTGACCACCCTGCTGACTCCGCTGGCTATCCTGGCTTCGTTCGGCATTTCGGACCGTGTAAAAGCATATATGGTGTTATTCCTGATGCTGGAAACTGGAATGCTGGGTGTTTTTCTTTCCTTGGATCTGCTTTTATTCTTCGTCTTCTGGGAAATTGGCCTGGTTCCAATGTATTTCTTGATCAACCAGTGGGGAAGCGAGAAGGGCGAGCGTGAGCTGTGGGGCGGGCGCAAGATGTCTGCCCGGAACTACGCCTCCTTCAAATTCATGATCTATACGATGGCGGGATCGCTAGGCCTCTTACTGGCTATCCAGATGATCGGTGTGGTTGCCGGCACTTTTGATTTGCTCAAGCTTTACGAGGTTTGGCCGAGCCTGAGCCAGCCCTTGTTTGGATTGCCAATCAGCACAGTAAAAGCAATCGCATTTTGGGCGTTTGTTATCGCCTTTGCAATCAAGGTTCCAGTTTGGCCCTTCCATACTTGGCTGCCTGATGCGCACACCGAAGCTCCCACTGCGGGTTCGATGATCCTGGCTGGGGTCTTGCTTAAACTCGGTGCGTACGGTTTCTTGCGCCTGGTGTTACCGTTATATCCTGAGCAATCAAAGATGTATGCCGGGGCGTTGGGCTTCCTGGCGGTGATGGCCATCATATTTGGAGCGCTGGCATCCTATGGTCAAAGTGATTTCAAGCGCTTAGTGGCATATTCCTCTGTCAATCACATGGGGTTTGTGGTGTTGGGTATTGCCGCGGCTGCGTTTGCGACCGGTACAGAGGATGCCAATATTGCACTGAATGGTGCAGTTTTGCAGATGTTCAATCACGGTTTATCGGCAGCCGGGATGTTTTTCCTGGTTGGGGTGATCTACGAGCGCACGCATACCCGTAACTTGAATGACTTTGGCGGATTGTTCCCGTTGGTGCCGGTTTATGGTGGGATATTGATCTTCACATCCATGGCTTCCCTCGGGCTGCCAGGCTTGAATGGGTTTATTTCGGAATTTTTGGTCGTACGAGGTGCCTGGCCGATAATGAGCGTTTATACCGCCCTGGCGATGATCGGTTTGTTTTTCACAGGTGCATACATCTTGAAAGGGATCAAGATGGTGCTTCACGGACCCATCAACGAAAAATGGGTTGGACATATCAGCGAGATCAGCGCACGTGAGATTGTTGTGATCGCCCCGCTGTTGGTGCTGATGTTGTGGATCGGTATCTGGCCTGCCTGGATTTTGAACGTAATCAACCGGGCTGTCATGATGTTCTTTTAGAAATATAAAATCCGGTACTTCAGGTATTCTACATGCCATTTCATAAATTGCACGCTCAGTTAATGAGCACCGAATATCGAGGTGAAGAATGCAATTTCCCATCCTGAGCATAATTGTCTTTACTCCAATTATTACGGGTATCTTGATATTGCTGATCCCGGCAGAGCGTAAGACGGAAGTCAGGGTAACAGCCCTTGCTGCGGCAATTTTTGCATTGGCCCTTTCGATCTGGGTCTATTTTTCATACGATATCCCGGCAGGTGGTTACCAGTTCATTGAAAAATATTCCTGGTTGCCACAATTTGGTATTTCTTATCATGTGGGTATCGATGGAATGAGCGCACCGCTGGTGCTTTTGACCGGTGTGGTTATGTTCACGGGTGTGCTGATCTCTTGGGGATTAGATGACCGGCCGCGTGAGTTTTTCGCTTTTCTATTTATCCTGGCAACCGGTGTGTTTGGGGTATTTGTTGCCCTCGATTTATTCATGCTGTTCTTCTTCTATGAAATTGCTGTGTTCCCCATGTACTTGCTGATTGCAATCTGGGGTTGGAAGGAGACACGGGAATATGCTGCTATGAAGCTGACCCTTTATTTGTTCATTGGGTCGGTGATTGCTCTGGTCGGTGCGCTGGCGATGTATTTCACCTCTGGCTTGGGAACCTTCGATATGCTTGAGCTGGAGAAAGCAGGATTTTCGACCGATTTCCAGATATTATGGTTTCCTTTTGTCTTTTTCGGATTTGCCGTCCTGGGTGGTATCTTCCCCTTCCACAACTGGAGCCCGGATGGCCACGTGGCTGCCCCGACCGCGGTATCTATGTTCCACGCTGGTGTGTTGATGAAACTAGGCGCATTTGCAGCATTGCGGGTGGGAATCATGTTGCTACCTGAAGGCGCAAAATTCCACATGGGCTGGATCATCTTGCTTACTCTGGTGAATGTCGTCTACGGGGCGTATATTGCAATGGTGCAGACGGATTTCAAGTATGTCATCGGGTTTTCTTCGGTCTCCCATATGGGGTTGGTCGCCATGGGTTTTGCCACCTTGAATGCCGATGGGATGCTCGGTGCTGGGGTCCAGATGTTCTCTCACGGCGTGATGACTGCTCTCTTCTTCGCTGTCGTCGGGATGGTTTATGATCGAGCCCACACCCGAGAGATCCCAAGATTAGGTGGCTTTAGAAAGATGATGCCTTTGGTGACTTTAGCATTTATCATTGGCGGCCTGGTCTCGATGGGGATGCCAGGGTTATCGGGATTTATTGCAGAGTTCCCAATATTTATGGGCGTTTGGGGCACCGCACCCTGGATCGCCATTGTAGCAGCGATTTCCATAGTGATAACCGCTTCCTATATTATCCGGATCATTGGCCGGGTGTTCTTTGGTCAGGTGCCGGAGGAGTTTGAGGGACATATTACCGATGTCTCCGTCCTGGATAAAGTAGCCCTGGTATTGCTCTCTGCCATATTGATTGTAGTGGGTATCTATCCGGCGATCATGACGCCGCTGGTTGAGTCTGGCGTGAATAATATCTTGCGCCTGCTGGGAGGTGCATAGTGTCTGAATATGTTTTCGAACCCTGGTGGGTCGTTGCCATTCTGCCTGAAATCTTGCTGGTTGTCCTGGCAATTGCCATCCTGATATTTGACTTAATCCTTCCTCTAGAATCTCGCCGCAACCTGGGTTGGGTGGCTGCAGGAGGCTTGGGATTGATCCTTGTTTTGGGCTTAATATTTTCCAGACCGACCAGTGATGCTTTGATGTGGGGTGGGATGCTGGCTCAAGACTGGCTGGGTTTCACATTCCGAATGTTATTCCTTTTTGCGGCTGCGATTACAGCCATGTTTTCGATGGATTTACCCCGTTTGGGTAACCGGGGTGAGTTTTATGTTTTGATGTTAGCCTCTACCCTGGGTATGATGCTCATGGCTTCATCAGCAGACCTGATCATGCTATACCTGGCTATCGAGACGACTTCGATCCCGCTCTATGTATTGGCTGGCTTTTTGACCCAGGAGGACAAATCCACCGAAGCGGGTTTCAAATACCTGTTGTTTGGTGCAATGACTTCTGCGATTATGCTGTATGGTTTTAGCCTTCTATATGGCTTTTCAGGTACCACGAATATCTATGAGCTGGCGAGTCGTTTCCAGCAAGGCATTGTCAGCGATGCTACGCTGATGGGAGTGCTGTTGCTGGTGCTGGTTGGTTTTGGTTTCAAAATCTCAGCGGTGCCACTTCATTTTTGGGCTCCCGATGTGTACGAGGGATCTCCGACTCCTATTGCTGGGTTTTTATCAACAGCCTCAAAAGCAGCCGGCTTTGCAGTTCTACTACGGGTGTTCCTGGCCGCTTTTCCTTCACTGGCGCCCTATTGGGGAGCGATTATCGCAGCTCTGGCTACCGCAACAATGACCCTGGGCAATCTGCTCGCCCTGGCTCAAAAAAATATCAAGCGCATGCTGGCTTACTCCTCGATCGCACATGCAGGTTATGCAATGATCGGTGTTGTTGCCGTTTCGCAACTAGGTGCATCTGCCACCGTGTTCTACCTGATTGCCTATGTGGTTACCAATTTGGCAGCATTCGGCGTGATTGCTGCAGTGGGGAGAATTACTGGCTCTGACGAAATTGCCTCTTATGCTGGTCTCAGCCGCCGGTCCCCGTGGCTTGGGATCGCTATGCTGGTATCGTTCCTGTCATTGGCGGGTATGCCGCCCTTCGGTGGTTTTATAGTCAAATTTGTGGTATTTGCAGCTGCTGTCGAAGCAGGTATGATCTGGCTGGCTGTGGTGGGTGTATTAAACTCAATTATCGGGTTATACTACTACTTGACCGTTTTGAAACATGTTTACCTTTACCGCTCAGAGGATGAGGGTAAGCCGCTACCGGTTACACGGCCTTACGCAGTTGGTCTGGTTGTCCTGATCTTAGGGATCATTCTGATTGGGACAGTGTTCGCGCCCTGGATCACCTTATCCGGTTCTGCTGCTGCAGGATTATTTTAAGATTGGCGGTTAAGAAATTTGTGATAAAATTCCCGGCGTTATGAGCCCGAACAATACCCCTCCTGAGAAGAATCCCTGGTTGATGGCGCTGGATCCAAAAGTGCTTACCGTGGGGGGAGAGGTGGGGTGTTCAACTTTGTTTATTGTTCTGGTAGCGGTCTTCGGCGGGATTTGGTTAGACAATCTTCTTGGGACGAAACCTTTATTAACAATCAGCCTGGTGCTTTTGTCTGCGCCGTTGTCGTTGGTGCTGACTTTTTGGATTGCTACGCGAGCGGTGAGAGATACGAAATCTCCACCTGATTCTGATAAAGAAAATCAAGGGAAGGAGAAGATGACTGGTGAATAAAGCAGAAACTAAAAAACGCGTTCCAGTCAAGCGATGGATTGTTCTGGCCTTGATCCTGCTGGGTGTGTATGCGGCATATTTTGGCCCATCGATCCTTAAGCCAGTAAGTCCAACAGTCATTTTGCCAGCTGAGCCTATCTGGCCTGGATCACCGATCACAAATACAATTCTAGCGACGATACTTGCCGATATCGTTTTATTCTTTTTGGCGTTCGCAGCATATCGTTTCTATAAGAGTGGTAAGGTTGCTCCTGGGGGTATCCTGAATGCCTTTGAAGCGATCGTAGAGTATTTGTGGAATACAGTGGAAGGCGCAACCGGCAAGTGGGCGAAGAAGATTATGCCACTGGTGGCAACGATTTTCTTGCTGATTTTTGTCGCCAATATGGTCAAGCTTATCCCTGGGTTTGAGAGCATTGGCTACCTGGAAAAGCCCCATAAATCAGGCGTTGCTTACTCTCCGGTGGAATTGTTCACGATCGGCAGTTTGCACCTTTATGCCATCGATCCGGCTACTTCGGAGTTTTATCTGGTCGAGGGTCACGAAGAGGATGCTGGTGAAGCCGGGCATGAGGAAGAACACGCATTATGCGAAGCCTGCCAGGTGATACCCTTCCTGCGTGGATCTGCGACGGACCTTAACTTCACGATTGCGCTAGCGGTGATTGCTGTCCTGATGACGCAGGTGTACGGGGTATGGGCGCTTGGTCCCGGGTATTTCAGTAAGTTCTTCCAATTTCGCCAACTGGTCAGTGGGGGAATCTTTGGCCTGATCAATTTTGCGGTCGGTTTTCTTGAGTTGATCCTTGAATTTGCCAAAATCCTCTCATTTAGCTTCCGGTTATTCGGCAATATATTTGCTGGCGCATTATTACTGGCAATCGTAGGATCTTTGTTGCCCGTAGTTATCCCGCCTGGATTGTACCTGTTTGAGATCTTCTTTGGAATTATCCAGGCATACGTGTTCTACCTGCTGGCCACCATGTTCATCAGTATGGCGCTTGTCAGCCATCATGGTGATGAGCATGCAGAGGAACACCACTAAATATGAAAAGAAAATCATCATCAACTAATAAATATAGGAGATAAAAAAATGGATGATCCAACTGCTTTTGTTGCGGGAATGAGGGTTATTGGTGCTGGTCTGGCTATGTTGGGAGCTATCGGTGCTGGAGTTGGCGTTGGCATCGCCGCTTCGGGTGGCGTACAGGCGATGGGTCGCAATCCAGATGCAGCTCCAATTATCCAGACGAATATGATCCTGGGTATGGCGTTTGCTGAAGCAGTGGCTATTTATGCTCTGGCGGTTGCGCTGATCATCATCTTCGCCGCCTGATCCAAAGAATTCTAAAAGGAGCGAGACGGCTTATGGCAGCATTGGGAATAAATCTAGGTTTCTTCATATTCCAGGTATTGAATTTTACGATTGTCCTGGTCTTGTTATATGCATGGGCATACAAACCGATTATCAATGCCCTTGAAAATCGCCAAAAGAAGATTGCACAAGGCATCGAAGATGCCCGCATTGCCGCTGAGGCACGCGCCAATGCCGAGAGAGATGCCCGGGAGATCATTGCAAAAGCGCAAGCAGAGGCGAACCAGAAAGTACGCGAAGCAACCGAACGGGCAGAAGCCGCGGCGCGCGAGGTGATGGCACAGACTGAGGCAGCCGCCGCGAAAGCACGCGAGGATGCCCTGGCTGAAGCTGCTCAGGAGCGTGACCGCACGCTTTCGGACGTGCGTGGTCAAATTGCCGCCCTGGCAATGGCTGCCACGCAGCGCCTGATTGGCGAAGCCCTGGACGAAAAACGTCAACACACTTTGATTGAGGAGTTTTTCTCCGGTGTTAAATCCGGCCGGGTAGTTGTCCTTGAGGATGCCAGCTTTACTGGCGCTTCCGCAGAGGTGACCAGCGCATTGCCGCTTACCGCAGCGGAGCAAGAAGCTGTCAAGCGAGACATCCTTTCCAAAACAGGCAACCAGGCAACTGTGACTTTCCGAGTTGACCCATCCATCTTAGGTGGACTGGTTGTGCGCGTCGGAGATAAAGTCCTTGATGGTTCAGTTGCCGGGCAGCTCGAGAATTTACGCCAGACAATTCATTAATCCAGATATATAAAATTGATAAACCATACGAAGCCCGTCCTTCCTTGGGCTACGTATGGTTTATACTTTAATAAGAATGACTATCAATAACCAAAACTCGATCAAGCTCTCCGAGTTGCTCTGCAGCTTGCCAGCTGAATCCGCGGCAAGGCAACCTCGATTAGGCAATCAGGATACTGAAATATCCGGTCTGTCTTTCGACACCCGCCATCTCCTCCCCGGAGACTTGTTTTTCGCGCTGGTAGGGGGCAACCAGGATGGTCACCAATTCATAAATGCCGCAATCCAAAAGGGCGCTGCGGCGATCGTTGGACAGCGATTGGCTCAAGGCTTATCCGTTCCGTACCTCCAGGTACCTGATAGCCGGGAAGCGCTAGCCTATCTATCGGCTGGTTTTTATGGCTACCCGGCCAGAAAATTGACCGTGATTGGAGTCACGGGTACGGATGGCAAAACGACAACAACCAATCTGATATACCAGATACTGCGAGCGGCTGGAATGCGTGTAGGCATGATCTCGACGGTCAATGCCGTCATTGGAGAGCAGGTGTATGACACCGGTTTTCATGTGACGACCCCAGAGGCTCCAACGGTGCAGCGTTTTCTGGCACATATGGTATGCGAAGGGCTAACCCATGTAGTTTTGGAGGTGACTTCCCATGGACTGGCTCAACATCGGGTGACTGCAACGGAGATCGATATTGGGGTTGTTACCAATATCACCCACGATCACCTTGATTTCCATGGTTCGTACCAGGCCTACCGGGCAGCGAAAGCCAGGATAGTCGACATCGTTGCAGGAAAACCTGCGAAAAATGGAGAGCGAGCCGGTTATGCAGTTCTCAACAAGGATGATAAATCCTTCGAGTACCTATCATCTTATGTACAATCGCCGAATTTCCTCCAATCTGCTCCATTGGAAATTATCAGCTATGGGATAGAAAGTAATTCAATGGTTCATGCGGAGGAGCTGGTCGAGGAAACTGGCGGCATCCGGTTTATGGCGATAGGACCCGGATTTCGATTACCAGTGTTCAGCTGGCTGGAAGGCAGCTACAATACATCCAATTGCCTGGCAGCGATTTCTGCTACCGTTGTTTGCCTGGGAATTGATCCTGAACTGGCTGCTCACGGAATATCTCAATTGCGTTCAATCCCCGGGCGGATGGAGCGATTGGACCTGGGAACCGAATTCCTAACGATCGTCGATTTCGCCCATACCCCCAACGCGCTGCACCGGGCATTGGTATCCGTCCGAGGGATGGTATCTAGGGCGGGTAGAGACGGAAGGATCATCAGTGTATTTGGGTCGGCTGGTCTGCGCGACCGGGCTAAACGGCGGTTGATGGCTGAAGTCTCTGCAGAATTAGCGGAAATTTCGATTTTGACGGCCGAGGACCCGCGGACAGAGTCGCTGGATGCAATACTGGCGGAGATGGCAACTGGCTGCATTGCTAAGGGGGGTATCGAAGGTGAGACGTTTTTCCGTATTCGAGACCGGGGGGAAGCGATCCGTTTTGCATTGCAACTGGCTCGTCCAGGCGATGCGGTAATCGCGTTGGGCAAAGGGCACGAACAATCCATGTGTTTCGGCCAGACCGAGTATCCGTGGGATGACCGGGTCGCTATGCAGGCAGCGATTGCCGAGTATCTGGGTAAAGCAGGTCCACGGATGCCTTATCTGCCTACCCAGCAATAGAATTAATATTTTCGGTCTTCACGGGCGGGTGCAAAAATATCCAGCAGCTGGGCGGGTTGTGATCCAGTCCTGGCGCTGTGTTCGACGCCACCAGGGATAATGTAGATATCACCGGGGGATAATTTCCGCGTTTCGCGATCTATGGTTAACTCCACTTCTCCCGAAATGACGATCCCACCTTGTTCATGGGGGTGAGTATGGCTAGGCAGGACGGCGTTTGCATCCAGATCAACTACAGCCATCATAAGATTGCTGCCCCAAAATGTGCGCCCATGGATGCCCGCTGCTATTTCTTTAGATTCTCTACTCTTGAGGTCATAGAAATACATTGCATCTCCTAGTCCATCCTGTTATCAGGCCATTAATCAAGATAGGGTTCAACAGGCAACGATCTCTCCTGGAACCCTATCTGATAGTCGTATTAGCAGACCGATTTACCTGCGGTTATGGGACTGACCGGATGGGGGACGCCTGCCGGAGCGCTGTCCACCTTTTGAGCCTCCTCCGCCCGGTCCACTGCGCCGGTCGCGTGCCTTGGCTTCATCAACTGACCAGCCTTCCAGGACGGCTTGCCGGGAAAGCCTGATCTTACCCTGAGGGTCGATATCAGTTACCATGACGGTTAACTCATCACCCAGGCGGGCAATATCCTCAACGCGCTCAATGCGCTCGCTATCCAGCTGAGAAATGTGCACCATTCCGTCGATTCCAGGCAGGATCTCGACGAATGCACCAAAATCAGTAGTTCGGACCACGCGCCCGGTATAAATTCTGCCTACAACGGGGGTTTCGGTCAGCGCTTCAATCCGTTCTACTGCTCGCCTGGCTTTTTCGCCGTCACTCGTAGCGATAAATACCGAACCATCCTCACCGATATCAATTTTTGCACCAGTTTCATCTTGAATACTGCGGATCGTCTTGCCGCCGGGTCCAATGACTGCTCCAATCTTATCGACAGGGATCTTGACGACGGTGATTCGCGGAGCGTGGGGTTTCAGGGCAGGTCGGTGGGTAGGTATAACGGATAACATTTGTTCCAAAATCGATAGGCGCGCGATTCGCGCTTGTTCGAGTGCCTGGGACATGATGCTGGAAGTGATCCCTTTGATCTTGATGTCCATCTGTAGGGCAGTGATGCCGTCCTTGCTACCAGCAACTTTAAAGTCCATATCTCCGAGATGATCTTCGGTTCCAAGGATATCCGTCAGGATGGCATATTTCTCACCCTCCTTGACCAACCCCATAGCAACGCCGGCGATCGGTGCCTTGATCGGCACACCGGTGTCTAGCAAGGCGAGGGTTGAGCCACAAACCGAAGCCATCGAGGATGATCCATTGGAGGAGAGCACTTCGGATACCAGGCGCATCGTGTACGGGAAATCGGATTCTGGCGGGATCACTGGAAGCAAGGCACGTTCCGCTAGGGCGCCGTGCCCGATATCGCGCCGCGAGGCACCCCGCAACATTTTAACTTCACCGGTAGAGAAGGGTGGGAAATTATAGTGGTGAATATATCGCTTACTTTCGGAGGGGGACAGGCTGTCGAGCTCCTGCGCCTCTCTCGGTGTTCCTAAGGTTGCCAGGGTAATGACCTGGGTCTCGCCTCGGGTGAATAGACCAGAACCGTGGGCGCGTGGACTGACATCCACCTCGCACCAGATCGGGCGTATGGATGTATAATCTCGGCCATCAGGCCGGATTCCGTTTTCGAGGATTCGCTGGCGCACCACAGTTTTCAGCACGTTTTCGAAAACGTCTTTTACCAGCCTTACCTTCGTTTCATCCTCCCCAGCAAACTCCTGAATGAACTGGTCTCGCAGACCATCGATCTCCTCATTGCGCTGAGCCTTGAGATATGGTTGATCTAACAGGGCATGAAGCTCTGTGGCTGCTCGGGTGGCGATGCTTGCTTGTAATGCATCGTCGATGACGAAAGGCTGGTAGGTCGATTTCGGCTTACCAATCTCAGCTGCCATCTTTTCCTGAATATCGATCATAGGCTGGATAGCCTGATGACCGAATTCCAGAGCTTCCACCATTTGCTGTTCGCTGATCTCATTGGCGCCACTTTCTACCATCAGGATAGCATCCCGTGTTCCAGCTA
>Ga0105100_10002447_pt1 | contig 10874 bp, 9 predicted proteins | sample PPLLak12cMay2015_2_FD_87033 | JGI IMG/M metagenome (GOLD analysis project Ga0105100, IMG submission 87033) | Freshwater sediment microbial communities from Prairie Pothole Lake near Jamestown, North Dakota, USA - PPLs Lake P8 Core (1) Depth... | ecosystem: Environmental > Aquatic > Freshwater >... | reverse complement strand
GCCAGTGTGTGGCTGGCCGATGCAGGTTTGCTGCCGGTGGTTGTGGCGGCATTCGCGCTGGCTGCGGTGTCGCTGCTGGACGATGTGAGAGGGCTGCCGGTGGCGTTGCGCTTTCTGGCGCATTTCGTTGCAACAGTGGCGTGCCTGCTGGCGCTTGGGCTGACCAGCTGGGCGTTGCTGGCGGCTACGCTGGCCACTGTCTGGATAACCAATCTATTTAACTTCATGGACGGTTCGGATGGGCTGGCGGGCGGCATGGCTGCAATCGGTTTTGGCGCACTGGCGCTGGCTGCGTGGCTTGGCGATGCGTTGGGGCTGGCCGCGTTCTGCGCGGCCATTACGGCCGCAGCCCTGGCGTTCCTGCGCTTCAATTTTCCGCCCGCGCGGGTGTTCATGGGCGATGCGGGATCGATTCCGCTGGGATTCCTGGCGGCCGCGCTCGGCATCCAGGGGGCGCGACAGAACGTGTGGCCGTGGCTGTTTCCGCTGCTGGTATTCTCGCCTTTCATTGTTGATGCCAGCGTGACGCTCGCACGACGTGGCTTGCGTGGCGAAAAAATCTGGCAGGCGCACCGTTCGCATTATTATCAGCGTGTGGTGCTGCTGGGCGCGTCGCGTCGTCAGCTTGCGTGGGCCGCCTATGCGCTGATGCTCGCGGGCGCCGCACTGGCATTCACGCTGCGGGCTCTGCCGCAGCACACTGCATGGCTGCTTACCGTGTGGGCGGCAACGTATCTGCTGACTTTTCTGACCATCGACCGGCGCTGGAATCGACATCGCAATGAACATTAATTCCCGCACCGTCACCATCATCCTGCACGACATTCTGGCGGCAACCCTCGCCTGGCTGGGCGCGCACTGGCTGCGTTTCAACCTGGAGATTCCCGCGGAGTTCCTGGCTGCAGCCTTGTCCACGCTGGCTTGGGTGGTGCCGCTGCAGGCGCTGGTGTTCTGGCGCTTTGGTTTGTATCGCGGCATCTGGCGCTTTGCCAGCCTGCCCGATCTCAAGCGCATCGTGCTGGCGGTTGGGCTGGCGGCGCTGCTGATCCCGCTGGTGCTGATCTTGTTCCACATTAGTACTGTGGTGCCGCGTTCGGTGCTGATTCTCGATCCGATGCTGCTGGTAATCCTGATGGGCGGCAGCCGCCTGGCCTACCGCGCCTGGAAGGAGCATCGGCTGGCCAGGGTGCTGCACCCGCACAGCAGGCCGGTGCTGGTGGCGGGGGCGGGCTCGGCGGCGGACTTCTTGCTGCGCGAACTGGCGCGCAATCCATCAGGGTTTCATGTGGTGGGTCTGCTGGACGACAGCCGCGACAAACAGGGGCGGCTGGTGCAGGGCATTCCGGTGCTGGGGGCGCTGGATGATGTCGCGGCCTACGCGCAAAGAATGGAGGTTGACGATGTGGTGCTGGCGCTGCCGTCGACCGCGCACGAGGTGCGCAAGCGCATCACCCAGATATGCACCGAAGCCGGGCTGAATGTACTGACCGTACCTTCGCTCGAAGACCTGGTGGCAGGCCGGGTGTCAGTATCAAGCTTGCGTCCTATCGAACTTGACGACTTGCTGGGGCGTGACCCGGTGGAACTTGACGACAGCGGCCTGCACCAGCTGCTGACCGGCCAGGTGGTGATGGTGACCGGCGCGGGTGGCTCGATCGGTTCGGAATTGTGCCGCCAGATTGCGCATTTTGCGCCTGCCAAGCTGGTGTTGTTCGAGCAGTCCGAACTGGCACTGTATGCGATGGAGGAGGAATTGCCGCAGCGATTCCCTGGGTTGCAGATTGCACCGGTGATCGGTGACGTGAAGGACGCTGTCTGGATGAATCAGGTGATGGCCGAGCATCGGCCTGCCGTGGTGTTTCACTCGGCGGCTTACAAGCACGTTCCCTTGATGGAGGGCGGCAATGCCTGGGAGGCCGTGCGCAACAACGTGCTGGGCACGCAGGTTGTTGCGGCAGCCGCGCAGGCGCATGGGGTGGGCAAGTTTGTGATGATTTCCACCGACAAGGCGGTCAACCCGACCAATGTCATGGGCGCGACCAAGCGGCTCGCCGAGATGACCTGCCAGGCGATGCAGCAACCGACCGGCACGCGCTTCGTCTCAGTGCGGTTTGGCAATGTTCTGGGCTCATCCGGCAGCGTGATTCCCAAGTTCCAGAAACAGATCGAAGCGGGCGGGCCGGTGACGGTGACGCATCCTGACATCACGCGCTTCTTCATGTCGATCTCTGAAGCCGCGCAACTTGTTCTGCAGGCGGGCCTGATGGGCGAGGGCGGCGAAATCTTCGTGCTGGATATGGGCGAGCCAGTCAAAATCGCCGAACTGGCCAAACTCATGATTCGTCTGTCGGGCGCCGATGAAGAGCGCATCGGCATTGAATACACCGGCCTGCGCCCCGGCGAGAAACTCTACGAGGAACTGCTCGCCGATGACGAGTCCACGCTGCCCACGCCACACCCCAAGCTGCGGGTGGCGAAGGCGCGCGCCGCCGATGCCGGCTGGTACGCCGAATGTCAGGCCTGGCTGGCACACCCGGACACCTACGATGAGGCGACGGTCAAACACCAGCTGAAGACTTGGGTGCCGGAATACCAGCCGGGGTCGTTGAAGTCGTGAACACTGCGTGGACGATTTGAACTCAAGGCTTTCTTTTTCCTGGACGGACTGGTTTAGCCAACGCAGGGTCGAATTGCTCATCCTGCTCTTTGTGTTGTTGCTGCCATTTGGTGAAGCCAGTCACTTGCCGGTTGTGATACTTGTTCTTTTGGGTATTCAAGACATGCGTCGTAGCGGATGGCATATCGATGACGACTCAAGAAATTTTGTATGGATCGCCGGCGCACTGGTTATGCCCCTGCTTTTATCCGCCACGGGCGCCTATAAAATTACTGAAACCCTGATTACGGCACTGATCTTCGCACTGTATTCATTCGCGGGTGTTTATGTAATCAGGCGCTTTCGCGAGCAGATGGACATCAAGCTGATGCTTTACGGAATTGCGGGAATCCTGTTGTTCTGGACGGCCGATGCGCTCCTGCAATATTTTCGGGGCACCAATCTTTTTGGCTGGCCAATGCAAAGTGACGGCATTACAGGAATTTATAACCGCAATGTTTGGATTGGCTACACCTTCGCGCATCTGGCACCTTTCTTTTTTGAATCGCTGCGCAGATGGGCGGTCAAGCCGGGGAGCAAATGGGCCTGGCTGCTGGCTATACCATTCGTTATGGTCGTTATGCTTTCAGGCCGCCGGGCAGCTTGGGTAACATTGGGCCTTGCATCCTCAATTTACCTGATATGGCTAATCCGTCATGGCGACATCAAAATGCGCCATGCCCTGGTTGGAATTGTCGCATTCGTGGTGGCCATTGGTGCAAGCGTCGCCATTTCGCCAGGTTTGGAGCAACGTGTCCAGACAACGATGCATGCCTTCAGCGGTACTTGGGAAGCGGCCAATGCCGGGGGTGCTCATCGGCTTGAGGTCTGGGAAGGTGCATGGTTGCTGTACCAGGAATCCCCCATAACCGGTGCTGGAGCCCAGGCCTATGACCCAGTTGTTTTCGATCGGGGCTACACCAGTGCAAAGTTTGGCCACACCCATCTTTACGGGCTTGACGTGCTTTTAAGCACAGGCATGATCGGATTCGTCGCCTATATGGCCGCTTTTTTCTTTCTGTGTTTCAAGTTGGTACAGTCTATCAAGTCGGTTCAGCCCACGCTCCCGCTCTGGCTTGCGGCAGTATCGATCATGTTCCCGCTCAACGCGCACTGGAGCTTCTACGCTCCCAGGCCTGCATCATTGCTTTGGATGCTTGTTATCCTGGCATTCGCCGTAGCCGCTCGCCACCGCAAATCAAGCGTGAGTCAGGCCAGCCACCCTTCACAGAACTGCCAGGACAAGGCCGAATGCCCAAGACTTCTCTCGCAATGTTGACCTGGAAAGCGCCAAAGACGCTTCGGCACACATTGCAAAACCTCGAACCGATCCTCGATTTCTTCGACGAAAAAATCATTGTCTGTCAGGAAAGTGATCCGGAAGAGATTGCACTTGCTCAGCAGTATGGCTTCAAGGCGGTCGCACTCGAGACAAACGTTGGAATCCAGCACGGAATGAAGCTGGCGTTCGAGTCCTGCAGTAATGAGCTTGTATTGTTTCTCGAAAATGACCTCGTGCTGAAGGAAAGCCGAGACAGCGCAAAAAACATATTGACTGCTGTCGGCAACGCGCTGGCGGAAGGCCGGGCCGAGTTTGCCAAGCTTCGATATCTGCCGGAAAGCCGGAAGAAAACCTTCCGTCGATATTGGTGCCTGTCAAATGGACATCCACGCAGACGCATGTTGGGTTACCTGAGGTATGGGGCAGCGAATAGCATGGCGGCAGATGCACTTCATTTTGACATTGCCTCCGGGCTGAGCTCCGGATACCTTACTGATATTGGAAATGGTATTTATCAGACTTTTTCCAAATACAGCAAATGGGAAAATCTTGCGGTTTTTGCCACAAAATCTTTTTTTCTCAATACCCTCATCCCATTTGCTGAATCGCATCCCACGTCGAGAACGGTTAATGGCCACCCGGACCTGGAACACCGAATCAACTCAAAAAAGAATAAAGCCTGGTGGCGAAGGAACAATTTCAAACTCCTCATTGCAAAACCAGGCCTGTTTGGCCATCGTCGACTCGATCGGTGGGCGGGTGATGATAAATGGATGACCGCTGACCCTGCCGATGATGGGGGACCGGTTGAAATGGTGGGTGACACCAAAGGCAAGCTGACGTGACCCCATCGACTTTGCGTCCGACGCGGGTCAAATTTCTCAGTCGCCTCGATCCGCGTGAATGGCTGCGCTATTTCCCGCGCGAAGATGGCCTATGGGCAGATTGCGAATTCATTTTCGACCGCGCTGCCCGTGACTATGACTGGCTGGTCGCGTACGACGATATCCCGGCGGCAATCGGTCAATCCCGCAGTTCCGCCGGCGAGAAACTCGCCTGCCCCCACGAAAATACGCTCCTGGTTACGACAGAGCCCGCATCGATCAAGACGTACGGTCGCGGGTTCGCCGCGCAGTTCGGCCATATTCTCACCAGCCAGCCGGCCTGGGCCTTGCCGCACCCGCACCGGCACTATCAGCAGGCGGTGAACCACTGGTTCTTCGGCAGCGGGAATGGCCGTTGGATGAGTCGCGCTGATCTCGTTCGGGGCCCTTCTCTCGCGGACAAAACGCAAGCGATTTCCGTCGTCTATTCCTCGAAGCGCCAGTGGCACACCCTGCATGCCCAGCGTTTCAAGTTCATCGAGACCATGCGCAGGCTATTGCCGGAAATGGCCGTTTTTGGACGCGGCGCCACGCCGATGGACGACAAGGCAGAAGCGCTCGCGCCCTTTCGCTACCACCTCGCGGTGGAAAACCACATCGGCCTGCATCACATCACCGAGAAACTTACCGACGCCTTTCTTGGGCGATGCCTGCCGTTCTATGCCGGAGCGCCGAATGCGGCGGACTACTTCCCTCCCGATAGTTTTATCCCCATCGATATTCGCGATCCGGTCGCAGCGGCAGAGGTCATCCGCAAAGCCATGCTTGAAGACGCCTGGGCGAAGCGCCTGCCGGCAATCGAGGAAGCGCGCCGCCGCATCCTGGAAGAGCAGCACCTCTTCGCGGTTTTGTGCAGGATTATTTCAGGCAGCGCATCAAGCAAAACCTGCTCACACGAGGCCAATGGATTCATCCTTGGCCGGCACGCCTGGCGAGAACAGCACAAAATCGATGGAATCGCGCACCTGATTGAAAAGCTGTACGTTCGCGGCCGTTCGCTTGCCAGGAAGCGTGTTCCTTGACTTTGGGGCTGCCCGACATGGTCCGCACCGCCGAAAAAGTCCTCGTCATCAAGCTTGGCGCATTTGGCGATGTCGTCCAGGCCGATGGTGCCTTGCGCGATATTCGTGCTTTTCACCCTGACGCCGAAATCGCCCTGTTGACGACGCCGCCGTTTCGCAAGCTGATGAGCCGATGTCCACATGTCGATCGTGTGCTTGCGGATTCTCGGGCGCCATGGTGGAAGATCGGAGAATGGGTCCGGCTTGCACGAATGCTGCGGAGCGAGCAGTTCGCAAGGGTTTACGATCTGCAGAAACAGGACCGCACCGAGCTGTATCGAAAGCTGTTCTTTCGCAATGTTTCCTGGAGCGGCAGGCAACCCGGCCCACGACCACTATCCGCGCTGGAGGGGTTCGTTTCCCAATTGGAAAATGCCGGTATTCCCCCCAATCACTGCCTGATGCCGGATGTTTCCTGGATGGCGGACGACATGGGCGTATTTCTCCAACAGGAAGGGGTACGCAAGCCCTATGTCGCGCTCATTCCGGGTTGTTCTGCGCGGCATCCACACAAGCGCTGGCCATACTATGCGCAGCTGGCTGCGGCATTGATCGAGCGGGGTTATGACGTTGTTACCGCGCCGGGACCGGACGAAATCGAACTGGCCAGAAGCATACCCGGGCACACCCTGCTGGGTCCCAGCGGTTTCCTGAACTGGTTTGAACTCGCCGGTGTGCTTAAGGACGCCTGTTATGTTGTAGGCAACGATACCGGCCCTAGCCATGTTGCATCCTGCCTCGGCAAGCCCGGTCTGGCGCTTTTCGGGGCGCACACAACTGCGGCTCAAACGGGTATCTGCCGTGGAGAATTCCACGCGATCGAGGTGCCGGACCTTGCCGGCCTCTCGGTCGAAACCGTGCTTGGGGCGGTTACGCCCCAGCTGCCACCTGCTCAGGAAAATTCGGTATAAGACTTTTCCGCGACGATGCTGGAGCCGCAGAGTTCGTTGATTGATTTCTTGATCGCCGCACGCTTGTCGTTCTGAATATATACAGAGCGCGCCAACTCGATGAATCCTGGTCCGAAATCACGCGCCGCCTCACACGCGCGAATGTCGTCCTCGATAACCCAAAGCGCTTCATTAACCATACCTAACGCTTCTTCCAGCCGATCAAGTTCATCAGACTGATTGAGGTTCTCAGCACGGGCACGGCTTAGCACGTCCAACTCATGTTTCACATTGCTGAGTTTGGCAGCATTGGTCATGCGCATAGCCTTGATTTTAAGTATGGTTATTTTGTCGATCAGTTCACCCGCACCCACCTCAATCATCAGCGAACCTCTTGTTGTGTTGGGCATTGCGTTTTCCTCTTGAATTAAGTGAGTGAATAGTCGGTCGCTGTGCCGGGTGTCAGTTATGGGTTCTTGCCCTGACTGCGCGGCGTGCGTACCAGCTGCGCGTACAGCGCCAGCGTCTGATCCAGCATCGCCTGCAGCGGGAAAAACTCGCCGGCCGGAACCGGTTCCGGATGTTGCAGCAGTTGGGCGATGCGCTGGCAGGATTCGTCGAGGCGGTCGAGCGGCAACAGCCCGATCGGATAGATCGTACGCAGGATTTCACCCACGCCACCGTGGTCGTAGCCTGCCGTCGGCACACCCAGCCGCAGCGCCTCCAGCGTGGTGCGGCCAAACGATTCCGGATGGGTGGAGAGCGACAACACCAGATTCGAAATTGCCAGGATGTTTTTCAGGTCATCGCGCTGGCCGGTGAAACTGATGTCGGCTTCCTGCTCCATGCTGCGCACGCGGTAGCGCAGCTTATGCAAATAGCGTTGCTTGGAGGACGACGCGCCGCCGACGATCAGACCATGCACGGGCAGCCCGCGTCGTTTCAGCCGCGCGATCAGCTCGATAAAGTCTTCATGCCCCTTGAGCCGGGTGACGCGCCCCGGCAGGGTGAGCAGTTTCTTGCCCACGGCGTGCGGAAACTGCGCGAAGAACGCCTTCTGCCAGACCGGGTCGGGCTTCCAGCCGTGTGGATAGGTTTGGCCATCGACGCCGCGATGAATGACCTGAATGCGCCACGGCGGCGTGTCGGGGTATTCGCGCAGGATGTAGTCGCGCACGGTATCGGACACCGCAATCACCCGCTCGCCTTGCGTCATGATGCGGCTGTAGCGATTGACGCCATACATGCCATGCACGGTGGTGACAAAATGCGGGCGCGTGGCCGGATTCATGCCGCGCCAGGCCAGCCAGGCGATCCAGGCCGGCACGCGCGAACGCGCGTGGATGATGTCCACCTTTTGTTCTCGCAAAAACTTTCGCAGCTTGCCGACGAGCAGCAGCGTTTTGAAGATTTTCTGGCCAATCGGCCAGGCGAAGTGCTCGGCTCCCGATGCAGCGAGCGGCACGACCAGCCGTCCGCCTGCCGATATCACCAATGCACGGTGGCCGTGTTCAACCAGTGCCTGGGCCACTTCGAGCGTGCCGCGTTCCACACCGCCGGATTGCAGTGCCGGCACCAGTTGCAGGACAGTCAGTTTTTTTTCTTCAGCCATCCAAGTATCCATTCAGCACAGCGGTCGGCTTCGGCCAGCGGGTGCAGGTTGGGGTGCAGTAAACCGCTCGCGCACCAGCTCGCGAAGCGGGTGATGCGCTTTGCGTCGACGAGATGCGCGATCGCCCGGCCGACGCGGCTTTTCGGGTTGACCGGCAGATCGAACACGCCGACATCGGCGCCCGCCGAAAGCGCCTCGAACACCATCGATGCGCTGTCGGGCGTTACCCACACCGTGCCGCATGGTGCAAGCTGGGCGGGCAGCCAGTCGGGCGACGTGGCTGTGTGCGGGGTAACAATCAGGTTAGGGGGCGACGGCAGTTGCGCCAAAAAATCCGCCGGAGTGCGGCGCGAGGTGGTGAGCGTCCAGTGCGTTTCCGGCGTGCGCGCGAGAATGCTCCTGATCTGAACCTGAATGGCATCACTGTCCCACTCGAAATGGGATGACACGCCGCCGATCAGAAACAGACCTCGGGCACGCGTTTCGGCAGTATGTTCCGGAGCCGGGCGGATACGGTTCATCGCCCCCTCGGTCACCAGCGTATGCGCGTCTGCTGCAATGTCATCGTGCTGGGGAAGAATGCACAGATCGAACCAGCGGCGCGGCAGGCCCGGCTTCATCAGCACCACGGCACGCCCGCCGCGCGCGCGCCGCGCGGCCAGCAGCGTCAGATGCGTGGCGTGCCCCGCGCCCAGGATCAGATCGGGTTTTGGGAGCGTGTTGTCGGGAAAGCGTTTCAGCAGCAGTGCCAGCCAGGCGCGCCAGGCTGGCAGAGCGGGGGTGGTGACAATCTCGGTGGGCGCTGCGCGCGCCAGCGCCTCGGCCAGTCCCAGCGACTGGCTCATGTGTCCCGGCCTGCCGTCGCCGATGATCCAGACGACCAGCGGAGGATGCATTCCGGCAGATTCAGCCAACGGGCATCCCCGCATCCTTGCGTCGGCTATCCCCTGTCAGGGCCAACCGTCCATTGAGTGGGCCTGTCTGCCCGGGCCAGGCGTCGTTTTCATCGAGTGACAAATGGGCGACAGCGAGGGGCATGACAGAGGCTGCGTGGCTGGGGTGGCGCAAAGTGTAAACCATCATGCATGCGCGCCGCACCGAGAGCCGGGCGCATGGTTGTATTGTGCTACGGCGCTTAAGTCCAGCTGCGCCCGAGCGCGGCCTGCCAGCGATACGGCGCGGGATCCAGCGCCGGTGCCTTGCCTTCCATCACGTCGACCAGCAACTCCGCCGAGGCGGGCGCCAGCGTGACCCCGTAGCGGTAATGCCCAGCGTTGACAAACACATTATCGAAATCAGGATGCCGGTCGATGACCGGGATATTGTCGGGCGAGCCTGGGCGCAGCCCGGCCCAGTGCTGCACCGGTTGAACTGCAGCCAGTGCAGGCAGCAATTCAGCGGCATCGCTGTGCAGGCGCTGGCGCGTGGCAGCGTCGGTCGATTTGTCGAAGCCGACGTCTTCCAGCGTGCTGCCCACCAGCACATGGCCGTCGCGGCGCGGGATCAGATACAACCCGTTGCGATACAGAATCGTATCCAGCACGCCCGGTTCCAGCTTGAACAGCAGCATCTGGCCGCGAATCGGGCGGATGTGCGGCGTGGCCGTCAGCCCGGCCAGCCCCAGGCCAGACCACGCACCGGTTGCCAGCACCACGCTGTCCGCCGGGAAAGTGTCCGCTGACGTCTGCACCGCCGTCACCCGTCCGCCCTTCGTTAGCACCCCGGTGGCCGGGCAATGCTTGTGCATCACTCCGCCCAGTTGCACCACCGCCGCGCGCAATGCCGTCACCAGGCGCGGGGTGCGCACCTGCGCAACATCCGGCAGCCAGAGGCTGTCGCCGGTATTCGTGTGCATGAGTTGTGCCGTCAGGCCATGTGCATTGCACCAGGCGAGTGACGTATCGGGCTGGGTTGCTCCCAGTACGCGCATCCCGCACTGCCAGTACTCAGCAATGCGTCCAGACAGCGCTTCGATATCCGCTACCCAGTCTGCATACGCCGCCATCGAGCGCAGCGCCAGTCTGGACAGCGGCTCCGGATAATCCCACGGCAGCAGCGGCGACAAAATGCCGCCCCCCGCCCACGACGATTCGCCACCCACCGCGCCACGATCCAGAAGCGTGACGCCAGAACCGCGCTGTAAAAGGGTCAGCGCAACGCTCAAGCCCGAGACGCCAGCGCCGATAACAAGTGAGTGCATAGTCAAGGAAAGTAAAAACCGGGTAATCAGGCCGCACATTCTAGCAATCAGACCGTTGGTCGGTGCAAAGTGAAATCTGCTGCAAACCTGTCGATAGAATCCACCATGGACAAAAACATCCTACCAAGCGGTACCCCGGGGACCCGGCTTTTGCGCGGGCAGCCGGGGTTCACCCTGATTGAACTGCTCGTCACGATCGCCATCGCGGCTATTTTGGTGGCGGTTGCGGTGCCGAATTTCATTGCCTTTGTTCAGAACAACCGCCAGACAGGCCAGACGAATGACTTGG
>Ga0105100_10002446_pt1 | contig 10876 bp, 10 predicted proteins | sample PPLLak12cMay2015_2_FD_87033 | JGI IMG/M metagenome (GOLD analysis project Ga0105100, IMG submission 87033) | Freshwater sediment microbial communities from Prairie Pothole Lake near Jamestown, North Dakota, USA - PPLs Lake P8 Core (1) Depth... | ecosystem: Environmental > Aquatic > Freshwater >... | reverse complement strand
GGGTAGGGCCGGTCAGAGCGAGGGAAGCATGCAACAGGCAAAGGCTTGGGCGGTGAGACCTCCCGTGATGATCGGCCTGGCGGTTGTGGCCGGCATCGCCGTGGGACTATTCCTGGGTTGGCTGGTCTTCCCGGTCGAGTGGACCGACGCCACCCCGGCGAAGTTACGCGCCGACGTACAGGTCGACTACATGCGGATGGTGATCGACTCGTACTCAGTGAACCGCAATGCCGACCTGGCGATGCAGCGCTATGAGAGCCTGGGCGCGGCGGGGCCGGTGGCGCTGGCCGAAGTGGCGGCGAGTCCGGGGGATGTGAGTGACACCTCCATTCAGAACTTCTACGCGCTGATCGAGATCTACCAGCCCGAGGCTTCGGGGGGCACGCCAACCCCGTCGACGGGAAGCGGCGGCGCGGCTGCAGGCTATCTGCTCCCGGTTTGTGGACTGACCGCTCTGCTGGGGTTGATGCTGGGCGGCGCCGTGGCCTGGCGGTCGCGGGCTGCGCGGCGAGACCGAGGGCGCGGCCGACCGGCAGAGACACCGGATCTGTATGCGGGGCTTCCTGACGAGGCATATGTCGGCGAGGTCTACCGGGCCGAAGCGGATCAGGTGGCTGCGCCTTCGGCGGTGGCCGCTGGAGCGGCCAGCGGAGCGTCTGCCGAAGCTCCTTTGGCGATGTTCCGCACGATCTACACCATCGGCGACGACTTGTACGACGACTCCTTCAGCATTGAGAGCCCGGCGGGGGATTTCCTTGGCGAGTGCGGGGTGGGGCTGGGCGATGTGATCGGTGTCGGCGAGCCGAAGAAGGTCACCGCGCTCGAGCTCTGGCTGTTCGACAAGAACGATATCCAGACCGTGACCAAGGTGTTGCTTAGCCGCTTTGCCTTCAACGATCCAGAAACGCGGGCACGGCTGGCCGCCAAGGGCGATCCGGTGCCTGCCGCCAGCGGAAGTGTCGTCACGCTGGAGACTGCTTCCCTGTTGGTGGAGGCCAGAATCGTCGACCTGGTGTACGGCGAGTCCGCCCTCCCGTCAGAAAGCTTCTTCGAACGGGTGACGATCGAATTGCGAGCTTCGCGCAAGGGCGGCTAGGCGCAGGTCCTTCGCTCCTGGCCGCGGTTCAGCGCACTTCGAGGATCCGCAGCAGGACCTCGCCTCCGGGAGTCATGGCTCGCACGCTCTCACCGGCTCGGCGCCCCATCAGCGCCGAGCCGAATGGTGACTCGTGGGAAATCCTGCCCGAGGATGGGTCCGCTTCTTTCACGCCCACGACCTGGTAGGTCTCCGGCGGGTTGTCCGCCTCGGCCACAACCACTGTACTGCCCACGTGGACCACGCCTTCCTCGCGCGGCCCGTCGGCGATGATCGCCTGTTTGAGAACGCTCTCCAATTCCTGGATCCTGCCCTCAAGGAAGGCCTGATCTTCCTTGGCGGATATGTAGTCGGCGTTTTCACTCAAGTCGCCCTGCTGGACGGCGTGCCGCAAGCGCGCCGCCAACTCCTGCCGCCGGGGTCCGCGCAGCTGCTCAAGTTCTGCCCGCAGGCGCTGTTCTCCCTCGGGCGTCAGGTAGATCTCACGCTTGTCCATCGGCGGTGACGCCTCCTCATGTACGCCTTGCGGCCGGCTGCGTGCGCTGCAGCGTCACGGATCCGCCAGCGCCCGTCGAGACCGGAGACCGGGGGCGGGGGGTAGACTCGGTCGCGGTCGGTGTGGGCCAGAGCGGGCGGGCAAGCCCGCTACAGAGCACCGACTCTACCACCAAGTCCGGCAGGCATCGACCGAAGGTTGTCAGGGAAGCGTCTGAGGATCGAACAGCCGGCTGTGTTCTTGCAGGGCAAAGCGATCCGTCATGCCGGCGATGTAGTCGCTGATCGTGCGCTGGAGGCCTTCCTGGTCGATGCGGGCGCGTACTTCGGCGGGCAGCACTTCCGGCTTGGCGGCATAGGCGCCGAACAGGTCGGCGACGGTCCGCTCGGCCTTCACCTGCATTCGATACACCCGGTAGTGCTGGTACAGGTTGTGGAACAGGAAGGTCTTTAGCTGACGGTTGCGCTCGGCCAGGGCGGAACTGACCCCCACCAGATTGTGATTGAGGCGCTGGATCTCATCGGGGCTGGAGGCGCCCGAGGCGGCAATGGCCTGCGAGGTCGACTCGAGTAGGTCGGTCACCTGGAGGTTGATCAGGCGGCGGATCAGGCGATGCCGGGCCAGTTCTTCCAGTGGCTGGACCGGGATCCCCAGATCGCGGACCAGGTCATCCCAGATTTCGAGCCCGGCAAGCTGGGACGGCACGATCAGGCCGGAACGAAGCCCGTCGTCCAGGTCATGCGCCGAGTAAGCCAACTCGTCGGCTGCGTTGCAGATTTGCGCCTCCAGGCTGGCGCGCGTCTCGGGTTCATAATCGCTGGCGTCGGCCACATCGTATTCGGTCTCGTGTTTGACCATTCCCTCGCGGACTTCCCAGGTCAGGTTCAGGCCGGGAAACTCGGGGAACCGTCGCTCGAGGTGGGTGACAATCCGGAGGGAATGCCGATTGTGGTTGAAGCCTCCGTGACCGGCCATCAACTCGGCCAGGGCCGCTTCGCCGGCGTGTCCGAAGGGAGGATGGCCAAGATCGTGGGCAAGGCAAATCGCTTCGACCAGGTCCTCATTGGCGCCCAGGGCGCGGGCGGTCGTGCGCCCGATCTGGGCGACCTCGAGGGTGTGCGTCAGCCGGGTTCGGTAGTAGTCGCTTTCGGTGGTGATGAAGACCTGGGTCTTGTACTCCAGCCGGCGGAAAGCGGTGGTGTGGAGCACGCGATCGCGGTCCCGCTGGTAGCAGGTGCGGTATGGGTGCTCGGGATCGGGGTAGGCCCGTCCGCGCGAATCCCGACTGCGCAGCGCGTAGGGCGCGAGCGTCCGATGCTCATTCTGTTCGAGCATGGCTCGGGTCTGCATGGTCTCACCTGCAGGCAGTGTATCTGATCCCCGGGCAGACTGTCAAACCGCCTTCGTTGACAGCCCGCGCCCGATGGCCGATAATCCTCTGCGAGGAGGCAGGCATGGGATACCCATTCCCCAGTGAAGCGTGGTTGCTCGCACTGCATCAGACCCTCAACCGCGATCAGCAGTATGCGCAAGTGGCCCGCGGCTGGGAGGGAGATATCCTGTGCCTGATCGAGGCGGCGGACGGCCCGGGCTGGCTGGCAGCCTTCTACCTGGACCTGTGGCACGGGGCCTGCCGAGGGGTCAGGGCATATGCTCCGGGAACGGAGGAGCTGCCGGCCGCCAAGTTCACCTTGCGCGCGCCGCTGCCCAACTTCTACAAGGTCATTTCGGGCGAGCTCGATCCGATGCAGGCAATGATGACTCGCAGGCTGAAGGTGGAGGGGAACATGGCGTACATGCTGCGCAATGTTCCCACAGTTCTGGACTTCGTCCGCTGCTGCCGGGCGGTAGAAATCGAGCCGAAACTCGCCTTCTAGCACCAGGAGGGGACCTGATGAAGCGGTTTCTGGCGATCCATACTGTACGCAATGTGTACCTGACTCAGGATGAATGGGTGGAAGACTGGCGCGGACTGCGTCACAGAAGCCGCCAGACGCCGGGCTGCCCCGTCTGGCTGACCTCCTACTACGCAGCGATCCAGGGCAAGCTGTACTGTGAATGGGAGGCCGAGTCAGAGGACGACATCCGGCGCTGTTTCACCCAACGCGAGCTGGACATGGCGCCCTTCGAGTCGATTCAGGAGATTGTGCGCATGGACGCCACCTGGCTGGACGAGTAGCCGTGTGCGATCCGCGCGAGGCCGCGTATGACTGTCGAGCATGAGGCGCCCTTCGACTTCGTCGTGATCGGATCTGGCTTTGGCGGGAGCGTGTCTGCGCTGCGTCTGGCCGAGAAGGGCTACCGCGTGCTCGTGCTGGAGCGCGGCAAGCGCTACGAGGATCGGGATTTCGCTCGCAGAAACCGGGATGTGTCCCGCTACCTGTGGCTGCCGGCGCTCGGCTGCTATGGCATCCTGGAGATGAGCTGGTTTGCCGGGCTGTTGGTGTTGCACGGCAGCGGGGTAGGCGGCGGTAGCCTGGGCTACGCCAATGTGCTGGTGGAACCGGAGCGGGAAGTCTTCGACGCGCCGGCCTGGAAGCGCAGCGGCGCTTGGGCATCCCGCCTCGAGCCACATTATGCGACGGCGCAGCGCATGCTCGGCGTGGCCCCCAATCCGCGCCGCACCCCCGCCGATGAAGTGCTGCATCAGATCGCGCAAGAGCTATCCGCCGCGGAGACATTTCGCCTTACGGAAGTGGGCGTCTTCTTCGGCGAGCCCGGACAGGAGGCGCCCGATCCGTATTTTGAAGGGCGCGGCCCGCCGCGCTCGGGATGCACGTACTGCGGCGCTTGCATGGTGGGCTGCCGGGAGAACGCCAAGAACACCCTGGTCAAGAATTACCTGTACCTGGCAGAGCAAAGCGGGGTGGAGATCCGGCCATGCAGCCAGGTCGTGGATGTCCGGCCCATCGTAGCCGCCAATGGGATAGGCGAAGGCGGCTACGAGGTCGCCTTTCGCGGGCCCACGCCGCTTCCGTCGGGACGGCTTCGGCGCGTGCGCACCCGCGAGGTGGTGTTCTCGGCAGGTGCACTCGGGACGCTGTCCCTGCTGCTGCGCTGCCGGGATGAGACGCGATCGCTGCCCCACCTCTCCCAGCATTTGGGAAGCGATGTTCGCACCAACAGCGAGGCCTTGCTGGGGGTGACGGCGCGGGATGATCACGCTGACTACTCCAAGGGCGTGGCCATCACCTCGATTTTCCAGGCAGACCCGGTGACTCATGTAGAGCCTGTGCGCTACCCGGACGGCTTCTCCTTGATGCGCATGCTGGCCGCGCCGCTGGTCGAGGCGGGCAATCGACGCGGGCGCCGAGCCTGGCTCGTGCTGCGAGCCTCTGTGCTCCACCCGATCGACCTGCTGAGATCGAAGGTGCTCCCGGGATGGGCTCGCCGCTCAACGATCGTCTTGGTGATGCAGACAACGGATACCCGGTTGCGACTCAGGCGGGGGCGGAGCTGGCTGACCCTCTTCCGCAAGGGGCTGGTGTCCGTAAGGGACCCCGATCGCCCGCTGACCGGGGAACTGCCGATCGCCCACGATGTCGTGCATCAGTTCGCAGCCCGGCTGAATGGGATTCCCCAGGGGAGCCTCTCTGAAAGCCTGCTCAACACGCCCACGACGGCCCACATCATGGGCGGGGTGCCGATCGGACGATCGCAGGAGGACGGGGCGGTCGATGACCATTTTCGCGTCTTCGGCTACCCGGGGCTGTATGTTGTCGATGGCTCGGTGATGCCGGGCAATCCCGGGGTAAATCCGAGCTTGACCATCACCGCCCTGGCGGAGTACGCCATGCAAGCGGTCCCGCCGAAGGGGGAAAGGCAGGAGGTGTGGCCCGGCGGAGATCTGCGGACCGCCGAGGCCGCACCGTGACGGGCCAGTTCCAACCCCGCGTCCTGGAAGTCGATCTCTCAACCGGCAGTCAGACATGGCGGCCGATCCCCGCTGAGGCGTTCCAGTCGCTTCTCGGCGGCGCAGCCCTTGGCGCGCACCTGCTCCTGGAAGACCTGGAACAGGCTCACGATCCACTGGGACCGGAGGCGCGGCTGTACTGGCTAACCGGTCCGCTCACCGGCACTGCCGGCCCGGCAGTTGGCAGAATGGTGCTGTGTGCCCGCTCGCCGGCGACCGGCCTGTGGGGTGAGTCGAATATCGGTGGGCATATCGGCGCGGAGATGCGCAGGGCAGGGTTCGATGGTCTGGTGATCCGGGGGCGGGCTGCGCATCCGGTGTTTCTGTGGCTGCATGATGGCAGGGTGGAGATTCGCAGCGCTGAGCACCTGTGGGGGCGCACGGACACCTACGAGACCCAGCAGGCGTTGCGCCAGGAGCTGGGGGACAAGCTGGCCCGCGTCGCGTGTATCGGCGCGGCGGGCGAGGCGATGCATCCCTTTGGCCTGGTGTTGTGCGATCATGGCCGCGTAGCGGGCCGGACCGGACTCGGTGCAGTGATGGGCTCCAAGCATCTGAAGGCCGTGGTCTGCCGTGGCTCGGAGCCGCTGCCGCTGGCTGCGCCGGAGCGATTTGCCGAGCTGCGTCGGCAAGTGAACCTGGCGCTGCGCGAGGACAACCTGTCACGTACACTGCGCCAGACAGGGACTGCCGGGAGCGCCGAGTACTGGGAGTATCTCGGCACCATGCCCAAGCGCTACTTCACCGCCGGCTCGTTCGCTGAGGTGGAACGGATCTCGGGGACTACCATCGCCGAGACGGCGCTGGTTCGCCCAAGTACCTGCCACGGGTGTGTGATCGCCTGCGGTCGGGTCGTGCGCTTCGGCGATGCGGCGGAGGAGAAGGGGGCGGAGTACGAGACGACCGTGGGCTTTGGCCCGCTGGTGGGCGTGAGCGAGGCGGCGTTCATCACACGAATGGGCGGGCTGTGCGATCGTTACGGCATGGACACGATTTCGGTGTCGAATGTCATCGGGCTGGCATTTCTGCTCTTCGAGCAAGGCCACCTCACGACTGCAGACACCGAAGGTCTCGAACTGCGCTGGGGGGACATGCCTGCGATCGAAACCCTGGTGCACCGGACGGCGTTGCGCCAGGGCTTTGGTGCAAGGCTCGCCCGGGGCGCTCGGGCTCTGGCCGCGGAGTTTGGACACCCGGAACTGGCGGCGCAGGTCAACGGGCTTGAGATGCCTTACCACGATCCACGCGGGTCATCGGGTATGGCGTTGGTCTACGCCACTTCGCCGCGCGGCGCCTGCCACAACCAGAGCGACTACTTCATGGTGGATGGTCTGGGACATACTTGCGAAGAGGTCGGCGTGAACAGGTACGACCGGTTCGCCGGGGCGGAAAAGGCCGCCAATGTCGCCCGACACCAAGACTGGCGCTCGCTGGGGAACGCGCTGGTGATGTGCATCTTCTCGAATGTGCCCGCCCAGGACGTGTGTGACCTGGTCAATCTGGCTACCGGATTCGAGTTCGACCTCCCTCACCTGGCGATGGTGGGCGAGCGCAGTTTCAACCTGAAGCGGGTGATCAATGCTCGCCTCGGATTGGGGGCGGCGGCAGAGGCGGACAGCCTCCCTCCAATTGTGATGCGGCCATTGACAGAGGGCGGCACGGGTGGGCACGTGCCCCCACTGAGCGCCATGCTTGTCGCCTACTATGCTGCCCGGGGCTGGAACCCGCGAACCGGCCTGCCGGAACCGGCAACCTTGTCTCGGCTGGGGCTGGGCGAATGGGTCGGAGGGATGCCCGAACTGGCCGCTGGTGGAGGGATCGCGTGAGGCTGATTGTCACTTGTGAGCAGATGCGGGCAATCGAGCGGGCAGCGGATGCAAGCGGCCACACCTACGCCCGGATGATGGATCTCGCCGGAGAGGCGGTCGCCGAGCTGATCGCCGGGCGCCTGGCGTCGCTCAAGGGCAAGCGCGTCTGCGTTCTGGTTGGCCCTGGCAACAACGGCGGGGATGGCCTGGTGGCGGGGCGCATCCTGGCCGAGCGCGGTGCGCAGGTGGGATTCTATTTGGCGAAGCCCAGGGCGGAGGCGGATGCGAATCTGGCGGCCGTTCGTGACCGGCAGTTGCTGATTGCTGAGGCGGGCGAGGATCAGCGCGCAAGGGTGTTGAAGAACCTGCTGGCATCAGCCGAGGTCGTGGTGGATGCGGTTCTAGGCACCGGTTTCCGACTGCCCCTGCAAGGCGAAGCTCAGCAGCTGCTGGCCATCGCCAGGCGCGAGCTGGGCGCCCGAACGGAGCGCCCCCTCGTGGTTGCAGTCGATTGTCCATCCGGCGTGGACGCAGACAGTGGCGAGCATGCTGCCGAGACGCTGGCCGCGGACGTCACGCTGACGCTGGCGGCTGTCAAGCAGGGGCTGATCCAATTTCCGGCGGCGGCGCTCACCGGCGAGGTGGTCATCGGCGACATTGGGCTGGAGCCCGGCATGCCCGAGCTGGGAGCGGTCAAGTCGTTCCTGGTCGAGGCGCAGGACGTGGCGCAATGGCTGCCGCCGCGACCGGCAGACGCTCACAAGGGCACCTTTGGGCGAGCGCTCATCGTCGCGGGGTGCTCCAACTTCCCAGGCGCGGCCGCGCTGGCCGGCCTGGGTGCCTACCGGGTCGGCGCCGGACTGGTCACGCTGGCGGTGCCCTCCCCGATCCAGTCCGGGATTGTGCCGCTGCTGCCGGAGGCAACCTGGCTGCTGTTGCCACATGACACCGGCGTGATCGCTGGCGATGCCGCCCCGGTCGTGATGCGCGAGACGCCGAGCTGTCAAGCCATGTTGATTGGACCGGGATTGGGGCACGAGGAAACGACGCGCGAGTTCCTGGCCCGGCTGCTGGGTCAACGGGGCAGGCCGGGGATCGGATTCCGTACTCCCGAAGGAGACGAGAGCCGGGGGAACCAGCCGCTTCCGCCGCTCGTGATCGACGCCGATGGGCTGCGGCTGCTTTCCAGCCTGGACGACTGGCCAAGCCGCCTGCCGCGCGCCGCGGTGCTGACACCGCACCCGGGCGAGATGGCGGCCCTGACTGGCGTGGCGAAGGAGGATATCCAACGTGATCGCATCGGGACGGCTCGCGCCTGGGCTGAGCGTTGGGGGCAGATTGTGGTGCTCAAGGGTGCGCACACGGTCGTGGCGTCCCCTGAGGGCGTGACGTACCTGGTCCCGTTTGCCACTGCGGCGCTGGCTCGGGCGGGCACGGGCGATGTGCTTTCCGGCGCGATCGCCGGCTTGATGGCACAGGGAGTCCCCGGAGTGTATGCGGCGGTAGCCGGTGCCTTCTTGCACGGCAAGGCGGGGGAGCTGGCGGCAGCGGGCATCGGGTCGACCGCCAGCGTGCTGGCAGGCGATGTGGCGGATTGCCTAGCGCAGGCGATCGCAGGGATCCTCAATCGCGACTGACCGATCGAAGCAACGCCAACGCCCGGATATGGCCAACAGCAACGGCGCTGCCCGCGCTGGGCAGCGCCGTTGATCTCACTCTGGTGAGGGACGAGAAGTCTCGGCCTTCGACAAATGCGCGGTCAGGCTCAGGTGGTCTTGGGCTTGCCCGTGACCTTGGCGGTTTGCTCATCGATCAGGACTTGGCTCTTCGTGCCGAGTTCCTGGGCCTTCTGGCCGGCGACCTGGACGTACTCGCCGGCCTTCTGGCCGGCCGCCTGGGCGTAGTCGGCCGCCTGGTCCTTCAGTTCGATGCTCTTGTCGCGAATCATCTGCCGGGTCTGGACCCCCGACTGCGGCGCAACGAGGATCGCCACGACGGCGCCAATCAGGCCCCCGAACAGGACCCCCATGAAAAAGGCAGGGAGCTCGGTTCCTCGATCAGACATCTTTCACCTCCTCTGGAATAGGCATTGCGGGTTAGCGAATGAGACGTAAGAGCTCAAGCGCACGCCGAACTGCGGAGGCCGCGCTGTTGGCGCGGATGACCGGGTCGGCCAGGTTGTTGCTGAGGAAGGTCGTCGTGCCGCGCAGCGTGCTGATCGTCGCATTGGTGGACTCGAGAATCGGTTTGACCTCGTTCTCAAGCAGCACTGTCAGGCGGGCGAGCTGGACGATCAGCACGATCAGCGCCAGCCCAATCAGGAAGCCCTCGAGGGCGAGCAGGATAATGGCTACATCGCGCAGCGTCTCAGTGGTGGCGGGATTGCTGACCATGAACGAGATCGCCAGGAGCAATGCCACGAGAAGCAGCAGCGCCAGGGCGATCGCCCCCACCAGAATGGCGGTGTTCTTGGCTTGCGATCGCTTCTCCGCGGGTGCTTCCTGGAGGGTCAGATCACCATCGAGAGCCATAGCGTACGAATTGTACCATAGGCGTGTTGAACGGGATCACCGAGATCATCCGACCTATGGGCGCGCATCGCGGAGCGGGTGTGGTCTAATTGGCAGCCTGAGTGTGTTCCGATGACGCATCTTTCGAGACGAGGCTTTCTGAAGGGGACGGCGATCGGCGCGGCCGGCATGCTGCTGCGACCGGCCGCCGCCCGCGCCCAAGCGCAGTTCCCTGACTATCCGCGCTTGGGACGCGTGGTTTCCGGCAGCGTGGTGCTGCGTGCCCGACCCGACTACGACAGTCCGGAAGTTGGCCGGCTGTACGACGACGCGGTGGTCCCCTGGCTGTCTGAGGTCGCCGGTTCGTTCCGCTGGAGCGTGAATCAGCGCTGGGTGGAAACCGAAGGTGGGTACGCCTGGGCCTCGCGCATGCAGCCAGTGTTGAATCAGCCGAACCAACCGGTCACGGCCCTGCGCGAAACCAGCCTGGGGCCTGGGATGTGGGCCGAGGTCACGGTGCCTTACGTCGATATCCGTCTCGCCAACCCGCCGGCGCGGTCGCCTTACCTGCGCGAGGCGACCAACCCGCGCCTGTACTACCGCCAGGTCGTGTGGATCGACCAGATCCAGGAGCAGCAGGGCCGGGTTGAATACCGGGTCAACGAGCGCTACGGCTACGGCGACCTGCTGTGGGCGGAAGCCACCGCCTTTCGCCCGATCAGCGACGATGAGCTCGCGCCGATCTCACCGGATGTGGAGCAGAAGCGCGTGATCGTCGATCTGACCCGGCAGTCACTCTGTTGCTTCGAGAGCGGGCGCGAGGTGTACTACTGCCGCATCTCCTCGGGAGCTAAATTCGATGCGGAGGGCAAGCCGGTCGAGAAGTGGGCCACGCCCTTGGGGCCCCACCTGATCTGGCGCAAGCCGATCTCGCTTCACATGAGCGGCGGCACGACAGGCGGCGGGTATGACCTCCCCGGCATCGCCTGGACGACGCTGTTCACTGGCGGCGGGGTGGCGATCCATTCGACATTCTGGCATAACAACTACGGG
>Ga0105100_10002444_pt1 | contig 10883 bp, 9 predicted proteins | sample PPLLak12cMay2015_2_FD_87033 | JGI IMG/M metagenome (GOLD analysis project Ga0105100, IMG submission 87033) | Freshwater sediment microbial communities from Prairie Pothole Lake near Jamestown, North Dakota, USA - PPLs Lake P8 Core (1) Depth... | ecosystem: Environmental > Aquatic > Freshwater >... | reverse complement strand
TCAACGTGCAACTCGATACGATCGACAATTACAATGGCTGGGGTTGGAAGGCGCTGGTGGTTGACAATGAATATATTCAGCTGGCAGTCCTGCCTGAGATCGGCGGCCGGATACTCCATTACGGATTTGAGGGCGATGCATACATGGCAGTCAACAATTCACAAATCAGCAGAAAATATGATCCGGCCACCAATCAAACAGGTCCCTGGACTTCCTGGGGATATGGCGGATACAAGGCATGGCCTTCCCCGCAGGCTGAATGGAAACCGTCCACCTGGCCGCCTCCACCTTATCTGGACTGGGGTAACTATACATGGGCAGTTGAGCATGCTTCGGCTGATTCGGTGATCATCTACCTGAAAAGCGGGCCGGAATCATACCGGACTCCCGGACTGACACAGTCACGCCGGATTAAGGTATATAAGAACACCAGCCGGGTCATCGTCGACCAGATCCTTGCCAATGTCAGCTGTCCCAGAAACGAATGGGCCGTTTGGGAGGTCACTCAGGCCATTGTCGATCATGATGGCGCAAAGGATTATCAGAATGTCAGTACTTATTTTCCATCCGCTGAATCAGATATTAAAGTGTTGATGGGCAGTAAAATTCCGACAACTGAAGTAGAGGAGAACGTAAGGAAATTCAATTATGCCGGTAATGGCTGGAAATTGGGGACCTTGCTTAAAGAAGGGTGGGCTTGCTTTGTGGATGAACGGGATGAACAGACCTATGCGAAAATATTTGACATTGATCCTGTTAACGCGGATTACCCGGATCAAAACTCGAATTTCATGCTGTACGTCGGTGGAACATATGTTGAAATCGAAGTGCAGGGACCGCTTACCAATATCGCTCAGGGCGATTCAACCACCTATACCGAAACCTGGTATACTGCCGGCGTAAAAGGAGACATCCTTACCGCGAATCACGCAGGGGCCGTTCGGGAAAGGCTTTCATACAATACCACTGACTTGTCTGTAAATGGTGAATACGGCATTTTTAACAGTGGTTCCTTGCGCCTGAAATATTTTAATGCCTCAGGCCAGGAATTGGATGCAGATGATCCTGTTGCCGTTAATGCCACGGACAAATTAACGCTAAACGAAGTCATATCCCTGCCCGAGGAGACCGGCACCATCAGACTCATGGCCTATGATGCGAATGGCTTGCTGATTGGGGTACTGGACTCGGTTTTAGTCACCAGTGGTACTGCCATAGCAGACAAGACAGGGGAATTGCCCTGCCGGATCTATCCCACACTAATGGAAAGAGGGACACGATTTAATATTGACATATTAACCTTACCGTCAGCGGTAATTATGGTTGAGATCCTTTCGCTGGCCGATGGAAAACCGGCCGGAAAATACATTTACACAGCGGATGCTTCTGATCGCTCTGTCGACACTTCCTTCCTGGAGCCGGGCTTATATTTGATAACCATTCAACAGGATGGAATGGTTTTCAGGGAAAAGGTCGTTGTCCTTTAACTCATTGTTATTACCCCAGGGAAGTCCAATGGATGATCAGGCTCAGGTGCGGAAAGAACTTACCATGACAGCAGCGGAAGCCAATCTGTATGCATTGGTTTTCGTCATCCCGATACTGCTTCTTTTTGGGTTACCTTATTATTTATTATACCTGAAAAATATGACAGCAGAAACCCTGCTGGAATTTCTGAATAACAACCGCCAACTCCTTGTATTAAGGAGTCTGTGGGCTTTGCTTGTCCTGTTTGCCGGGATCGTGCTGCATGAACTGATTCATGGGATTACTTTTCTGTTTTTTTGCAGGCACGGCCTTAAGTCGATCCGGTTCGGGATCATGTGGAAATTCCTTACCCCTTATTGCCATTGCATGGAACCTCTCAAAGTGCGTCATTATATCATCGGGGCTTTAATGCCCGCTGTCATACTGGGTTTCATGCCTGCCTGTCTGGGGATTATTACAGGAAAAATAGTTCCTTTGCTCTTTGGCATCTTTTTTTCCCTGGCCGCAGGCGGGGATTTCTTAATTGTGTGGTTGTTGCGCAGGCAACCGGCAAATAGCCTGGTGCTGGACCATGAATCAAAAGTGGGATGCTATATAATTGAACAGTGAAACCTGCCTGGCCAGCCAGGCAGGTTTCACTGTTCACTTGTCTTCATCCTATTTCACCAGCTTGATATTGCCGTAGCTGGAATTCAGTACTACCGATGATTTTGCGTTTAGGTTTTTACCGATGAAACCATTTACCTTCATATCATTGTTCTCATTGATCCGGTTAACCTGCGCATTTTCTTCAGGGTAATAGATCTTGCAGTATCTGGCATAACCATCAATATGATATGAAGCATCAGGCGATATGCCTAGTTTATATGAACCATAACTGGCGTTGACCTTAATCTGTTCGAAGCCTGGCGGTATATTATCAATTTCAACATCACTGTACTTGGCATCGATCTGAAGCTTTTTGGTCAGTTCCTGAACGGAGAAGTGCGTATATCCGGCAGTTGCAACAAGATTGGTCAGCCTGCCCAACTCATACGTGTCATATCTTGATTCGCAGACCAGCGAACTGCCGTTGTCTAAAAAGATCTTTGAATATTTGCTGAGCATAATAATGGCCTTGCTCTGGCTGATCTGAATTTTTGAATACTTGATGTCAAGCTTTATCCATTTGCATTCCTGGATGGTGGCATTGGAATATCCCAGTATTATTTGCGTTAATGGCTGCTCAGCATCATGCAGTATTTTGTTGGCTGTTAATTTCCCATATTTAACATCAATCGTTGAAGTAGAGGCCAACTCATTTATAAATACGCTGCCATATTTGTTCGACAAACTCAGGGGCGTGGTTTTAGGCATATAAACCGAATAATTGATTTCAAGGCTTTTTTCATCATCGTTAAAACCCTTGAAAACATCAGCAAGGTTATCCTTGAATTCAGTGGAGGCGCTGACCGTATTTCCATCCTGTTCAAACCGGATCGTGATATATTCGAGGGTCTTGTCGGCTTTCTCCTGGCTGGATGAACGCACGATGATCCTTACTTCAATGGATATCGAAGGATTATTCCAGTCTTTGATATCAACATTCCCATACTTGTTCCGAATCTCGAGCTTCGTATTATTATTGACAGGAAATTCCTTTTTGAATTCTTTCACAAACTCTCTTTGCATCCCGGATGATATTGATGGCAACATAACCATCAGGGCAAAAAGTACCGGTCTTATGGTAACATTTTTTTTCATATGAATGGATTTTATAGCATTGTGCTTTTTGATGTTGTTGTTCTTACAATAATCATATCCATGAGGTCGATCTTGTCCTGATAATAATTGATGATGGAGTGAACGACCCTCTCATCGTTGGGGTTCTGCTTCAGATCCTCTTTCATTACCGCAACCTGGTCATCCATTTCCCTCAATTCCTTCAACACTTCCTCACGGGTTTTCGGATCATTATTAAAAGGCATTTTCTCAATGCGGTTATAATATTTTTCAACTTGCCTGGAATAGAAATCTTCCGCTTCGCAAAGCTCTTTGTTAGGACAGTTGTCTTCCTTAAGAGCTGAATGATAAGTCGTTATGCCCTTGTATAAAACAGCTGTCATAAATAAGCCAATAACAAGAACGGCGGCAACCCTGAGCAAAACAGTCATCATCCGCGTTTTGCCTGTTTTTCCGGCCCCCGTGAGCTTGTCGTAAAACCGGTCAAAATGCCCTTCAGGAGGCTCTTCTGTTTTGAAGTGATCGGCATTTTTCCGGATAAAATCATCCATCGGTTTCACTTTCGTTTACTGTTTATGATTTCAATAAGTTTCTTTCTGGCCCGCATCAGTTGTGATCTTGAAGTAGATTCACTCACGGAAAGGATCTGTGCAATCTCCTCATGATCATAACCTTCGATCAGCGCCAGTGTTAATACCACCTGATAACCCGGGGGAAGTTCCTCAATGGCATCCTTAATTTGTTTAACCATCATTTCAACCGGCTGGTCTTCATCCGGTATAAAATCAACCGCATATTCCGGCGCAACCTCCGGTTCACCCCCTGTGATTTCCTCAAACCGGATTTTCCGTTGCCTCAGAGCGTCAATGGATCTGTTGATAACAATCTTTTTGAGCCAGGCTCCAAAGCTGACATCTCCTTTATAGGTCCCAATTTTTCGAAAAGCTGATAAAAATGATTCCTGCATTATATCCTCGGCTTCTGCAGGATGGGAAACTATTCGCAGACAAGTATTATACATGGCTTTATAATACAACCGGTACAATTCAAACTGCGCCTTTCGGTCTCCTTTCCTGCAATTTTCTATCAATTCTCCCGGCTTGCCCTGATCATTATTCTCAGTCATTCATTCAATAATATAGACGGAATTAATTTAGCGATGCTGCATGTTGCCAATGAAAAAAATCATGGCTGTTTATGGGACCCAAATTTACATTTATTCCCTTTAAAAACCATATTTACCCTGATGCCGGCCTTTATCCATCTGCCCGGCTGAATTACTGAACCGGCATCCACATAACGGCAGTCCAACAGGTTTGAAGATTCGACGAAAAATGTAACCCGTTTTGTTTCCCAGGAAAGATTGCCGTCAATCAGCAGGAATGGTCTGTAAGGAATAGCAGCATAGCTGTCTTTTTCGTCATCATAACGGATGGTTGAACCCATCCTGTCCTGGTAACTTAAATACCACGCTGAACTGATGTTCCGAAAGATTTTATTCCGGAAAGAAAAAGTCAGCTTATGTTTCAGATTGTAATACTTGGCCACTGACCGGGGAATGGATTTGTCGACATCAAGATAATTATAACCCAGCGCAACATGAACCAGGGGCGAATGGCCGCTGAAGGCTTCCTGAAGGGATAATGCTGCCATTATTTCAATCCCGGTTGTCGTCATGCGTTCTATATTCACCGGGCTGTATTGGTTGGATTCATTTAACCACAGCCAGTCAATGATATCCTTTCCAGCTGACCTGTGCAATGCAATGGATGCACTTAAAACCGAAAATTCAGCATGCATTCCTGCTTCCGCTGATATCATCCTGTCGGGTTCAAGAAATTGATTCCCCTGATGTGAGGGGTCAGTATAAAACATATCTGTGAAGGTGGGAAAACGCAAGGTTCGGTTAAGGCTTATAAAAGTCCTGATGCCTTTTGTAAACGAATAATTGATATCCAGGCCCGGATAGCATGCAGGTTTGTCCGAAAAGTCGGAATACCAGTTTATCATAATTCCTGCTGCAACAGACAATTTGCCGAGATCCAGCACCTGTTCCTGGAAATAGGACAGGCTTGACCGGTTATAATGTTTGGAGTAATAGATACTATCCTCATTTCTGACCTTTACCGGGTGCGGATTATCCAATCCAATACGGGTGCTGATGATGTTTTCCGAACGCATGCCAAGGCCTGCTGTAGCGGTGGATTTCCCGGAAGTAAACCGACCGGTAAGCTGCATGCCAAAAACATTGTTTCGGTGAAAATTCTGATAAAAACCGGGATTGCTTCGCTGTAATAAATAGTGATCCTGCTTTCCTCGCCAGTATGCCGATGACTGAAACACTACCGTTGTGCCTGTTTTCATATTCAGACTGAAAAGAGAAGTGTTATTCTCTTCATATTGAGCGGGATATCGTGGTGAGTAGAATCCATTGGCCCCGAAGGCTTTCTGCTGATAACCTGCCTGGATATCCGCCGAATGGTCTCCTTTATCATATTGTCCGCAATAATAGATATGTCCCATGGAGAAATCGGTATTGGCAGCATAACCTGCTGATGCGGAATGTCCGATATTGAAAAGGTTATTGATGTCACCTGCCTTCAGCGAAGCAGTAGCGCTCAGTCTTCTGTAATAATGATCACCGGCAGTTATGGTTGCTTTACTGTAGTTATCAGGTCCGGGTTTTGTAACAATATTGACGGCTCCGGTAAAGGCTCCGGGACCATAAACCCTTGCAGCAGGTCCGCTCAGGATTTCTATGCGGCGAATTGCCTCCAGGTCAATCGGTATATCAAAGTTGAAATGACCGGTCTGCGGGTCTGAAATGACAACACCATTGAGTAGCACCATAACATGATCAAAAGATCCTCCGCGTATGGTCATATCAGCCTGCACGCCATTAGCGCCGCGCTGGCTGACATCGATGAAAGCCAGATGCTCCAGCAGGTCGGGCAGCGATTGAACCGGCGCTGCATCTATTTCTTCCCTGGGGATAATGGAAACCAGCCTCGCCACCGGGGGAAATACCGTGGGATTCAACTGGCCGATGACTTCAATCTCTTCAATGTCAAACGAAGGGGCAGGGATTTGCAGACTATCTGTCTGGGCTGAAACCGGGACAAATCCATTCAATATAATGGTATAGGCGGTATTGAGGGAGCAGATCTTTATCAGCCTTGAAAAGCTTTGCAGCACGGCATAATTTTTCCGGCTCCATTGTCTGAAATGAATAAGGTTAAAAGTTTTAACAAAGTTTTTCATGGCATACAAAAACGGCAAGAATAAATTTTAAATTGCTGAGGCAACCCGGTTGAAATTTTTTGGGAAACAATATCATGATTAAATATGAATTATAGATACCTTTTTATACAAAAACTGTTTTGATTTTCTACCCTTTTAGTTATTCAATTGATATTCAAAATATTGTAATTTATATTTTAAGGCAAAATCAAAATTTTACTCCTTAAAATTGGAGATAAAAAATAAAATGTTAATGAAAAGATTTGCGAAGTCAATTTATTTGCTATTTTTGTGCCTTGAAAGTCAAACAGTTTTAACCATTTCAAAAAATTTTGTAAAAATGAAGAAAGTAGCTTTGTATTTTGTTGCTTTATCAGTGTTTGGTATTATAGCTCTTAGTGCTTGCAAACAAAAAGCACCCGAAACTACTGAACCCGAAGCAGCTCCGATCGAAGAAGTAGTTCCCGCAGCCGACACAGTTGTTGTTGTTGATACAGTTGCAGTTCAGTAATCGATTAGATTCTACTGCATAGTATACCAGGGGAATATTAAAGTATTGAAGCAGGACATCTGTCCTGCTTTTTTATTGTTTGACCTGCCTGCCGGCAGGCAGGTTTGCTGCATCCGGTTTCCCAGTCAGTTATACTATTTTCTTCTTTAAAAACAAATCAGACTGCCCGTTTCTTTCAGCCTGCAGAATAAAATCGAAACAATTCAGGTTCATGCAATAAAAGAAATCTTCCTTAGGGCTAAATGGCTGGTTTTCGGGAACAAAGAATCGTTTGCCGCTGGTGTTCCTGATGATGTCAATGACGTTGTGAAAATCATAGGTTTCTCCTTTGATCCCGCTGCGGATATAGGCTGCACAAAAGGTATCTTCTTCAACCGGGTATTTGGCAGCATATCCCATGCATACCAGAGAAACAATCTCCGGATTCCGGTTCCGGATATACTGAATTACTGCCCGGGCATTTACGAAGCTTCCGGTAATAACCTCATCAGCATTTGTTGCATGAACAAGCCCCTGAGTTCCGGCACTGGTTCTGTGAACCACGGTTTTTCCATTGAAATCAAAATCCCTGGTCTGAAAGGGTGAATTGCCAAAGTCAAATCCCTCGATCTTGTGGTTATCGCGTTCACCGATAAGAATGTAGCCGGGATTAGCCTCTTTAAGTTTGAAAGCCTGTTCCGCTCTTCCAACAGGGATGATCTTCTCAGCTCCCCTGTCGAACAGGTAACAGGCAAGGGAAAAGGCACGGAATACATCAATAATGACTGTAAGGCCACGGGCGAGTCTTGCCCCATCTACCAGCTGAAGGACATCAATTCTCATAAACGTTTTTTCTGACTTCTTCTTTTACCCGTTGTATGTGTCCCCTGCCAAGTGCCTTGACTTCACATCCCAGCTTGAAATACTGACGGATTGCTTCATCGGATAATATACCGAAACAATCGATGACAGCAATCGGATTTCCGGCCCAGGCAACAATGTCTTTTGGATTGAGCTTAAGGTATTGGCTATGGGGAACGGCCAATATCAAAGCCTCCACTCCTTTTAAAGCAGCTTTAAGATTATGGCTGATGCGTAATTTCTTAAGATCTTCCTGGTTGCGGAAAAACCTGGCCCATGACTGGTCAGGAGCTGGATAATCATCCTGGCTTTCAAGTTCATACCAGTGATCTACATAGGGATCATGCACCTTTATTTCTGCACCCATTTCCGTTAACTTTCGCACCACAAGTTCACTGCCGCTGTATCGGGTATCCCCGACATCCTGGCGGTAACTGGCTCCGCATAATAAAACCTCTGCTCCGGCAATATAATGGCCCATGTTACGCAATGCATCACGGGTAAGTTCAGCAACATGCAGTGCACGGGTGTCATTGATGTCTATCGCCATGGGCGTTATCCTGAAGACATTGTCACCATCCTCAAATCCCAGGATGTGCTGGTATGCCCAGTAACCCAATCCTCCATCCTTGGGCAGACAGTATCCTCCGATACCCGGTCCGGGAAATATGATATTGCTGTGCGTAGGCCTCATTTTAATAGCCTTGATTACCTTCATCAGGTCAACTCCGTTGCGCTCGGCAAAAAGGCTCCATTCGTTAAGAAATGCCAGTGAAGCGGCCCGATATGAGTTTTCTATTATTTTAGTGGTCTCCGATTCAATGGGCCGGTCCATTACAGTTAATGGGAAATCTTTGGTATTGAGAACTTCCCGCAAAAACTTTTCAACCCTTTTCCGGGCTTCAGGATTGCAGCCCGAACAGACACGCCAGAAGTCGCGGATACTCGAAACATACTCCTTGCCCGGCATAACCCGCTCAAAACTATGGGCCAGGAGGGGTTCCGAATCAATACCCCGGTGTGAGAATGCTTTTTTCATTATCGGCCAGGCAACAAATTCGGTGGTCCCCGGAGCTACTGTCGTTTCAATGAGCACAAGGCAATGCTGCGGTATCTTCTCCCCAATAGTTTTAAGCGTGGCTTCCAGCGCTGCCATATCAGCCTCACCGGTTTTCATGTTGCCCAGGTCCTTTTTCTTGTAATCACACTGAACATCCACTACAACACAGTCAGCCAGTTTAAGACAATCACTATTGTAAGTGGCGGTCAGCGTTTTATTCTTCAGCACACAACTGGAAATTAGCTTGTCCACTTCAGGATCCTCAGCCTTTATAGGCGATTCACCCCTGTTAAGCATAGGGATCTTCCAGTAGCTTCGGGCACTTGGGCGCTGACATCCGATGACAAATTTGCTGTATTTCCCTTCTTTGTTTTTGGTGTTGGCAATAATGGCTGCCATGACAGCACCGACAAAACCAACGCCCATGACCACCACCACTTCCTTATGCTGCTTTCTTGCCTGCTTAGTGAGCTTCTCAAGCCGTTTATACTCAGCACCATATTCCTCTTTCTGCGGTATGGGGAATTTTTCACCGGATGGATTGAATGAATACTTAATGGATTCGGCTGACATACTAAGATGTTTATAGGATTAATAAATAAGAACTGTTGAATTCCGGATTTTAGCTGATCACGAATTTCAAATTAAATAAAGACAAAAATTTCGGAAAAAGCAATGATTGAAAGAAAAGTTTAATAGAAAAATACGCTTCAAATGCTATCTTTGTGGCCGGCTCAGCATATCTGCCATATGAATATAGAACAACTTATAAGTCAACATCTTACAAAAGGTATTCCCGAATTGTACGGACAGGATATTTCATTGGAAATGATTCAGTTACAAAAGACAAAACGGGATTTTGACGGAGACATCACCCTTGTGGTTTTCCCTTTGCTCGGCATTTCCAGAAAGTCGCCTGAGATCACCAGCCAGGAGATCGGTGAATACCTGCTGAAAAACCTTAAGGATATCGTTAAATACACCGTTTTTAAGGGCTTTCTTAATCTCTCGATCGATACCGGATATTATCTTGAATTTCTCAACCAGACTGCCCTGCAGCATGAATATGGGACAACAAAGGCGGGCCAGGTCATTGAAACGGTTATGGTAGAGTACTCTTCCCCCAATACCAACAAGCCTTTGCATCTGGGCCATATCCGGAACAACCTGCTGGGATACTCGGTCAGCAATATCATAAAGGCCACCGGCAGGAAAGTCATCAAAACCAATCTTGTCAATGACCGTGGCATTCATATATGCAAGTCCATGCTTGCCTGGCAGAAATGGGGAGGGGGAGAGACACTGGAATCTTCAGGTAAAAAAGGGGATCATCTGGTGGGTGATTATTATGTAAAATTCGATCAGCAGTATAAGCAACAGGTCGCCGGCCTTATGGAAGAGGGAAAATCAAAGGAAGAAGCCGAAAAGAATGCCCCGCTGATGCTGGAGGTTCAGGAAATGCTGCGAAAGTGGGAATCCGGTGATGCCGGGATCACCACCCTGTGGAAAACCATGAATGAATGGGTGTATAAGGGTTTTGATGAAACTTACCAAAGACTGGGGATTGATTTTGACAGAATATACTATGAATCTGACACTTATCTGGTTGGTCGTGATACGGTAATGCAAGGACTGAAAAACGGGATATTTTACCGCCATACCGATGGATCGGTATGGGTTGACCTGAAAGCAGACGGACTGGATGAAAAAGTACTGCTGCGCGCTGATGGCACGTCGGTTTATATTACGCAGGACATCGGAACGGCACAGGAGAGGAAAAAGGAATACCAACCCGACCGTATGGTTTATGTGGTAGGCAATGAGCAGAACTATCATTTTAAGGTACTGAGGCTGGTACTCGATAAACTGGGCTTCCCCTGAGCTCAAACGCTCTATCACTTGTCTGATGGCATGGTGGAGCTTCACGAAGGCAAGATGAAATCCCGCGAGGGAACCGTGGTTGATGCAGACGACCTTATCGATGAGATGCTCAGCAATGCCCGTGCCATGTCCTATGACCTG
>Ga0105100_10002443_pt1 | contig 10884 bp, 7 predicted proteins | sample PPLLak12cMay2015_2_FD_87033 | JGI IMG/M metagenome (GOLD analysis project Ga0105100, IMG submission 87033) | Freshwater sediment microbial communities from Prairie Pothole Lake near Jamestown, North Dakota, USA - PPLs Lake P8 Core (1) Depth... | ecosystem: Environmental > Aquatic > Freshwater >... | reverse complement strand
GTGGTGGTGGCGGTGTTACTGTTGGGTGTGGCGGCGGCTGATCCTGTGGTATGATCTGTCTCTTCGGGTCTGTGGTCCATGTAGGAGACTTGACCGTGGATGCTTCGGGCGGTGCAGGCGGAAGCCAGGGCGGGACCGGCCGATTCATCTTCGGCGACAACACGCCTGCAACTCTGGGCGACTCGGACATTGCAGCCATTGTCGCGATCTTTGCCGGCTCACAGGGCGCGAACCCGTTCCTGGCCGGAAGCGGTGCGACACCGTACATCCCCGGACTAGCGGGAGGCGCGGAGCTTTTCGGCCTGACCGGACTGGATGCCCGGGAGGCGCTCTCAGCCGAAGTGCTGGTTGCTGTGCCGGCCCAAGCGAGCGCGGCCCTGATCCGAGTCGACTTTGGCCCGGTCGGGTTTGACGCTGATTTCGTTGGGTACGACATGCTGCTCCTCGCGAACCTTACGGACCAGGCGTTGGTGAACCCGGGCCTGGGCGTCGGTGCGGAGGGATATCTCCGCGATCTTCTTGTGGGCGGTCTGGGTACGAACCCCATGTTCGGCGGAAGCGGTGCGATCACCTTGACGTCTCTCGGTGCCTTTGAAATCTATGCCACCCTGATCCCTGAGGGTGCGAGTATCTTTACCTTTGGAGCCACGGTGGGCGGCATGGAGATCGTTGTTGGAACCGAGCCCGGCGGCGAATCTCTCGATGACGGAGAGGTTCTCTTCCTGGTGCAAGGCGAGCTTCCTGAATCCTTCGGCGACGTTTTTGCACTGCCCCAGGTAGCGGGGGGCGTGTCTTACACCCCAAACAGCCCGCCTGTGATCCAACCTGTTGACCCCCAGGCCAGCGGCGGCAGCCCGATCACGATCACCCTCGTGGGCGAGGATCCGGACGGGGACACCGTGTTCTTCGGGAATCCGGTGAGCGATACGCCCGGGGTCCATGTGGAGCTGAACGGCAATGTCTTGCAGCTGACACCCGTTGGAGAATTCTCAGGCACTGCGCACATCACGGTCAGTGCTTACGACGGCCCCTCTTTCCTGCAAGACTGGCGAGGACGGAGCGATGAAGTCCGCTTTGATTTTACCGTGGGCGCCAATGCCATCTACGGCACGAGCTTTGCGGACCTGGACAGGGACGGAGCCCAGGATGAGGGCGAGGGGGGTCTGGACGGTATCAAGCTCTTCCTCGACGCCAACCACAACGGGAAGCGGGACGCCGGTGAACAGGTCGCCCACACCGATGCAAACGGGGACTACTCTTTCACCGGGCTTGCGGGCCCTGCGACGTACACCGTGGTGGAAGTGCCGCCTGCCGGGCAAAGGGGTACGGGAGGCAACACGTCCCAATCCGTCCCCTTCACCGGCCTCGGCGAGGTTGCCGGGGAGGTTGACTTCGGCAATGTCTGGAACACGGCGCCTTTAGCCGTAAAGGACGATTACGCCGTGGACGGGAATGCCCCACTGTCTGTGGGTGCCACATCAGGGCTTCTGGCCAATGACACGGATGGGGAGAATGATGCGCTCAAGGCCAGGCTGGTAGCCCGCCCAGGCAATGGTACCCTCACCATGAGAGTAGATGGCTCTTTCGTCTACACGCCGGCCGCTGGGTTCTACGGGACGGACACTTTCACTTACAGGGCCTATGATGGGGAGTTCTACTCCAGCCCTGCGGTCGTGTCGGTCAAGGTCAGGCGTATTGTCACATTTGAAGGCTTGATCTATGACGGTGCGGTCCCTGGGGCGGCCGTGACGATGCGTGTGAATGGGGATGTTGTCGCCGGGCCGACAACATCCGATCAGGACGGCAAGTTCGCCCTCGCGCTGGATGTTCAGGAGTTGCTTGAAAGCGGCCAGGCCGGGTCGGGCGCTCGCTTTCTGATAGAGGCCGTGGTGCCGGGCACAGGCATACGGTTGGTGTCGCTGACCGCGACCATTGGGGAACTATTGGGATTTGCGGGCGACGAGAACCGGATTGACTACTCTGAAACAACAGAGTTGAAGGTGACGAACATTCTCACTGCCGCTTTCGTCCTGATGGACAGCAACGATGATGGGACAGTGGAAGAGAATGAGTATGCAGCCTTCCATGACGGGCTGGAGAACAATCCCACGCAGATAAAGCGGCAGATCCGCAAGCTGGCCGGGGTGATCAAGGCGATCGTCGAGGACGAGCAGGTGGACCTGCCGTTGGGATCTACTGATCTGGTGCAGTTCATCAACAGCGTAGACGGCGATGGAGACAATCCCGGGGCCGAGCAGCAGGCCCTGGCCGACTTTGAATCAACCATCGGTTCAGGAGGGGAAACGTATGGAGCGGCGATAGCAGAGGCTATTCAGACCATGATGACCGATGAGTCGCTGGCCGACCAGGTGCGGCAGCTGGCCAACAACAAGCTCGTGGCTTCTGAAGACCACTTCGATGGGCAGGAAGACACGGCACTGGTCATTGGGGTTGAAGACGGTGTGTTCCTTAACGATACCGATCCGGATGGAGACAGCCTCACCGCAGAACTTCTTCAGGCACCCGCAAACGGGGTAGTTACTCTCAATCCTGACGGCTCCTTCAACTATACGCCGAACCCCGATTTCGCCGGGGAGGACGGCTTCAGTTACAGGGCCACGGATGGTGTGGATTACTCGGGAGCTGTGGCGGTCTTCATTCACGTCGAAGCAGTGAACGATGCTCCTGTGGCGACACCGCAGGCGGTGAGCATGAACGAGGATCAGGTGTTGACGGGGTTTGTGAGTGGAACGGATGTGGACGGGGATGCGCTGACCTATGTTAAGGCCGGGGCCGTGCCCTTGCACGGGACAGTGAGCGTGGCGAGTGACGGGGCGTTCACGTACACGCCGAACCCGGAGTTTTTTGGAACGGACAGGTTCGGGTTCCGTGCCAATGACGGGAAAGTGTCTTCCACAGTGGGGACGGTGAGCATCACGGTGCTCCGTGTGAATGATGCGCCTTCGTTTGCGGGGGGAGCTAGCCAGACGGTGGCCGAGGACTCTGCTGCTCAGAGTGTAGCAGGATGGGCGACGGCTATATCTGCGGGGCCTGCGGAGGAGGCGAGCCAGATCCTGACCTTTGTCCTGACAAATGATAATCCGGGTCTTTTCTCGGAGCAGCCTGCCGTGTCCTCTGACGGAACCCTGACGTACACGCCGGCGCCGAACGCGAGTGGGTCGGCGAACGTGGCGGTAGTTCTGAGAGACAATGGGGGGACGGCTCGGGGTGGGGTGGACACCTCGGCTCCCCAGGGTTTTGTGATCACCCTGACGCCTGTGAACGACGCTCCTGTGGCGACACCGCAGGCGGTGAGCATGAACGAGGATCAGGTGTTGACGGGGTTTGTGAGTGGAACGGATGTGGACGGGGATGCGCTGACCTACATCAAAGCGGGGACGGGCCCCTTGCACGGAACGGCAAGCGTGGCGAGCGATGGGGCGTTCACGTACACGCCGAACCCGAATTTCTTCGGGACGGATTACTTCCGGTTCCGTGCGTATGACGGGAAGGTGTATTCCACAGTAGCGACGGTCAATATCACGGTGAACGCGGTTGAGAATCTGATGGCCTCTGAGGCACCCGCGGAAGGGATGGATGGAGGCCCTGTTCTGAGCAATGCCCAACTGGGAGCGGCGGTGGATGAGGCCATCGACAGGTGGGCAGAGGCGAAGGTGGTGGATGAGGTTGCTCTGAGCAGGTTGGAAAGTGTGACCTTCCTGATAACAGATCTCTCAGGGCTGACCCTGGGGCAGGCGACTCTGGATGGGGTGCTGATTGATGTGAATGCGGCGGGGCATGGGTGGTACGTGGATGCCACGCCTGGGGATGACCTGGAGTTTGGGCTAGGGCTCGGGGAACTGGAGCTGATGGCGACATCCACAAGCCTGGCATTTGGCCGGATGGATCTGCTGACGGTGGTCATGCATGAGATGGGGCATGTGCTCGGGTTCAAGGACCTGGATCCGAACGCAGGCGCGTTGATGAGCGGGACCCTGGATGCAGGGACACGGCGCCTGAACGACGGCACGCCGGAGACTCCCAAGCTGGTGCAGATGGACAGGGTGCCAGGAAGCGATGCAGAGAGAGAGTCCATGCTCGGGCGAACGAAGGACGGAAAGAGCTCCTGGCTTGAAGACTTCCTGGTCGACATGGGAGGGAGAAATTACAGTCCCTTTGCCCCCGGGATTAACAGTAAAATCAAGATAAAGCCTTTTGAACACGACGAAGATAATTGAGGTGGCTCATAAAGGAGGAGAGACTCAGGAAGGATTAATAGGGCGCAAGTGCTTTGCCTCGTGAGTCTTCCCGATCTCTTCAAGCCCATAGTAGACCGTGAGGAAATCCTTCCCCCCGCGGCCTATGCCCCCTGAGAGGTGGCCGAAGGCCTTTGTCCGGATAGGGTTGTACAACGCGTGGAATGTCTCTGCAGGAATCGAGTAGTGACTAAAGGTTCTGGCTAACAAAGGGTAAAGCTGCTTGAGCTGTAAACCGGCTTTGTAAGTGTTGATGTCGAATGACCTTCGAGGGTTGTTTTCCTCCGTGACGTCGAGATAGTAGACATTCTCAGGCGTTGTTTTCTTCGAGACGATGTCCATGAAATCCTTGGCTATTTGAAAGGGCTCCAGGTGTTTTTGGCCTTGGAAGATCTCTGAAAAGTTTTCTTTGATCCGCTCAAAGGAGACGGAGGGATACCAGACGTATCGTGTCAAAGCCCTTTTCCCAGGGTCGCAAGGGTCCCACTTGTATCCGAAGAACATGACAAAGGGATCGTATTCCCTCGGTGTGCCGGCGGCCTCCTTCTTCCACTTGGACAGGAAGTCCAAATAGACCTTGTAGACACAATCCCTTTTGTTTGCTTCAAAACCAAAATCCACTGTGTCCGCTTCGGGCAGATTCTTCCTGAAGGCTTCCAAAAAATCGTCCGGCATGCCCATTTGCCGGCAAATGCCTATTATTTCCCTGTGTCGTTTTGCCTCTGGGATTCTGGTTTTCGTTATGGTCAGGAGAAAACGGTTGCCTAGAAGGGCATTCCCGGAGAACTTGAACGAGCGCTCAAAGGCGTAGTTGATATCAAGGTCATCGATGAGCTCAAGAATTAATTGTCCTGGTTGATCAGGTTTTTTCATTAGTTCGCATTATACAATCTCTTGCTTTCATCTGGAAACGGTTTTTGCTAAGCTCATTTCCTAAAGGGGCCTAAATGGCGGACTGGATGTACAAAAGAATTGATCTCACCCAATATGTGACCGTTCCCATCTGGTATGGGTGCAACAACAACTGCACCATCTGCATGCTGGCCGGCATGAAGCAGGAACTCCCGCTTATCGATTTCGAGGCATTCAAAAGCCTGGTCACCGGCATCAAAAGCGAAGGGAAATATGAGAACCTCGTTCTATCAGGGGCCGAGGTTACGACCTTTCCTGACCTGGTCAAGTACGTTCGACACGCAGCCTCCCTTGGATGGTTCAAGAAGATCCAGATACAAACCAATGGGAGAAGATTGAGCGACAGGGTATACCTCGAAAATCTGATCGATACAGGGGTCAATGAGTTTTTTATAAGCATCCAGGGTCTCGAAGAGACCCATGATGCCATCACGAGAACTCGGGGATCCTTCAAGGAGACCATGGAGGCTGTCCGCAACTTGGGCCTGTATGACGTGAATGTCATTTCCAACACGGTCCTGACAAAAGCGAACTTTCCCGACATTGTTCCGCTCATGGCCCTCTTGAGCAAGGAGGCTTTCAGCGAGATCCACTTGTGGAACTTCTTCCCCATGGAGAGCATGGACTCCAAGGATCTTCTCGTGAGGATGAAGGATTTCCGCGATTTGCTTCCCCAAGTCTTGTCCTCACTGAAGAATGCAAAAAAACCGTTTGTCCTGAAGAACTTTCCTGAATGCCTGTCCATAGGGGAAAACGGTTTTTTCGACAGTGGGCTGCCCATGACGCTTATCGACGAAGCGTACTGGCGGCGATTCCGGGAAAACAGATTTGGCAGTTGCCTATACAGGGATCGGTGCGATGCAAAATCCTGCTGGGGGCTTTCAGGCGCCTATGTTCGGAAATTCGGGGATGAAAGAGATCTGGTTTTGCCGATCAGAAAAGGGGAACCGGAATCGGACGCCGGCATCGGGGGACCGAGAGGTAGCTTGGAATACACCACGGAGCAGGATGTATTTTTTGATTACTGTTTGTACGAGTACAAGCCGGCTGTGCCCTTCGAAAACAAGCTGCGATCCGTCAACGTGCTGTTCCAGACCTTTGATGTGTTCAAAATTCACGAAAAAGCTTTTGATCTGGTGCGGATCATTCGGGAAGGGATCGGATTGTCCTGGACGGTGTGGGGCGTCAAACAACAGGGAAACAACGTGGCATGGGAGTTCTACTTCTACGACTACAGGAGGCTTCAAAGGGAAAGATCCATCACCAAAATCCTGGAAACCATCAGGCCGCTGATCCCGTGCCGTATTCAGGCCATTGAAACCCAACCCTACTTCATGTTTTCAATCGACATCGACAGCGATCTCCTCTCAGGCAAGAAAGACCTTGACGAGATCCACATGTACATCGGAAACACGGCCAGCAACGTATCGTCCGGAATCAGCTATTCCTTGACGGCGAGGGGAAGGAAACTCGAAAACTTCTATTTCTTTTTTGATCCAAAAACCGAGATGAAGGGGTTGCTGAACAAAGTGTTTTGTTCAGCCCATGTGGACCCATCGCGAATCACGATAGATCAGGTTGTCTGGCCCGAGCTGAGAAGCTGCAAAAGAATCTGCGCAGCCAACAAGCAGAACAGCGACTGCATCTATTTCTCCGGGATCAACGTGGATCAGTTTATCTTTTTTCTCAAGAGACTGAACTACCCGGGAGAGCTCTCTCTCTTTGTGGAAGAAAACAGATCCGCGTTGGACCACCTGCAATATGACGTGGGGTTTGACTACCGCACGGAGGGGAATGAGGTCATCATTCTGAAGAGCGGCTACTATGGGTTTTTCTGACAGACAGCTGCTCGGTGAGTTTTGAGGAGGCACTCTCCTTTTCAAGTACTGGCGAGGAATTCTGATGACTTCCCAAGAAGTCCGAAAACCCGTTGTTCTGTCATTCCCGCGGAGGCGGGAATCCAGTATTTCGAAGGATCTCTGGACTCCCGCCTTCGCGGGAGTGACGACCGGAAAGACTTTTTGCGAAACCATCAACCGTGCTTTTGTGATAAGTTTTTAGGTTCTGTCCTCTATATCCCGTATTCTATTCGGCTCCAATTATCTCTGCAAAGACATTTGTTTACTCCACCGTTCAGCGCTACAGTGGCATCAATAGAATGAGTTTGTAAACTCGGCAGTGGATGAAGCAAAAAGAAGTGGTGAAAGCATCAATAAATCCTGTTATCCTGTCAAAACTGTTTGTTCTGCGAACGTTGCCCATGTTATTGCAGAGACGAGAAGGGAGAAAACTCAGGCCTCAACGATCGGTATTCGGTACTGATGAAAAATGCTGTCATGGGTGACAATGGTGAGGCCCTCTACCTTTGCTTGTGCGATGAGGATTCTGTCAAAGGGGTCACGATGGTGAGAAGGCAGACTTCCAACAGCGTGAGCATGGTCGGCAGTGATGGGGAGCTTTTCAAAAGGCTGTCGCTCCAACGCCTGACGGAAATCGGCGGGTATTTTTAGCTTGCCCAAAGCTTGTTTGATCCGGATCTCCCAGACGACCGCGGCACTGACGAAAACAAGGTTGCTGACGTCGGATATCGTCTCACTGGCGGTCTGCGATAAGGATGGAGAAGCGTCCAGCCACCACAGAAGGGCGTGCGTGTCCAACAGTAGATTCATGGTTTTGTCATCCCGAAGGCTTCGGCAATATCTTCAGGCAGTTCATCGAAATCCTTGGCAATTTTTATTTTTCCCTTGAGAGCGCCCGGCCGTCGCGGTTCTGCGCTTCGTTCATATCGCACCAGTTTGGCGACAGGCTTTCCGGCTTTGCCGATGATCACTTCCTCCCCGGCCAAAACCTTTTCGATCAGCGCTGAGAGCTGGGCCTTGGCCTCTGATATATTCGTGACGTGCATACGGCAACCCTCCATGGCATATAGTCTGACCAGACCAGACCAGATTGTCAAGATCTTTCAGTGGTGCCAGTGAGGCTCCATCCGGTTGAAGAAGGCCGTGTCTCCTGTTCCAGTGAAGGGGAAATGGGCGAGAGATTACCTTGATTTGCGCGTGCAATAATGCATTTCAAATGCAAATTTGCAGGCAAATTCATTTGCTGATCTTCTCTCTCACAGCCTTCAGAACTCAACATCCCGTAAATCCTGCCTGCCCCGTTGAATTCCCGCCACCGGCGGGACAATTCAACCGGGGTTAATCCTGTCCAACCACTCTTTGCGGCTTGAGTACCGCTGAAGGCGGAACGCGCGAGACAATATCTTGGTTTGTCTGTGTGGACTTGTCCTACTGTTTCACGCCCGGAACGGTCTTGGGTTTTGCCGGCTGGGCCGGGAGCGATTTGCTCTTGTCGTCCACGATCCCTCTCATCTTGTCAAAATCCTTTGGTTCAAAGATTTTCTCCGCAAGCACCGTGCTGCCTTTTTCAATGGTCACGCGAAGAAAAGTCGCCTCTTTGGCCTCGAACTGAGCGACCCCAGTGCCGACCCCCCCTGCCTTCACTGGCACAAAGGCATAGGCGAAATTATATTTCCAGTCCTGTGGCGCCGAGGCCGTGGTCAAATAGCCCTTCAATAGCAAATCACTGACGTCCTGGCCGCAGTTGTTGTTGATCTGGACCCAGATTTTTTGCATTCCGTACTTGTAATTACCCTTTGGCAAATAAGTGAACTTAACGTCTTTGAAGGTGATGCAGTTCGGCGGCAGGGTGCCGGACTGCGCGTACGCGGAAGAAGAGAAGAAAGCCACGAGTAAACCTGCCAATGCCAGTTTGAGCCACAATTTCATATCCATGATCCTCCTGTTCAGTGTGGGCAATAAAAATCCCATTCATCATCAACGGCACGGATCGAATGGGTATACGTATGTTAACTCACTGACAAAAAATTAGCCAGCAAAAACCGCATGTCTCACTTCAGCAAGGCAGAGGCTGCTATCCCTCCTGGTCACCCCTTTTTTGCCGGTTAAACCTTCGCCGTCCTTTTTCGTGTTTTCCACCCTTCGTGCTTTCGTGATGGTTTTCTTCTTCGGATTTTAAGACCCAGGTTTTATCTTTTTCCTCGTTGTTCCGCCGTCGTTTCAACGGAGCCGGATGCGTCTCCAGTTTCGCTTACGCGCAACAGCCGAGAGATTCCCATTTCCAAATCACCTCATTTCGAGTATAATGCGCGAAAACGTTGTGTCGAAGACCTCCAGCGCGGTTGATGCGGAGGCCGATAACTTCACGAGGAGGAAGAAATTAATGAGCGGAACTGAAAAAGAACAAGATGTAAGAGACAAGATCCAGAACTGGTTGATGTCCGAGGGATGGAACATCGCCGAGCAGGCCCATCCCGAACTGGCGTGGTTGATCCGCGCGGAAGATGCAGGCGGACGAAGAATTCTGATCGGCCAGAACAAATTGAGGCCGGACCTCATCCACCTTGAAGCGCGTGTGAACGTAGCTGATGAGCATCGCAGCAAGTTCGAAAGCTTGCCTGCCGAGAAGAGGCGGGAGATTCTGTGGAAGCTGCGATTCCGCCTCCTGATGATGAACGTGGATTTTGCAGGCGTGGCAGAGCCCATGCAGGCTGTGCTGCTCACGCAGAGGATTTACCTGGACGGTCTGACCAAAGATGCCTTCACTCAGAGGTTCCTCACCGTTCGCAATGCCGTGATCGCCGTGATCTGGTCGATCATGCAGGACCTTGAAGGCGTCGAGCCTCCTGCTGAATCCTCCAAAACCAAGAGTCACTAGAGACAAGGTCGACGCGAAGCGATTGAGAAATGCAGCGCATGCTTGGATGGGCGTATTATGAAACTCTTTGCTCATGGCCGGGCTTGGCTGAATGGACCTCATGGCGGTAGCTCCAAGAGTTCCCTGGGGAGGGAAATCAGCAATTGCTCACACAGAATGAGCCGATCGTATGAAGACAACTGAAGAAAAAGCTCGGTCTCAGCCGGTTTGGGACACTTCCAAAGCGAAGACTCTATACGCCAATGCCTTCCATGCGGCAAGCGGCCGAGAAGAGGTGGTGCTTCTCTTCGGGCAAAGCGTGCCGGCACCCAGGGGCCGGCCTGAAAAAAGGCTGGAGTTCATGGAAAGGATTGTGTTGAATCCCTTTACGGCAAAGCGTCTCGCCTTTCAGCTTCAAGATGCTGTGCGGACCTACGAACTCACCTATGGCCCTCTAGACAAGGAACCCGTAGCCAACGAGCCTGCCTCCTCTCATGGAGCAGGCGTAATAGATGAGAGAGCCCGTCTACTTCTCGACCTCGTAAGGAAGCTCGAAGTGGTGTACGGGCTTGAACGTTCATTCAAACTTTTCGAAAAAACCCTGCTGGGTAACCGTTTCTTGGTGACCATGAGCAAGGATAGCATAAGAAACCAAACCCATCAGAGACTGCCGGAGATCTGCAGCCGTATACGTATGCCAAGGGATTTCCTGGATCGATACAAGGAAAACCTGCCGTTTGCGAAATACGTCCACTTTGGATTCGAGGAAAACGAAAAGAGCTCCATCTACAAGGCTTACCTGGAGTTTCCGCCAAACTGGGAGGCCGAGATCCTGAACAAACCGGCTGGCGCCGACTCTTTTGTTTTGTACCTGGGTTTCAAGTGGGATGCTTCAGATAACGAAAAGCGGGCTTTGACGAGATACACCTGCTATCCCTTGATCCCGCGGGAAAAGATCATCAACAGACTATCAAACCTCTATGAGAGCTCCGTGCAAACG
>Ga0105100_10002442_pt1 | contig 10886 bp, 10 predicted proteins | sample PPLLak12cMay2015_2_FD_87033 | JGI IMG/M metagenome (GOLD analysis project Ga0105100, IMG submission 87033) | Freshwater sediment microbial communities from Prairie Pothole Lake near Jamestown, North Dakota, USA - PPLs Lake P8 Core (1) Depth... | ecosystem: Environmental > Aquatic > Freshwater >... | reverse complement strand
TTCCTGCAGCTCCTGCCTGGCGACAATCCCACAAAGCCCGGCAGCGAGAAAACCGATCGTTGTGCCTATGAACAATCCGATCAATACGCCCAGCCAAAACATATCACGCCGCTCCTCTCGTCACCCGCCAAGGCGTCGGCCCGACCCAACTCTGCATTGAGTCCCGACGAACCAAGCATTCAGCACGGGCGACTCGCCGAACAAAAAGATCTATTGACAGAAAACCTTTTTCCAGACCCATTATTAGCTTAGGAGTTTTGTGTCTCCCAGTCAACACTCAACACCACCGGATTCAGGCAAGGCATTACAAAATGTAGATGTCACAGCTGACTCTACTAAGCAACGTTACCCATTAATCATCTCCAGACCCTAAGCATGTACGTTAATCATACATATTAATATCCATAATATCATTTCGCTCCAATTATCCTCTCATGTGCACAAAACAACACCGGACAGACAAAGTGATTGTGAACAGAGGAACGCAAGTGCAGTGCTCGGTGATGATTCAAACTGCTATCGGGATTATCTATGCGCTGAGACCGAAAAAGGTCACCAGGGAATCTCGACCCGATGAAAACCCTCGGCCAGCTCGAAGGGCTCTCCCTCGGCCATGGCCTCGCAGCGCTGCCGCAGCCAGGATTCGAGATCGGGAAAGGGGAGCTCCCTGACCTGGCTCGCATGGCATCGCAGGGCTGCGAGCTTCATCGGAAAAGTAGGCGTGATATCAACCTTATAATTGATGTCCTCAGCCGCCCAGAACAGGATCTCCCTCACCTTGTGCGGTTCGAGCCCTTCGGTCATCAGCTCGGGATAGGCCAGGTGATCCCGGGCGAAAGGGTAGACCGCGTCCATGGCGACCTGGCCCGCCACCCGGTGGTCGCGGTGCCAAAGGTAGCGTCGATAGGGATCGGAAGTCATCACGATTTCCGGGCGGTGGATGCGAATCTGACGCACGATATCTTTGCGAAATGCGGGGGTATCCTCAAGCCCCTGGTCCGGGTAGCCCAGAAACACCACATCCTTGACCCCCAGGAGCCGGGCGGCTGCCCGCTGTTCCTGTTCCCGCATTGCCACCAAACGCTCAGCCGTCAGAAGCCGGTCGGTCGTTCCCTTGTCTCCGTTGGTGCAGATCACATAGACAACCGTTCGCCCTTCCTGCGTCCACCGCGCCACTGTTCCCGCCGCCCCAAACTCCGCATCGTCCGCATGGGGGGACACCACCATCACATCCACTGGCATCGTTGCTCCATTCCTTCCTTATTGCCCACACCGTTCAACGGCCGTATTCCTCCATGAGCTCAACATAGTGGGCCGCCAGTGCGGATGCGACCGCGGACCAGCTGAATTCGAGGACCGATGCCCTGGCTCTCTCCCGAATCCCGGATCTCCCGTCGACATCTCTCAAGAACCTGAGAAGGCACTCAGCAAAGACGGCCGGCGATCCGTCGGACACGATGGAGCCGGTCTCGCCCTGCTGAATGATCTGCTCCATGGCGCCCACCGGCGTTGAGACGACCGGCGTCCCGCAGGCCAGCGCTTCCAGTGAAACCAGCCCGAAGCTCTCGTAATGGGAGGGCACCACCAGGACATCGGCCGAGCTGTAGTATTCGGGGAGGTGATGGTGCTCGACCTGTCCCGCAAACCGGATCAGTCCCTGGATCCCCAGCCCGGCGATCCGCTGCTGCAGCTCTTCATGGGCCGGAGCCCCTGCGCCTTCCCCCCCCACCAGCACCAGGCGCAGGCCCGGGAAGTCCCTGATCAGTCCGACCGCATCGAACAATCTTTCCAGCCCTTTCACGGGGGAAAACCTTCCCACGAACAGCACGATGGCCTCATCGGGGCCGAATCCCAGGATTCGACGGGAGCCGACCCTGTCCAGGGGCCTGAACAGCTCCAGGTCCACGCCGCACGGGACCACACGGATCCTTTCCGGATCGGCTCCGTAAAAACGCTGCAGATCCTCCCTCTCCCGCGGAGTGGCTGCGACGATCCGGTGGCAATCCTGCACGAGCCGGGCTTCCGTCTCCACCCGCAGAGGCGGCTCTTCCTCCTGCAGCAGGGAGCTGTTCTTCACCGCCCCCAGGGTGTGGAACATGATGGCATGAGGAACATCCCAGGCCCTCTGAGCCCAATCTCCCACCTTGCCGGACACCCAATAGTGACTGTGAATGAGATCGTAACTCCCAGCCTCCTTCGCTCGAAAATGCTCCAACGCCTCAAAGAAAGACTCCAGATGCGGGTAAAGATCGGAGGGATGCCCGTAGCCGTTGTCGCCGGCTTTCAGCTCGACGAGGCGGATGTTGGTCGTCAAGTGCGCCACCGAGGGTGTGTTGCGCCCCTGGGGATGCCGCGTGAAAATGTCGACGCGATGCCCTCTCCGCCCGAGCTCCCGGGCCAGCGAGCGCACATAGACGCTCATCCCCCCCGTATCCCGGCTTCCCAGCCTTCCCACGGGGCTCGAGTGAACGCTCAGCATGGCGATGTTCAAACTGTTTGGAGCAGGGCGATTCATGGGTCGATCCGCGCTCGCGGCCCCGGTTGCCGGATCGGGGCTTGATCAGATTCACGACTGACCGGTCAGGGCTCTCTAACAAAGGACGCCCGCTCAGCCCAGGGAGAGCCGGCAGCGGTACAACGGCACCGGCCGGGCTCCCAGGCGACGTTTGTAGGTCTCGGCCCCCTTGAGAAAGTCATAAACCCGCCTGCCGTCCTCGATGCTCCGGCGAAGCGTCAGCAGTTTGCACAGCAGCCCGACACTCAGGTGGCGATAGCCGGGGTCCAAACCACTGTTGTAAAGATAAACGGAGCCGTTGTAGTCGAAGCACAAAGCCGACGCAGCCCGAGCACCACCGACCTCCAGAAAGCACAGCTTCACCAGACGGTGCTCCGCCAGAGCCTGAACGACCAGCCTCAGAAATCGCTCCCGCGCTTCGGTGAGAAACTCCCCTTTCTCCGGCCGGCTCAGCCTGAAAAGACGGAGGAATTCGTCCATCGCGCACTCCACGTCGCGCGGGGCCTCGAGGACCTCCAGGCGGTGAGCGGAGCCCCGATGCAATCTTCTGAATTTCCTGTGGATTTCATGCCTTTCCTTGCCTGACAATTCCGACAGGTAGGCTTCCCAGGTCAGGGGCAGCGTCATTTCGAAGGAGACATCCTCCTCTTCCCGGAGTACCTCACTCCCCACGGCGCCGGCAACTGCCGGCAGAGCCCGCATGGTCAGGGAATCGGGTCTGACCAGGCCCAGATCCAGCCTCCGGATTCCCTGCCGGCTCAGGAGTTGAAGCAGCGCCGTGAAGAAGGCGCAATCCTGGCCGGGGTTGACGATGAAGTCCTGGTAGTCGCACACGTCGACATCGCCGATGAATCGGGCCGTCTCACCCTCCACCCGCAGAGGGGCAATGCCCAGAAGCCTGTCGCCATCGCGAATCTCCCACAGCAGGAGATCTTGGCCTGTTCCGAAGGCACTCCACCAATTCTCAAGCCAGGGTGGAAGCACAAAAGGGCTGTTCCAGGTCAGCGCATCCGCGGTAGCCGACCAGCGGGCAGAAAGGAGCTCGAAGGACAGCGGGACAGCCGAAAAAGCCCCTTTCCAATCGGCGGAATTCATCCAGTGCTCGGTTCCAGCCCGAAAGGCTGTATTGTTCCCCTGATGTGTGCAGCAATGAGGCATGGCCTCAACCTCCCGTCAACTTCCAGCGAACCCCGTCCGCCGTATCTTCCACAATGATATCTGCACGCTGGATGCTGTCGCGGATCTCATCCGCCTCTTCCCACTGCTTCCGGGCCCTGAAGCGCTCCCTGAGGGCAAGGATCTCATCGACCAGGGGCGCAACGGCTGCACGCTTGTCTGCAGGGAACGATTCCATCTGAACCCCCAGGAACACCACCATATCCCGAAAGATGTCACGTGCCTGTGCGATGAACTCGTCACTTTCGCGGTCCATCGCCGCCTGCCAGATCAACCGGTCCAGCTCAAGCAAAGCCCGGATCATCTCTTTTACTGTGTGGGATTCCACTCCATGCCGAAAATGCGACTCGATCTCATGGATCTCCTGCCAGAATCCGCTCTCCCGATCCCCAACCATGCCCGTTTCGGCTTCCGAATCTCCCGATCCGCCATCCGGCTCCTTGCCGCCGATCCAGGAAACAGCAGGCTCGATGCCCCTGAGTACATCCAGGGGCAGGAGATCCCCCTTGCCGAACTTGAGCTCGACTCCCGCGCGGCGAACGGTCACACGGCCGAGTCCCCGGATGGTTGCCTGATCTCTCTCGAAATCCAGGAGGCATGCCGTGTGCTCGTCCAGCCCCAGGATGGTGCACCCGGGGGGCAGCCGGGATTCAAGCCGCAAAAACCGGGGCTCCCCCATGTAGCAAAAACGGGTGTCATGGGTTCCGCCTTCGGCGTTGTTCCAGTGAGGGATCACCACCAGGTTCAGTCCAAATTGGGACAGGATGTCGATGCCGTCCACCCAGTGGATGTCTTCGCCCACCTTGTAGATTTCGTACACGGGCAAAGTGCATCGGCCGACCGTGAGCGCCGCGGCGCTGGCTGCCACAAGGCACCCTCCGGCCTGCACGCGGGCGGCCAGGATCTCCGGGATCGGCGTGTCCTTCCACTGACGCACCGCGTAGGTGGGACTGCCGGGACCGATGAGCAGGTAATGGGACTCCCTCATGGCATGGAAGGCCAACTCCGCATCATAGGCCGAAACCTCTTCCCTGTTCCTGAAAGATGCGACGGACAGGTCATGCCGGACATGATCGCGAAAATACTCCCTGGCCTTCTGGGCCAGGTGGTCCGCGTTCAACTGAAAACCGGCCGGGGTATCCAGAAAGACGGGCCTGGGAGGGGACGGAGCTCCAGCCAGGAGATCCTTGTGCACCGCCACCATCGTGGAGGTCAATTCCCCGGAGCCCATGAGGGCGACAACACCCCTCTTCACTCCCATCCCTTTGGCCTCTCGCGTCTGTCAGGCATTCCAAAGCGATTGACGCCTAAATTGAGCGATTAGCTCTTAGCTGTTAGGTATTAGCTCAACAGTTTTCATAGGTTATCCCACCATTCATCCGAACTTGGTGAGTGAGAATCTATGAGGCACAACTTACTGAAGTCTTTGGCTAAAAGCTAATCGCTAACGGCTAACCGCTCAGATTAGGTGACGATAAACATCCCGGAGTCTCCGAAGGAATAACCAGGACTCTACCCCGAGCCGGTTGCCCCAGCCTATCCTCCGCAGCGCCTCGTCACAATCCCTGGTCGTTATGAGTCCTCTAAGCTCAGTTGCTGGAATCGTCAACAGTGTGCAACAACCCCATCAGGGTGGAGAGGATTTCAGGGGGTGCCAGATGATCGACCTCGACGGAATGGTGGGCTGATGCCTCATAGAGCGGAAGCCGCTCCCTCAGAACCGTTTCGACTTCCGTTTCGAGGGGCAGCCCCGTGAGCGGCGGTCGATAAGCCGCCGATCGATCATCGCCCAGGATTCTCGAAAGGATGGTCTCTTTGCAGGCTTTGAGCCATACAACGTGGAATGCTGCTCGGAGCACGGCTCTGTTGGCCGGATCCAGGACGATCCCTCCCCCCGTCGCCACGACCACCCGGTCCCGCAGGGCCAGTGCAGAAAGCAGCCGGCTTTCTTCGCGCCTGAAAGACTCCCAGCCATGAAGCTTCACCCACTCGTCGATGCTCATCCCCAAAGAGGCGACCAGTTCGTCATCCATATCCACGAAAGCCCAGCCTAAACCCTGAGCCAGCCCGCGCCCCAGGAGGCTCTTTCCCGTCGCGCGGAAACCGATGAGGGCGATCCTCGATTTCATCCTGCCGGTTGGCTCCTTTCTTTTAGTAAGGAGGAATTTTGCCTTTCCAGCCATCATTTACCATCCACGTCTCTGGGCGAGTAAAAAAAGAAGGATTTCAGCTTCAACGGGTATATATTGTAATGTGGGAATCTGGAGTAGGGCAAATGATCGCCGGCCCTCCGAAAGGAGAGCGGGAGGAAAGTCCGGGCTCCGCAGGGCAGGATGCTGGGTAACTCCCAGTCTCGGCGACGAGGAGGAAAGTGCAACAGAAAGCAGACCGCTCCGCCTCGGCGGAGTAAGGGTGAAACGGTGAGGTAAGAGCTCACCAGTCCCGGTGGTGACATCGGGAGCTAGGCAAACCCCATCCGGAGCAAAACCAAATAGGGGAGTGTTTGAGGGCGGCCCGTCCGAGCTCCCGGGTAGGTTGCTTGATCCCGCTGGTAACAGCGGGGCTAGAGGAATGATCATTGCCTTTCGATCCGCTGGTCGGATTCGAGGGGAACAGAACCCGGCTTATGAACTGCTCCAGATTCCCACTTTTTTCGAAACCCCATCCCTTGAGTTGATCTGCATGGAAAAGTTTTTTGCCATCATCCCCGCTGCCGGACGGGGCGTCCGGATGGGAGGCAACCAGCCGAAGCAGTTCCTGGATTTGCACGGAAAGCCCATTCTGGTCCGTACCCTCGAAACCTTCTGCCGGATGGAGCTTCTCGCGGGAATCCTCCTGGTGCTGCCCGAACCGTTTGTGCGGGATACCCGCAGCCTGCTGCAGGCACACATGGGGATGGAGCCGGCGGGAGGCCAGGGGGTTCCGTCTTCCCCTGACCAGGCCCCTTGGTTTGGCATTGAGTGTGCCGCCGGGGAGAAGGCTCAGAAGTTCGTTCGGTTCGTGGCCGGCGGAGTCGAGCGGCAGCACAGTGTGTCCAACGCACTCGGGCAGCTCCCCGCGGATTGCGGATGGGTCGTGATCCATGACGGTGTCCGCCCCTTTGCGTCCCCGGATCTGATCCGGCGAACGTGCGATCTGGGGATGGCGTCGGGCGCTGCCATTGCAGCCCTGCCATCCACGGACACGGTGAAAAGGGTGGAAAACGGAGCGGTGATCGAAACTCTTGCCCGCGAATCCATATGGTTCGTGCAGACTCCCCAGGTTTTCAGGCGCGGGCTCATCCTCAGGGCGTACGAAGAAGCCGGGCGGCAGGGCTGGATCGGGACGGACGACGCTTCGTTCGTCGAGCGTCTGGGACACCCGGTAGCCGTCGCTCCCGGCGAGAGGTCCAACATCAAGGTCACGACGCCGGAAGACCTGGAATGGGGCGAATCCTATTTGAAGCGGTTGTGCGGAAGCGATATCTCTTCAGCGGAAAGGGGGGGCCATGCGAGTGGGCTTCGGCTATGACGTGCATGCCTTCGTGACGGACCGTCCACTGTTTCTGGGAGGTGTGGAGATTCCGCACACTCACGGGCTCCTCGGCCATTCCGATGCCGACGTGCTGCTCCATGCCATCTGCGACGCCCTGCTGGGCGCGGCAGGTCTTGGGGATATCGGGCGCCATTTTCCGGACTCCGACCCGGCCTACAAGGGGATATCGAGCCTTCTGCTGCTGGAGCGAACGGTGAACCTGATCGCTCAGCACGGTTTCCGGGTTCAGAACGTGGACAGCACCGTGGTCATTCAAAGACCGCGTCTGGCTCCCCATATCGACCGGATGGTGGAGGCCGTCGCAGTGGCGATGAAGGTTCCCCCGGGCAGAGTGAACATCAAGGCCACCACCACCGAAAAGCTCGGGTTCACGGGGCGTGAGGAAGGAATCGCCGCGTACGCCGTGGCTCTGGTGGTCGAAGCCTGAGGCCGAGATCCGATCCGGGCTTCCTGCTCCTGCTCCTGCTCTTGATCGTGATCGCAATCGTTGACGCAGCAACCGCGGCTCCCCTGCTCCGCCGGACTTCGACCGACGCGAATATGCTTCGATTGCGAGTCTGAGCACCGTTCCGCTTTGCTCCACTGAGCACGAGCACGCGGTCATGTCAGCATCGTTCCCTGCCGGAGTGCCGGCGGCAACTGCGTCGCGGAGAGCTTGAGGGTTTGATCTGAAAGGACCTATGGTGTATTTAGCCTTGGGTAGAATTCGTGGCCCTGGCATGATGGCTCAGCCAGACACCGGCAACCGGAAACAGCAGCCGTCTTCCTAGGGGAAGACGCACCGCCGTGCTGACTTCTTTCACTCGGAGATCCTGTCGAATGCCGCTTCAGGTTTACAACTCGCTCTCAAGGACCAAGGAAGCCTTCGTTCCCCTGGAAGCCGGCAAAGTCCGCTTCTACGTCTGTGGTGTCACTGTTTACGACCATTGCCACATCGGTCATGCCCGCTCGGCCATCGTGTTCGACGTGATCTACCGATACCTGCTCCGGAAGGGCTTCGATGTGACCTATATCCGCAACTTCACGGACATCGACGACAAGATCATCCGGCGGGCCAACGAGGAACAGGTCGACTACCGGACCATCGCAGACCGGTACATCCGGGAATTCTACGTGGACATGGATGCCCTGGGGGTCTTGCGGCCCACCCTGGAGCCCCTCGCCACGGACAACATCCCCGAAATGGTCGAAATCATCCAGCGGTTGATGGACAAGGGCATCGCCTATACCTCGGGGAGCGACGTGTATTTCGCCGTGCAAGGCTTCCCGGAGTACGGGAAGCTCTCGGGACGGGCTCTCGAAGACATGATGGCCGGCGCCAGGGTGGAGGTGGACGTCCATAAGCGGAATCCCATGGACTTTGTGCTCTGGAAGGCCAGCAAGCCGGGCGAGCCGGCGTGGGACAGCCCGTGGGGGCCGGGACGTCCGGGCTGGCACATCGAGTGCTCCGCCATGGGGAAGCGTTTTCTGGGAGAGACCTTCGACATCCATGGCGGCGGCAAGGACCTGATTTTCCCGCATCACGAGAATGAAATCGCCCAGAGTGAAGCGGCCTTCGGGGTTCCCTTTGTGCGGTATTGGATCCACAACGGCTTCGTGAACATCAACAATGAGAAGATGTCGAAATCGCTCGGTAATTTCTTCACCATTCGCGACGTCTTGAAGAAAGTGCACCCGGAAGCTCTCAGGCTCTTCGTGCTCAGCAAGCATTACCGAAGCCCGGTGGACTTTTCCGACGATACCGTGGCCGAGGCCGAACGCGGGCTGGAGAAGTTCTATGGCACGCTCGCTGTGGTCCAGGACCGAACCGCGGAGGTGGCAGGCACAACCCCCGATCAGGCCCTGAAGACCCAGGATGCCGAGCTGTGGGAAGTGGTCCAGCGGTTGCCCACCGAATTCGAGGAGGCCATGGACAACGATTTCAACACCGCTCAGGCCATAGGGTACCTTTTCGGCCTGCAGCGGCACCTGCAGCGGTTCCTCGATCGCTTTGGTCAGAAGAGGCTCAAAGGACCGGCGTCGGTCCTCGCCCGGCGCGCGGCATCGCAGCTCGTGGAACATTCCCGCACATTGGGGCTCCTGGAGCGCGAGCCCAACCGTTTCATGGACGAGCAGAGACAGCTGAAACTGGTCGAAACGGGGATGACCGAGGAGGAAGTGCAGGCCTTCATCAACCTGAGGGATGACGCCCGGCGGGCCAAAAACTTCGCCGAAGCCGACCGTATCCGGGAAGAGCTTGAAGCTCGAAGGATTCAGCTGGAGGACACGCCGACGGGAACCCGGTGGCGGGTGGCTCCCGTCGCCGGCTGATCCGTCAAGAGACTCGACGCATCAGGTCCATCCTTTTGCTCGTACGCGACCTCGGAATCGAATGGAAAGTCTTCAGCAGCTCGACCCGGCGGAATGGCTCTCGATCACGATGACGAAGCCCGGGGCTGATCCAAAGTGACCGTAAGCCATGCTGTCGAGCCCCTGAAGCGGCTCGGCGGGAAAACAGATCTTCGTTTGGCAGACTCCTGTCATCCAATTCATGGGTCAACAAAACAGCAATGTGACCACTCATCCCAATCGGGTGGCGGCATTCATTGATCCCTGATAATCACTTTGTCACCAACGGCTGATCCTGGCCTTTTGCCAGGGCGTCCTGAGGAACCTCTTTGGGAGCATGGACGGCAGGGTGATGCGCCCCGAGGCGAAGCCTTAGTTGAAATAGACTCGCAAGGTGCTATATTAGTCTCGGTTGATTTGAACAGGAGGATCAGATGGAAGCTGGGGAATTCATCACGATTGGCGAAGTCTACATCAAGACGGATCGAATCCAGGGGAACATGGTCATTCTCAAGGAGCTCGAGCAGGACACCAATTATTTCCTCATGTTTGTTGGGGATGCCGAGATCACCGCCATCGCCAAGGAAAAGGGTTTGGTGGACCCCAAACGCCCCCTGACTCACGATCTCTACCTGTCCGTTCTCAATCGGGCCGGCATCGTTTTCAATCGAGTGGAGATCTACGGCATGCAGGACAACACCTATTACGCAAGGGTGCACGCCACCATCCTCGGAGAAGAGGTGGTCTTTGACAGTCGCCCGAGCGATGCCGTGGCCCTGGCTCTCCACGAAAAATGCGCCATCATGGTTCACAGGAAGCTTCTGCGTCGCGAGTTGAGCGAGGATGAAATCCAGGAATACGAGATGATTGTCAAGACCGTGAAGTTTTGATCCGGGCCGGCATTCGGGCATATTTTCCCGTTGACTCCCACCCTCGATTTCTGTAGAGGGCAGCACTGCGCCCGGCGGTCAGGGATTGCGGCTTTCGGGCAATGAGTGGTGCGGGCCAGGGAGGCCCGAGAGAATGGGGTGATCGCCCATAAAGACAGGCGAGGTTACTGACGGCCGGTTTTTCCGGCTTTCTTGTTTATTCCGGGTCGATTTCAGAAAGTCTGAGAAGGGAGAGAAGGATGGCCAAGCACAAGAAGAGCGAAAGACGGAAAGAGCTGGACCGCCGCCGCAAACGGCGCGCAGAGCGCAAGAAGCTTCAGGCCAGGGGTGCGGGGGCCGCCAGCGTCTAAGTACACGCGCGCGCATTAAAGTGTCCAATGGCGACTGTGGGACTCCGCAGCACGTCATTCCGGCGGTTTTCAAGCCGGAATCCAGACTGACCA
>Ga0105100_10002439_pt1 | contig 10890 bp, 9 predicted proteins | sample PPLLak12cMay2015_2_FD_87033 | JGI IMG/M metagenome (GOLD analysis project Ga0105100, IMG submission 87033) | Freshwater sediment microbial communities from Prairie Pothole Lake near Jamestown, North Dakota, USA - PPLs Lake P8 Core (1) Depth... | ecosystem: Environmental > Aquatic > Freshwater >... | reverse complement strand
TTCAATGTGTAGATGCCGGGTGGGATGATGCCGAGCTTTACGATGCCTTGAATGTGGCTTTGATCGTCGGGGGTAGTATCGTCATTCCTCACCTGCGCCATGCAGTGGAAACAATCGACCTTTTACGCAAGGAAGCAAATGATGGATCTTAAAACCGCTAAAGAGTATCTTCAGCCTCACAAGCTGTATACGCTAGGCGAAGAAATCGCTAATAGCGTCACACATGGGATTGGAGCAGCGTTAAGCATTGCGGGATTAACCACACTAATCATCTTGGCTGTCTTGAATAACGCCACCTGGCATCTGGTTGGATTCAGCATCTATGGAGCCACCCTGGTGCTACTCTACCTGGCCTCAACGCTGTATCATAGCATTCAACATCCACGCGCCAAACGCATTCTTCAAAGAATTGACCACGCTGCAATCTATCTACTGATTGCCGGCACCTATACGCCATTTTTACTGATCAGCCTGCGCGGCACCTGGGGCTGGACGCTCCTGGCAGTTATATGGGGTATGGCGTTTCTTGGGATCGCCTACAAACTGCTCTTTATCGAGTATTTTGAGAGGCTTTCTGCACTGGGTTATGTACTGATGGGCTGGCTGTGCGTGATCGCCGGCAGGCAATTGATATTAAACCTGAATAGCGAGACATTGATCTGGTTGGCCCTGGGAGGAGTACTATATACAGCCGGGATTACATTTTTAGTGATCCGTAATATCCCCTACCGCCATGCGATCTGGCACATCTTTGTCCTGGCCGGCAGTCTCTGCCATTATTTTGCCGTGATCAAATTTCTGCAACATGCTTGAAAAAGGATCATCGGGATACCGGATCATAAAAAGCTAAAGGAGAAACGGATATGTCGCAAGACACCCAATCGATTCAGTTTGATAAATTTATCAAATCCCCACCAGCCCTGGTCTATGAAGCCTTCACCAACGCTACCAGCCTGCAAGAATGGATGTGCGATTTTGCCACGGTGAATCCAAAACCTGGAGGGCGTATCTACCTGGCTTGGAATTCTGATTTCTACGCCGTTGGCGAGTACATCAGCTTGCAAGCCAACGAGAAACTCACTTTTTCCTGGTTTGGGCGCAGTGAGCCAGCATTTACAAAAGTCGAAATCCGTCTGGAAGAACAACTCGATGGAACCTTGCTCCAGCTTGAGCACCAGTATGTTGGAACAAGCCCAGAGTGGGAGGTAACTCGAAGCGCAATCCAGCAAGGCTGGGAGTCTGGATTAGAGAACCTTGCTTCAGTCCTGGAGATCGGCGAAGACCTGCGCTTCACACGTCGACCCATGTTGGGCATCGGAATTGGTGAGTTCAACGAAGAAATTGCTCACAAGCTTAACGTTCCGGTAAGCAAAGGCATCCTCGTGGATACTACTGTGGATGGGATGGGTGCACGCGCAGCTGGTTTGAAAACCAATGACGTGATTGTCCGCATGGATAGTGAAGAAATCGTCGATTGGGCAAGCCTGTCAGCAATGCTGCAATCCCACCGTGCCGGCGATAAAATCCAAGTCGAATTCTATCGCGGTCCACAAAAATCAACTGTCTTAATGGAACTTTCCAAAAGACCTATCCCCCCGATACCCGCCACGATTGCAGAGCTGGGTGAATTTGATCGCAATCGTCAGGAAAAAATCCATGCGGAATTGGATGACTTCTTTAGCCAGGTCACCGAAGAAGAAGCATCGTTCAAGCCTGCTCCGGACGAGTGGAGTGTAAACGAGACCCTGGCTCATCTAATCCATACCGAGCGATACCAGCAGTTTTGGATAATTGAGCTGATCGGCAGGCAGGAAGGCCATCACGACGATTGGCCTGGTAATATCTTAGCGGGCTTACAGGCGTTGGTAGCTGCACATCCAACATTATCAGAACTTCGCCAGGCATATAAGCATAGCACCGACGAGACAGTAGCACTACTCTCCAACCTTCCAACTGAATTCCAGCAACACAAGGGCAGCTTCTGGCGATTGGCATACAATATAGTTGACGACCCCTTTCACCATCGCATCCACCTGGATCAGATGCGCGACGCCATCGAAGCAGCCCGCGAAGGGTAACCTGGATCTAGAGATAATCATCGAGGCGGGAATTCAATTACTGAATTCCTTCCTCGATTTGGTTATCCCACTAACCCGGATTGAGACGTGCGACAAACAGGTATCACTCACTATAAATAATTGAAAAAGCAGTGCAAGACGTTGCGGCACCAGGTGATTATCATGGGTACGCAGCTTGGTTGGCAGTCCCTCGAATTATGTAAGTTTCTGTTGCAACGCTCATCAATAATCGCGTGTATAATATTAAGCATAATATCCCCGAATCACTCCAAATCGAGATAAAAAGCGGCAAACCAGCCCAATGGCAAATTAATACCAATTGCTCTCGCCATCTGAACAGGCAAACCCCAAACCCAGATGCTACCCCAAGGAGGTCGTTCCATTATGGCAACCAGAGCTTTTCTCCCCCGTGTACTCGTAGTTCTGACTTTATTTGGGCTTTTAACATTCGCCATCCAACAGCCCGGTTGGGCTGAGCTATCCCAAATAAGGGATCAGGCTCCGGTAGCACCAAAAGAAGAACCCAGCCTGTGGGCGACTCCTCTGGATCTGGACTTCGGAGGTGTCGGCATTGGCGAGACGAGTGACTCCCAGATTGTGACGATCACCAACAACGGAGAAGCAACCCTGGCAAACTTCTCCAGTCCCGAATTGCCAAACCCTTTCCATTCGCAAAATAACTGTGCCAGCGGGGTGCTTCCTGATATGGACTGCCAGTTCTCGTTCTGGGTCGCTCCTACGACTGCAGGAATTTTTACAACAACCGCGACCATAACAACCAACGCAGGACCCTTCACCGTCATGCTGCGTACCCGTGTAATTGGTGCGGAATTAAGCGTTACCCCCCTCTCCCTTGACTTTGGTTCTGTTCTCGCCGCAGCAACCACAGAGCTTGAGATAACAGCCGATCAGCAAATTGTGGTTATTCGGAATACAGGTATGGCAAACCTGAGTGGATTTAGCGGTGGAGAGGTTTCTCTTCCATTTGAAGTCAACGATAATTGCCCTGCCAGTCTCCCCCCTGGGGATGAGTGTGAGTATTTTTACAATTTCTTCCCCAGCGAGGCAGGCACGTATACAGAAACCTCAACGGTGACAACCAATGCTGGAGATTTTACTGTCAGATTGAAAGGCGAGGGAGAGGCTGACACTCTCTTCGATGGACAGAGGGCCACGCCTTTGGAGCTGGACTTCGGTCCCGTTGGCGTGGGCACAACCAGCGACCCTCAATCTGTCACCATTACCAACTTGAGTATTACTGATTTTATTGAGGACTTCTCAAGCGGTGATCTGGAAGTACCATTCAGCCTGACGGATGATTGCGACTCTGGCCTCGAACCTCAGGAGTTCTGCCAGCAAACATTGACCTTTTCTCCCAACAACCCCGGCATTTACACAGCTTCCTATACAACCACCAATAGCTCGGGCACTTTCACTGTCACCCTGCATGGCGAGGGCATGGGCGCCAGCTTGCACGTCACCCCTCTGGTGCTTGATTTTGGACCGGTCCTGACCGGGACAACCAGCGCGCCGCAGTCCGTTATGATCAAGAACACCGGCACTGCAACCCTGACCGGGATAACGGGTGGCGGTATAAATCCACCTTTTGAAGGTTCCCAAGATTGTGGCGACTCATTGCCAGCAGGTGAAATCTGCCAGTACACCTTTTATTTCAAGCCCACTTCCTACGGGTATTACACGAGCACCTCAAAAACTGAAACGGCTATCGGTTCATTCGAGATCCATTTGATCGGGGGGATTAAACCTCCGGAGACCAAGAAAGAATTTATTCCCGACAGAATCCCGCCGGGAGGAGTCTCCAATTTACAAATTTCATTAAAAAACCCCAACCCTGCAGCCACTTTGTTTGATGTCGAGATCACCGATAACTTTCCTGCGGGCCTGGTGATTGCCTCTCCGCTTAATTACACCTTATCTCCCGGTTGTGGCACGCCTACATTCTTGCCTGTGGTCGGGAAAAATTCCTTTAGTCTGTCGGATGGCACCATCCTTGGCAACCAGGTATGCACTTTACGCTTGAACGTGACCGCACCGACGATCAACATTTACAAAAACACAATCGATTCTGTAATTGCCCGCTATGCAGTAGGCGAACCGGTAACGGGCACCCTGTTTGTTGGTTACTACACCTACATTCCTTACACCCCCAAATAGGGGTTTTCTTGGAGACATGGTCATGGAATACCGTAACCTGGGACGAACCGGATTACAAGTATCTGAGCTTTGCCTGGGTACCATGCAGTTTGGTTGGACGGCGACTGAGGAGCAATCCTACCCGATCTTGAACGCAGCTTACCAGGCTGGAATTAACTTCTTCGACACTGCCGATATCTATTCCCGCTGGGTGCAAGGCAACCCGGGAGGAGTGGCGGAGACGATCCTGGGCAACTGGATGAAGAAGTTCAACATCCCCCGCCATCAGGTTATCCTGGCGACAAAAGTGCGCGGCCGGATGGGGGATGGTCCAAATGACGAAGGCCTGTCTCGCGCCCACATCATGCAAGCCGTAGATGCTTCCTTGCGCCGCCTCGACACCGATTATATCGACATTTACCAAACACACTGGTTCGATGAGAACACCCCGATCGAAGAGAGTTTATCCACCCTAACCGACCTGGTCCACCAGGGGAAGGTCCGCTATATCGGTTGCTCGAATTACCCCGCCTGGCGGTTGATGGAAGCGTTGTGGGTTTCTCAGAGCAAGCACCTGGCGCGGTATGATTCGCTCCAACCCCACTTTAATTTGGTACACCGCGCCGAATTCGAGCGTGAGCTGGCAGAAGTGTGCCAAAGCTATCAGCTTGGTGTGATACCGTATAGCCCGCTTGCCGGCGGCTTTCTTACCGGGAAATATCGCAAAGACCATACACCCGAGAGCTCCCGGCAAGGGGGTGCAAGCAAGTACTTTAGCGAGCAAAACTGGGCTCTACTCGAGAAAATGGACTCAATTGGCAAGGACCGAGGCTGGCATTCGATGTCACAAGTCGCCCTGGCCTGGTTGCTAAGCGATCCACTGATCACCAGCCCAATTATTGGACCCCGCAGCCTGGATCAATTACAAGATAACCTGGGAGCGGCTGGGTTACGGCTGCTCCCGGATGAAAAAGAGTCACTCGACGAATATAGTGACTGGAGAAAATTCAACATTTAGAGATAAAAAGATGAAACCCCACACCGGCTTATTGTTATCCATAACGATCTTGATTGCAGTAGTTTTCCTCTCTGCATGCAGCCAACAGAAAGAGGTCGCGGTTGGAGAAAACGCCCCAGATTTCAGCTTACCTTCTGCAACCGGATCAACTGTCTCCTTATCGGATTTCAGAGACCAACGCCCTGTTCTGCTCTACTTTCACATGGCAATGGGTTGACCGCCTTGCATGCAACAGATCGTTGATCTGGAAAGTGATCCCGAGTTCCAAGCCCTGGATGTCGCCTTGCTCAGCATTGCACTCGATTTGCCTTCAGAATTAGCCGCAGGTGCTCAAGAATATGGTATTCAAACCACACCTCTCCTCACGGATGAGGATAAAAGCGTTTCTCAGGCTTTTGATGTCTTGAAATGGGCTATTGCCAGCGGGGAGCCTGGACACACATTTATCCTGGTTGGCAAGGACGGTAAAATCACCTGGATTAAAGATTACGGCTCGCCAGATGATCCAAATCGAACAATGTATGTCCCTGTGCCTGAGCTAACCAGGGCAATCAAAGAGAATCTTGAACCATAGCAACAATTCTATGAATCTATCGGGTGGGGATTATGGACAATCAAATTGATTATGACCTAAAATCTGTAAAACTACCTCGCATGGCGGGGGGATTGTTAAAATTATTTGCAGGATTGTTGGAAAGCCCGGCAACCCGCGGATTGTTGCTGGGCAATTTGCTTAACAGTGGTGGCATCACCCGATTCCGCCAGCTTGAAGTGGACGCCCCGCCGACTTACCTGCCCTTATACCCATTCTCCATTGGCAATGAAGAAGCGAAGGAAAAGACAGACCTCAATACCATTGCTGATTTAATTTCCAATAATTCTTTATTAGCCTCTTCCCCATATCCGAGTGTTCGAGACTACGCCAACGCTTACCAGAAAGGGTTGACAACCCCCGAGGCTGTCGCGAGATACATCCTTGAGGCTGTAGAGCAAGACCGGCAATCATCTTCTGCGATGAATATGATGATCGCTCAAGATCGTGATGATGTGTTAGCACAGGCACGCGCCTCCGCCCAGCGCATTCAGGCAGGAGAGCCTATCAGCATACTGGATGGTGTTCCAGTAGCTGTTAAGGATGAGGTTGACCAGGTACCTTATCCCACCACGGTTGGCACGAAATTCCTTGGGAAAAATCCAGCTCAGCACGATTCTACTGTTGTCGCTCGCCTGCGTGCTGCCGGAGCCTTACTCATTGGCAAAGCCAATATGCACGAAATTGGGATTGGCGTGACCGGATTGAATCCTCACCACGGCACAGTTCACAATCCATACTCTGTACATCACCATACTGGCGGCAGCTCCAGCGGTTCAGCAGCTGCGGTTGCCTCGGGTTTATGTCCTCTCGCAATTGGCGCCGACGGTGGAGGCTCCATTCGCATACCTTCCGCATTTTGCGGGGTAGTGGGCTTAAAACCCACCTTTGGCCGAGTCAGCGAGTACGGCGCTGCGCCTCTCACCTGGAGCATGGGACATTTAGGGCCGATTGCAGTCGATGCATTGGATGCTGCCATTGGCTATGCGATTATTGCCGGAACAGATCCGAAAGATCCAAACTCGCTCCTCCAACCACCTCTCAATCTGGAGAAAATCACGGAAATGGACTTGAGTGACCTGACTCTCGGTGTCTATTGGGATTGGTTCCATCATGCTGCGCCATCCGTGGTTGAAGCGTGTCAGAGTATGCTCTCAAATCTGCAAAAAATGGGTGCAAAGCTGAGAGAAATAAAGATCCCACAACTAGAAGCAGCCCGGGTAGCTCATATCATCACAATTACCGCAGAGATGGTCACATCCCTGGATCGATATGATCGCATACACCGCAAAGATTTCGGCCTGGATGCCCGCTTGAATATATCCCTGGCGCGCACATTCAATGCCCGCGACTATATCAAAGCACAGCGTGTCCGTACCCAGCTGATTGAGAGCATGCAAACTGCATTCCGGGATGTGAATGCCATCTTCACCCCCACGACTGCAATTACCGCGCCTCTCATCCGCCTCGATGCCCAGCCGGATGGCGAATCCGATCTAACCACGCTTACCGAAATCATGCGTTTCGCAACCGTTGCCAACCTGACCGGACATCCCGCGATCTCCTTTCCAGCTGGATATGATCCCGAGAATCTACCAATTGGGATTCAAGCCATCGGCCGTCCATGGGAGGAACATGTATTGCTGCGTTTGGCTTACGCTGCCGGAAATATAACCAAACGAAAGCCCCCTGAAGTGTTCTATAAACCTCTTGCTATGTAAATCCAATTCGCCAAGGGTATCTTCACAAAAATCCATATCAAACTGGCGAATTGCTTAAATGATTGGCCGACTTAATACGGTTTATTTGTAAAGACATTTACGGCCAAGCACAAAGATTATCTTGTTTGGCAAAAAGCTTGCTGTAAGCTATTTGAGATTTTCCCTGATTTGATCCCAGGATTTCTGAAAGGCACGCACCACACCAGGATCATACCGGCTCCCGCTGCCGCGCAAGATCTCTTCGTATGCCTGGTCGGGAGACAAAGCTTTCTGGTAAGGTCGAGATGTGGACATGGCGTCCAGCGAGTCTGCTACTGTGACAACTCGCGCCACCAGGGGAATGGCTTCCCCAGCCAGGCCATCTGGGTAACCAGTGCCATCCCAACGCTCGTGATGGCTCCGAATCACCGGGATGGACGGCGCCAGGTAGTCGATATCTTTAACCATTTCGACGCCAATTACCGGGTGCTTTCTCATTTCAACCCATTCGGTTTCGCTCAATGGACCCGGTTTCTTTAATACACTTTCCGGTATATGGATCTTACCAATATCATGTAGCAGGCTGCCGTAGAAGATCTGATCCATCTGGTTGGACGTCAAACCAATCTGCCTCCCCAAAATGCGCGCATGATCCCGCACTCGTTCCACATGACCGCGCGTGTACTGGTCACGTAACTCAATTGCGTTCGCCAGCATGATTAGCGTTGAGGAATATGCCTGTTGCAGCTGTGCCAGCAAGAGCTGGTGGCTGCGTTCCAACCGCGAACGGATGGTTGTAGTTAGCTCTAATCGGGTAACTGGTTTAACCAGGTAGTCTTCTGCTCCCAATTTTTTGCCGGCAAAGATATCCTCCCGGCCCCTGCGGGCAGTCAGAAAGATAAATGGGATCGATACCCACCCCGGATGACCCCGTACTTGCTCAAAGAATGTATAGCCATCCATCTCCGGCATGGAGATATCGGATAATATCAGGTCCGGAGCAACGGACTGCATCTGTTGGAGTGCTTCATAGCCATGGGCAGCGGTTAACACCATATAGCCCTCAGCCTGCAACAATGCCTCTAAGCCCTGCCTCAGGATATCGTTATCTTCAACAATCAGGATCGTTTCGCCAGCCATAATCACTCATCAAACATCGGTAATCGCACGCAAATGTTCGAACCCTCATCGACTTTGCTGCGGATTTCAATTTTACCTTCGTGCAGATCAACAATCTCCTTTACGATTGCCAGACCAAGACCGGTGCCATGGATACGAGTCTGCCGGACCCGGCGACCACGATAAAACCTCTCAAAAAGATGAGGCAAATCTTCCGGATCGATTCCCATCCCAGAATCCTTCACCCATAAACACACCTGGTGATCCACGGACGAGGTACGAACACTTACCCCACCTTGAGCCGTATACCGTAGTGCATTGGATATCAGGTTCGTTATTAACCTGGCCAGCTGGTTTTCTTCACCCCGAACCTGAGGTATGTCGTCGCAAGGTTCAAACTCCAGGCTAAGCCCGGATGCTTCCGCAAGCGGAACATGTGCGGTGATAATCTGATTGGTTATTGTGTTCAGATCAACAGCCGAAAATTCGACCTTCTTGTGCCTGCCCATCGTCAGGCGAGAAAGATCAAGGATATCTTCCACAAGCTTGCGTAATTGGTGAGCCTGCTCTTTTAGAATATTCAGGTATTCTTCGCGTTTCGCTTGCGGCGCGTATTCCAACAGCTCCAGGTACAGGCTGATGTTGGTGGTTGGCGTCCGCAGCTCATGCGAGACATCCGAGACAAAAACATCTTTCATCCGATCCAGTTCTTTTTGCACGGTGATATCCTGCAGGCTGCCGACATAATTCACGATTTTCCCGGATTGATCCCGCACCGGCGCGATGCTCATCTGGATATCGTACAAACTACCGTCTTTTTTGCGGTACATCAGCTCACCCCGCCAGACCTGACCCACCAGTAGGGTTCGATGCATCTCATCCAGTTTCTCAGGCAGGTTGTGGGGGGCAAGGTTCATGAATAGGTTCTGAATAACCAGGTCGTTTGACTCATAGCCGGATTGGTCTTCAAAAGCCGGGTTGACAATTATCACCTTGCCATCCAGGTCAGTTACAATTACCCCATCTCCCACCGATGCAAGGATTGCTTCGACTCTTTCTTTCGCATCATGCAACTCGCTGGTGCGCTCTTTGACCCTGACCTCCAATTCGGCAGCATAACCCCGCAACCGGTTAAGCAGGTGGACATTTTCAATAACGGGTCCAATCTGGCGGGCAACCACACGCAAGATATCCATATCTTCGCCGCTAAATATATCCCCACCAAATTTAGGGCCTAATGCCATCAATCCTTGCACCTGACCGTGCCCCAGGATAGGTACCCATAAATGATCCTGCTCGGTGTTAAGAAGCTCACGCTCTTCTTTGGAAAAATAAACATCTTCCAGGGCTGTGCGCAACGAGACTTTTTCGATATCGCCAATTTCAACCAGATAAGAAATGCTGCTCCGGGGTAAAACGTGGGTGGTAAAAGATTGGTGGTTCTCCTCGCGTATTTGGGGGGCAACGTCAATCACCGTAAAATCCCCATTCTGATCTCTGAAAAAGACACACGTGTCCTGCAAGTGGAGCGTGCTGACGAGGCGCTCGCTGACCATTTTTGCCAGGGGTTGCAGCTCGGTAACTTGTTCCAATCCCTGGGTAATCTGCGTCACCGCGAAGCGGTAATCGTACCAACCTCCATAAAACAAAGTATCCACGACCACCTGAACCTGGCGGTGCAGGGGCACGATAATACTTGCCAGTACCAGTACAACCAATGTATTGATTAATGGCTCACCGCTAAACGTATCTGGAAAAATCCGGTTGAGTATGGCGTAGATCACCAGGTAAAAGCCGCCCAGGATCGAATATACCAGGATATAGGTTGCCCCACGGTTGACATGCCGCTCTATCTCGATCAAGCGATACCGGAAAATCGCATAACCATAGGTGAGGGGGACAATGCTCAAGAAAAAGAACATGAAATAATAAGGGATAACCGTCTCGCCAAGGATGGCGTCCGGGATCAGAATCAGGGTGATTAATGGCAGGAAGCTCAAAATGCCACCCAGCACAACAATGCGGATCTTGCCGCGCACCCCGGGTGCAGTGGCGTGACGGTATGCATGCACCAGCAAACCAACCACGGTTACTAAACCTAGGGTCATCAACATCCTATTGATAGCCAATAGGGGTTAGTGCAGCGCAGTAGCCTGTATGTTTTAACCCCCAACGATCAAGTAAGGCACCCCGGCTATTAATGCTACCTAATACAAACCAATCAGCCAG
>Ga0105100_10002438_pt1 | contig 10894 bp, 13 predicted proteins | sample PPLLak12cMay2015_2_FD_87033 | JGI IMG/M metagenome (GOLD analysis project Ga0105100, IMG submission 87033) | Freshwater sediment microbial communities from Prairie Pothole Lake near Jamestown, North Dakota, USA - PPLs Lake P8 Core (1) Depth... | ecosystem: Environmental > Aquatic > Freshwater >... | reverse complement strand
TGAACGGCAACGTGTGCAGCGGATATCTTGCGAGAGCATACGATATAAACAGCAAAGGTGTCCGTATGTCGTGCTGCACCGGATGCCGACCGAGGAATAAGAAATGTGCGTTCCTGAAGAAAAAATGCGCACGATTGTCGAATCAGAAGGTTTTATTTTGTTCTGCATGTCCGGAGTATCCCTGTGAGAACCTTACTCATATCGATACCCGGTATCGAACATTTTTCCGGATGAGCCTTCTTGAAAATCTCATGGAAATCAAGAACAAAGGTATGGAAATATTTCTTAGGGCGCAAGAACAAAAATGGCGCTGTCCACGCTGTGGAGGAACCATCTGCTGCCATAATGGACTTTGCTTTCATTGTGATATCGAAGCGTTACAGGCAAAGAAAAAAAAGTATCGGTGGGAAGATGAATAAACAACAGGTATCGTTCTGTGGATATCGCTGTGATCTGTGCCCTGCGTATAAGGACAATATCGACAAACTTACGAAGAGAACAACCATCAGGAAGGCATGGAACACCTTTTTTGGTTTCGATGTTCCTGAAGACCGCATGGTCTGTGTCGGTTGTGGAAACAAAGGAGCTCATTTGGATGCGGAGTGTCCTGTTCGACCATGTGCCCGTGCAAAACACCTGAAGAATTGTTCATTCTGTGGGTACTTCGATTCCTGCGAGTCCTTACGCTTGCGTGCCGACATCATTGATGACATACGAGAGAAACACAGCGGACAGATTTCACAGGAGGAGTATGCCTTGTTCTTCCGTCCTTACGAGGGAAGATATGAACTGAAAAAACAAAAGAGGAACCGGTGATTTGATGGGATATAAAAAGAAGTCCTGGCAGGAGAAGCTTGCTGATAAAAAGAATCTACCAAAGATACTCAAGTTACAGAAGCGTTTTCCGTGCTATAACGCAGTTCATAAGATGGGTGTGGAAGCAGGGGATGATGTTGTCCTTGCAAACCCAAGTGAAATCGTCACGCTCATGAGGCAGGTGCCCAAAGGAAAACTCATCACTCTAGATGCAATCTGTAAAGCAGTCGCACAGAACCATCATGTCAACGGCTGCTGCTCATTGACGACCGGGATCTTTATTATGACGGCAGCAAACGCAGCTGAAGAGGCGGCATCCGAGGGGACATCTCTTCGCATCCCGTACTGGCGGACGCTTAAGGTGGACGGTGTTCTGAACGAAAAGTACCCCGGTGGAGCTCTGACTCAGAAAAAATTACTTGAACAGGAAGGATTTACCATACAAAAGAAAGGAGGAAAATTTGTGGTTAAGGATTTCGAAAAATATCTTGTGAAGGTGAACGTATGAATGAAGAGGAATGTTGTCCAAAATTCGATCCCACACCATGGGATGGGAAGCTATTCGAATGGGATAAGAAGATGTTCGTGAAACAGAAAGTATCGACGTTTTTCCACATGCCGCTGAATTTGGGTAGTGTGATGAAAACCCTTGACGAAAAAGCAAGAAACGCCCAGGTGGTCATACCGGATGGGATGTGCCTGTCCGATCATACCTCCAAATGGAATATGAATGTGTACCTTGCAGTCGACAAGGAGATCCCTGGTGAACAAAATACCACCCTAAGCGGGCGGTTCTTCAGCAAAGTCTACGAAGGCTCGTTTCAAGACACAGGGAGATGGTGCAAGGATTTTGAACAGGTTGCCTCGAGCAAAGGGATGAAGATTTTAAAATGGTACATGTGGTATACGACCTGTCCGAAATGTGCGAAGAAATATGGGAAGAATTATGTCGTCATCATCGCTCAGGTCACTTAACTTTTCTTCAAAGGCAGATCTCATGAGACCAACAGTTATCCTCCATAATTCCATCAGCATCGATGGTTCGCTTTCTTCCTTTGAACCAAACATGCAGGTGCATTATCAACTTGCTGGGTCATTCAAAGCAGACATGCATTTAATCGGGTCACATACCATCGCTACAGGTATTAAACTATATGGGGACGGCGTTCCGTTAGAGGGACTCTCTGATTTTGAAAAACCCAAGCGAAGCAAAACACTTCCAGCCTGGGTTGTGGTCGACTCCAAAGGTAGATTGGAAGGAATGCTGCATACATGTCGGCGTTTTGACCTGTGCCGAGATGTTATCGTGCTTGTGTCGCAGAAGACGCCAAAGCGATATCTTCAGTATCTCGATGACCGACAGTACGAGTACTATTGTGTTGGAAAAGACTGCGTTGATTTACCAAAGGCATTGAATCTATTATCCAACAAGTATCATGTAAAGAGGTTGTTGACCGATACTGGTAGGATCCTTGGGAACCTCCTGTTGAATCAAGGATTGGTCGATGAGATAAGCTTGCTGGTCCACCCTGTTATTGTCGGGAAACCGTCATATAACATATTTTTAGATATTGAAAAAAACCTTGAGGTTACCTTGGTGAAATGTAAACGGCTGGAGAAACAGTATGTCTGGTTGTTGTATAAGGTAATACAAAAGAGGTCTCCGCCTTCTTATTGAGGAAATTCTCTTCATTTTATTTTATCAATACCAATAATACTGTCCTTCTCATTTTTTATTCCTCCTTTTCCTTGTGTGTTGAGAAGAATTTTTTGTCGGTATGATTAAATAACAAAATAATGATATTTTCTACCATGAAGAAGCTCTGGTCAATTCTTCTTCTGGGCGCACTCTCGATGTTGTTTGCAGAAGTCTTCTCTGGGGCATCGACACTCTGGTTTCTCGATCCCTGGGGTCTTCTTCTCACTTACCCTTTGTATCTCGGGCATGCGTTATTCCTTCTGAACGTGGCGTTTCTGTGGAAAAAGACATCCCCTCGTCAGCTGTACTTCTTTGGGATGCTGTTTGGGTTGTATGAAGCGCTTATCACCAAGGTCCTCTGGTTTGGGTATCCTGCCTCTACCGGGTCGATGGTTGGTTATTTTTATGGTGTCGCTTGGGGTGAGTTTCTCACCTTGGTGCTGTTCTACCATCCAGTGATGTCCTTTGTCGTACCGGTGTTTGTGTACGAGCTGCTCAGCCGGGACGTTCTCCCTGGTCATGAACGATTTTTGCAAAAAGACTGGAAAACACTTCTTCTCGTTATAATCCTGATAGTAATGGGATCAAGCTTTCAAAGCAACGGAGCCAAATATGATGTAATTACATCTGTAGGTTCTATGGCAGGGTCGATCTTGATTGTTTTTCTGTTGCATTTTCTTTCAAGAGGGAAGAATCTGCAGTCGCTTGTCCTTGGGAAAAAAGGATTGACCATTGTCCTGGTTTATCTTTTTATTTTGTATGGTGTAACGACCGCGGTTATTTTCCCTGAGCGTCTGCCGAAAATGGTTCTTCCGTATGTGTTGATTTTCCTGTGGTATCTGGTCGCTATCGGTCTGCTCTGGGTTGATCGGTTCACACCTGCGAATGTTTCTTTCAAGAGAACCATATTTTCTCAGAAGGAACTAGGGATTTTTGCGTTACTTGTTGTCTGTGCGACCGTTGTCTGCAGCTTTTTCCAACAGATAACATATGGGGTTCTCATTGCGATGTTTGTGTCCCTCATGGGAGCTGGGGTCGTCCTTTTTTCTTGGTCTCTGATATCTTTATTAAAACAAAGAATTTCTGTGGTACACCCATGAGATATATATGTTTTTTTCATTTCATGAGCCGCCCAATACCAAGCCAGACAGCAGAACAATCGTATGGAACAATGTTTCGGAAACCTCTAATGAGCCGCATGACATAATAAGTAATGGTGATAAAAAATGGAAATGGATTTCGAACTCACTAGCACAGAAACAAAAATAAAAAAAGAAATGAAACACTTCATGGCTCTTACAATAATGAGTCTGGCTTTTGGTGCCATGGCAATGGCGTTTGCGATTGCTACTATAACGACGAATGTCTTAGCGTTGACGAAGACGATTTCAAATGTGTATTTCGTTCTCTTCTCTCTAGTGATTGGGTTTATTGTAGCATATTTTGCTCTTCGATATGTGATTTCCAGCGTAGAAGTCCTGAGTAAATTTGATGAGATACAGGAAGACGAGGACGGTGAAAAAAATCTTCCCTCTGAAAGGCTCACTGAACGGATCGTCAAACTCATGGGCTTGTACCGCGAGGAAAAGCCACAGATTAACAGAATGATTCTTGTGAGTAAAATCGCAGGCGTCTGCTTTTTTGCAAATGCACTAATTCAAACCATTATTGTTTCTATAACTTTCAATTCTGATACCGTTGAATTGATTCCTGTAGTAGGCGGAATACTTGTCAGCCTTATCATGGGCATGGTAGGATTTTATCTTCCCTCTTCTTTTCATAAATACGCGATTTACTGGGATGAGCGACTTGTAAAAAGTGAAGATGCAGAGAAGAAGATGGCGTCTTTCATGGAGGAACCCTAGTGAACATCCGGCGAACCCAATATGAGATTTACTGGGAAATACTAACCTACTGCAAGACACCACGGTCGATTACTCAGATTATCCAGCGATGTAACTTAAACTCCAAGATTGGCCAAGAGTATGTTGATTTTCTCGTATCGAAAGGATATCTTGGGAAAACAATAGAGAAAGACAGATTTCTGTTTACTACTACACCCGCTGCAAAGGGATATGTGGAGATCTTTATGAAATTGTATCTTGAGCTGTTTAAAAACAGTCCGGAATTTAGACTTTGATAGATAGCACATGGTGGTACCTTATATTTTGTTTAATAGCAGAAACTTTAAGAGTAAACCGAGTAATATGGTTGATATTTTTCGGAGGCAGATAAAATGAAAAAACACCTGGTTATCATCGGATTAATAAATATAGTTCTCATTGGAAGTCTCAGTGGTTGTATAGGACCAGAGGTAACCGATTATTTTAACGGGGAATATCCTATCACTGCACAAACCATTGTTAGTGTATCAAACATCAATGGTCAAATCGAGATCACCAGTTGGGATGGTGACAATGTTTCGGTATATGCCGTGAAAAAATCGACCTTTGGGGTAGAAGAACTTGACAAGGTCAACATCAGCGTGACTCAAACAGGAAATCACATTGAAATCATAACGAAATATACTGGCCAGAAACTCATACAAGCAAGAGTTGATTATTCTATCAAAGTACCTTATAATATCACGATAGAGACTCTCACGACTTCCAATGGTGGAATACAGATTTCAAACGTAAAAGGAGATATTTCTGCATCAAGTTCCAATGGTGCGATTATTATGGAAGATGTCGATGGTGTTGTTTCAGCCACAACGAGTAATGGACATATAGAAATCCAGAATACCACAGGAATAAGCGACATTCGTACATCAAATGCAGCTGTTATCACATCTATACAGAATGTCCATGATGATATCAGCATTGAAACGAGCAACGGTGCAATAACCGTTTATGTAAACCCTTTCCTTAATGCAACATTAGAGATGACGACCTCCAATGGGAAAGTAAAACTGCAAGAGATATCCTTGAATATCAGTCTATTAGAAGACACCCATGTCATTGGGACATTGGGTACCGATGGACAGAAGATAGACATGCATACGTCTAATGCAAATATCTATGTATACAAGTTATAGGTCTCACTCTTCATTTGACAGAAAAAGTCCTTCTTCCTTTTTATATCGAAGACTATTTTCTCATCATTTGTTCTTTTTAATCTCTTCTCCTATGATATGTAAATCTTTATTACGCAATATCTGATACAATCTCCCTGGGGCGGTGAGGTAGTACTATGGACTACATAGCAATTATGAATATCGTAGCAGGGTTAATCCTCTGCATAGGTTTTTTTAGAAGCGATACCTGCCATGGGAAAATCTCTTGCGAAATTCACAAAATGGTTAGGTAGTTTTGATACCATCATCGGTATTGTTATCATCATCTACGTGATATGGGTGGGCGCCTGGGGCAGCTTACAAGGTATTTTTGCTATCTTTGCTGGCTTGATTATGATTGTTGGGATTTTACCTGCCGTTCCCGAAGTCGGAAAATATTTGGAAAAATTCGCGAAATGGCTTGGTGGGTTCCAGGGTATTATCGGGATTATCGTCCTCATTTTTGGGATACTCGGCGTAATCGGTATCCTGGTCTAATTTCCACTCCAATTTTTTTTCTTTTTTTCCCGAATAACAATTCTATACAAAGGGTATGCGATTTATAAAATCCGTTCGAGTTTCCCTGCGAGAGGTGTCAGAATATTGATATGTTTTTTCTCCTCTTTCATCAGGAACTCGAGTTGTGTAAAGAACTCTTCAGAATTTGTTCCTTTCCAAATTTTTTTTATGAATTCCTTGTCTGTATGCATGTAGAGTTTCGTATAGACATCCAATGCGAGGAATTCGTTTTTAAGCAGCTCGGTGATGATTTCCTCGTCCCATTTGCCTTTCAGATCGAATTCTTTTTGCTTCAAACCTGCATGTTCTTCTAGGGTTGTTGTAGTCACTCCCTCAAATTTCTCGATGAACTGCAGGATGATTGCTTTATGTTTTTCAGAGTCATGGGAAAGAGTGAACAATGCGTTCCTGTAACTTTCGTTTTTCACGTTCATGTACGCCTGCCATTGCATAATGTTTTCAAACTGTGTTTCCAGCCAATAGGCTTTTCCAAGCAGGGATAGAAATTCGTCTAAGGCTGTGATTTTAAGTTCATTACCGCTCATAGGCGATGGTATCTTATCTGCGGTATTAAATTTCTCTGTTCTTTTTTGTAGGACTCTGAGAGATGATCTAGTGAGTGTCTTGTATTAGATGTTATTTCTATCCAGGAATTCATTACATTATTCACTCGTGAGAACACGTGTTTTTATATCGGAATAGAAATATTATTTAATCATGACACCGATAACACAATATAAAAAGAGGAACCTCCTCTAGACATTAAGCGGTGATCTATGAATAAATCCATCAGCCTTCTCGTCCTGCTCCTTTTCCTTTCAAGTAGTGGCTGTCAGGTGTGCACTTGCGTCGTAGAAAAACAGACTCTGCGTAACAGCACTCTTGAAGAACAAATGCTGGGCATCGACGCAAACTATGTCACCGACATGAAGAATTCCTTTTTCCACTGGCGGTACCATTTCAAGACGATTGATGTGTACCCCTTCTTTCACGACAAGGGAATTAATTATTTCAGACTCCGTATCTTCGTCAAAGACAGCGGCTCCGATAGCCTCCCCTATGCCATCAACACGGCAAAGCTCGTACAAGAACAAGGAATGAAATGCTCCATCACCCTCTTCATGAGCAGCGACTGGTCAGACATCGGAAAACAACCAGCACCAGCACAATGGGACACCTTATATGATTATTCGAACCTCTCCCTTGAGCAGAAAGCAGACATCATCCGAAACTACACAGAGAACACCACCAGATGTCTCCTCGACAACGGAATCGATGCGGACCTTTATGAGATCGGAAACGAGATTGACTACGGGTTCTGCGGGATCTTCGAACAGAATCTCACAAAACAGGAGAACCTCTCCTGGATGGAAAATAGGACCTGGAACCATACCGCACGATTGCTCAAGGCAGGCATCGAAGGCGTCCAAGCGGCTGATTCCACCTCGCAGTTCATCCTGCATATCGCACATTGGTGGGATTATAACTGTTCGACCACATTCGGCAGGACGATGATAGAACACGGTATCCCTCTCAGTTACCTGGGACTTTCGTTTTACCCGTCCTCCGGAATCTTCAATATCACGCTTGCTTACCAGGGCATAGGAAATGGCACGCTCTCCCAAAAATTGTTCAGACAGACCACAGAAAAACTCGCAGATACGTTCGACAAACCACTGGTTATCTCCGAGTACGCCTACCCCAGTAGCAGTCTGATTCTAGGGCCGTTCTCCTCCTTCAACCATGCGGTGGAAGGATTTCCCCTCACACGGCAAGGTCAGAAAGCATGGTTACGGGATTTCCTCCAGTGGACGGAGAATCACTCGTTCATCGCGGGCACGTTTTATTTTAGCCCAGAGTTCCATCGTCTCATCTGGACATCGTTTTCCCTCTTTTCGTTCCTTGGGAATGCAAAACCAGCAATCGATGTCTTCCAAGAGTTTTCAAAATGATTCATAAAAAAAACAAATCAATCTCCTCACAACGTCCATGAATTATAAATCCTCAATCGAGATAGCCTAATGAAAAACGATTCCAACTTTTACCAGTTGAAGGGACACTATGAAAACACCGGATTCAAAAAATCCAGGAAATCTCCTTATCTTTGACGCGCACTGCGACACGGTCCATGACCTCTTTGGTTCCTCAGTCGATTTTAGAAAAAGAACACACGGCCATCTCGATTTGCAGAAAATCCGTAACGGCGGATTAAAAGCACAGATCTTCGCACTCTACGTCAATCCAGCCTATATGCCTCATCGCTCGCTCAAAAAAGCATTGTTGCTCTATCATACACTTGAGAAAAAATTGTTTTCCCCTGGTTATGGGCGGAAGGTGACATCAACTCCTCAGATGCAATCTGCATTGAAAGAAAACAAACTTGCCTGCTGGTTGTCGCTCGAAGGAGGGCATATCATCGAAAACTCCGTCGAGATCCTTGAGTTTTTCGCTTCACTTGGCATCCGCAGCATGACGCTTACCCATTCGAAAAACACAGACTGGGCAGACTCCTCTGGGGATTCCCCCAGATGGGACGGACTGAATGCACTTGGAAAAAAGATCATTGTGCGGATGGAAGAAATTCGTATGATCATCGATGTCTCTCATACCTCCGATGACACGGTCGAAGATGTCCTGGATGTGACCTCAGCCCCGCTCATGGCGTCTCATTCGAATGCACGGGCACTCTGCAACATCCCTCGCAATCTCCCTGATGATCTCATAAAGGAGATCGCAGCAAGGAAAGGATATATCGGCGTGAACTTCTTTCCGGTCTTCCTCAAGAAAACCATCTATGAGCAAGCAAGGAAAAACGTTGAAAAATATGAACAGCAATACAAGGAAATGCTACAACGCAATGCAGACGACCCGGATTCTATCAGCCGGGAAGAATCAGACCTCAATCAAAAATATGTCATTGGTAATGATAGTGTGGATCTCAACGCGGTCATCGACCATATCGATTATATCGCTGAAATCGGAGGTATCGACTGCATTGGCCTAGGAAGCGATTTCGACGGGATAAATTCCACTCCTTCTGATTTGACCGATGTCTCCTGCTACCCTGCATTGGTGGAAGGATTAACGGTGCGAGGGTATACTCCTAAGGAGATCCAGAAGATCATGGGTTTGAATCTTTATCATTTTTTACAACAATTCGATCCGTGATATACACAAGAGGAATCAATATATACCAAAAGATGTTCCCAAAAAAAGAATGATGCGAATTCTCAAGACAATGGATGTCCAAAAAGAGGATATGGCATCGGTGGTGATCACCCTCTGTCTACTTCTTATATGGTTCATCACCCTTGTCTTGTTCAACTATCCATTGCTTAGTCTTCTCTATCTCTGGGTGGGCATGATCGTTTTATCACTCATCTACTACATCGTGTATCGGAAGAAAAAACGTGATATGAGGATATTCAAAATCCGTTTTCTCGTATCAGGACTTCCGATTTATTCTGCATTGGCATTTTATGTCTACATCATGCTCTATGAAAAAGGAGCGACAGGGATCGTTCGGTTCATGCCCATCGGGATTATCGGAACCATGCTGCTGCTGAATGCAGGGGTCGTCTACTGGTTTTCCCATAGGAAATGAACCGGTTTCACCGGGTCTTATATTTTTTTCCATCGCTCCAGGCTTTTCCTATGACTTTTCCAAGATAGAAGTACCTGTTGTCGTTCATCGTAAAGACAAAAGTACCCATCTTCTCCACGTCAGGTTTCCCATCGGTCAAATACTCCTCAGTACAATAGGCTTGCAAGATTTCCCCGATGTAGATATCGTCGGTTCCGCCAGGGGAGAACTTCTGGAGGAGCCGACATTCCAGGTTCAGGGGACATTCCTGGATCATCGGCGCGGTTTTCGTTTTGCCTCTGAAAATCGTAAACAACTTTGATTTGTCGTTTTTCTCACCAGAAAACAACCCAACATAATCAGTCACTTCCACCATCTCCCCGGAGGGTAGGTTGACGGAAAACGTCCTATTCTGGGTAATCCCCTTTGTTGTCAGATGAGACGGATTCGCCCCCATCGCTACCATCGCTGGGTTCATATTAACGACCCCTATGAACGCAATAGTCATGAAGTTCGGTTTCCCTGCAACATCAGCACCAACGAGAGTGATCGGCATCGAATAGATCATCGGCTTGCTTCCTAATTTTATCTTTTCCATGGTTTTCCTTCCTAGAAACTCCTATAAATTATTTGAATTTTATGACCGAAAAACACTACCATTCATACTCCCGCATATTTTATATAGAGTAGATGATTTTTCGCTCGCTATGGATTTTGACCTGACAAACAATTCTGTCGTCACCTACACACCCTTAGCAGGATACACCCTCACTAACATGTTTCGGATGCTTGTGCAGAACCGCTTTCGCATCAGTCCTCGTTACGCTGCACGATTCGCGTACAGCATGATGCTCAGCACCGTCATGAGCCCGTTTTACATTAGAGAGCGCGTCAAATATGACAGACACACCGAGGCAACACCAATTACCAAAGACCCGATTTTTATCATTGGTCACTGGCGCTGCGGGACGACACTTATGCATACCATATTAACGCGGGATCAACAGTTTGGGTACTTCACGACCTATCAGACGCTGATTCCTTCCATTTTCATCAGTGGCGAAAAACTCTTCAAACCGATTGTTGTCTCAAGTTTACCGAACAAACGACCGATGGATGACGGTGACCTTTCTGCAGATCTCCCCCAAGAAGATATCTACGCTCTCGGGGCGTTCTCTCCCTACTCTTACTACCATGGCTGGTGCTTCCCACAGAATATGGA
>Ga0105100_10002437_pt1 | contig 10895 bp, 8 predicted proteins | sample PPLLak12cMay2015_2_FD_87033 | JGI IMG/M metagenome (GOLD analysis project Ga0105100, IMG submission 87033) | Freshwater sediment microbial communities from Prairie Pothole Lake near Jamestown, North Dakota, USA - PPLs Lake P8 Core (1) Depth... | ecosystem: Environmental > Aquatic > Freshwater >... | reverse complement strand
TTCCTTCACAATCGGCACCTGTCACTTTCTAAATGTCATGCGCTCTTGTAAGCCCGGTTTGTTAGCCTCGTATTAGCCGGAAATAAAAATTTGGTTTGATGTAAAAAAAAACGTTGCGTGGGGCGCCGCAGGCATTCGCGGCGGCGGCTGATCGTGGTCGTGGATCACAAACAGAAAGGCGCCGAGCCTTGGGGGTTCGGCGCCTTTCTGTTGTGGACGGCAGGCGTCTGTCTGCGGGGTGGGGGGTCGGAATCAGCCGCCGGGCGGTGCCAGATGCACCTGGAGCAGCGGGCCGATGGCGGCCATGCACGCCTCGATGGTGTAGTAGGTGTAGCCGGCGATCAACTGGCCGCTCTCGTAAACGTCGATGGCCGGGGTGCAGGGCGGGTGGGCAAAAAGGGCGTTGACGATGACCCGGTGGTCGCCTGCACCGGAGGCCAGCAGCACCCCCGCATCATTCTGCGTTTCCAGGTCGAAGGCCGGCAGGTGGGCCGGACGGGGCTGCTGGTTGGCGTACATCATCTGGTGGCGCACGCTGGGGGAGATATAGAGCGCCGCCGCCCGCGGCGGCACGCGGACGCCTGCATGCAGCGACCCGAAGAACGCCTTTTCGATCGGCAGCAGGTCCTGGAAGGTGACCAGGCGCCCGGCCTGCAGATAGGGCGCCATGGTGTGCAGGATACTGGAAAGAAACTGCTGCCAGCCGGACACACTGTCGTCCGGGCCGACTCCCACGCGTTTTTCGATGGCAGCGGCGACCTGGCGTCCGATCTCATCCTGATGGGTCATGCCGTTTTCCTTATTGCAGCGGGGGTGGGGGACATTCGGCTGCGGCCGAACGATCTTCAGTCTGGGGGGAGTGTTTCAAATTTTTTGTAAAATGGGAAACGATTTCGATGTCCGGGTGTTCGCTCGGTCAGGTTTTTTTGCCGGGACCCTACCGGACAGCCGCCGCCGCGCCACATAGTGCTTGACAAAGCGCCGCGGCCCACCTGAATATACACCCATCAGGCCTCGGGTGGCCGCTTCCCGCCGCCTGCATTCAACCTGCCGAAGGTGACGCCATGCTTTCCAATCACGACATCGCCGCTGCCATGCAAATCAAGCTGGATGACGACCTGCCGGAGATGCCCGAACTCGTCGGCGGCCTGCGCCGCGCGCCGGACCGCGGCTTCCGTCTGACCCGCGCCCAGACGGTCACGGCGCTCAAAAATGCGCTGCGCTACATTCCCGAGGCCCACCATGCCGCCCTGGCCGCCGAGTTTCTGGCGGAGCTCAAAGCGCGGGGGCGCATTTACGGCTACCGCTTCCGGCCCGCCGGGCCGATCGCCGCCCGGCCGATTGACGCCTACACCGGCAAGTGTCTGGCCGGCAGGGCGTTGCAGCTGATGATCGACAACAACCTCGATTTCGAGGTGGCCCTCTACCCCTACGAACTGGTGACCTACGGGGAAACCGGCAGCGTCTGCCAGAACTGGATGCAGTATCGCCTGATCAAGAAATACCTCCAGCAGCTGACCGACGATCAGACCCTGGTGATGCACTCCGGCCACCCGCTGGGGTTGTTCCGGTCCGGCCCCGACGCCCCGCGCGTGATCATCACCAACGGCCTGATGGTGGGGCTCTACGACAATCCCGCGGACTGGGAGATCGCCGTCCAGATGGGGGTCTCCTCTTACGGCCAGATGACCGCCGGCGGTTGGATGTACATCGGCCCCCAGGGCATCGTGCACGGCACCTACACCACGCTTTTGGGGGCTGCCCGCAGGATGTGCGGGATCGGCCCCGACCGGGATCTCGGCGGGCTCCTCTTCGTCTCCTCCGGGCTGGGCGGCATGAGCGGGGCGCAGCCCAAGGCCGCCAGGATCGCCGGGGCGGTCTCGGTCATCGCCGAGGTCGACGACTCGCGCATCCGCACGCGCCGCGAGCAGGGCTGGGTCGACACGGTTTCCGCCGACCTGGACCACGTTTTCGGCGAAGCCGCCCGGGCCCTGGCCGCCAAAAAACCGCTCTCGATCGCTTACAGCGGCAACGTGGTGGACCTGCTGGCGTATGCGGCCGCCAACGACATCCGGATCGACCTGCTCTCCGACCAGACCTCCTGCCACGTGGCCTACGACGGCGGTTACTGCCCCCAGGGCGTGACCTTCGCGGAGCGCACGCGGCTGCTCGCCACTGACCGGCCGCGCTTCCGGCAGCTGGTGGACCGCAGCCTGCGGCGGCATTTCGAGCTCATCCGGACCCTTGTGGGCCGCGGCGTCTACTTCTTCGACTACGGCAACGCCTTTTTAAAGGCGGTCTTCGACGCCGGGGTGATCGAAGTGGCCCGCAACGGCCGCGACGCCAAGGACGGTTTTGTCTTCCCGTCCTATTTCGAAGACGTCATGGGCCCGATCTTCGACCTCGGCTACGGGCCGTTCCGCTGGGTCTGCCTGAGCGGGCGGCCCGCGGACCTGGAAAAAACCGATCGGGCCGCCATGGCCTGCATCGACCCCGGGCGCCGCCCCGAAGACCGTGACAACTACATCTGGATCCGCGACGCGCAGCAAAACCGGCTGGTGGTCGGCAGCCAGGCCCGGATTCTCTACCAGGACGCCCAGGGCCGGGTGCGGATCGCGCTGGCCTTCAACCGCATGGTGCGCGATGGCGCGGTCGGCCCCATCATGCTGGGCCGCGACCACCACGACCCCGGCGGCACGGATTCGCCCTTCCGTGAAACCGCCAACATCCACGACGGCAGCAACGTCACGGCCGACATGGCCACCCACTGTTTTGCCGGCAACGCGGCCCGCGGCATGTCGCTCGTGGCGCTCCACAACGGCGGGGGCACCGGCATCGGCAAGGCCGTCAACGGCGGCTTCGGGCTGGTGCTGGACGGCAGCCCGCGGGTGGACGCCGTCATCCGCACGGCCATGACCTGGGACGTGATGGGCGGCGTCGCCCGCCGCAGCTGGGCTCGCAACCCCAACGCCATGGCCGCGGCCGTGGATTACAACCGGGAGAATGCCGGCGGCGACCAGATCACGATTCCCTATCTGCCCGATGACGCACTGGTCGCCGCTGCGGTGGGACCCCTTTTCCCGGAAGAAGCGTGACAGATCGCAGCCCCAGCCCCCTTCAGGCGGTCCCCCACACAGTGCCGGGGAAATAAAAAATGATGTTCACCCCCTCAGGCAGCAGCAGGAGGTCAATCTCATGGCAGCCCAGCTGATCGAGTGTGTCCCCAACTTCAGCGAAGGCCGGCGGCCCGAGGTGATCGCGGCCATCGTCGCGCCTTTCAAGGCGGCCCCCGGCTGCTATCTGCTGGACCACCGCGCCGACGAAGACCACAACCGCCTGGTGGTCAGCCTGGTGGGCCAACCCGGGCCGCTGCAGGACGCCCTGCTGGCGGCCGCCAAGGTGGCCGTCGCACACATCGACATGGCCACCCACCGCGGCGCCCACCCGCGCATCGGCGCCATCGACGTGATCCCGTTTACGCCCCTTAAGAACATCGACATGCCGGCGTGCGTAGCGCTGGCGCACGCCTTCGGGCAGCGCTACCACGACGAGACCGGGATCCCGGTCTATTTCTACGAGGAGGCCGCCCTCAGGCCCGAACGCAAACAGCTCGAAGCGATTCGCAGGGGGCAGTACGAGGCCCTGCGCGATGAGGTCAAAACGCCGCAGCGCCGCCCGGATGTCGGTGGGGCCGAACTGCACCCCACCGCCGGGGCGACCGTCATCGGCGCCCGCAAGTTTCTGGTGGCCTTCAACGTCAACCTGAGAACCACGGATGTCCGGGTGGCCAAACAAATTGCCGCGGCCGTGCGAGCCTCCTCCGGCGGCTTCTGCCATGTCAAGGGGATCGGCCTGGCCCTGACGGACCGCGGACTGGTGCAGGTCAGCCTCAACCTGGTGGACCATGAGCGCAATCCGCTCTACCGTGTCCTGGAAACTGTGCGCATGGAGGCCCGGCGCTGGGGGGTCGCGGTGGCCGAAACCGAGGTTTACGGCATGCTGCCGGCCGCGGCCCTGCTCAGCAGCGCCGCCTACTACCTGCAGGTCGCCGGTTTCGACCCGGCCCAGGTCCTCGAGCTGCAGCTGCTGGAGACCATCGGAGACGGCGAATGACCACCAAGCTTTTTCGCAACGCCCGGATTTTCACCCCGCTGGACCCCGGCGCCCCGCTTGGGGGTGCGACCCAGGGCCGGGTCCAGGTTTATGAAAACGGTGCGCTGCTGCTTCAAAACGGCCGGGTGGAAAAGATCGGCCCCGCCGCCGGGGTGCTTGGGGAAATCACCCGCGCCGGAGCCAAAATCCACCAGGAGATCGACTGCCAGGGCGCCTGTCTGGTGCCCGGGTTCGTCGACCCCCACACCCACATGTGTTTTGCCCGGCCGCGGGAGGCCGAATTCGGCCTGCGCCTGGCGGGAACCCCCTATCTCGAGATCCTGGCCCAAGGCGGCGGCATCCTCTCCTCGGTGCGTGACGTGCGCGCCGCCCCCGAGGCGGACCTGCTGGCGGCCACCCGTCGGCGGGTGCTGACGGCCCTGGGCCTGGGCACGACCACCGTCGAGATCAAGAGCGGCTACGGTCTCGACACCGCAAGCGAGCTGCGCATGCTGCGGGTGATCGACCGCGTCGGCCGCGAGCTGCCCGTGGATGTGGTGCCGACCTTTCTCGGCGCCCATGCCGTGCCCAAGGAGTTCCGCGGCGACCCGGACGGGTATGTCGCGCTGATCGTGAATGAGATGATCCCGGCGGTGCGGGAGCAGGGCATCGCCCGCTTCTGCGACGTTTTCTGCGAGCAGGGCGTTTTCTCCATCGCCCAGACCCGCCGCATCCTGCAGGCCGCCCGCAGCGCCGGCCTGCAGCTCAAGCTGCATGCCGACGAGGTCCACGACCTCGGCGGGGCCGGCCTGGCCGCCGAACTCACGGCGGTTTCGGCCGACCATCTGCTGGCCGCAAGCGATGAGAATATCGCCCGCATGGCGCAGCGCGGCGTCGTCGCCAGCCTGCTGCCGGCCACGGCCTACAGCCTGCGGAAACCTTATGCGCGCGCCCGTCGGATGATCCAGGGCGGCGTTCCCGTGGCGCTTGCCAGCGACTGCAACCCGGGCTCGAGCTACACCGAGTCGATGCCCTTTGTCTTCGGCCTGGCCGTGATGCAGATGGACCTTTCGCCGCTGGAGGCCCTGACGGCCGTCACCCTGAACGCCGCCTACGCACTGAGTATGGCCGAGCGCGTGGGCAGTCTGGATCCCGGCAAACAGGCCGATTTTCTGCTGCTCGACGGTGAAAGCCCGGCGATCCTGGCCTACCACGCGGGCGTTTCGCCGGTGACGGCGGTTTACAAACGCGGCGAACTGGCAGCTGGAAGGGAAGATCCATGAAACTTGCGCAACGCTCCTTGACCGAATTTGTGCAGGACCTCGCCGGCGAGGCCCCCGCCCCGGGCGGCGGCAGCGCGGCGGCCTATGCCGGCGCCATGGCTGCCGCCCTGGCCGCCATGGTGGCGCGGCTGACGCTGGGCAAAAAGGGCGCTCAGGGCGCCCGCACCCGCCTGGCGGCCGTGATCGCGGCCGCCGAAACACTGGCGGCGCGCTTCGTCGTGCTGCTGGACGCGGACACCGCGGCCTACAACCAGGTGGCTGCGGCCTTTAAGCTGCCCAACGCCAGCGATGACGAAAAGGCGGCGCGCAGCGCGGCGCTGCAGGCGGCCCTGCGCCATGCGGCCGAGGTGCCCCTGGAAACTTTGGAGGCCGCCACCCGGTTGGTGGGGCTGCTCGAGACGGTCGTGGTGGACGGCAACCCCAACTGCATCACCGATGCCGGCAGCGCGCTGCACCTCTGCCGCGCCGGCGCGTATGCCGCGGCCTACAATGTGCGCATCAACCTGATGGCCATCCGCGACGGGGCATTTGTCAAAACCTGCGCCCGGGACACGGCCCGCTGCCTGCAGCGGGTGGATGACGCCGTCGCGCAACTTGAAAAAGCGGTCGTGACCAAGCTGGCCCAGTGACGCAATACAGGGGGGATAGGCCATGCAGCCGATCTATCTGGACGGAGCGCAGCTGACCATCGACGACCTGGTGGCGGTCGCACGCCACCGGGCGCCGGCGGCTTTTTCAGACGCGGGTGTCCGGCGGGTGGAGCGCACCGGCGAGCTGATCGCCCGCTGGGTCGCGCAGAAACGCGTGATTTACGGGATCACCACGGGCTTCGGCGCCCTCTGCAACGTGACCATTTCCGAGGGCGACACCCGCAAGCTTCAGGAAAACATCCTGATGAGCCATGCCGCCGGGGTCGGCAACCCGCTGCCCGAGGAGGTCGTGCGGGCCATCATGGCGCTCCGGGTGCACGACCTGGCGCTGGGCTATTCGGGCTGCCGGATGGAAACCCTGCGCTACCTGCTGGCCTTTCTCAACCAGGGGATCTCGCCGCTGGTGCCTGAAAAAGGGTCCGTCGGGGCCAGCGGCGATCTGGCGCCCACCGCCCACCTGGGTCTGGTCCTGATCGGCCGCGGCGAGGCCTTTTACCGCGGCCGGCGCATTTCGGGCGCGGAAGCATTGCGGATTGCGGGCCTCCCGCCGCGGCGGCTGGAAGCCGGCGAGGGGCTGGCGCTGATCAACGGCACCCAGGTGATGACCGCCATCGGCGCCCTGGTGGTCAACGACGCCTTGCGGCTCTCCAAGACCGCCGACATCGCCTGCGCCATGACCCTGGAAGTCTTGATGGGCAGCTACTCCGAGTTCGACCCCCGCATTCAGCAGGTGCGTCCGCACCCCGGCCAGATCGCCACCGCGGACAACATCCTGCGCCTGACGGCCGAAAGCGGCATCGTCGCCTCGCACGAAGGCTGCGCCCGGGTCCAGGACGCCTACACCCTGCGCTGCGCCCCCCAGATCCACGGCGCCAGCAAGGACGCCGTGGCCCACGCCCGGCGGGTGATCGGGATCGAACTCAACGCCACCACCACCAACCCGCTGATCTTCGCCGATACCGAGGAGGTGCGCATGGGCGGCAATTTTCACGGCCAGCCGATCGCCATGGCGGCCGATTACCTGTCCATGGGGCTGGCGGAGCTGGGCAGCGTCTCCGAGCGTCGGATCGAGCGCATGGTCAACCCGCAGCTCAGTGAACTGCCGGCCTTCCTGGTCAAGAACGGCGGCCTCAACTCGGGCTACATGATCGGTCAGTACGCCGCCGCCGCCCTGGTGTCCGAAAACAAGGTCCTGGCGCACCCCGCCTGCGTGGACTCGATCCCCACCTCCGCCAACAAGGAGGACCACGTCAGCATGGGCAGCATCGCCATCCGCCAGACCCGCGAGATCCTCGACAACGTGGAGCACGTCGTGGCCATCGAACTGCTCTGCGCCGCCCAGGCCTATGATCTGCTGACGGAAAAGCAGCCGCTGAGCGCCGGCCTGGGCACCCGCGCAGCTTACGCCGTCATCCGCCGGCATGTGGCCTACCTGGCGGCCGACCGCGAACTATACCGCGACATCGCGGCCATCGTGGCCGTGCTGCGTTCGGGCGAGATGGTTGCGGCGGTGGAAGCCGCGGTTGGCGAGATTGCGGGATAGGGCGCGCTTGACGGCACCGCAGAGGCGGCAGGAGGGTGAGGGCAGTGGCGATGGCTGACGATCAGTGGCAAGCGGCGGATCCCAAGATGACGGCCCACTACCGGAACCAGGCCGCGATGCTGGCCAACAAGGTGACCAAGCGCTACCGCCACCTGCGCAAGCGGTTTGCGCGGCAGAACATCGAGGTCTTCAGGCTTTACGACTGGGATATCCCTGAAATACGGGCCGTGGTCGACTGGTATGCCGGGCATCTGGTGATCGGCGAATACACCCGCAACCAGTCCACTCCCGAATGGCTGCCGCTGATGGGCGCCGCGGTTGCCGAGGCGCTGGGCGTTCCCCGCGCAAAATTGCACCTGAAGGAAAGGCGCGCGGGCTTTCAGGGCGGAAAGCGCTACCAGCGCCTGGATACCACCAACCAGAAGATCGTCGTCTCCGAACGGGACTTTCGCTTCTATGTGAACCCTTACGACTACATCGATACCGGTCTTTTTTCCGATCACCGCAACACCCGCCAGATGGTGCGGGACGCGGCGGCGGGCAAGGATTTTCTCAACCTCTACTGCTACACCGGCACTTTCTCCTGTTATGCGGCCAGAGGCGGCGCGCGCTCCACGGTCTCGGTGGACCGCGCCGAAAGCGCCATCCAATGGGCCCGGGAGAACATGGCGCTGAACGCCATTCCCGCAGCGGACAACACCCTGGTCCAGGCCCACGCGCTTGATTTTCTGAAAATGGCCCACCGCCGGCATCGGACCTTCGACCTTGCGGTGGTCGACCCCCCGTCGTATTCCACCACCCGGGAGCGCCAGGACGATTTCGACATTCTGCGCGATCACCCGCTGCTGCTCTCCGCCGTCGTGGCGGTGATGCGCCCCGGCGGCGCCATCTGGTTCTCCACCAACCACCAGAATTTTACCCTCCGCATGGACCAGCTGCCAATGGCCGACGTGGCCGAAATCACCGCGGCCACCATCCCCGAAGACTACCTTAGCAAACGCAAAACCATCCACCGCTGCTGGAAAATTACGCTGTAAGGGCCGCGCGGCGCCGGCTGCCGGGAGCCTCCGGCCGCATCAGGCCGCAGCCGCGGCAGCCGATGATTTTGTCAGATGCCGGGAATCATGATAAGGGGCTGTGAACCCGATTGTTTCAGTGGGCCGGATCCGGAGCGCTCCGGATCCGACTTGCACCGCTGGCGATCATCGGCGAAGCCCTGAAATTCAAGGAGCCAGGGATGGCCGCAGCTCCCCGCCGCCCTAAAACCCCCCTGCGCCTGCACAGGCTGGCCCGCCCGCTGATCTGGCTGGCGGGAACCTTTCTGCTGGTGACGATTCTCCAGGTGGCGGTCCTGCGCTTCGTAAACCCGCCGGTCACCGTGAGCGTCATATGGGACTTTACTCGCCAGCGCATCAAGGCCAAGCCCTACCGTCCGCCGGCCTTTGTCTGGCAGCCGATTGAAAAAATATCCCCGCACCTGCGCAGGGCCGCGCTGGCCGCCGAAGATCAGCGCTTTGCAGAGCACCACGGGTTTGATCTGGTGGAAATCCGGAAAGCGGCCAAAGACATCCTGCGCGAGCAGCGCATCCGGGGCGCCAGCACCATTTCGATGCAGACCGCCCGCACGGTCTACCTGCTGCCGGTGCGCAGTATCCCGCGAAAAGCGCTCGAGGCCTATTACACTGCCTTGATCGAACTCTTTTGGGGCAAGCGCAGGATCCTGGAAATGTACCTGAACACCGTCGACTGGGGGGCGGGGGTGATGGGGGCCGAGGCCGCTTCCCAACGCTATTTCAACATATCCTCGGCCCGCCTGAATCCGCGCCAGGCGGCGCTGCTGGTGGCCGTGCTGCCCAACCCGCACCGCCTCTCGCCGCTGCGGCCCGACAGCTACGTCCAGGGCCGGGTCCGGCGGATCCTGGCCGACATGCAGCTGATGCCGCTCTTGTAGCGGCGGTCGGGGGATACCGGGTTTGATCTCAAGCCTTGCGCCGCAAAACAGCCTTCTGCTGCTGCTTGTTGTCCGCATTTTTTTCGACGAAGATCGGCTGCCCGCTGAATGGGTCTTTTCCCGTACGGTACATCAGGGTGGACCAGGTGGAGGGGGTGGGGGTGAAAATCTGAATCTGCTCGGGCAGCAGGTGCAGTTTGCGGATGGCGAAGGTGCGCAGCTGCTGCATGTCCGCCAGGGTGCAGCCGGGGTGGGCGGCCATCAGGTAATAGGTCAGAAAGACCTTGATGCTATGCTTCTGCTGGAGGGTTTGAAACAGCCGGATGAAGTCCTCCAGATCCTTGCGCCCGGGTTTGCCCATCAGACGCACCAGCGGGTCAACCACGTGCTCGGGCGCGATTTTCAGCTGCCCGGAGATGTGGTGGCGCAGGATCGTCTCCAGATAGCGGGCGCCGGCCGCGCGGTCTTTCAGGATCAGGTCGTAGCGGATTCCCGAGGCGACAAAGACCTTGCGCACCCCCGGCAGGCGGCGCAGCGCCCCCAGCAGCCGGATCTGGCGGCCATGGTGGACCGCAAGCTGGGTGCAGGGTTCGGGAAAGAGGCAGCCCCTGTCCCGGCAGGCCCCCTTTGCGGTTTTACGGCGGCATTCGAAGCCGTACATGTTGGCCGTCGGGCCGCCCAAGTCGGCGATGATCCCCTTGAACGCCGGGTGGCGCGTAAACCCGGCCGCCTCGCGCAGCAGGGAGTCCTCGCTGCGCGAGATGACATGCCGCCCCTGGTGCACCGCAATCGCGCAGAACCGGCATTCGCCGTAGCAGCCGCGGTGGGAGGTGAGCGAAAAGCGGATGGTCTCGAGGGCCTTGACAGGGCCGTCTTTTCCGTAAAACGGGTGGACTTCGCGGGCATACGGCAGTTCGTAGATCCGGTCGAGGGCCTCCGGGGTCGGGGGCGGCTGGGGCGGGTTCTGGACGATGTAACGGGTGTCCTGGCGCTGGTAGAGGCGGCGGGCCGTGAAGGGGTCCGCGTTTTCGTAAAAGGTCCGGAACATCGCGGTCAGCTGGTTGTCGTCGCGGGCCACCCGCTCGTGGGGCGGCAGCTCGATATCCGGCCCCGGAAATTCGGCCACGGCCGCGGGCGCCTCGCGGCTGATGTAACAGATGCCGCGGACTGTGCGGATGTCGCCCCCCTGGGCCAGTTTGGCGGCCAATTCCAGGACGGTCTGCTCGGCCATGCCGTAGACCAGCACGTCGGCCTTGGCATCGAAGAGGACCGCGCGCCGCACGGTGTTCAACCACCCGTCATAATGCGAGATGCGCCGCAGACTGGCCTCGATGCCGCCCAGGACAATCGGGCGGGTCGCTTTGAAAAACCGCCGG
>Ga0105100_10002436_pt1 | contig 10895 bp, 11 predicted proteins | sample PPLLak12cMay2015_2_FD_87033 | JGI IMG/M metagenome (GOLD analysis project Ga0105100, IMG submission 87033) | Freshwater sediment microbial communities from Prairie Pothole Lake near Jamestown, North Dakota, USA - PPLs Lake P8 Core (1) Depth... | ecosystem: Environmental > Aquatic > Freshwater >... | reverse complement strand
CGGATCAAGTCCGGCATGACGAAAGAACAGAATCCATGGACAGCCACTACTTAAACTCCTGATCTGCAAGCCCAGTGTCTTTGCTATATTTTAGCTTTGCCCTCTTTGTTCTTTTTGATTTTTTCCTTCTTGCTTTCTCCGTTGCAATATTTTCAGGTGTCACCCCACCCAACCCCTTTTCGACCCTCCTCACCAGCTCACGCCTTGCAAGAAATCGGTTGAGAGACTGGCTCCTCTCTTTCATGCATTTTATCTCAAACCCTGTTGGGATATGTCTGAGATAAACGCAAGTCGAGGCCTTATTCACTTTCTGCCCTCCGCGACCGGAAGACCGAACGAATTTCTCTTCGATGTCTTTCTCATGAATTTCCAGGGCCTCCATTCTTTCCTGAAGCCATCTATTCTTTTCTTCACTTACGGCAAACGAAACCATGACAACTTTTTCTCCGAGATTTAAGACGATTTCGGGTCAAGACCCCTCTGTCCACTTCAACCTATCATACCAAATAAGTGACCCATCCTAAAAGAAAAATGTAAGCATTTCCTTTTCCGTGACAACCGTATACTTTCCCCCTCACCCTTCCCCTCTCCCCTCAGGGGAGAGAGATGGCCTGCCTGCCCCGCCCTCGGTCTCTTGATAGCGCGGGACCGGGGCCGGTAGGCAGGGGTGATGGGACTTCGAGAACGAAATCAACTGCCTTCACCATTTCAATTTCCTTGACATCCCACATCTGGATTATTACACTTTGTATGTATTGCTATATAGAGAATAAGGAGGAGTAAATGATGAATAAAAGATTGCTTTACCTCATCTCAGCGATGGTTGTGGCTTTGGTTCTTTCTGCCAGTCCCCATGCGTGGGCTCAACCCAAACCAGAGATAAAGAGACCAATCATCACCCGCGCATTTGCCGTAGAGAGAGGAAATTATGGTTATATTTGGAAAATTTACATTGAAGCAGAGGCTACGGACGTAGAGATGCAGAGAATTGCCGCAGTGGTGGACCAGCCTGGTTACGGTCATTACCCCACCGACTGGATCTATCTTAAGCCACAACACCAAAAGCGCTTCAAGGGATACGTTCAATGGAACACGTTCAGTTCAAAAGCGTCTTATCTGAGGGAGTGGACACAAATTACCTTGAGGGTTTCTATTGTCGACAAGGCGGGAAATGAAAGCAATGAAGTAGTCTTCCCTTTCACGTTCGAGTCGGGGGTTAAGGATGAATACAAATACAAACTCCCGGCTCCCTTTGACCAGGGAGATGTGGCGAAAGTGGGGAATATCTTCATAGATCTCTATGAGCCTACCTTAATGTCAGGGGACGGAGGTGCTCGAGACTGAGCCCTTTGCTCGAAAAGAAAAGCCCCTTAAAAAGGAAAAAGGCTCCGCGCAAACGGAGCCTTTTTCCTTTACTTTCCATAGCTTTGGTCTCATTTCTCAGTTACATTACGGGGTGCGCGGCAACGGACGAATTCCCTTGCTATTCGGTTGGGAATAGTTTATAGTGAACTCAATTTTGGCTTGAAGAGCTGCTAAGCGCTCATACGCCTCCTTGCCCAAAGGAACCCTTCACCATGTTCCATCAAGAACAGACTTAATGCGGAAAAATTGGAAAAAAGAGAGAACCTTGGAAGAAGGGGTTTCTGAAAAAGCCTACCTATTGGATCCGACCGAAGATCTCATATTCCTATCCGATGAGTTGGATATCGACTTACCCGCTGAGCTACCAGAAATGGATACAGAGAATGGACATGCTCAACCTGCGGAGGAGGAGGAAGACGTCGAAGTGGGATATCCGGCTCTCGCCGGAAAGATGATTGATCCCGTTCGGATCTACCTGAAGGAAATGGGATCCTTTCCACTATTGACCCGTGAGGGAGAGGTGGAGGTGGCTAAGAAGATCGAAAACGGACAGCAGGAGCTTCTCCGTGTGGTGCTCAGTTGTCCCATTTCGATCAAGGAGATCGTCACCCTGGGAAAGGCTCTCCGAAGTGGAAAGGCGAAAATCAGCGAGGTCACGAATGAAATCGAAGAGGAGGAAACGAACCCTAAAACAGAAAGGGTCCAGAAAAAGCGGGTCCTCCACCTCATCGAGAAGGTCCACAAAGAAGGCAATAGAGTTCAACTTCTTGGAAAGAAGCTGAAGGTGATAAAAAGGAAATCTTCTCGGAAGAAGATTGAAGGAGAACTGGCCAAAAAACAGGCAGAAATACTGGATGCATTTAAACGGATCAACCTGAGAGAAGAGCAGGTCAACAGGATCATTCAGCGACTGAAGCAGTGGGACGTTCAAATGGAAAAGGCCCAACAAGAGTTCAAGAGAATGAGTGGAGATCTGGGGGGCATGATCCAACGAACTCAAAAGTCCCGGAAGGCCAAGAAGGTTGACCTGAAACGAAAAGAGCTGGAGGAAAGAAAGGCCATCGCCCGAAACTTCAAACGCAGAATCGGCAGGATGGAGACCGAATGCGGCGTTTCTTCGGAGCAGCTGAAAGGAGCGTTGAGGGCGATCGAGAAAGGAGAGACCAGGATCAGGGAAGCAAAGGCTGAGTTGATCAAGGCCAATCTGAGATTGGTGATCTCGATTGCCAAGAGATATTTGAACCGGGGGCTCCAGTTCCTGGATTTGATTCAAGAGGGGAATATTGGGCTCATGAGAGCCGTTGAAAAATTTGAATACCAGAGGGGGTATAAGTTTGGTACCTATGCGACATGGTGGGTCCGCCAGGCCATTACCCGTGCCATCGCTGATCAAGCCCGGACCATTCGCATCCCGGTCCACATGATCGAGGTCATCAACAAGCTGAACCGGGCTTCTCGATCCCTTGTCCAGCAGATGGGAAGGGAACCTACCCTCGAAGAAATCGCTGAAAAAATGGGCGTGCCGCTTCATCATGTCCAGAAGGTCTTAAAAGTAAGCAAGAAGACAATCTCCCTCGAAACACCCGTCGGCGAGGAAGAGGACGGCCGCCTGGAGGATTTTATCGAGGACAAGGGATCCATCTCTCCCCAGGATGCCGCCATTAACTCCAACCTAGCCAAGCAGACACGAACGGTCCTCTCGACTCTGGATAAGCGAGAGGAAAAGATTCTACGGATGCGGTTCGGAATCGGGGAGAATCACGATCATACCCTCGAGGAAGTGGGACAGGATTTTAACGTGACACGGGAACGAATCCGCCAGATCGAGGAGAAGGCTTTAAGGAAATTAAAACATCCCAGTCGAGCGGAAAAACTGAAGACTTTTGTCGAGTATTAAAACAGGAGGGAGACGATGAACATTTATGTAGGGAATCTGTCATTCGACGTGAAAGAGGAGAACCTTCAAACCGCCTTTCAAGCCTTCGGGCAGGTAAGCTCTGCGACGATCGTAAGAGATAAGTATAGTGGCCAGCCTCGAGGTTTTGGCTTCGTCGAAATGCCTGATCAGAATGAGGCTCGAACAGCGATCGCGAACCTGAATGGAAAAGAACTGCTTGGCCGACAGATGAATGTAAATGAGGCTCGCCCTCGCCCCAGCCGAGAAGGAGGACCCGGGAGGCAAGGGGGCCGGGGGGGAAGATCCCATGAGGGAGGCGGAGGCAGGGGCCGTTACTGAGAGAGGCCCGTGTTCGTCTCGTTTGACCCAGGGGTCTTGCGTTCAGAACTGCCTTTCTCATGATACGTTTCCGTCGAAGAAGGAAGCAAGACACCAAGCAGAAGGCATGGGGGGGGTAGAGAGTAAAGAGTAAAGAGTTCGATCTCACCCAAGACATTCAGCACGATACCAGTAATGTAATCTCGGGGTCAAGGATTCAAGAGTACCAGGGTTCAAGTTTTATTGAAAAATGCATTTCACTCGAACCCTGGAATGCTAGACCACCGGAACCCTTTTGATTAAACTGGTTCAAGTATGATCGTCACCTTGCCATCGGGAAGCGTTTGCGGCGAGGCCTTCATTTTCATCCCGACCTTGATCTTCTTCAGATCCACCTTCGGTATCCAGCCCATGATCCTCAATCCACCTTCTACCTCCAGAAGCCCGATGGGACAGGGCTCAAATTGAATGCTTGAAAAAGGCATCAGAGGCTGCCGGACGGCGAAGTGCTCCGGAGGGACATGGATCTTCGTAAAAGTGACCAGGGTCCCTTCCCCCTTCAACGCTTTCCACTCCATATCGCTGGACATACATTCTGGACAATCCGCCTGCGGCGGATAATAGGGCTTCCTGCATTTCTTGCAGATCGTTGACATGATTTTCCCTGCGGCCAGATCCTCTGCGAACCGAGCCACTTTGGTCTGTGAGATGGCTAAAGAGAAATTTTTAAAATCCATTCTACTCCCTCCTGAAGATGTGGACGGCAACCACCTGTCCGGTCCCGCCGACGTTATGGCTAAGCCCCACCGCTGCATTCTTCACCTGTCTCTCGCCCGCTTCCCCCCTCAACTGTTTTGTCATCTCAACGGCCATGGAGACCCCTGTGGCCCCGAGGGGGTGGCCTTTCGATTTTAATCCCCCATCCACGTTGACCGGAATCTTCCCCCCCGCATAGGTCTCCTTCGCCTGGATCAATTTTCCACCTTCCCCTTTTTCACAGAAACCAAGGTCCTCATAAGCCACAATCTCTGCGATGGTAAAACAATCATGGACCGTCGCGACATCAATATCCGACGGCCCCACCCCTGCCATCTTGTAAGCCGTCTTCGCGGCCTCTCGAGCTGAAAGGATGGAAGTTAGGCTTTTTCGGTCGCCGATCCTCATCGTATCCGTGGCAAGACCCAGCCCTGCGATCCAGACCGGTTTTTTCGATACGGCTTTTGCCTTCTCTTCAGAGGCAAGAAGCACTGCGGCAGCCCCGTCCGTAATGAGGCTGCAATCGAAAAGCTTCAACGGGTGAGCCACCGTAAAGGAAGTTAAAGCCTTGTCCAGGGTAATGGGTTTTTGCATATGGGCATAGGGGTTCAGGCTTCCGTAGTAGTGATTCTTTACCGCCACCGCAGCCAGCTGCTCTTCGGTGGTGCCAAATTCAGCCATGTGGGCATTGGCAATCATCGCATAGTAGCCGGGGAAGGTCGTACCAAAAGGATATTCCCAGGTCGCATCCCCTCCCCTTCCCATGATGTCGGTCGCCATGCTGGTCGGCACCTCGGTCATTTTTTCCACGCCAACGACCAGTACGAAATCGGCGAGGCCCGATGCCACATTCATCCACCCCGTTCTCACCGCCATGCTTCCTGTGGCGCAGGCTCCTTCCACCCGGAAATTGGGTTTCGGATGAAAACCGATATAGTCATGAACCTGGGCAGAGGGCTGGAGGGCGATGGAGAATTCATCTCCTGCAATCCCTGTGACCATACTGTCCACCTCTTTGAGAGGAACCCCCGCATCCTCGACGCAGGCCTTCACCGCTTCAAACGCAAGCTCCCGCAACGAAGCATCCGATCGGACCCCAAATTTTCCATGACCAATTCCGACGATTGCCACTCTTCTCATATCCCTCTCCTATCCTTTCTTTCCAATCAGGACACCAGCGATCGTATTTTTTTGAATCTCTCGCGTCCCCTCATAAATCTCCGTGACCCTTGCATCCCGATAGTACCGCTCTACTTCATATTCCAACATATAGCCGTAACCGCCGTGAATCTGAATCGCCTCTTGAGCCACTTCTACGGCCACCCTTCCCGCAACCATCTTGGCCATGGAGGTTAATTTCGGCTCAATCCTTCCCTCGTCAAAATTCCAGCCGGCCTTATAAACCAGACATCGGGCCGCCTCAATCTGGGTCGCCATGTCCGCCAGCTTGTGTTGTGTTACCTGAAACTCGACTAGCTTCTGGCCAAACTGTTCCCTTTTCTTTGCATAATCGAGAGCCCGGTCGAAGGCTCCCTGGGCAATCCCCAATGCCTGAGCGGCCACCATCACCCTGCTCTCGTCAAAGAATTCGATCACCTGATAAAAACCTTTATGAAGGTCTCCGATGAGATTCTCTTCGGGGACTCGAACTTGATCAAACGACATTTCTGTAGTAGAGGTCATTTTGATGCCCATCTTCTCTCCAAGCTCACTCGCCTCGAATCCCTTGCTGCCCCTTTCAACAATGACGGTGGACATCCCTCGATAGCTCGGCTTGACCTGGGAGTCGCTCTGGCAGAGGACGATCACGAAATTGGCGAGGGTCCCGTTGGAGATAAAGGTCTTCACTCCGTTGACCAGATAGCCGTCCCCGTCTTTCACTGCGGTGGTTCGAACCTGGGTAATATCGCTCCCATGATCCGGCTCAGTAAAGGCGCCCGCAGAAATGGCCTCTCCTCGCGTGATGGGAATCAAATACTTTTTCTTCTGAGCTTCGTTTCCGAATCTCAGAACGATCTCTGAGGCAAAGTTGGCGATGCTCAGGCAGATCCCAACCCCCGAATCCCTTCTGCAAAGGGCTTCAACGATCAAGGCGTTTTCGAGGATTCCGTATCCCTGCCCGCCATATTCCTCCGGGTAATGAATTCCGATAAACCCAAGTTGACAGGCCTTTTTCAGGAAGGCCAAAGGAAATTGATGGTTTCGCTCAAGGTCCAAAATGACCTCTTTGTCGAATTCTCCCTTGGCAAATTCATCCACGGCCTTCTGGATTTCTTTCTGCTCTTCGGTCAAATTGAAATTCATGCCACTTCTCTCCTTCGGGGATGAGTTCTTCTAACAGGATTCTAATATCTCAAGAAGGCTGGCTGCTTGTGAAGCTCCCCGGCCATCCCGCTTTGGCGGGACGGGGCACGTTCCGACCAACTGTCTCATTCAGGATTCAAGATGGCTGGCGGATAGGTTGATGCCATGAGGTTCCCAAGAAGCCACCTTTCTTCTCTCAATAGGGAATTTCAAAGAGAGGGTCGTTCTCCGACTCTTTTCATCCGTCTCAAAATTCATTTTTCCCCAATTCCTCAGCACCATTCCCTTCACCAGTCGTAACATCAGTTCTAATGGTTCTCCCCTTTGTGGGGTCGAGATTCGTCCCAATTCCTCCGACCCTAACCCCGCCGGCTCCCGGTCTCCTGAAAACACGACTGAAATCTCAATATACCCTCCATACTTCTCAAAGAAGGCCTGAGCCCCCGGGATCTCCCCTTGAAACATGGCGGATGTGGTCAAAAGCGCAATATTTCCGCCGGGCGGCATTGACAGGATTGCATACTGGAGAACGAAATCCAAAATATATTTCAACTGGTCATCAGGAACGATGATTTCGGGAAGATCTTCTCCAAGTTTCTTAAAGAGCCGCGCTCCTTTTTTTCCCAGTGACACCTTGTTTTTCTCTAACACCTCTTCGACCACGGCATTAACGGTATTCACTCTCTTAATCGGCGTGGTAACCCGGACGTAGGTGAGAAAACCACTCAACAATAAATCGGTCTTGTCGATATCCTGGGTAATCATCCGGTAAAGAAATTTACCGAATTCCTTGTCGCTGAATCGATCTCGGGAAAACTGCGTGAGGCTTCTGATCGAGTCCAGAACTCTCCTCGTGTAATGAATCGACCCGGACCATAAGGCGTGTTCCGCTAGCGAGTCTCTATCCCGCCAGTCGGCGGAGGCGGTGGGGCAAGGAATTTGAACGGGCCAGAGGATAAAAAAGGGTCGCTTTGATTTCCCACCTCGTCTCTGGAAGTAATTCCAATGTAGTAAGTTCCCGGTTCGGTGGGAAATTCCGGCCAGTCATCGGGAATGACCAACTCGGTCTTCCCTGTAACGGGTTTGGAGATGATCCCAGGGGTCGTTTCCCATGAAAAGTGATTGGGATCAAAAGTCCCCCGGTCTTTGCTGACATATATCATATAGCCTGTCGCTTCGGGAACGGATTCCCACCAGATGCGCCGTTTACGGATGAAACCCATCGCTCTTTCTCCTCCCTCTTATTGACTGACACGTTCGTCTTGGCCCGCCTTGTTTTACAACCTACAATGATTTGAAAAACAAATCAAGTGAAATCTCAATCGAAGATGAGACCTTCTTAAGGACAACTCCGACTTCCAGGCGGATACGGATAAAAATTGAATTTACCTATCTATTCAAGAAGTTATTTGTGCCTACTTTTTAGGCAAAATGGTGGAGGTGGCTTCCTGCAAGAGGTAGAAAGGTTGATTCCACAACAATTCAACATCTTTTTGTGGATTTGGTGAAAAACCCTTTAAAAACGATTCCGATCTGGGAAAAATTCAAATGCTCATCCCCGCAGATTAATACAAAATCCCTGCATATCCCACGAAACTGTCGTCCGGCATAATGTCATAACTCGTGTAGTAGTCGAGGAGCACTCCTTTTTCCGATCCTAAGGCTTTGCAGGTGGCCATGGCAGAAACGGCTGCCCCTGCACTGCAGGCGCTATCATTTTCCAAAGCATGCTTCAGAAGACCTTCTGCATCCATCCTCAACGCTCTGTCGATAAACCCCTTGTCATTTTCTTTCTTCACCCACTCCACGGAAGCCGGTCCAACCCCCTTCCTTAAAAACCCGTAATTGGGTCCGTAGTGAGTCAGATCCGTCGATCCAATCGCAAGGATGGAAATTCCTTCTTTCTTTGCAACCTCGGCAACTGCTTTTCCCAATCTTTCTGCTTGATGGGATAGAGGCGACCGTATCCCAACCAGCTTCGCCTCCGGGAAAAAGTACTTTACCATGGCCAATTGTACCTCAATCGTATTGTCCCCGCTGGCAGGACTCTCTTTTCTTATGTCAACGCTTTTCATCAAGTTTTCCACAAACCCTGCATGAATCTTTATGTCACCGAGCGGGGTCTCACAGGCTTCTTCCGTCACAATCCGGGGAACGTCCTCAGTGGAAAGATGACCTCCATAGAGAACCACGACCTCAACCTTGCTTTTAAGCTTCAGGGAATAAAAGACCCTTGCGGCCAGCTTTCCGGAAAAATACCAACCCGCGTGGGGAAGTATACCGCCGAGCCCGTTGCTCGAAGGAAGTTGAGAAGGAGACCATCCCTCAACATAGGATTCAATCTCCTTTCTGCAATCCTTCGCATCAAAAGGGTACCACCCTCTGGGTAAGATTCTTTTCCTTCGATTCATGGCGTTTACCCCATCCTCGTGATTCGTGAATCGTGAGTTGTGAAGGGTTCTAACAGTTGAAAACTCTTAACTCTAAAATCATCAAACTTAACTGACTTAAATTCTTTCAAGCGCGGGCATGCCCATCAGGTTGAGTATATTTCCCATGACCTTTTGAAATGCCATCACCAAAGAAAGCCGAAAGGTTTTGAGTTCCTGATCTTGCAGGTGAATAAACGGGGTCTGGACATCGGCCCCTGGATCCGGGTGTTCATAGAAATTCGTAAAGGATGCCGCCAGGTCAAAGGCATATTCTGCCAATTGAGAAACCCTTAATGTCCTACCCGTTTTCGCCACGGACGAGGCAAATCTCGATAGGGCGTCCAGAAGCCCTCTTTCTGTCTCGGTCAATTGTTTGGGAATGCACTCCCTTTTCCACGGGAGATCGATCTTCTGTTCCTTCGCTTTTCTCAGGATGCTGCATGCCCGCGCGTGGGCGTATTCTAAATAGACTCCCGTGTCTCCCGTGGTCTTCAGGGCTTCGTCGAAGTCGAAGATGATCTGACTCTCTAATGTGAATTTGAGCAAATAGTACCGGATCGCCGCCGAGGCTAAAGCAGAAGCAACGCTATCCTCCAAAGGATGATCCGCCTTCTCGATGACCTTCTGTTTCACCCTCAAGATAAAATCCTTTGCCTTCACCCCCGTCCCGGAGCGGCCTGACATGGCATACGCTTTCTTCTCCTCCGCGTCCTCCATCCCAAGGTGTCGAGCAGCCTGAGGAGAAAGGTTGACCACTTCATAGGCCAGATGGATGGATTCGTTTGCTTCTTTCTGAAAGCCCATTTGTCGAAGGCACTCCACGACGACTTGCTGAGGATAACTCTGCCGAGTATCAATCACATTGATCACCGTTTCAGCGCGGCCGAAGCCCTGGGAAAAACTTTCTCCCGGTTCTCCGTCCGGGGCCGTTGTCCAGAGCGCCTTCCCGTTGGTTTGGGAGCCCCAGCGTTTGTATAAGAAATCTTTCTTAAGGAGGCCAAACTTCCAGAGCTGATAGGCCACATCTTTCCCCGTGTAGGTCACACTCCCATTTGACCGGACGAGAATCTTGTCCAGGCTCTTCACGCCCTCCGCCGTTTCGACGATTCCGCCAAAAGGGACGACCCAACATCCTTCATTCGGACCCTCTGTTTCAAATCGAAGAACTCCCTTCCCTTTCAGGAGTTCAAAGGTAGCCTCCCAGAACCCACGGGCAATGATATCTGATTCCCAATTGAGGAGATCATAGAAGATAGAGAGGTGAGTTACTGTCTCTAAATGGGACCGGACAATTTTTACGGCTAAGTCTTTAGCAAAACCGGCGACGGGAGGGATTCCTTTTTCGATCTTATGGAGAATCTCTTCCCTCTTATCGAGGAGGGAAGGATTCTTCTCGAGTTCATTTTGAAAACGGGCATAGAGATCCCAGCAGAAATAATCAAACGGCTGATTCGTCGGAATCTTCTCCCAGATCGCTTGAAAGTCAGAGCCTTCCGTGTAAATAGGAGGGGAAAGATAAAGAACCGCTGTCACCACGTCAACGACCTGAAGCCCTGTATCATCGATGTAATTACAAACCTCTGTCGAAAAGCCGAGCCATTCGAGAACTCTGGCCACGGTGTCTCCTAAGACGGAATTCCTGATGTGACCAATATGCATCGCCTTATTCGGGTTGACACTCGTGTGCTCGATAAAAACCGTTTTTTTCAGCGGCAAAGCAGTCTTTCCGAACCCCTCACCTTCTTGAAGGACTCGCGGAACGAGGTCTTGAGCCAATCCAGGCCAATCCACTTTAAAATTGAGGTACCCGGGAGGAGAAACCT
>Ga0105100_10002435_pt1 | contig 10896 bp, 8 predicted proteins | sample PPLLak12cMay2015_2_FD_87033 | JGI IMG/M metagenome (GOLD analysis project Ga0105100, IMG submission 87033) | Freshwater sediment microbial communities from Prairie Pothole Lake near Jamestown, North Dakota, USA - PPLs Lake P8 Core (1) Depth... | ecosystem: Environmental > Aquatic > Freshwater >... | reverse complement strand
CCAGCTTGCCGGGATCATGGCCCATGAGGTGGCCCACACCGACCGCAGGCATTCAACGGAAGCCATGACCAAACAATATGGTTTTTCCGTGCTGCTGTCGATCCTGATGGGAAAAGAAGCCTCGCAGCTTGAAGAGATACTGGCAAGCCTTGCCCTGAATGGAACAATTCTTGCCTTCAGCCGGAAAAACGAAAACGAAGCGGACAAGTTTGCCGTTTATTATACAGCCGATACGAAGTATTACAATCCCCTGGGCATTGGCGGATTCTTTGAAAAGATGCTGGCAGAAACCAATAACCAGGGCAACGGAATTGCCGAATTCCTGAGCACCCATCCCAGCGATGAAAACCGGTTGCAAAACATCAACACTGTGTGGACCGAGCTTCAGGCCGCTGATCCCGGTTTGACTACTGTTGAATGGAAAGATCTGGTTACAGAGCATGGCACCATTAAAGGATCCTTGCCCTAGGAAGATAGTTACGGGTTACGAGTGACAAGTGACAAGTGAAAAGATATCCGTAACCGATTACTGATTACCGATTACCGATTACCTTCCCCTCTCTCAGTTTCTTTTATCCATCCCCCACATCAGTTTGTTTCGGATGGTACTGTAGAAATTGGTTGAAGGCAGCTTGATCATACGCAGTTTGTGTTCCGATTTGCATATATTGAAATGAACGGACGAATTCACCAGTTTGGTCCGGTTATCCGCCGTAACCAGGTAATTGCCACTCCGGCTTTTGACCGTGAGTTTTAGGTGTACATGGTCAGGGACGACGATCGGCCTGACCGTAAGATTATGCGAAGCAATGGGAGCAATGATGAAACTGCCTGAGCCCGGGACAACGATGGGTCCACCTGCACTCAATGAATAAGCGGTGGATCCTGTGGGTGTGGATACGATCAGCCCATCGGTCCAATACGTATTAAGGAATTCATTATCGACATATGCATCAATGCTGATGAGTGAAGCATCGTTTTTCTGTATGGTTATTTCATTCAGCGCAAAATTGAGATCGCCAAAAATATCCTCCGGTGTTTGAAAATGGATCATGGTGCGGTTCTCGACCTGGAAATCGCCTTTAAAAATTGCCAGAAATGCATTTTCAATCTCATCCTTTGAGATATTCGCCAGAAAACCCATCCTTCCCGAGTTTATACCGATGATGGGGATGCTATTTCTGAATACCAGCGGAATTGATTCCAGCAAAGTTCCGTCGCCACCAATACTGACGAGGAGGTTGGTTGCGGGATTCAGATCCGTTTCAGATTGGAACACCTTGTTGAATTCAGGGATACCGGTTAACCGGCCGCTGATGAAATCAAGAAATGGCTTGTAAATGCATACCTCCGCTTTGTTGTCGGTCAGTATCTGAAAAAGCCTCTGAATATAGGGGTAAAAACCCGGTGTGAACGTTTTTCCGTAAAGGGCGATTTTCATAAATCGACTTATAAAGGAATAAAGATTTAAGAACAAAGATACAAGAACCAAGATAACAGACGGTAAATCGACCCTCTTTTTCCCTATTTATCGGGATTCAGAGGATGAAAATCAATAAATCACCCAATCAACAAATCAACAAACCTGCCTGCCCTGCCTACCGGCAGGCAGGCGGCAGGCAGGTCAACAAATACTACATTATCCCCTGGTCGATCATGGCCTGGGCTACTTTAAGAAATGCTGCCACATTGGCCCCTTTGACATAGTTCACATAACCGTCATCATTTTTTCCGTATTTTACGCAGGTGTCGTGAATATCGACCATGATACGGTGCAGGCGCACATCTATCTCTTCCCGGCTCCACATCAGTTTCATGGAGTTCTGCGTCATTTCAAGTCCCGACACAGCAACTCCTCCCGCATTGGCTGCCTTACCGGGGATAAAACCAGCTTTTTGCTGCAGCAGAAATTCAGTTGCCTCCGGTGTGGTGGGCATATTCGCTCCTTCAGCGATCAGCTGGCAGCCATTTTTCAGTAAATCCCTGGCAGCACCCAGGTCTAATTCGTTCTCCGTAGCGCAGGGTAATGCTATATCTCCTTTAATTTTCCAGACATCACTGCGGTTCTCAGAAAATGTTGTTTTTGGGTATTTGTTGAGATATTCCTTAATGCGGCCGCGGTTCATCTCTTTGATCTCCTTGACGACGGTAAAGTCAATACCGTTGGGATCATAAATACAGCCGTTGGTATCCGATAAGGTCACCACTTTGCCTCCCATCTGCAAAACCTTTTCCGCCGCATAGAGGGCAACATTTCCTGCACCGGATATCAGTACTTTTTTCCCTTTAATGCTGTCATCGTGTTCTTCCAGATATTTCCGGACAATATAGGCCAATCCGTAACCGGTTGCTTCTTTGCGTATCCAGCTGCCTCCCCATGTGGTCCCTTTTCCCGTGAAGACGCCTTCAAAACGGTTGACCAGCCGTTTATAATGCCCGAATAAATATCCGATCTCGCGGCTGCCTACACCCATATCACTGCCCGGAATATCGGTTTCAGGTCCGATATGCCGGTATAATTCATCCATAAAGCTCTGGCAGAAGCGTAATACCTCATTGTTTGATTTACCCTTGGGCTCAAAATCAGATCCGCCTTCTCCGCCACCCATGGATAAACCGGTAAGGGCATTTTTAAAGGTCTGTTCAAATGCCAGAAATTTTAAAATGCTCAGGTTGACATCGGGATGAAACCGCAATCCTCCTTTATAAGGTCCGAGGGCAGCATTAAATTCCACGTGAAAACCACGATTGACATGTACTTTCCCGGTATCATCCTGCCAGGGTACTTTAAAGATGATCACACGATCGGGTTCGGTCAGCCGTTCAATAAGGCTTACCGCATCAAACTGGGGATACTGGCTGTAAACTTGTTCAATGCTCTCAAGGACTTCCCGGACTGCTTGCAGGAACTCTTTTTCACCCGGATTATTCTTTTCAAGACGAATGATACCATCATGAAAATTCATAAGGGAATATTTAAGGTTGTTAAATCACGCCCTGATCAAGCATAGCATTGGCAACTTTCAAAAATCCTGCAATATTGGCTCCTTTTACATAATCAACATAACCGTCGGGCTGTTTGCCGTAACGGACGCATGACTCATGTATGGCCCCCATGATCTGGTGCAGTTTACTATCAACTTCTTCAGCAATCCAATGCAATTTCATCGCATTTTGTGTCATTTCCAGACCTGAAACAGCCACACCACCTGCGTTGGCTGCTTTGCCGGGTGCAAACAGCAAACCGTTCCGCTGTATTGTATCCACTGCTTCCGGCGTACCGGGCATATTGGCACCTTCACATACGCAACTGCATTTGTTTTTTATCAGCTGCTGTGCATCGGCTTCCCCAAGTTCATTCTGTGTGGCGCAAGGCATGGCAATATCACAGGGAACCTCCCATGGCCTTTTATTGCTGACGAATACCCCTGATTTAAACTTCCGGGCATAAGGTTCAACGATGTCTTCATTCGATGCCCTGAGCTCGAGCATAAAATCAACTTTATTCCCTGAAATGCCTTCTTCATCAACGATATATCCATCGGGTCCCGAAAGGGTTAATACCTTAGCCCCTAGCTGGTTGAGCTTTCTTACAGCACCCCAGGCCACATTACCGAAACCCGATACGGCAACTTTTTTCCCCTTGAGTGATTCATTCCGGGTAGCCATCATCTCCTGTGCAAAATAAACAGCACCAAAACCAGTGGCTTCCGGCCTGACAAGGCTGCCTCCCCAGGCAAGACCTTTCCCGGTAAGCACACCCGTGCATTCATGGGTTAGTTTCTTGTACATTCCATACAGAAATCCAATCTCCCGCGCTCCAACACCGATATCACCGGCGGGAACATCTGTCTCCGGGCCGATAATTTTCCAAAGCTCCAGCATATAAGCCTGACAAAAACGCATGATCTCGGCGTTTGATTTACCTTTAGGTTGAAAATCAGATCCTCCTTTGCCACCACCCATGGGCAGGGTGGTAAGACTGTTTTTGAAAATCTGTTCAAAACCCAGGAATTTAAGGATGCTCAGATTTACACTGGGATGAAAACGAAGTCCTCCCTTGTATGGGCCTAATGCATTGTTGAACTGTATACGATAACCCCGGTTGACCTGAACATTCCCCTGATCATCCATCCAGGAGATCTTAAAGGTCAGAATCCTGTCAGGTTCAACAAGTCGTTCTATTATCCCTGATTTTTCAAACTGAGGATTCTGATTATACACTGCTTCAATCGAGGCAAGTACCTCATGAACTGCTTGCAAATATTCGACTTCCCCCGGATTTCTTTTTTCCAGGTCGGTCATGATCTTATTTACGTCCATAATGAATAATTATAGTGTCAAGTAAAATTGAGGATAAAAACCATAATTATCCATGACAATTTTCAACTTTATTTATGATTTACTGCAGTTTCTCTCAGGGGTTTTTTCGCAACATCTCCATGACTTCCTCTCTTCGCGGGATGGAAGGCTGTGCTCCAAGCCTTGTGGTAGAAATGGCTGCTGCAGCATTGCCAAACCTGACGGATTCATAGAAATTTTTGCCTTCGGCCAGCGCTACGGCCATCGCCCCGTTAAATACATCACTGGCGGCAGTGGTATCAACCGATTTAATGCGAAAAGCGGGAACATGTTCAGCTCCTCCGTTGTCGATAACCATGGAACCTTTTGATCCAAGGGTGATAATGACCCTGGCAAGGCCATGTTCCAGCAGGATACGCCCGGCCAGTTCAACAGACCGCTCATCGGTAATGGAAATACCGGTAAGGGCTTCGGCTTCGAGCTTGTTGGGTGTCAGTATGGATATGTAACCCAGCAATTCATCATCGAGCGGAATAGCCGGGGCCGGATTAAGCATCACCCTGATATGGTTCTCAAAAGCAAACTTTGCGGCGAATCGCACGGTTTGTATAGGGGTTTCAAGTTGCAGCAATAATAAATCGGAAGCGAGAATTGCCTTCCTGGCATTGGTTATATCCTGCTCACAAAGATTTTGATTGGCACCCGGTGCAACCACGATAATATTTTTGCCTTCTTCATCTACCACGATCTGGGCAATGCCGGTTGGCACCAGCGGATCTTTAACTGCATAGTCAATGTTGATGCCATCTTCCTTCATGCCATTTAAGGCCTGCTCACCGAAAACATCATCACCGACCCGGCCGATATAGGTTACTTCCCCACCGGCTCTTGCTGCTGCAACAGCCTGGTTGGCACCTTTACCTCCCAATGCTGTGGAAAAACTTCCTCCCAGTAAGGTTTCACCCGGAACTGGAAGCCGGGGAACCTGGATAATCATGTCGGTGTTGGAACTTCCAATTACTGTTATTTTCATGAATGGAGTATTATGCAAACAAATATAGGAAATACATTTCTTTAAGTACAAAAAAAAGATTCAACCCATGTTGATAAAGTAAAACTGAAACTGCACGCATAATCTGAAAGCAACAAATTACCGCCACTACCGATCAGTATCAGGCTAATGATACCGATTACCAATTACCGATTACCTGTTACTGCTTACCGTTTGCCCTGACGTTGAAGAGCGCAGGCTTCGCATCGCCCATCTGGCCCGCAACCGGTATCCAATACACAATATACAAACGGTAATGCCCTGGCTTTTCCGGTACTATAAAGGTGAAGTTGAACTCATCCGTTGCGTTTTGTGGCAGGTCGCGGTAATCATATTCCCTGATGGGCAGATGTTGCTGATAAAAGGATCCGTCTTCCCTGCAGACCGTATAGGACAGTATGGGCCGGAATTCACCTGACGGAGCATAATGCAATGCATACCCTCCATCCGTGTGCAGTGTACATACCAGGACCAATGTGTCCTTTGCCTTCAGCATTTCTGACGGTAAGGTCACCGATGTTACGATACGGTTATAAGGCTGAAAGCTGTCAATATAACTGTACCCATGCTCTCTCCGGTTCGGTGTTTTTATCATGCCAACGGGCCGGAGACTCTTGTTCAGCATCACCGGCTTCCCGGCCAGGGAGTCCTCAAAGTTCCACAGGTTATACTGACTTTTACGGGCAAATACATCGTTCAGTGAATATGAAATGTCTCCCGTATAAAAAGAATATTTTGCTGCATACTGATATTTATTTAAAAAGACAACTTTCTTTCCGCCTGCTTTTTCTCTGACCGTTTCTGCCCATTGATCCCAGCCATTGAATTCATCAAGATATTTCAGGGAATAGGGAACAAGATCAAAGGCTGCCATAAACCGGATGGCAACCAACAGGACAATGGAAGGAATGGCCAGATTTCGGAGCCAGGTTACAGCCTTTTCGTGCTGACCTATCGACGCGTGTGCCAGTATGATCAGCGGGACATAGGCTGCGGCGGTCCAGTGCGCTTCTATATGATCCCTGAAGCTTGAGAGGAAGAAAAAAACCAGAAAACCAACCATGCTGAATGTCAGGGATCGTTCAAAAGTGCTTTTTGGCCTGAATGAAAGGGAATAATAAAGAACCAGGGGGGCAATCAGGGGGCCTGCGATCAGGATCTGGCTGTACATATAGTTGAATATATTCTCCGCATCAAAACCGTCTGAACGTGTCACAAGATGGTAACGGAAAGTCGGGAATCCATGCTGTATCTGCCACATAAGATGAGGAACCATTAGCAGGGCTGCCAGGCCAACGATTACCCAGGCGCTTTTCCTTTTAAGCAGGGATAAATTGGAAAGGAGAACAAAAACCACTACCAGCAATCCATGGTATTTGCTATACAGCATGCCGGCAATTGACAGGCTTAGCATGATTACAAGGCCTGCCGAATCTTTTTCAAGATATTGCCGGTAAAAGTAGAAAAACAGGGCAGTGAAGAAGACAAGCGGGATATCAGGAAGGGCAAAGAAACCTGCTACATGGGAGTGAACCAGTGCCATGGCGGATACGATCCATATGAATATCCGGGGGGATCCCGGCGACGTCTTCCAGATTAACAACAGGGTCAGGGTTCCCAGGATGCAGAACATAAACCGGACCCCCAACTCGTTTGAAAACAAACGGGTTCCTGCCCTGATCAGCAGGGCCACCATGGGAGGGTGATCAAAATATCCCCAGGCAAGCTGCCGGGAATACATCCAGTAATATGCTTCATCATTGGCCAGCCCGGTGAAATATGATTGCAGCAGGTTCATCAGGAACCAGAGGATGAGGAAGAGGAAAATTATGAAGTTGCCGTTCCCGCTGTGTTTTGTGCCAATCATATTCAATCAGTTATAATAGAAGTCCTTGCCGGATTTGATTAAAAGCTGTTTATTTATACTTTTGTGACAACCAAGCATGGAATCTTTGCTGTAAAATAAGTCATTTTTTAATATCATTGTTATAAAACTTCATATAATGAATCCGCTCCGGACAGCTATCGCTCTTATCCTCCTCCTTCCCTTTGCTTTATGCATTGATAGCCACGCCCAGCAATTTGAGTGGAAAACAGGGTTTTTCGGTTTTTTTGATAACCGGGAATATTTCAATGAATTCATCGACCCACAGACCATAGGAGGTGAGAATATAACGGCAGAAGGCGGCTTTGCTTTGAATGATAAAAACCGCTTCAGGGCCGGACTGAGTTACACTTATGAATTCGGTAGCAAGGGTGACTATCTTTTGCCCGATGTGATCCTTTACTTTAAAGGAGAATGGAAACCAGCTACATTCTATATAGGCTCCTTCCCCCGCCATCAACGCATTGAACAACCCCTGGCCATGCTCACCGATACCCTTGTCTATTACCGTCCTATGGTTGAAGGCATGTTTATTGAGCACCGGCGCGAATGGGGTTACCAGAATATATGGCTCGACTGGACGAGCCGGCAAACGGATTTCAAAAGGGAAACATTTCTTATAGGCGCTACCGGAAGGATCCATAAAGGGATATTCATCTATCAGCATCATTTCCTGATGTACCATTTTGCCGGACCGGCTATTGACATACCCGGCGATCACATCCGGGACAACGGGGGATTCAGCGCCATGCCGGGACTGAATCTCGGCGATGTTCTCGGACTGGATACAGCAACCATCTCAACCGGATTCCTGATGTCTTATGATCAGCTGAGACATATATACGATGTACGCTTTATGTGGGGTTCATTGACTGACCTGGATATTAACCATAAGGGATTCGGCTTGCATGGAGTATATTACCGGGGTGACGGCCAGGTATTTTTATACGGTGACGGATTTTATAAGTCAACCTCTTACGGAAGGGCGGATGTATATTACCAGAAGGACTGGATAGACAAAATAGCCGGCAGGCTTACATTTTCCTTTCATTTTCTGCCCCATAACCTTGACTTCTCTTTTGCAGTGCATCTGAGGGCATTCATGGATGGAACCCTGCAGCCGGGCAGGAATAATCACTAAAATCTCAGCTGGTTGAAAAACCGGACTCCCCGGAAGAAAAAGTCGAAAACAATACTCCCATTGTATATTTGCGGCCAGGAACCCTTTTTAGCGATCCGGTTAACCCGTCTTCTTTTGATGATAAGGACAGGCAATGATTTTAAAAAGCTCAGATGAGCCCTGATCACCGATTTGAAAAATGCAAAGGAGGAAGGAAGATACAGGATGGCTGACAGCCAATCGAAAATAATGCGCATGGGCAGCACAAAGATCAGTTCACGTCCCGGCTGATTCTTGCATAACAGGAAAAGATTGTTCCGGTAATTCAGGTAAAGCTTGCGGGGATTGTTATTGGGTAAGGTGCCCCCGCCTACATGATAGACCGTGGAATCTGCGCAATAAACTATTTTATATCCCAGCCTTTTAAACCGCCAGCAGAGGTCTATTTCCTCCATATGGGCAAAAAAATCACGGTCGAGTTCTCCGGCCTCAAAATAGGCTGAAGCCCTCACGAGCATGCAGGCACCCGATGCCCAGAATATCTCAGCCGGACCGTTGTATTGCCCGGTATCCTTTTCGATACTGTTCAGAATACGGCCACGACAGAAAGGGTATCCGAAAAGATCAATGAAACCTCCTGCTGCACCTGCATATTCAAAGAATTCCCGCTGGTTAAAGGCTTTTATTTTAGGCATGCAGGCAGCTACGGCACGATCAGCATCCATCAGATCCGCCAGCGGTTTGAGCCAGTCGGGACTTACTTCAACATCGGAATTCAACAACAGGTAATATTCTGCTTTGATCATCTGTAATGCCTTTGCATAACCCGTTGCAAATCCGTGATTCTCCTCAAAACAAATGACACGGACAGCAGGCTCTAACGTCTTCAGATATTTCACCGAACTGTCCGTGGAGCCATTGTCGACCACAATGATCTCCGTTCCGGCAACAGCAGAGTTTTCTATGACCTTTGGCAGGTACTTTTCAAGAAAAGTGATCCCATTCCAGTTCAATATGACAACTGCAACTTTAGTCACCGGGCTGTAATTTGGGTTGATTCATCGGGTTTGTGTTTCCAGCGTTTGTGGGACCACAACCAGTATTCAGGTTGTCGGATGATCTCTTTTTCAAGTTCATCAACAAAGGCTAAGGTAACTGCATTTTCCGGCAGGTCTTTTACTGTATCAAACAATTTTTTAAGGGTCACATCATAAAACCCTCTTTTTGTTTTTTCGATATGCATAAAGAGGACAGCCAGGTCAAGCTTTCGCGAGAGTTTTTCAGTACCATTAAAAAAAGATGTCGGCTGATGTAAAAACGTTGTCCAGAATTTATTATTGCGGGGAGGGCGCTGATCCGCTATAAAATAAATCAGAAAAGGTTTCTGCTGATTTCTGTGCTCAATGGCAGCACGAAAAACATGTTCCATCGCGGTTAACCGGGTACCTTCGTTGCGGCTTCTGATTTTTACAAACAACCGGTCCATCGTTTTGTTTTGCAGGGGCCGGTATATGAGCAGAGCATCGCGTCGGGCATAAAGTGTCAACATCTAACTCCATTCCCAGTTGCCATAATGACCTGAAACTACAGCAAAATCCCGGTTGGCTTTGTTAAGCTCAGCCAATAATTCCGGATTTGAAAAATGAAACCGCTGCAATAATTCTTCCGTTGAGAGTGTTAAAGGTTTAAATGATTCGATCATGAAGTCGCATAAATGCCGGTAAAACTTTTTTGCGATCTGCTTTATGTCTGCATCCGTTTTTTCAGGGAAAGCATGGCTGAGGTTCCTGAAAACGACCTTTTTTCTATAGGGAATGAAGTAGAAGACCACTATAAACATGACGTCTGAGATCCGGTACAATATAAAAAAGGGTAGCTTTGAAATGCACCAGAGAACCGATATGAGAACTTGGTATGAAATTCCTGCAGGCATGTACTGATTTACTTGACATTCATAAACCGGCCGACCTGGGCCAGGAAATCAGTATGCATATTGCTGTTGGTCGCAACGATCTCACGGCTGAACAGGTAATCCGGACCACCTTTGAAATCCGAAGCTTTACCTCCGGCTTGCTGAACAATGAGGGCACCGGCTGCTACGTCCCATGGATTCAGGTTATATTCATAAAATCCGTCATAACGGCCGCAGGCAACATAGGCAAGGTCAGTGGCAGCGGACCCGAGCCGCCTGACACCATGACAATGGGTGAAAAAATAGACCATTGATTCCATATAGGCATCAATCCGGTCGAAATTATGATACGGGAAACCCGTTGCGAGTAGAGCGTCATTCACCTTCCCGGTGAGCGAAACCTTTATTTCCCTGTTATTTAAAAAGGCTTTGCCTCCTTTCCATGCATAAAAACATTCGTCCATAAAGACCTCGTATACAACGCCCGCCACAGGTTCATTGTTTTCAAGCAAGGCTATGCTGACGGCAACAGGGGGAGTGCCATGAATAAAATTGGTGGTCCCGTCAAGCGGATCAATGACCCAGGTATACCGGATCCCGGATTTTTTGGAAGTGCCTTCTTCGGT
>Ga0105100_10002433_pt1 | contig 10898 bp, 4 predicted proteins | sample PPLLak12cMay2015_2_FD_87033 | JGI IMG/M metagenome (GOLD analysis project Ga0105100, IMG submission 87033) | Freshwater sediment microbial communities from Prairie Pothole Lake near Jamestown, North Dakota, USA - PPLs Lake P8 Core (1) Depth... | ecosystem: Environmental > Aquatic > Freshwater >... | reverse complement strand
CCGCGAAAGATTTGGCCCCTCCAGGAGAATACCCTTTTACCCGAGGAATCCATCCTCAAGGTTATCGAAGCCGGGAATGGACCACCCGCCAATATACGGGCTTCGGATCTCCCAAAGAGACGAATGAACGGTTTAAGTTAATGATTTCTCATGGCCAGACTGGTCTCAATGTGGCCTTTGACCTTCCCACACAGATGGGGCTCGATTCCGATGATCCAATGGCCGAAGGCGAGGTAGGACGGGTCGGGATGGCCGTCGACTCTCTCCGGGACTTCGAGGTCGCTTTCCATGGCATTCCCCTCGACCGAATCGGCGTCGGCCTCACCATCAATGCCGTGGCAAGCATCATGCTGGCCATGTTCCAGGCAACGGCTGAAAAACTTGGATATTCAAAAGACCGGGTGAGTGCCACCCCGCAAAATGACATTCTTAAAGAGATGATTGGCCGTGGCGCATGGATCTTTCCGGTGAAACCTGCCGTAAGGCTCATCGGGGATACCATCGAATATTCGATGAAAGAACTCCCCCGGACCAATCCTGTCAGCGTCTGCGGCTATCATATCCGGGAATCAGGGTGCTCCCCTGTTCAGGAAATTGCTTATGCTTTTCAGATTGCCAATACCTATATTGAGGAGGTTCTTCGTCGAGGCTACAAAATCGACGATTTCGTGAGAGGCTTTACCTTTAACATTAACATATTCGGAAACCTCTGGGAACAGGTGGCCAAGTTCCGCGCAGCAAGGAAACTCTGGGCAAAAAATTTGAAAGAACGTTATGGAGCTAAGGATAATCGATCCCTTCTCCTTCGTGGACTGTTCGGTGGTGGCGGATATGGAATGACCAAGGCACAGCCCGAAAATAATATCATCCGAGGCGCTTACTATGCCCTTGCGGCGGCTCTCGGAGGCGCTCAGACGACTGCCCTCTGTTCCTTTGACGAAGCTTACACCATCCCCACTCCAAGAGCAGCCCTCCTCTCTCTCAGGACATTCCAGATTCTTATGGAAGAGATGGGGTTACGGGATACCGTGGATCCATTGGCCGGTTCTTATTTCATCGAAACCCTGACCAAACAGATGGAAGAAAAGATTGTGGAAGAGATGAAGGGGGTGGATAAAATAGGTGGGATGATCAAGGCGGTGGAAACGGGTTACGTTCAGAGAGAAGTGGCAAGGCAGGCTTATGAGTTCGAAAAAGGCGTCCAAAAAGGAGAATTGATCAAGGTCGGGGTGAACAAATATACGGAAGGGGAAGAGATGGAGGTCGAGCTCCATGAATATCGCCTGGAATCAGCTGAAGAACAGATTCAGCGGCTTCGAGACGTGAAACGGGAGAGGGATAACCGAAAAGTGGTTCAATCTCTGAAAGAATTGGAAAGAACGGCAAAAGAAGAGAAGAATGTGATGCCTCGTCTTCTCGAATGCTGTAAGAATTATGCCACCGTGGGTGAGATGACCAAGGTATTCAAGGAAGCCTTCGGGGAGTTTAAAGAACCATCAATCTTCTAATTTCAGATTGCAGATTTAAGATTTTTGATTTCAGATTTATGAAAATGGGTAGGGGCGACTTCAGTCGCCTTCATGAAGGAGGCTAAAACCTCCCCTACCCTTCCGCAAAAATGGTTCTAAGTTTTGAATTTTGGATTTGTTTCGTATTTCGATATTCGAATTTCGGATTTAAAGGGGGTTAACTATGGCATTCACAATGTTTGGTCGGACGATTCGAAAGATAGGAGTGATCGGTTCGGGAAACATCGGTCCTGATATCGCGCTTCATTTCAGTCAGAACCTCTTTTCCTATGGCGTCCCTGTTGTCGTGGTCGATATTATTCAGGCAGCCCTGGACGCAGGGTCGAAGAAGGCTGAGTCGAAGATGGCCAAGGCTGCGGAGAAAGGGATTTTCAAAAAGGCTGATGCCGATGCCATTTTCAAAAATATAACCTTTACCACCGATTATGGGAAAATCGCCGATGCCGATTTTGTGGTCGAAGCCGCTTTTGAAAGGGCGGATGTCAAGCATAAGATTTTCGATCAATGCCAGGAAGCCTGTCCCAAAACGGCAATCTTCGCTTCCAACTCCTCCCATATGGTTCCTGAAGAGATTTTCCAAAAGATGAAAGATAAGGGCCGGTGCCTGGTCATTCATTATTTCTACCCGGCAGAGCGAAACATTTTAGTAGAGATCGTTCCCGGCAAGGACACCGACGCCTCGTTGGTGGAGTATCTGATGAAACTCTATGAATTCGTCGGGAAGGCTCCGATCAAGGTTAAGAGCCGTTATGGTTATGCTATGGATCCCATCTTCGAGGGCCTGCTTGAAGCCACAGCATTAACCGTCGAAAAAGGGCTAGCAAGTGTGAAGCAGGCAGATGTCATCGTCCAGAAAGCACTTGGAATCGGGACAGGGCCTTTCACTACCCATAATCTTGCAGGAGGGAATCCGATTACCCAGCATGGCCTTACAGAGAGTCACACAAAGATCATGTCTTGGTATCATTCTCCACAACTACTGGACGATCAGGTGAAAATGGGAAAGCCCTGGGAGACAGCAGCAAGGGGTGAGGTGGTGGAATACAGTGCCGAGACTTATGAAGCGGTTTCAAGTCGGGTCTTGGGTGCCTATTTTGGGATGGTCTGTGAAATTGTTGACAGCGGGATTGCGAGCATTGGTGACATGGAGTTGGGATTGGATCTCGGTCTAGCGATGACTCCTCCCTTTGGACTGATGAACAAACTGGGCGTCAGCAAAGCTCTCGAATTAGTGGAAGCCTATGCAAAGGAGAATCCTGGGTTTAAGGTGGCCAAAATTCTTGTGAAACAGGCTGCTTCTGGCAAACCCTGGGAGATCCCTGTGGTGTTTAGAGAAGACAAAAAGGATGTGGCTGTTGTTAGGATCCGGAGACCAAGGGTGCTGAATGCCCTCAATCAGGAGGTCTTCGGACAATTAGGGGAAATCTTCACCAAGATAAAAAAGGATTCAAAAATCAAAGGAGCGGTGTTAACTGGATTCGGGACAAGAGCCTTTGTATCAGGGGCCGATATTGGAATGCTCGCTTCCCAGAAGACACCGGAAGAGGCTGAGGCTCTTTGTCTCAAAAGCATGGCTGTACTCAATCTGATCGAGAATCTGGGCAAGCCCGTTGTCTGCGCCCTCAATGGCCTTGCCTTTGGGGGAGGAAATGAGATGGCCATGGCTTGCACTGCCCGGATTGCGAAAAAGGGACAGAAGGTCTTTGTCGCACAGCCGGAACCCCGACTTGGCATCATCCCCGGGAACGGAGGGACCCAGAGGTTTCCAAGATTGGTGGGAATTGAGAAGGCTTGGCCAATCCTCCGAACTGCGAACCCAATTTCTTCGGCTCAAGCAAAAGAAATTGGCCTGATTCAGGAGGAGGTAGAGGGTGACCTGATCGAGGCAGCCATGGATTGGGTGAAGAAGATTAACTCAGGCAAAGTCCGTGTCCCCTCGATCGCGAAAGGCCCCATCCCAATCCCTTCGAAACTTCCGGAAGTGGATATTGGCCACTTGAGCCGAAAGACCGACGCCTTGCTTCAGAAGGCGACATTGGAAGGGGCGAAGATGACCCTTGAAGAAGGGCTAAAACTGGAAGCCAAGACCTTCGGTGAGTGTCTGTTGACCAAGGATATGAGAATCGGAATGGAGAATTTTATGAAGCATGGGGCAAAGGTCAACGCCAACTTTGTGCACAACTAAGAGGTTTGAGGTTCGAGGCTTAAGGTTTGAGGCAAAAAGAAGTAACCTCCAACCTCTGACCTCAATCCTCTAACCGTTATTGAAATGATGAACGTAGGTGACTGGATAAGAAAATGGAGCATCTTACAACCTAAGAAAAAGGCTCTCTATTTTGAGGATCAACCTTTCACCTACGAAGAAGTGAATCACAGGATCAACCAACTCTGCCACCTCCTTCTCGAAAGCGGTGTAAAAAAGGAGGATCGGGTTGCAGTCCTCCTTCATAATTGCCACCAATATCTCGAAATCTTTTTGGGTCTTTCAAAAATCGGCGCCATCCTTGTTCCTCTAAACTGGAGATTGGCTGGACCCGAGCTCGAGTTCATCCTCCAGGATAGTGGCTCTCGAATGCTCATCTTCGAAGCCGAATTCGAAGAAGTCGTCTCTTCGATTCGACCCCGTTTGAACTTCTCCAATGGAAATTATTTCACCCTAGGCACTCCCTGCCCGGACTGGGCAATCGAATACGAAAAAGCCATTAAGAAAAAGCCTACCCATGAACCCCCTGTGAATGGGTCTTTCGGAGATGAAGATCCTCATGTCATTATGTATACTTCCGGAACGACAGGGATTCCGAAAGGAGCGGTTCTCTCTCACAGAAAGACCTTCTTTAATGTCCTCAATGCGGATATTGTTTATAATCTCACCTCCAAAGATATCATGATGGTCACGCGACCCATGTTCCATTCCGGAGGCCTCCTCGTCGAAGCCGCACCGGTCCTCTATAAAGGAGGGACCCTCACCATCAGGAAACGGTTCCGTCCGAATGAAATCCTCGAAACGATTCAAAAGTATAAAGTCACCGTCCTGGAACTGGCCGCCACCGTTTATCAATTTATTCTCCAAGATTGTGATCTGAATCAATATGATCTCAGTTCGGTTCGTTGCTTCTTTACCGGCGGAGAAAGGATCCCTGTCGCCATGCTTAGAGAATATCAAAAGAGAGGGATCATCATCTCACAAATTTTCGGTCAGACCGAGTCTTCCACCATCGCTTTTCTCGCCCCAGACAAAGGAGCGAAGAAGATCGGATCCGTAGGGCTCCCTGTCTTTCACGGAGAGGTAAGAATCGTGGATAAAACGGGAAGGGATGTGAGTCCCGGAGAGGTAGGGGAGATCATTGCCAAGGGCCCTACCCTGATGAGTGGATACTGGAACCGGCCAGACCTTACGGCAGAAACGATTCGGGATGGCTGGCTCTATACCGGAGACCTCGCGAAAAGGGACGAAGAGGGGTATATCTATATTGTCGATCGTGAAGGGGATATGTATATCAGCGGTGGGGAGAATGTCTACCCGGCTGAGATTGAAAAAGTCCTTTTCACCCACCCCAAAATCCTCGATGCGGGAGTGGTGGGTGTACCCGATGAAAAATGGGGGGAAGTGGGTAAGGCCTATATCGTCCTGAAACCCGGGGAAAAAATGAACGAAGAGGAGGCCCTCAAATTCGTCCGTGGAAAAGTGGGGAAATATAAGATTCCAAAGTATGTGGAATTTGTCGAGGAGCTTCCCAAAACGGCGAGCGGCAAGATTCAGAAGTTCCTATTGAAGGAATCCCATAAAGCGAAAATTCGAAGCGCGAAATCCGAAATTCGAAACAATTTCAAATGACCGAAATTCAAAATTTCAAACTCGAAAATCAGGGACGTTTGGGAAATTTGTAAATTCGGATTTGTTTCGAACTTCGATATTCGAATTTCGAATTTAGAGGGGGTAAAAATGGTTGAGAAGTTTTATCGGTTAGGCTGTGACATTGGTGGAACTTTTACCGACTTTGTCCTGCTTAACGACAAAACAGGCGAGTTAAAGATCTACAAGTGTCTGACCACTCCCAAAGATCCCTCTGATGCTGTGGAGCACGGGATCAGAGAAATGGAGAAAAACACACCAGGGTTTGTGGAGAAAATGGATGAAGTCATCCATGGAACCACGCTGGTTATTAATTCCATTATCGAAAGAAAGGGAGCCAAAACGGGCCTGATCACCACGAAGGGCTTTAGAGACGTCTTGGAGATCGGCAGGGGAATCCGATACGCACCTTATGACGTGTTCGCCGAATTCCCCAAGCCGTTGATTCCGAGACATCTTCGTTTCGAAGTGGATGAGAGGATTCGGAGTGATGGGAGCGTCCTGAAACCCCTTGACCCAGAAGAAGCAAGGCAGGTGGTCCGCACGCTCCTCAAGATGGGCGTTGAATCGGTCGCTGTCTGTCTGATCAATTCTTTTGAAAATCCAACTCACGAGCTGATGCTCAAGGAGATCATTGAAAAGGAAGCTCCTAGAGTGTCCGTCTCCTTTTCATACCGCGTTTTGCCACAGATTAAAGAGTATGAGAGAACCAGCACGACCGCGACGAACGCCTACGTGAAGCCTCTCACGGGGAGATATCTCTCCAGGCTCGCCGGAAGGCTGGAGTCTATTGGTTTTAAAGGAAAACTCTTCATCATGCTTTCAAGCGGGGGCGTTACCTCTGTTGAAACTGCCGCTGAGTTTCCGGTAAGGATCATCGAGTCCGGTCCAACCGCAGCAGTCATCGCAGGGCAATATTATGGGAAACTTTTTAATATTTCGGAAATGTTCTGCTTTGACATGGGAGGAACAACGGCCAAGTCCTGCCTGATCCAAAAAGGGGTCGCTGGGGTCGTACCCACCTTTGAGGTCGGCCGTGTTCAGAGATTTATGAAGGGGAGCGGTCTCACCATTCAGGTGCCTGTGGTTGACTTGATGGAGATTGGAGCGGGGGGCGGAAGCATTGCGAAGGTCAGCCGGATGGGGACGCTGCAGGTGGGACCGGAGAGCTCCGGAGCGGATCCTGGACCGATCTGCTATGGGATAGGAGGCACTGACCCTTGCGTCACAGATGCCGATCTCTTGTTGGGCTATCTGGATGAGAACTACTTCCTGGGCGGTGAAATGAAGCTTAACAAAGAGGCAGCGAGGCGCGGCGTTATGGAAAAGGTTGCCAAGCCTCTGGGGGTTACTTTCATACAGTCCATTTGGGGAATCCATGATCTCATCAATGAGACGATGGCCGCCGCAGCCAAGACCCACATTGCGGAAAAAGGGGGAAATCCAAAAATTGTGACGATTGTTGCCTTCGGCGGGGCAGGCCCAGTTCATGCTTACAGTCTCGCAAAGAAATTGGGAGCGCCTCGCTTGCTCGTCCCACCGAATGCTGGAGTAGGATCAGCTCTGGGCTTTTTCACTGCTCCCCGGGCCTTTGACCTCCTCCGGAGCCACAAAGTCTCTCTGGGCAACGCCAATTTTCTTGATATCGAAAAGATTTTCAAGGAACTCGAAGCCGACGCAACGAAAATACTGAAGAAGGAAGCCACAGAAAAAGATATCAAATTCGGAAGGTCCCTGGACATGCGTTTTGTCGGCCAGGGAGCAGAAACAAACGTCCCTTTAAGCGAAAGAGATTTTACAAAGCTAAAGAAGGAGGAGGTTCGCCGACGCTTCGACGGAGTCTACGAGAAGTTGTATGGAAGGACCTATCCTGACTCTGAAGTGGAGTTTATCAATTTTAAGGTAAGGGCAAGTCTCCCAGAACGATTGCTGCAATTGCCCAAATTCGAGAAAAAGAAGCGGTCTCTTGATCAGGCGATCAAGGGGAGACGTCCGGCTTATTCTCCCGTGGCCAGGGACTTTATCCCCTTTACCGTATACGATCGATACAAACTCTTTCCGACGGCGAAGTTTCGAGGTCCTGCCATTATCGAGGAGAAGGAGTCGACAGTTATTGTTGGCGAGGACGCCTCGGTTTCAGTGGATGATTTTGGATTCTTATGGATCGATCTTTCGACGGGACAAAAACCTGTGACCAAAACCCGAACTCCAGCCAGGAAAAAGTCGAAGCGTTGATTTGTAGGGAACGCAGATCTGCGTTCCCTACTTTGCGATTCTAGATTGCGGATTTTGGGTTGAAAATTCCGAAATCCGAAGTTGAGATGAGGAGGCACAGAAATGAAACGTTCCTTTGACCCGATTACACTAGAGATTTTGTGGAGGAGATTGATTTCCATCGTCGATGAAGCGGACAGTGCCGTTGCTCGGACAGCATTCTCAAGCCTTCTCAGAGATGCTCATGACTACACTTGCATGTTCACAGACCAAAAAGGCCGTGAACTGGCTCAGGGGTCATTTGCAACACCTGGCCAATCTGGAGCGATGGCCTTGGGAATTAAGAATCTCGTGACCAAACTTCCTAAAGAAACTTACAAACCGGGCGATATCTTCATCACCAACGACCCCTGGGCTTTGGCAGGCCATTTGAATGACGTGTGTGTCATGAGTCCCATCTTCTATAAAAATAAGGTGGTCGCTTTTACCGCCTGTGTTTTCCATCATTCCGATATTGGAGGTCGCGTCTCCTCAGACAACCACGACGTCTTTGAGGAAGGACTTTTTATCCCCCTCGTAAAACTCTACGACGGAGGAGTACTCAATCAGTCTGTGATTGATATGATCCGGTGGAACGTTCGGACACCCGATGAGGTGGTGGGAGACATTCGGTCCCAGATTGCAGCGAATCATGTCTGTGCCGAGAAGGTCTGCCAGATGCTGAAAGACAATGATATGGAGAGTCTCGATGATCTGGCGGATCAGGTTATTGGCCGCACTGAAAAAAGCATGAGGGAAGAGATTGCGAAGATTCCGGATGGCATCTATCGCGCTGAAGGAATTGTGGAACAGTCAAAAGGTAAAGATAATATCATTATTAAAGTGGCGGTTAAAGTAAAAGGGAGTGACATCACTGTAGACTTGAATGGATCCTCCCCCCAGGTCGATTGGGGTGGCAATGTCGTTTATAACTTTACCTATGCCTACGTATTTATGGCCATGAAAAGCATGTTCGGTCCGGACATCCCTAATAACGATGGCTGCGCAGCACCTATAAAAATGAAGGCCCCTGAGGGGACTGTCGTCAATTGCAGGTTCCCTGCCGCCGTTGCCGCCCGCCTCGTGATCGGACATTTTCTAACAGAAATCATTTATCGGGCCTTGTCCAAAGTCGTACCCAGCAAAGTAATTGCCGCAAGTGGCGGGACGCCGGCACAGATGAATGTCTTTTATGGGAGAAGGAATGATAGGAGACCTTGGCATTCCGTGATTATCCGGGGGGGTGGAATGGGAGCAAGCGCCATCAATGATGGCAATTATGTCTATATTTTCCCTGCGAATGGTGCGAATACACCTATTGAGATATTCGAAAGTGATACACCTCTCATCGTAGAAAAAAGGGAACTCATCACCGATTCAGCTGGCCCAGGCATCATGAAGGGAGGTCTTGGGCAAAGGGAAGTTTTTAAAATCCCTGATGATAAGTATGCCCCTATTCCACCTGTTAATCTTGGAATACAGGCGGGAAGGTTTATCCATCCTCCAGAAGGGCTCTTTGGCGGGAACCCCGGCGGTAGGGCCCAGTTCCTGGTGAATGGAGTGTCGGGAAACCCCTACGGGTTAACGCAGCTAAAACCGGGGGATGCAGTCACCATCGATGCGGCCGGCGGAGGGGGTCACGGAAATCCCCTGGACCGTGATCCTGAAATGGTAGAAAACGACGTCCTGGAGGAGTACGTCAGCCTGGAAAAGGCCAAGGAAGATTATGGAGTGGTGATCGATCCAAAAACCTTTAAGGTTGATAGGGAGGCTACACGAAAACTGAGGAGTCAAAAGGCTTAGGTTGAGAAGTGTAGCCGCAGCCTTTCAGGCTGCGACCGAAAATCAAATTCATCAACGCAGGCTAAAGCCTGCGACTGGACCTTCGAAATCGGGCGACCGCAGAGGGTCGCCTCTGCGTTTCTTGTTCCCCGAACTCTAAACTCCAAGCTTAATCCCCCCACCCCCCCTTTAATAAAGGGGGGGAGAGAGGGATTATCTCTTTGCAATCGCCGGCAAGAAAAGGGAAATCTGAGGAAAAATCATAATGAGCGCCATCGCCACAGCATCAAGAATCACAAAAGGGAGGCTGGCTTTATAAATCTCACCCATGCTGTGGTGGGGTGCGACTGCCTTCATCGTGTAAAGGACCAACCCATCGGGTGGAGAGATTGTTGCCATTTCCATATTGATCAATAGGACGGAACAGAAGACCAAAGGATTAAATCCTAACTGTTTGATGATTGGCATATAAATCGGAAGAGCCACCATCAATATGGACAGGGGCTCCATAAATGTCCCGAGCAAGATAAGAATGAACTGCATGATGATGATAACCAAAATAGGAGGTAACGGAAGCTGGGTGGCTAAACCAACCAGATTCGAACTCGCTCCGGTATAGGCAAGAAGTTGAGAAAAGGCGGTGGCTCCTGTGAGGATCATGAACATCATAACCGTAATTTTAACACTGCTCATGATCGCCTTCTTCACAATATCCCTCTGAATCCCTTTATAAAGAAACGCCAGAATGAAACACACCAGAGCACCCACGGCAGCCGATTCGGTTGGAGTCGCTATTCCAAACACAATCAAACCGATGACCGAAAAGATTACCAGTCCCAAAGGAAGAAGGTACTTCAGACTTAGAATCAACTTCTCCTGGAGGGACGACTTTTCCACTTCGTATTGGGGTGCGAGTTGAGGGTTTAAGAGACACCGAACGATGATATAGAGGCCGAACAAGGCTGCCATCAAAAGACCGGGGAAGATAATAGAGAGGAGAAAATCTCCAACAGAGATCTGAGCAAGGCTTGCTAACAAAACCCCAAGTGCACTAGGAGGAATCATGGCTGCAAGAGTGCCACAACCCATGATCGGACCCAGTGTGATTTGATACTTATACCCCTTCTTCTCCATTTCTGGTAGAAGGGTCTGCCCGAGCATGGCACACCCTGCCATAGAAGAGCCTGAAAGCGTAGCAAAGATGACACCTCCGACAACAGCCAGAAAGCTCAACCTCCCTGGTAGCCTTCCCATCCACTTCTCCAGAGTCTCCATCATCTGATGGGCTATCCCGAAGAGAAACATGATCTCTCCCATCAAAAGAAAGAGTGGAACCGGAAGTAGGGAAAAAGAGCTAATGGATCGAAAGATGCTCAGAATGAGTTGCGTGAGTCCAACATCTCCTCCCCAGAAGAGGTAGGCAAAGAGGATGTTGACGAAAAGGAAGGCAAAGGCGACCGGAACCCCCAAAAAGAAGAGTG
>Ga0105100_10002432_pt1 | contig 10899 bp, 6 predicted proteins | sample PPLLak12cMay2015_2_FD_87033 | JGI IMG/M metagenome (GOLD analysis project Ga0105100, IMG submission 87033) | Freshwater sediment microbial communities from Prairie Pothole Lake near Jamestown, North Dakota, USA - PPLs Lake P8 Core (1) Depth... | ecosystem: Environmental > Aquatic > Freshwater >... | reverse complement strand
CGTCGATGGCCGGGATCGCGGGCGTGGCCGGTGCTTCGGCCGGGGGTGCCGGGGGCGGCGTGGCCACCGACACGCGGACGGAGACGAAACCGTCGCCCTCAGTCGCTCGCGCGAGGGGCGTCTCAGTGAATGGGGGTGGGGGGCTCGTCCCGAGCGAAGGCGGCCTGTCCTCGGACGCCCGCGCGCGAGCGCGGGAGGACTGTGTCGCGCCGTAGCTGGCCGGAAAAGTCATCGCGAGCGAAGGCGGAAACGGCGCCAGCGCGGCCAGCAGCGGGGCCATCTGCGACGCCAGCAGATTGGCCAGCGCCTCGGCGTCCGGTGACACCTCGGAGCCAGACGCCGGATCGATCTCCGCGGTGAGGACGCCCACCGACAGCCCGTCGCTCATCACCGGGACAGCAATCGCGGCGGGCCGGCTCGCGCCCTTCGCCCGCGTGCAGGTCCGATGCTCGGTGAACGCGACGGTGGTGAGCACTCGCGCGTCCAGCGAGAGGGGGCTGATACGGCCGAGGAACGCTTCGCTGTAACCGTGCGACGCAAGGACGTCCAACCGGGTTCGATCGGGACTGCACGCCCAGACCGCAAGGCCGCTGGCGCCGAGGAGGCGCGCGGCCGGCTCGAGACGCGCGGCGGCCTCGGCCAGCCCCGTGACGTTCCTCGAGGCCGGCGACACGACCGTCGCCGCGGCGGCCCCCTCGTCGGAAGGACGGGTGACGGGCTCGGATGGCTCCACGACGCGCCCCGTGAGCACGCGGTCGCCCGCGGGCGAGGACGCCGGTGCGGACAGCCCGAGTGTCGACGTGCTCCGCCCTGGAGAGTTGTCGTCGGGTCCACGCCGGCGCCGCCGCCAGAGCGTGACGGCAATGCCCACGACAAGCAGGGTCGGCGTCGCGACTGCGGCGGCGACCTGGACCATCCCAGGACTCACGGTCGGGGTTATCGGCCACATGTGACAAAACCGTCATGGTCGCGGCAGCCGCGTGCAGGAGCGTGAAGCCGGTCTTCGCACGCAGCACCCCGCACCCTGCCCTCTGCACTCTCCACCCTCCCCATCCGATACCCCAATCGATGAGTTCGGTCCGGACTGCCCTGCTCGCCTGCCTTCTCACAATTTCCTGGGGCGCCGCTGCCGCCGCGCAGCCGCCGTCCGGGACAACCGTGCTGAAGGACGCACGGACGGCTGCGACCAGCGGGCGCCGAGACGAGGCGCTGGCCATGCTCGAGGCGCGCCTCGCTGCGGCGCCTCGCGACGTGGACGCGAGACTGCTCTACGGCCTGGTGCACTCGTGGGCCGGCCGCTATGACGAGGCGCGCCGCGAGCTGGAGCGGGTGCTGCAACAGGCCCCCGGCTACACCGATGCCCGTGTGGCATTGGCCAATGTCGAGTGGTGGTCCGGGCAGCCGGAGCGCCTGCAGGACGTGGCCGCTGAAGGGCTGCGCCTGCAGCCCGACGATCCGCGATGGCTCGTCTACCAGGCACGGGCGCTCGACGGGCTGGGCCAGCCGCGCCAGGCGCGCAACGCGCTGGACCAGGTGCTCGCGCGCGACCCCGGCGACGTCACCGCGCGCGCGCTGGGCGAGCGCATCGACGCGAAGCTCCAGCCGTGGTCGGCGCAACTCACCCACACGTCCGACTGGTTCGACGATGGGCGGGAGGCGTGGAAAGAGACGGTCGGCACCATCGGCTTGATGACCGGCATGGGCACGGTGCTCGCCCGCGTCAGCTACTCGGAGCGCTTCGGCCGATCCGACACGCAGTTCGAGGTTGAGGCCTATCCCCGCTTTCGTCCGGGCACCTATGCGTACGTCAACCTCGGCGGCAGTGCGGATCGGACGTTGTATCCCACCAGGCGCGTGGGCCTCGAGCTCTACCAGTCGCTCGGTGGCGGCTTCGAGGCGTCGGCGGGGTGGCGAAGCCTGGACTTCGGCAACACGACGAACATCTACGTCGGCTCGCTCACGAAGTACGCGGGCAACTGGATGCTGACCGGGCGTGTGTATCACGTGCCGGGCGAGGTGAGCGATTCCACCACCTACCAGGGGCAGGCGCGCCGCTACTTCGGCTCGGACGGCACCAGCTTCCTGGGCGTGGGTTACAGCCACGGGTTCCAGCGCGAAGAGATCCGCAACCTCGCGGACCTCGCGTCACTCGATTCCGACACCTATCGCGGCGAGCTCGACGCGCGCGTGAACCGCCGCCTGCGCGCGGCCGTGTCGGGCAGCACCAGCCGACAGCACCGCGCGTGGGGGCCCCTGCGGCAGAACACCTTCTCCGCCAGCCTTCGCGTCATCTTCTAGGACGGCATGTCTCCCCTCGCGCGGCTGATGGTGGCCATCGGGATGCTGGCGACGTTCAGCTGGACGCTGCTGCCCGCCGCCGAGAGCACGGCACCGCTCGGCGATCCCGACGCGGAAGCCTGGATGACCGCCAGTCGCGACGCATTCGCCGAGGCGCGGTGGAGCGATGCGCTGGCGCCCACCCTGGCGCTGGTGGAGCGGTTTCCCACCCAGCAGGTGTACTCGGACCGCCTGGCGCGCGTGTACTTCGGCCTGGGTCGCGCCGCGGACGAGGCCGCGGCGTGGGAGAAGTTCGTCAAGGTCTCTCCCACACCCGAGGATGCCTGCCCCGCGATCGGCCACGCGTACTTCCGCGCGGCGGATCGCGCGCGCTCGCTCGACGCGTTCAAGCGGTGCCGCGACTTCGATCCGATGAGCGCGGAGCTGGCGTACTACCTGGGCCGCGCCTACCAGCGCGAGGGCCGGCACCGGGAGGCGCTCGAGACGTTCCGCGAAGCCGTGCGCGTTGATCCCATCCACAGCGACAGCCGGGTGGGGCTCGCCAGTGCGCTGCTGCGGAACGACGACCCCGCCCAGGCGCTCGCCGTCATCGAGCCCACCCTGGCGCGGGTGCCTGGCAATCCCGACGTGCACCTGATGCAGGGGCTGGCGCTCCAGCGTCTGGGACGGCGGGCATCCGCTCGGGCCGCACTCGAGCAGGCGGCGGAACTCACCACCACCGACACCGACGTCCACGTGGCCCTCGGCATCCTCGACTACAGCGAGGGTCGCATCACGGACGCGAGGACCCGCTTCGATCGCGCGCTGGCGCTCGATCCGGGCCGGCAGGCCGAGCTGCAGGTGTGGCTCGACCGCACGGCCGAGGCGGGCCAGTGATCGCACGCCTCGAGGGCCCGGCCCGTGTCCTTGCCGTGGGGTTCTGGTTTTTCACGGCCGTCTTCACCTGGCTGGTGTCGATTCCGTTCGCAAACGCCAACTTCATCCAGCCGCGCCTGCTGCCCGACTTCATCCGCCTGGCCGAGAAGCACGCCTGGCTGACGGTGGTGCTGTTGCCTGTCGCGTGGGTCAGCCTGCGCAGGCCGCTGGCGCATCTCAGGTCGCGGCGGCTGGCGCAATGTCTGCTCGGCGTGTGGACCCTTGCCGCGCTCGTCCAGCCGTTCCTGCCAAGCCTGGCCGCCATCAAGCCTGATGGATGGGCACTGGTCGTGTGTTTCGCGGCCCTCGGCTTTCCCCTCGGCTGCAGCCTCGTCGACCTGCTGAGCGCCGCGCCGCTGCCGGAGGTGCCCGCTACGGATCGGACGGGGCACGACTTCGTGGCCGTGGTGCTCGCGGTGACGTTCGTCGTGCTCTTCTACGCGTCGCAGGCAGCCTCGGCCGGCCCGACGTAGGTGCTCGGCGTGGGCGCAAGAGCGATGAAGCAAGAGGTGGCCGCCGCCGCCGCGTTCCTCGTGCTGACGGCAATGCGCGCCTTCGCCGCCCTGCGCGAGCGCCCCGTCCACGCGGAATTCTGGCTGGCCACCACGCTGCTGTTCCTCAGCCTCGCTACCGTGGTCGGCACCATCATCCTTCCCACCATCTCGGTGACGACCGGCGCGCGCTGGTATGCGGGACTGGCCTTCGCGTTCACGCTGACGATGGTGCTGGCGGCACGCGGACGGCTGAAGGACGCGTCACACGGCGACGGCGTGCTGGTGGCGCTCGGTGCGCTTGTCCCCACGAAGCTGGCCACGCCGGCGCTGTGGGTGTGGCTCCTCTGGCTGTCCACGGTCGCAGGCGCGGGGTTGAGCATCGCCGCGGTTGGACGGATCGTGGACTGGAACTTCCTGGTCGCCACGCTCGGCGTGATGATCGTGTGGCTGCTGGCGCTGGTCAGCGGCCTCTCTTTCGTCGTCCTGCTCGGCGCGGGGGAGATCGCGCCGCCGCTTCCCACGCGCGCCGCGTTTGCCGGGTGCCTGGTCGTGCTCGGCCTCTACCAGGCCGTCGTCCCGGCGCCCTCGCACGCCGGGACCGCCACACCGGTCGATGCCTGGGCCCTGGCCGATCCCTCGTTCCGCACGCTGCGCGAGGTGCTGCGCCCGCCCGCTCCGGCCGACGCGGATTTCTATCCGTTCCTGCAGCAGCACACCAACCTCGGCCCCGAGACTCCGGTTGCGGCGTTCGACGTGCGGCACGCGACGTTGACCGGCGTTCCCGCGACGACGCGCCCGCACGTGTTCCTGTTCGTCATCGACAGCCTGCGGCGCGACTACGTGTCGGCCTACAATCCGTCGAACACGTTCACGCCGGCGCTGAAGGCCTTCGCCGCCGAGAACATCGTCTTCGATCGCGCGTTCACGCGCTACGGCGCCACCGGGCTGTCGGTGCCGTCCATCTGGGTGGGCGGCATGGTGCCGCACAAGCAGTACCCGACGCCCTTTGGCCCGTTCAACGCGCTGTACGCGTTGCTGATGGATCAGCAGTACACGCCGTGGCTGTCGTGGGACAACGTCGTGGACGTCATCGTGCCGCGCGAGGGCACGGGCCCGCGGCTCAGCGCCAACCGCGCGGTGAAGGACTTCCGCTTCTGCGAGATGGTGGGCGACATCCGGGACCGGCTGGGTGAGCTGACGCCGGGAGGCCCACCGGTGTTCACGTGGGGCCTCGCGCAGGACGTACACATCTCGGCGATGACTCGTGAGGGCGGCGGCGTCGTGGACGACCAGCCGTACCCGGGGTTCCACCCGCCTTACGCGTCCCGCGTGCGCCGGCTGGATGGCTGCTTCGGCGCGTTCGTGGACGACCTGAAGGCACGCGGCCTCTACGACCACAGCATCATCATCTTCACCGCGGACCACGGCGACTCGCTGGGCGAGGAGGGGCGCTGGGGCCACGCCTACACGCTGTTCCCTGAAATCCTGCAGGTGCCGCTGATCGTGCACCTGCCGCGCGCGATGCGCGAGCGGTTCGAGACCGACACGACGGCGCCGGCCTTCACCGCCGACGTCACGCCCACGCTCTACGCGCTGCTCGGGCACAAGACGACGCCACCCTCCCCCGCGTTCGGGCAGCCGCTGTTCTGGCCGAAGGGCGAGGCGCGCCAGCCTCGCGCGAGCGACGGCGTGCTGGTGGCCTCGAGCTATGGCAGCGTGTACGGCTGGCTGAACGACAACGGGCGCCAGCTCTATGTGTCGGACGGGGTCTCGCTGCGCGATTACCGCTACGAGCTCGACGGCTCGCCCACGGGCCGCGCGCTGCCCGTCACCCCCGACGATCGACGGGAGGGGCAGAACGCCATCAGAGAGGCGATTGGAGAAGTGGCCTCTTTCTATCGATATGCCGCGACGGGGCCGAAGTGACGCGCTTCCCTTTTGCCTCTTGCCTTCTGCCTTCTGCTTTCTAACTTCTAACTTCTAACTTCTGACTTTCGGAACCCCCACCCGTCCCCGCGGGGTCATACCATATGGGTATGGCCCTCCTGGTCGCGACGGACCTCACGAAAACCTATACCGGCGGCACGGCCACGGTGAGCGCCCTGGCGGGCGTGTCGTTCGGACTGGAGCGGGCCGACTTCGTGGCGCTGATGGGGCCGTCGGGGTGCGGAAAGTCCACGCTGCTGCACCTGTGCGGCGCCATGGACCGGCCCACCTCCGGCACCGTCGTGCTGGAAGGGCGCAATCTTGCGGAGCTGCCGGACGACGAACTGACGAAACTGCGGCGGGATCGCATCGGGTTCGTGTTTCAGTTCTTCAACCTGCTGCCCACGCTCACCCTGGGCGACAACATCGCCCTGCCCTGCCTGCTGGGCGGCATGGCGGCGGCGGAGGCCGAGGGCCGTGCGGCCCGCCTGGCCGCGCGCGTCGGGATTGGCCATCGCCTGCGCCACTACCCGCAGGAAGTGTCCGGCGGCGAGATGCAGCGCGCCGCCATCGCTCGTGCGCTCGTGCACGAGCCGGCGCTGCTGGTCGCCGACGAGCCTACGGGCAACCTCGACTCGGAGAATGGGGCGCGCGTACTGGCGCTGCTCGGCGAACTGAACCGCGAGATGGGCATCACCATCCTGCTGGCCACGCACGCGCAGGAAGTGGCCGCCGCCGCCGGCCGCGTGATGCGGATGAAGGACGGGAAGTTCGCGGAGTCCGTATCTGCGCCATCGGTTCCCGGCGCGGATGCCGTCCCGGTTCCCGACGCGAATGCAGTCCCGTCTGTTTAGGCACTTCATCCTCCGCCGCATGGCGCAGGAGCGCGCGCGGACCATCAGCACGGTGATCGGCATCGCGCTGGGCATCGCGGTGGTCCTGGCGATCCAGCTGACCAACGCCAGCTCGGTGCGCGGCTTCGAAGCCGCCCTCACCTCGGTGGCCGGCCGCACGTCCGTGGAGATCCTCGGCACCGGCGGGATCGACGAGACGCGGCTGCCGGATCTCGGATGGCTGCGCGAGTTCGGCGCCATGTCGCCGGTCATCGAGGGCGAGATGGCCATCGTGACCAGCGGGCCTGGCCAATCGAGCCAGGCCTCGACCTCCGACGCCCTGCGCGCAGAGGGACGACGCGTGCCGCGGAGCGAGGCCGTCAAGGTGCTCGGGGTGGATATCCTGCAGGACCGCACGCTCCGGGACTACGCACTGGGAGCGTTCCACGAAGGTGCAAAGCCCGGAGATTCAAAGCCCGGAGGTTCGGAGCCCGAGGGTTCAACGCACGAAGGTTCGGTGGGCGATGAGCTGACGTCTCAGCAGTTCCTCGAGCTGCTCACCAGCCCGCGCGCCATTGTGATTACCGAGAAGCTGGCCCGGCGACGCGGGTATGCGCTGGGGGACGAGCTGCAGCTGATGGCCGGCGACCGCGTCAACACGTTCGTCATCCGCGGGCTGCTCGAGGACGAGGGCCCCGCGACGGTGATGGACGGCAGCTTCGTGCTGATGGACATCGCGGCGGCGCAGCTGGCGTTCGATCGGCTGGGACGGATCGATCGGCTGGACGTGCAGTTGACGGGGGCCGGAGCCGGCGGCAATGCGCTGGAATCGGCGGAGATCGACGCGGCCCTTTCCGCCATCGCGGCGCGGCTGCCTGGGGGGCTCACGGCCCAACGGCCTTCGCGGCGGGGCGAGCAGGTTGAACGCATGCTCGCTGCGTTCCACCTGAACCTCACGGCGCTCTCGTGGGTCGCGCTCGTCGTCGGCCTCTTCCTCGTCTACAACACGGTGACCATCTCGGTGATCGCCCGGCGCGACGAGATCGGCATGCTGCGCGCCCTGGGCGTGACGCGCCGGCAGGTGCTGGGCCTGTTCCTCGGGGAGGCCGCCGTCCTCGGCCTCGCGGGCACGCTCGTCGGCATCGGCCTTGGCCGGGTGTTGGCCGACACGGCCGTCGGGCTCACGCGCTCCACCGTCAGTACCTTGTACATCGCCACCGCGGCCTCCACGCCCGCGCTCGCCTGGTGGCATGTGGCGCTCGCCTTCGCCATCGGCCTGCCACTCTCGCTGCTGGCCGCGTCGCTGCCATCACTCGAGGCCAGCCGCGTGCCGCCGACCGCGGCCATGCGCGGCAGCGATCGCCTGGAGTCGCGCGTGCGCCTCCGCCTGAAGACGCTGATCGCTCCGGCGCTGGTGCTCGCGGGAGCCTTCGCGCTGTCGCAGATCGGACCGATCGACGGACGCCCGCTCTTCGGGTACGCCGCGTCGTTTGCCACCATCATCGGCGCCTCGCTGCTGGTCCCGGCCATCATCTACCTGATGGCCCGGAGCCTGGCCGGCGTGCTCCGTCGTCTTCTCGGGGTGGAAGGCCTGCTGGCGCACGCCAACCTCGCCGCCGCCATCCCGCGCCTGTCCATCTCGGTGGCCGCCCTCTCGGTCAGCCTGTCGATGATGGTGGCGGTCGCCGTGATGATCGGCAGCTTCCGCGATACCGTGGCCTACTGGGTGGGACAGACGCTGCAGGCCGATCTCTTCATCGGCCCCGGCGTGCAGCCGACCGTGGGCTCGGAGCAGACGCTCTCGGCGCCGGTCATCGAGGCCGTGCAGTCACACCCCGGCGTAGAGGTGGTGGACTCGTTCCGCAACATCGACCTGGTCTACAACGGCAACCTCGTGGTGCTGGGCGCCGGCAACTTCGACATCGTGCTCTCACACGGCGCGCTCCTCTTCAAGTCGCCGGCGGACGGGCGCGGGGCGCTCAGGCGCGCCATCGGCACCGAGTCGGTGGTGGTGTCCGAGGCCTTCGCCAACAAGTACGGCACGCGTCCGGGTGACACCCTCACCCTGCAGACGCCCCAAGGCCCGCGCCCGTTCGCCGTGGTGGCCGTCTATTACGACTACGCGGTGGACCGGGGGGTGATTGTCATGGATCGCGGCACCTTCACGCGTTACTTCGGCGATCTCACGCCCACCGGCATCGCGGCCTACCTGAAGCCGGGCTTCGAACCCGAGCGCGTGCGGGCCGACATCCTCGGCGGGCTGGACGAGGGCCACCGCGCGTTCATCTACACCAACCGCGACCTGCGTGCCGAGGTGCTGCGCGTCTTCGACAGCACCTTTGCCATCACCTACGCACTGGAGATCATCGCCATCGCGGTGGCCATGCTCGGCGTAGGGGCGACGCTGCTGACGCTGGTGCTCGAGCGACGGCGCGATTTGTCGATGCTGCGGCTGATTGGCGCGGCCCGCAGGCAGGTGCAGCGCGTCATCGTCATCGAGGCGGCGCTGATCGGCGCCGCAAGCCAGGCGATTGGGCTGGTGGTGGGCCTCGCGTTGTCGGTGCTGCTCGTGTACGTGATCAACGTGCAGAGCTTCGGCTGGACCATCCAGTTCCGGGTGCCCGTGGTGTTTCTGGCGCAGGTCTCCCTCGCGGTGGTCGTGGCCACGGCCATTGCCGGCATCTATCCGGCGCGGAGGGCGGCGACGCTGGTGGTGGATCATGACGAGTAATGGAGAGTGCAGAGCCCGCCGCGCCGAGGCGCGAACCGCGCCGGCGCGAAGGCGGGTGCGAGTGCCGAGTGCCCTGGCGCTCGTCGCGGCCATGCTGCCGGCCATCGTCTCCGCCGCCGACTGGCGTGAAGCTGCGCCGGGTTACCGCTTCCAGTTCCCGCGCGACCATGCCAGCCACCCGGAGTTCAAGATCGAGTGGTGGTACTACACGGGTAACGTCCAGACCACGACGGGGCGGAGGTTCGGGTATCAGGTGACGTTCTTCCGCGTGGGCGTGGACCAGGCGCCGGTCAACCCGTCGCGCTGGGCCGTGCGCGATCTCTACATGGCGCACCTGGCCGTCAGCGATCCCGAGGGACAGCGCTACCGCTTCGACGAGAAGCTCACGCGGGGCGGGCCCGGTCTCTCGGGCGCGGCGACGGATCGCTACCAGGTGTGGAACGAGGACTGGACCGCGTCGCTCGACGACCAGGGCCGTCATGTCATCAAGGCCCTGAGCGCCAGGGCCGGCGTGGACCTCGTCCTGTCCGAGGGCAAGACCCCGGCCATCAACGGCGTCGACGGCATCTCGCAGAAGGGCGCGCAGGCGGGCAACGCCTCGCACTACTACTCCCTGACACGCATGCCCACGCGTGGCGCGCTCACTATCGACGGCGAGCGCTTCGAGATCACGGGCGAGAGCTGGATGGATCACGAGTTCGGCACCAGCTTCCTCGAGCGCGAGCAGCAGGGGTGGGACTGGTTGTCGCTCCAGCTCTCCGACGGGCGCGAGCTGATGATCTACCAACTGCGTCGCGGCGACGGGACGCGCGACCCGCGGTCGAGCGGAACGCTGGTGGATGCCCAGGGGCGCACCATGCATCTGGCGGCCGGCGACTTCGCGCTGACGGCCACGGGACAAACGGTCCGCGCACCCTCTGGCGCCGTCTACCCTGCGGGGTGGATGGTCTCGGTACCGGCCCAGCAGATCGAGCTGCGCGTCTCGACGCCGCTCGAGAACCAGGAGCTGTTCACCTCGGGCGCCGGCATCGCATACTGGGAGGGCCTGGTGGATGTCGCCGGCACCGCGCGTGGTGCGCGCATCGCCGGCCGCGGCTATCTCGAGATGACCGGGTACAAGGGGAGTCTCGGGAGGGTGATGACGCAATGACCGGTCCGGTCCCCGGTCTCCGGTCTCCGGTCTCCCTCCCTGATTCCTGATTCCTGATTCCTGATTCCTGATTCCTGATTCCTGATTCCTGAAACGCTCATGAAAGTACTGACGATCGGCGCCGGTATTGCCGGCCTGACGGCTGCTCGACGGCTGCAGGACCGGGGGCACGTGGTGACCGTGCTCGACAAGGCACGCGCCCCGGGCGGTCGCGTGGCCACGCGTCGTGTGCTGAACGCCGACGCGGATCGGCCCGATCTGGTCGACCTGGCCTTCGATCACGGCGCGCAGTACTTCACCGTGCGTGACAGCCGCTTCGCCACCGAGGTCGAAGGCTGGCACAAGGCGCGCGCGGTGCAGGTGTGGCACGGCACGCTGGCGGCCTTCGACAGCGAGGGCCGCGAGCCGGTGGACGATGCGCACACGCGCTGGGTGGGCGTGCCGGGCATGAGCGCCATCAAACGCCAAGTCGACCGTGGGCTAGACGTGCAGAGCGACGCGAGTGTACACACTACCAAACGCGACGGCGCTCAAGGAGGAAGGGCGGCCTGG
>Ga0105100_10002430_pt1 | contig 10899 bp, 9 predicted proteins | sample PPLLak12cMay2015_2_FD_87033 | JGI IMG/M metagenome (GOLD analysis project Ga0105100, IMG submission 87033) | Freshwater sediment microbial communities from Prairie Pothole Lake near Jamestown, North Dakota, USA - PPLs Lake P8 Core (1) Depth... | ecosystem: Environmental > Aquatic > Freshwater >... | reverse complement strand
TTATTAGTGTATCTTCTTTTCTCCGGATTGAGAGGTATTGATGCGAAAACGAGTTGTGGTAACTGGTCTCGGATGTGTCAGTCCCCTTGGAAACGATGTGGACAGCACGTGGAGAGGCATTCTGAATGGCCAGTCTGGAGTCGGGTATATCTCGCATTTCGATGCAAGTGAATTTGAGACCCGAATCGCCGCGGAAGTAAAAGGATTTGAGCCGGAAAAGGTTTTCGGTCATCGTGAAACACGCCGCATGGATCGTTTCACACAGCTCGCTTTGGCTGCCACTCTGCAAGCGGTAGAACATGCTGGATTGGTGATTGGTGCGGACAATCATGACCGGTGCGGCGTTATCATAGGAACGGGAATTGGGGGTATCGGCACGATATACGAACAAATACAGGTTTTTTCTACCAAGGGTCCGAGGCGAGTGAGCCCATTCCTGGTTCCGATGATGATCCCCGATGCTGCAGGTGGGATGATTGCGATCCACTTAGGAATAAGGGGCCCGAATATGGCTGTAGTCACGGCCTGCGCGACTGGAACCAATGCGGTTGGTGAAGCTGCGGAAATCATACGACGCGGGCAGGCAGATGTGATCTTTGCAGGAGGGAGTGAAGCCGCGATTGTGCCAATTGCCATGGCTGGTATGAATGTAATGAATGCTCTATCAACCCGTAATGAAAACCCGCAGGCTGCTTCCCGTCCATTTGATCGAGAGCGCGATGGATTCGTGATGGGAGAAGGAGCGGCAGTACTGGTCGTTGAAGCACTCGACCACGCCCGCCTGCGCGGCGCAAAAATCCTGGCGGAAGTGACCGGATATGCTACGACGAATGATGCTTATCATATTTCTGCTCCTGCGGAAAACGGTGAAGGCGCTGCCAGCTGCATGCAATTAGCCCTGGAAAGCGCCGGTTTGAAAACCATTGAAATCAGCTATATCAACGCACACGGCACCAGCACATTATTAAATGACAAGAGTGAGACTGCGGCGATAAAAAAGGTGTTCGGTGAGCAGTCATACGACGTCCCGATCTCTTCCACCAAGTCGATGACCGGTCACTTATTAGGCGCTTCAGGCGCCCTGGAAGCTGTGTTTTGTGTGAAAGCCCTGCAGGATGCGATGATCCCTCCAACGATCAATTACGAGACTCCCGATCCGGAGTGTGATCTGGACTATGTGCCAAATTCAGCCCGGCAGTCTGATCTAAGCCATGTGATGTCGAATTCTTTTGGCTTCGGCGGCCACAACGCCACGATCATTCTCAGCCGGTATGATGACACTGTGAAAAATAATATCAGCGGCGGAGATGGGAGGGAACCATGAGCCCATACGCTCATATCACCGGCTGGGGTATGGCGGTGCCAAAGCGGGTCATGACGAATGATGACCTGGCCAAGATTGTCGATACCAACGATGAATGGGTCCGCTCCCGTACGGGAATCGGTGAGAGACACATCGCTTCGGATGAGGAATCGTCAGCCACGCTAGGATTTGATGCCTCAATTAAGGCATTGCAGGTGGCCAGGCTCAAACCGGATGAGCTGGACCTGATAATAGTGGCGACTTCGTCGCCAGAGCATATCTTCCCGGCTACTGCCTGTATCATCCAGGACCGGTTGGGGGCAAATAAGGCAGGCGCATTCGACCTGCTGGCTGCATGTACTGGTTTCATCTATGCGCTGAACATTGCCACCCAGTCGATCCGGGTTGGTGCAGCCAGGAACGCCCTGGTGGTAGGCGCTGAGACCCTTTCCAGGTTCGTGGATTGGAAGGATCGCAACACCTGCGTTTTGTTCGGAGATGGTGCTGGCGCATTTGTGCTGCAGGCGGGTGAGCAAGAGGGGGGTGTGCTTTCTTCGGTGATGCGTTCGGATGGTTCAGGTGGTGATTTGCTCAGCCTGCCTGGCGGTGGAAGCAAGCACCCTGCGACAGTCGAGTCAGTCCGGGAAGGGCTGCATTTCATCCGGATGAACGGCAGAGAAGTGTTCCGGTTTGCCACGCGCGTCATGGCCCAGGCAACCCAGGATGCCGTGGAGAAAGCCCAATTGAAGATCGAAGATATCCAGCTCGTTATTCCCCACCAGGCGAACGAGAGAATCATCGAAACCGCAATGCGGAACCTAAAAATTCCAATGGATCGGTGCGTGGTTAATCTCGAGCATTATGGAAACACGTCCACTGCCTCGATTCCGATTGCTGTATGCGAGGCTGTAGGAGACGGGCGGCTTAAACCAGGCCATAGAGTTGTTTTCGTGGGATTTGGAGCTGGCCTTACCTGGGGAGCGGCGGTTGCCGTATGGAATGGCCCAACGGATGGCGTTCGTGAGGTGCTGCCATACAGCTACCGCCTGTATACCCGCCTGCGTTCACTTGCGCGCCGGATTCTGCGCAGGATTGAGGCGTTTATCTGGGGCCGGCGCTACCCATCTGTATAGCATTCAACGTTAGAACGTTGTTAGAATTTGTGGTTTATATCTTTACTTTTTGTCCTGGCACCTCGATAGATTGGTATAATTTGGGGTACTGTCAAGAAGTGAACTTGATTTTGGAGGTATAGTGAATCCAGGACGTAACCGTTCTTCGATAATTTATCTGCTGTTATTCGTAGCCATCATCGCATTGGTGGTCTACAACTTTCAGCAGCAATCTACGACGCAGGAAGTTTTATCAATCAACCAGGTAGCCGCTGACATTCAGAGTGGTGAAATCGAGCGGATCGTGGAAGATGATAACCGGTTAGCGGTAGTGTATGTCGATGGGGAGGAGCGTACATCGCATAAAGAAGCCGATGCCACACTGGTTGACCAGTTGAAGGCATTGGGAGTCTCATCGGAACAGCTCCAGCCGGATCAAATTAAGCTGGATATCAAACCGCCCAGCGCCCTATTGGGAGTGGCTTCAATCCTCGGCTATGTTCTTCCCTTCATCTTTCTGGCGGGTGTTTTCTGGTTCGTATTCCGCCAGGCCCAGGGAAGCAATAACGCAGCGCTTTCATTCGGTAAATCACGTGCTCGCATGTTCACCGGCGACCAGCCTTCGGTCACATTTCAAGATGTCGCAGGGGTGGAAGAAGCAAAGGAAGAACTCAAAGAAGTTGTTGAATTCCTGAGGGAACCGGAGAAGTTTATCTCGCTCGGCGCGCGCATACCAAAAGGTGTGCTGCTGGTTGGTCCTCCGGGTACTGGCAAGACCTTGCTGGCGAAAGCAGTCTCCGGAGAGGCAGGGGTGCCGTTCTTTTCCATCTCTGGCTCTGAATTTGTCGAGATGTTCGTAGGCGTTGGCGCCAGCCGCGTGCGAGATTTATTCGACCAGGCCAAGCGCCATTCGCCCTGCATCGTCTTCGTGGACGAAATCGATGCCGTGGGACGCCAGCGCGGAGCAGGTTTAGGCGGCAGCCATGACGAACGCGAGCAGACATTAAACCAGATGCTGGTGGAAATGGACGGTTTCGACACCGATACGAACGTCATTATCATGGCCGCAACGAACCGCCCGGATATCCTAGATCCTGCTTTGCTGCGCCCAGGACGGTTTGACCGGCGGGTCGTTCTGGACCGCCCGGATATGCGCGGACGGGAAGCAATTCTAAAAGTTCATACCAAAGGCAAGCCGCTGGCACCTGATGTGGATCTTTCGGTGCTTTCCCGCTCCACACCGGGTTTTGTGGGCGCTGACCTGGAGAACCTGGTCAACGAAGCAGCAATTTTAGCTGCCAGGCGCAACAAGAAATTAATCGATCAGCCCGAGATGGAAGAGGCGATCGAGCGTGTGATTGCCGGTCCGGAACGAAAAAGCCGCTTGATCAGCGAGGAAGAAAAACGCATCGTCGCTTATCATGAGGCTGGACACGCGGTGGTGATTAATGCCCTGCCTGAGGCCGATCCAGTCCATAAAGTATCCATCATAGCACGCGGTGTGGCAGGCGGCTATACCATGGCTCTTCCAGAAGAGGACCGCACCTTGATGCCCAAGAAGAAGCTGTTCGCCGATATGATCGGATTGCTAGGAGGGAGAGCGGCGGAAGAGTTGGTGTTTGACGATATCACTTCGGGTGCTTCGAACGACCTGGAACGCGTGACCCGCATGGCACGTGCCATGGTCACACGCCTTGGAATGAGCGAAAAACTTGGCCCGATGGTCTACGGTCAAAAGGAAGAGCTGATTTTCCTGGGGCGCGAAATATCGGAACAGCGCGACTATTCCGAAGCTGTCGCCGAACAGATCGATGATGAGGTACGCCGCATTGTAAACGAAGCTCACGAACAGGCTCACCAGATCTTGACCCAATACCGCGAGAAGCTGGACCAGATAGCCAGGAAATTGCTGGAAGTAGAGACTATTTCTCGTGATGAATTTGAGAGCCTTTTCCCACCACCATATCCCAAGAAAAGTGGTACTCCCATGCCCATGGCTGTCTAGGGGAGGTACCAAGCAGGAAGCGTGAAACTACTGACCGGTTTGGGCGGTGTGTTTCACGCTTTTTTTATTCGTAGATGTCTTCGCGTTATTGATTTGGATAATGATGATTGATTAATGATGATCCAAAAAACAGCGTTTTATGAATTGAACAAAGCGGGCTACCTCCAGGTCAGCGGAGAAGACAGGCTGGCCTTCTTGCAACGCCAGACGACGAATGATATTCGATTGTTGAGTGCAAGCCAGGCACTTTTATCCGCCCTTACTTCACCTACTGCCCGTATCATCGATGTTTTATATCTGCTGCAGGTTGCGGAATCAATTGACCTGATCACTCTTCCGAGTTTTGCGGAATCAACTGCCAGGTTTCTGAAAAGCCGGATATTCTTCATGGATAAAGTCACACTATCCGATGCGAGCGATGAATTCTCACAAATCGATATTTGTGGAACACAGGCAGCTACAACGCTTAAGAAGCTGGGCGTCAAAAGTCTGCCTGAGGTCGATGAAATTTGGACCGTAGATATAGCTGGACGAGAAATTCGCCTGCTACACCTGCAGCCAGCAATCGGTTTGGGTTTTCGCATTATTGCCAGGAGACTCGACCGGCAGGATGTGATTGACCTGCTGCGAGACTCAGGGGTTCTCCAGGCGGACGAGCAAGAATACAAGCTTTTTCTTATAGAAGCCGGAATACCCTCTGCGGGGGCTGAATTAATCGAGGCATATACGCCGCTTGAGACCAGACTTGAATCTACGGTGTCGCAAAGCAAGGGATGTTATACGGGCCAGGAAGTTATAGCCCGCCAGGTTACCTATGACAAAATCACCCAGCGCCTGAGTGGGGTGCGGCTGGTTTCCCAAATGAATCCTGGCAGGCGCCTGTGGGCCGGGGAAAAGCTGGCGGGTGTAATTACCTCCAGTGCTCAATCGCCTCGCTACGGAATTATTGCACTCGCAATGCTGAAGAGACCACATGATCTACCAGGCACCCGGCTGGAAGTCGAAGATGAAAAAGGAAATCGAAGCCCTGCCCGGGTGGTTGATCTCCCTTTCACAGCCGGTGACCAGCAAATAGCAGAATTGCCGGGTTGACCGGTTATGATACTTCCTTGAATCCATAAAAAGGAAGAAATGACACTGGACCTCCCGTTTGAAGGGAAAATCGCACTTATCACGGGTTCTGGGCGCGGCATCGGACGTGCAATCGCCCTGGAATTTGCCCGGTTAGGCGCAGATATAGTGGTGAATTATTTTCGCAATTCCGCACCGGCACGCGAAACCATGGCTGGCATCCATGCAATCGGACGGCAGGCATGGGCGATCAAAGCCAATATTGGAGAAATCGATCATCTGAACCGGTTGTTCGACGAACTGGAAAAGCAGGCTGGCGGACTGGATTTTCTGATCTGCAATGCCGCTTCCGGCTACAACCGCCCGGTCATGGCTCAAAAACCGAAGGGTTGGGATTGGACGATGAACATAAATGCCCGTTCGGTTTTGTTTGCCGCCCAACGAGCTGCCCCCCTGATGAAACAACGGGGAGGTGGTGCGATTGTCAGCGTTTCCAGTCCTGGAGCTGCCCGCGTGCTCCCGGATTATGTTCTGGTGGGCGCCAGCAAAGCTGCCCTGGAAGCAGTCACTCGCTATCTGGCGGTGGAGCTGGCGGGTTTTAATATCGTCGTAAACGCAGTGTCTCCGGGATTGGTGCTCACCGATGCCCTGAAACATTTTGATGTTGTTCTGAAAGAAGCCCACCTGGTGGAAAAAGCGCTTTCCTTAACACCCGCCGGGAGACTGGTCACTCCCGATGACATTGCCGGCGTGGTTGCTTTCTTATGCTCGCCGGGTGGCAGCATGATACGCGGTCAAACCATCCTTATCGATGGCGGCTATACACTTCCGATCCAAGGGGTTGACTGGGGTGCCATTCCTGGTGGTGAAAAGCATCAGGACGGGTCAGGAACGAATCAGGATGACCCTAGCTGGCGCACCGTCTGAAGAGAGGAGTTTTAGCGGCAGGCAAAACAAGGTGTATCTTCCCGGAGAAATCTGGGAGAGGTCGAGTCCCTCAACGATGATGATCCCTGCTTCGAGTAAGATTTTGTGAGTAGGTGCACCTTCCGCAAACGGTGCGACCGACAAATAGTCCACTCCGACCAGTTTAATGCCGCGTTCAACCAAATAGCTGGCGGCTCCGGGGGTAAGAGCGGTGAAGTCAGTCTGGAACCGCATTTCACCTTTTTCCCAGAAGTGTGAATTCCCTGTTTTGAGCAGCAGCCTGCGGGTGCGAGCGGGTATCCCGGACTGGACCAGGATTTCCCTGGTTATTATTTTTATTCGGTCGTCGAGCTGTAGTACATACACCCGTCCAGAAAGGTCGCTGAGGGCTAGTTGATCGACCGTAGCCGTTTTCCCGCCCAGGAAGTGAAACGGCGCATCGACGTGCGTACCGGTATGAACACTCATACATAATCGGGAGAGATTGACTTCATCGCCGGAATCGGTCGAGGCAATCCTCTCCAATAGGACAGGCGGGTCCCCGGGCCAGACGGGCATGTCCGGGGAAATGGTCAACGTGACATCGAAAATGCGCATATTCCCTCCCTGGTGGATAGATCAGGGCAGTTTCAGGCGGGCCAGCTCGACCCTGGAGAGACGTTCGTGGTCGACCGTGATCCCAAGACCTGCTCCTTCAGGCACATCAATTGTGCTGTCTGGATTCAGGGTAAATTCCTGGTGAGTGATATCTTCCCGGTAATAGCGATTCGAGGCAGAGATATCGCCAGGCAGGCTGAAGCCGGGTAATGAAGCCAGCGCGAGGTTAGATGCCCTGCCTATCCCGGTTTCCAGCATCCCTCCACACCAGACCGGTATGGAGTTCTCCCGGCACAGATTGTGAATTGCATGCGCCTGGCTCAGGCCACCCACCCGACCAGCCTTGATATTGATGATCCTGCAAGCCTGCATCTCGATGGCCTGCCTGGCATGGCGCGGTGAAAGAATGCTCTCATCCAGGCAAATCGGCGTCTGGAATTGCTTTTGCAGTAGGCTGTGATCCCAAAGGTCATCTTCATCCAGCGGCTGTTCGATCAGCAGCAGACCAAGCTCATCCAGCGGTTTGAGCGCCAGGGCCTGCTCCAGCCTGTAGGCGGAATTTGCATCGACCTGCAGGCGAAGGTCAGGATACGCCTGGCGAATGGCCATGGTGTCAACCAGGTCTCGGCCGGGTTTGATTTTGATCTTTATGCGCCGGTAGCCCTGATCCAGGTAGTCATCAACGGTTTTGAGCAAATCAACCGGGGTCTCATGGATCCCGACCGAGACACCGACTTCAACGGAGCTGCGAGAACCCCCAAACAGGTCTTTGAGCGAATGACCGGAAATCTTCCCTTTCAAATCCCAGAATGCCATTTCTAAGCCTGCTTTGGCCATGGGATGGCCGCGCACATGCATAAGTAATTTCTGCAGCTGTGCGGCATGTTCGATTTCCTGGTCTAATACGGCAGGGATCAGGAAATCGCGGAGTATGTGCCAGGCTGTATCGACTGTTTCATAAGAATAACCGGGTTCACGATCGGCGACACATTCCCCGTATCCAACCAGCCCGTCCGCAGCGACTTCGAGCAATATACAATCGCGGGACAGCACGCGGCCAAAAGAGGTTTCAAAAGGGCTGCGCAGCTCCATCCGCAGGTGGTGTAGTATGACGTGAGAAATTTTCATAATGTAGTCATCCCTTGGCTGAAGACATAAAAGCTGCGTGCTGAACTACCGGAAAGGTAGATAAAATCCGTGACCAAGTAACCATTTTGAAAAAGCTCCTCGCAGCACTCACGTATGTGTACCCTCCACTCCAAAGCCAGAACTGGATCACTGGATTTAATGGCCGAGATATCAGCGGGAATCTCAAGCAAAAGCATGGAAGCGTCTTTTTCGGATATCCTCCGAGAGAGCGTTTTCTGCACCGCCGGTCTTGGCAAGCCTTTGGATCCGATCTGGCTGGGATTGAGAATTTCGATATCAGCAGCCAGGAAATGCGCCAAATCCAATTTTCGGCGGGCTTTCTTACTCAAGCGGCGTTCAACCCTTTGCGTGCTTATCCACCAATTCACTTTGAAGCGGTCCGATGGAAGACCCTCGTTCAGCCCATCGCGCATTTCTCCGTACACCTCCCGAACATAAGTATCGCAAACCGCGCCTAGTCCGGCAATATTCAGGTTGGCATTTCGGCTTTGGAGGGGATCGTAAGTCCATGTGACCAAGTCGACACCCTGGTGGCGGATCATTTGCCACTGGGCGCGCTTTAAAGTGAATCCCAGGCCGCGATCGCGAAAATCGGGGTGCACACCCAGCATGTGAGAATGGTGTTTCAGGCGCGGTCCATCCGGTGTGGAATAAAGACCTGGGAATCCGAAAACAAATCCGACCAGCTTCCCGCGTTTTGTCTTCGGCCCATCGCTCTGAATGTCCTCAACTGCGAATGAACTCTGCAATCCACCGGGTTCAAAAGCTCCAATCACCACTCCACCGTTATCTACAGCAGCTACCAGGAAGTGTGAGGGGATGATATCAGTCTCGTTACCCGGCCAGACCAGCCGTTGCAGGTTCTCAACCTCCCCCATGTCACTGGCTGATTCCAGGATATGAATTTGATATGGGTGGCCCGATTTTTTTCCTGGCATGAAATTCCCTGACAAAAAGTGCAGAATGCGGTTTTATTATAGTCGCTTAGGTGATTATTTCTTGCGGGTCCGCCTGGTAAGTGTCTTCAGCATGGCTGCCCTCCAATCCACATCATGCAGGTAGGCCAATCGTTGGGAGAATCTCGAAGGCATGAGGTTAAAGGCGCGTGGGAGCGTATCAAGGGCGGTGGTGCGGTTGGCAGCCAGGTAATCCAGCCAGTAGACCGATACCGGGAGGGCTGGAAAGAGAGCTTCGAGGAGTACAGTCAATCCCCGCAAATAAGGTGGGCCAATTCTAAGAATCCTGCGAGAAATCCCCGCTTCCAGCATGACAAGCTCGACTATCTGCCGAAAGGTCAGGTACTCCGGGCCGCCTATTTCGTATGTCCGGTTGATCGTATCAGGATTGTCGAGCGACCATACCAGGCAGGTAACCAGGTCTTCGATCCAAATAGGCTGCAGGACAGTGGTCCCGTCACCCGGCGTTAGAAATGCAAACGGAAGCGTGCCTGCAATCTGTGCAACACCAGTTGTCAATCCATCGTTGGGTCCGAAGACGATCGCCGAGCGGAGAATGGTGTATTTTATGCCGCTGCGGCGGATGAACTCTTCTGCGATCGCCTTAGACTTCAATACCGGGTAGGCAGATGCCCGATCCGCGCCCAGGTGGCTGATAAAGAATATGCGCTCGACTCCTGCATCCCTGGCAGCCTGGACCACTGCCTGAGTTCCCTGTATGTCAATGTCGTAAAGACTGGCGCTGGGACCGTGCCACTCCCCGCTGGCCAGGTGAAAAATGGTATCAACCCCCACCATCGCTGCTCGAAGGCCGCGTTCATCTGACAGGCTGCTGACTGCAACTTCCATGAAAACACCACGCGGTAGATTTGGTGAGCGAGAAGACGGGCGGATTAATGTGCGGACAGGATGTTCGAGCTCCGAAAGCTGGCGAATTAATGCTCTGCCGATGAACCCTGTACCACCGGTTATCAAATACATTTGTTTTCCACTTGGGGTTTTAGCGCAGGAATTATATCATCTGGAACAAGCTGGAGATCTGCTGTTATTGTGGAGCTCAAAGGGGTAATCCGTTCAATGCGCAATATAAAAAATATGAGTGACTTGCGTATAATTATATGAATTTATCACACGAGTGATCGTACTCTGAAGATGACATAAAATGAATTGTCATCTTCAAGGAATTGAAGGATTTGGAATCTTCTTTGCATTCCGATGACAAATCAAGAAAGGAGTAAGCAAATGACTGGGGAAAGTGTAATTCTGGTCACTGGCGCTTCTTCGGGTTTCGGAGAAGCTACCGCCCGGCTTTTTGCCCACAACGGCTATCGAGTAGTTATTGCCGCGCGTCGCCTCGGGCGCCTGGAAGCTTTAGCCGGTGAAATAGAACGGCAGGGAGGCGAAGTGCTGACGGTTCAGACAGACGTAACACAATTGGAACAGGTGCAGGCTCTCGTACAGTCGATACTCCAACATTTTGGGCGAATTGATGTCCTTTTCAATAATGCCGGCTTTGGCCGTATAGACTGGCTGGAAAATCTCGACCCGGTGAAAGACGTGAAAGCCCAGATTGAAGTCAACCTGCTGGGATTGATTTGGACGGCTCAGGCAGTACTGCCATTTATGATAGCCCAGCGAAGCGGGCACATAATCAATATGGCTTCCATGGCAGGCTTCGTGGCAACTCCCACATATACGATTTATGCAGCCACCAAATACGCCGTACGCGGCTTTTCCGAAGCACTCAGGCGGGAAGTCCACATTCACGGCATCCAGGTG
>Ga0105100_10002427_pt1 | contig 10902 bp, 12 predicted proteins | sample PPLLak12cMay2015_2_FD_87033 | JGI IMG/M metagenome (GOLD analysis project Ga0105100, IMG submission 87033) | Freshwater sediment microbial communities from Prairie Pothole Lake near Jamestown, North Dakota, USA - PPLs Lake P8 Core (1) Depth... | ecosystem: Environmental > Aquatic > Freshwater >... | reverse complement strand
CTCCCGATTATTGGCAGTACTTCCATTTGATTCATGAACGATGATCATAATCAAAGCACAAGATATCGCCCCTCTCCAGGGTGGAGAGGGGCCGGGGGTGAGGAGGGAACCGGTAATCAGTGAACTGTGAAACCTGCCTGCCGGCGGGCAGGAACGAATTGTGAAAATCGGTATTGAACAAAACAGTATATTAGGCGATAATTAATATAGAAACATGTCAATACTGAAGGTTTTTGAATGCGATTTCGATAATCCGGTCCATTGTGAAACACTGGCCGATCTCATGAATGCATACATTACCGATCGGATGGGAGGAGGGCAACCCTATACGCCCTTTCAGCGAAAGCGGTTGATTGAAGGCCTTAAGAACCATCCTTCCCGGCTCGTTCTGTTTGTTGCCGCAGACGATAAAATGGTTGGTCTGGCCAATTGTTTCATCAACTTTGCCACTTTCTCCCTGAAGCCCTTTGTCAATATTCATGACGTAATCGTGCTGCAGGAATTCAGGGGCACGGGTGCCGGGCGAAAACTGATGGAAGGGGTGATTGAGCATGCCCGGAAACTGGATTGCTCCAAAATTACCCTCGAAGTGAGAGAGGACAATGAACCGGCACAAAACCTCTATAAAAGCCTTGATTTCAATGAATGCGAACCAGTGCACCATTTCTGGACGAAATACCTTTAGGGGAAATGGGGACGGGGGCTGCAGGCTAAAGACTACAGGCTACAGGCTACAGACTGAAGACTGCAGGATGTAATAAATTCATGCAGTTATTAATCTTTGTTTTATGGTCATTTATCTTGTCCCTTGTCCCTTATTCCTTATCCCTTATCCCTTATCCCTTATCCCTTTCCTTGTCAATAAATATCAAATATCGGTACCACCGTTACCATAAAATCGCTGGGTCCTCCAAAATAAGGCCATGAGGTGACCAGAAGGTCAGCTCCGGTTCGTGTATATTCTTCTATATTGTTTGCATTAATAAGGCCGCTGACTGCAATCTTAACAGCGGGATTCAGGGCGTTGATCTCCTTTTTGAGCATGATGATATCCCTGGGGTCCATCCGGTCAAGCTGGATTATGTCAATACCGGCATTGGCGATAAGCCTGGCATCCGCCGGATTTTTAACTTCAACCGTTACGGATTTCCCGGAGATAAGTCTTTTCTGTTCTTTGATGCGTTTGCCGAGGTTTTCTACCCCGCCCAGAAAATTGTAATGATTATCAAAAACAAGGACCGATTCTGATAATCCCAGCCGGTGAACTGCAGCTCCGCCCGCTGTCACAGCTTTTATAGCAATTTTTTTTGTATAAGGAATGGTTTTGCGGGTTGTAGCAATGATTACAGCAGGATTGATCTCCCTGGCCTTGTCAACCAACAAACGTGTCCGGGTCGCAATACCCGAGGCAAATCCCATCAGGTTCTCACATATCCGCATAATGGCCTGGATATTTTTTGTCAGTCCTTCCCCTTCAAAGAATTTGATCCCTTTCTCAATGAATTCACCACTGGGGGTGAATAATGTAGTCTGGATTCCTGTTTTATTGAATATTTTCATTACCTCTTCAGTACAGCAGAGAACCGTATCGTCACGGGTAAAAAACTGGATCTTGGCGGGCTTGTTCTCAAGCCTGAGCATGGAGGTTGTAAGATCAATATAGGGCATGTCCTCGATCAGCAGGTCGTCAATTTCCTTGTCGGTAAAGTATGTCATAACGGTATGGTTTTATCTCTACTAATATACTATTATTTGGTGAAAAGCGAAGAAGGGGAGGAAGATAGATCTCATAAGCAAGATAATCCATTATTTCCTTTTTAAATTTATTTTACTGTTTGTTATTGTTTATTAATGTTTATTAATTATATTTGTAACAAAAATCCACTACTATGGTTAACGTATTTAAAGTATTTCAGCAAGGGGACGAATATTATGAAAAACTCAGCAGTCCCGAATATGCAGGGAAATATGCCCTGCAGCAAATCCTTCTGATACTCGTATTCTCTGTTCTTTATGGCATTATCATGGGAAGTTATAATGGGTTTCAGCAAAGTCTGGTCACGGGAATCAAAATCCCGGTACTGATCTTTCTTTCCATTATCGTTTGTTTCCCTGCTCTGTTTGTCGTTCAGTTCATGATCGGCTCCAAAATGTCGGTTATTCAGATGGTCAATATGATCTTATCAGGATTTGTTGTTTTTACCACCATTGCACTGTCCTTCTCGACCATTGTAATTTTCTTTATGATTACCGGCAACAATTATGGTTTTATCAAACTTTTGCATGTGGCTATCTTTTGTTTTTCAGGCATTTTCGCTATGAAGACCATTATAGGAGGACTAAAATATTCCTGTGAAAAAAAGAATATTTATCCCAAAATGGGATTGAACATTTTCAAAATATGGATTGTCATCTTTGCTTTCGTAAGTGCCCAGCTGGCATGGAACCTGAGACCGTTTGTAGGGAGCAAGGACCTGCCCTTTGAGCTTTTCAGGGTGAAAGAAGGCAATTTCTACCTTGCTGTCATGCAATCTGTAGCGGACATGTTCGATCCTGAAGATGAAAAGGCCAATCCACCCGGGAACAGATAATCTGAATTCGCGACTTTTTCAACCTTGCACAACGGACCATGGAAAGCAAAGATACCATAATGACGATTGATGAAGTAGCGGATTATCTGAGATTAAAACCTCAGACGATTTATACCTGGGCTCAGGAAAAAAAGATCCCGGCGGCAAAACTGGGGAAAGAATGGCGGTTCAGAAAATCGGTCATTGATAAATGGTTCAATCAGCATATTGATGAAAAGTTTCAGGAATATTTCGGTGCATAAAACCGGTTGCAGACTTCAGACTATCGGCTTCATTCATACTTAATCGCCTGTCCCGGATTAATATGGGCCGCCACGTAAGTCTGCCGGCTTACCGTGATGATGGCAATAATGAGCACAATAGCCATAGCCAGCAAGAAATATAGCGGAGAAAGCGGGATCCGGTAGTAAAAATTCCGAAGCCACAGATCGGCAACAAAATATGCCAGTATCCAGGCAACAGCGGAAGAAAGGATGATAAGCCACAAAATTTCCCTTAGTTGCAACAGCTGCAATCTCAGGTTACTGGCCCCCATGGCTTTACGGATTCCGATCTCGCGAATACGCTGGCTGGCCGTGTAAGAAACGAGCCCGAACAATCCAAGGCAGGCAATAAATACGGCAATGATAGACAAAACCAGAAAAATCCTGGCCGTCTTCCGGATATCGAAGTAATGTTCTTTTAACTGTTCATCCAGGAAGAAATAAACAAAGGGATAATCATCGGTGAATTTTTCCCATTCCGATCGCAAAAAATCAATGGTCTTTTCTTTGTCCCGTGAAGCTATCTTAACCGTGAGATATCCTTCAGGATTTCCATGGATCAATATCATGATCAGCGCTCCGATGGGATTTTCGAGGGGCTGAAAATTAAAATCCCTGACCACACCAATAATTTTAAAAGGAATTTTTTTTTCATTTTTCGAATAGAGCATGATGAGTTTTTCTTCTACAGGATTTTGTAATCCCAGCACACGAGCGGCAGTCTCATTAATAACGCAGGCTATGGAATCGGTATCAATGCCAGGTTCAAAAAATCTGCCGGAGGATAGCTTTACATCATATGCTTCAGGAAAATCATAATTCACCAGGTGAACCGTAAGGTGATAGTTCTCTTCAGGAGAAGTACCTTCAAGGTAAAAGGTGTTGGAATTTACGATATTCCCGGGTATCGCAATGGAGTTGGTAGCCTTAAGCACGTTTTCATGCTGTAAAACAGCATTCCTGTAATTTTCAAGGTCCTTTTTCAACCCGTCAGGCCGGCGTATGACCACCAGGTCATCCTTGTTAAATCCCAGGTCCTTGTTTACCGCAAAGTTGAACTGCGCATAAATGATAAAGGTCATGGCCAATAGGGCAATGGTAACAAAGAACTGGAAGAATACAAGTCCCGTGCGCAGGTAACTGCTTCTGGATCCATGCCAGAGCCAGGTACGCAATACGACAATGGGATCAAAAGAAGAAAGGAAAAAAGCTGGGTAAAACCCGGCAAATAAGCCGACTATGGCAACAAGGCCAAACAAATATAAAAATCCTTTCGGGGTAGCCAGTTGAGAAAGCGTAAGGCAGAGATCGATATAATTATTAAACAAGGGCAATAACAATTCAACCAGCAGTAAGGCCATCACCAGCGACAATAATGTAATCAGCAGGGATTCGATCAGAAACTGCTGTATCAGAACTTTTTTATCGGACCCTGCAATTTTCCGGATTCCGACTTCCTTTGCCCTGTTAGCAGTAGTAGCGGTTGCAAGGTTCATAAAATTGATGCAGGCAACGATAAGGATAAGGAGGGCGATGGTCGTAAATATATAAACATATTGAAGGTTGCCTCCAGGTTCAAACTCTACCTTGAAATCTGATTTTAAATGAATATCCAGCAAAGGCTGAAGCACAAATTTATAACGGTCCTCTGCGTCATTTATCTCATCTTCTTTCAGGTTGAGCATTTTGTAATAGGCGGGCTCAACATATTTCTCAACCAGCGTGCCTAACTTCTGTTCAAGATAATTTCTGTCTGTACCTTCCTTAACCTGTATATAGGTATAAAAATTATTCATGATCCAAGAATGCCCCTGTATGTATTTGTACAGGGTGGACAAGGAGGCCACCATATCAAAATGCATGTGGGAATTCTTGGGTACATCCTCCATGATACCGGTTACTTCATAAAAAGTGGAATCATTCTCAATCCTGAGTTTCCTGCCTATGGCATTTTTTTCGGTACCAAAATACCGCTGCGCAGCCTGCCGGCTCAAGACAATGCTTTCAGGCTTGTCCAGTACCTGTGCAGGATGGCCCTCCAGCAAAGGAAAGGAGAACATTTCAAAAAAAGAGGAATCGGCAAAAATGATATTGTCCTCATTGTGTTTGATCTCATCATACCGCACAAGCCATGCTCCAAAACGGCCGATACGCACAGCCTTTGTAATTTCAGGAAATTCTTTTACCAGGGTCGGGGCTAAGGGTGCCGAGGTGACTGCATGATTAAGTTCGTTTCCCGATACATTTCCGCGGATACCGATACGGTAAATCTGTTTGGCATGGGTGTGAAACCGGTCAAAGCTATATTCATTCTCAACGTACAGAAATATAATGATACTGCTGGCCATACCTATAGCCAATGCAAATATATTGACAAGGGTATAGGACCTGTATTTATAAAAAATACGAATGGCTACCTTGAGAAAATTACCCGTCATTGGTTGAATGTATTATGACCAAAAAAAACAGGCCCAAATAGTGTACCAAATGTTCTAACTTTTTATCTGACTGACATTTATTAAAAACTAATCCAGCGGTATCAACTGTTGAAGTGTCCGTTTTCGATACATTGCCTGTTCGCTAATGGATAATTCCTTGATAAAGAATAAATTATTTATATCTTCCCCCATCAGGCACAGATCTGTCATTCAATCGTTATGATGTATCTGAAGTACGATAAAACATCATTCACAGGCTCAAAAGAGTATTTGATCCCTTCAGCAGAAATCTTGGCCAATTCAATGAATCCTAAACCAGCCCCTCCTTTATGGGAAAACTGCCCGTCGGTAATGGTTGATTTATAGAGTTCTTTAAGTCCGTGATTATCGAGTTTGTTAAGGTGTTCCAGCCTTTTTTTCAGGTGTTCGATATTATTGCTTTCGATCAGGTTGGAGGAGCCCAGAATATACTTTTTTTCTTTTCTCTCAATATAAAAACAAGGCTGAAACTTTTTATTGACAGACTCCGATGCAGCATTATCTGCCGTATATTTCATGATATTTTCAAGCGATTCGATCATCACCAGCAATATTTTCTTGTAAAGATTGGTTTGAATTCCCAACAATGAAACTTTGCTTTTCAATTCGTTGATAAGAATGCCGATGGTATCGTACCGAATTTTGCCAGTAAAATGAATGATAAAATCATTAGCGGTACGTGAACGCATAAATGATGTTGAATCAGGTGAAATTTAATTCAAAATTATTGAAAAGTTGATACTTTCAAAAATTATTCCTCATTGTCTGTAAAAATTCCATCCTCACCCTGATGGTATCCTTCATCCTCCGGTAAATATCCGGATTGTGAGGCCGATACAGCCAAACGGTCGCATTTTTCATTCTCAGGATTATCGGTATGACCTTTGATCCATATGAACTTCACGTTATGCTGGCGAAAGGCTTTCAGGAACCGGATCCACAAATCGGGATTTTTTTTCTTTTTGAACCTTTTCCTTTCCCAATCAAACAACCATCCTTTCTCAACCGCATCGGCCACATACCTTGAATCAGTGTATACTGTGACATCACAATCAGGGAATCTGAGGGTTTCAAGAGCAATGATTACAGCCAGCAACTCCATCCGGTTGTTGGTGGTCATCCTGAATCCCCCGGACAGCTCTTTGCGGTGACGCCCTGAAAGCAGGATAATGCCATAACCTCCGGGGCCCGGATTGCCGCTGGCCGCTCCATCGGTATAAATGGTGATGTTATGGGACACGATTCAGTTGTATTCCTGTTGTGGTTAAAAACAGTTTAATAGCGATGGCCAGCAGAATGACGCCGAATATTTTCCTCAGCACCAGAATTCCGGTTGTGCCCAGAATTTTTTCCACCAAACGGGTGGCCTTTAATACGAAGTATACAATGACCATATTCAGGACCAGGGCGGTTAAAATCGTCCAGACGCTATATACCGCCTTAAGGGAAAGAATGGTTGTCATGGTGCCTGCTCCTGCGATAAGGGGAAATGCCAGGGGCACAATGGAGGTGTGTTTAAGTGATTCATATTTGAAAAACTCAACCCCCAGCACCATCTCAAAGCCCAGCAACAGTAAAACAATGGCACCGGCAATGGCAAATGAAGAAACATCTACTCCGAAAAGATTCAGAAAAGGTTCACCGGCAAAAAGAAACAGCAGCATCAGGATAAAAGAAACCAGGGTAGCCCTTTCAGCATCAATGTGTCCTGTTTTACGTTTAATACCAACGATGATGGGAATTGATCCTGTTATATCGATAACAGCAAACAAAACCATAAAAACCGTAATGACATCAACAAATTTGAATTCCATTTATTTATCTTTTTAGATCCATTGTGGCAATGTAGAATCAAGAACCAGGAACAAAGACAAAAGAGCCAAGAACAAAGATAATACGAATGCAGGACTTTCAGACCTTCCTGCCGGCAGGCAGGCTAATCAAACCATCGCCTTCTTCCGGAAGAACGATCACCAGCATCGCCCCTACCGGCTTATGATCTTCATCTCGCTGACCAGGTGTGAAGCCCCGGCAAATTTATCCATGATGAATAAAACATACCGTATGTCAACGCATATGCAGCGCTGAAGCTCAGGTTCAAAGATTACATCTCCGGTCATGGCTTCCCAGTTGCCGTCAAATGCAAGTCCGGTCAGGTTTCCTTCAGCATCCATAACCGGACTTCCTGAATTTCCGCCTGTTATATCATTATTGGTAATAAAACAAACCGGCATTACTCCATTTTCTCCATACGGGCCGTAATCATTGTTTATAAATAGTTCTTTGAGTCTTTGCGGAACATTAAATTCCCGGCTGGTACTGTCCTCTTTTTGCATTACGCCCCGGAGCGTCGTATAATAGTCATATTGCACTGCATCCCGGGGAAAATAATCCTGAACAATGCCATAGGTGAGACGCATAGTTGAATTGGCATCAGGATAAAAAATCCTGCCTTCCTGCATTTCCATCAGTCCCTTAACATACAGACGTTGTCCTTTATCATAGTTCATGTTGATCTGAGTCCGTTTCTGCAACAGTTCACGATATTTTGACTGGGTAGTAAGGGCCGCTATAAAAGCCATATCTTTTTCAAGCTCATTCCGGTCAGGGTTCTGAAGAAAGGCATTAAACCTGTCCTGATTGGAAAACAATGACCGGCTGAACAGATCCCTGGAATATCGGTCTGTGTCGCCTCTATATTTTGACTTTATCACCCTGAAAAAATCAGGGCGGTTGGATTCAGGGACCTTTTCATAAAACAGCTTTAGCATGGCCGGCGTAACTTTTTCGTCAGTGATCAGGCTGTATTCATCATAGAACTCGTCTCCCAGCAATTTCAGTTCCGATGCCACCGAATCAATTTTTTGTTTATTATCAGGTTCCAATATCATCATGTTGTACAGGCCCATGGCTTTACCGGCAAATCCAATGATCTCGGTTGCACTTAACAGGCACTCAGCCGTATATTGCAGGGCATGCTGATAAGGTTTTCGGGCTGCGACGGCCTCACCGACAAGACTCAGGGCATTTCCGTATTTAGACTTCCGCTCATCATTTTCATTTACCCACGTTGAAAATCTGTTTTCCATTTCCAGTTTTTTCTCATAGGTTTTAAGGGCTTTTAAACCCTGGCTTTGCCCGATGGAAAATTTCCAGTAATTGCTTGACCTTGAATATTTGGAGGCATATTTAATGTTGACAGCCGGATCAGCCTGCATGTCCTTCATCAATAGTTCCTGTCGCAATCCCCGGGTGGCGATCCGGTTAGGATGGATAACACCGGTCAGTTCCTTAACTTCATAAGAGGTCATATACCGCTCGGTATTACCGGGATATCCAATGATCATGGTGAAATCCCCTTCCTGAAAACCCTTCAGGGAAACCGGTAAAAAATGCTTTGGTTTCAGCGGGACATTTTTTTTGGAATAAGCAGCCGGCTTTCCGTCGGGTCCCGCATACACCCTGAAGACACTGAAATCACCCGTATGCCTTGGCCACATCCAGTTGTCTGTATCGTCCCCGAAATTACCGATCGAGGAAGGTGGCGTCCCGACAAGTCTGACATCATTATACACCTCATACACCAGGAGGTAATAACTATTTCCGTCAAAAAAGGACCGCACCAAAGCTTTGTAGTGGTTGTCCCGGACTGCATTTTCCGCAATTTCCCGGCTTATCCTTTTTATTTTCTCATTTCTCAGTTCCTCCGACAGGGTATCATTCAGATTGACCAGCACCCGCGGGGTAACATCTTCCATCCGGATAAAAAAAGTTGCTGTAAGGCCGGGATTGGGCAATTCCTCTTCCCGGGTCATCGCCCAGAAACCTTGCTCAAGGTAATTTTGCCCGATAGTACTGTGATTCTGTATAGCGTCATAACCGCAGTGATGGTTGGTCAGCAGCAAACCCTCCCCCGATACGATTTCGCCCGTGCATCCGTTGCCAAATATGACCACGGCATCTTTCAGACTGCTGTGATTAATACTGTATATATCCTCAGTTGAAAGCTTTAATCCCATCGAGGTCATTTTATCCATATTAAGCATTTCCAGCAAGGGCAAAAGCCACATCCCCTCATCTGCCTTCAGCGGGCCCCCGGCCAGCATCAGCATACCAACAACCAGTGCAATTCCTTTCTTCATAAATAAACTTGTTTATTCCGAATGTTTTAAAAATCAAGCGGCAAAGATAACTGTCTTTTGATTAATAAAAATGACTTTCGATGATATCCGGTAATGCCGAACTTTTCAATGGCCTGCCTGTGTTCCAGTGTTGGATACCCTTTGTTCTTATGCCAGGAATAACAGTCATGCAACCGATGCAACTGCAACATATGCTCATCACGGTATACCTTTGCAAGAATAGACGCCGCAGCAATAGACTTATAGGTAGCATCCCCCTTAATAATGCAATGGTATTCAACGTTCTTATAGGGAATAAACCGGTTCCCGTCTACCATTATCCGGTCGGCATTAATGGCAAGCTGGTCCAGTGCCCTGTGCATAGCTAATATGGATGCCCTGAGGATATTCAGTTCATCTATTTCGTCATTATCACAACAGGCAACTGCCCATGAAAGCGCATTTTTTTCTATTTCTGCCCGCATAAGTTCCCGCCTGGCCTTTGTGAGCTTTTTTGAATCATTCAGGTACCGATGGTCATACCCCGGTGGAAGAATGACGGCTGCAGCATAAACAGGACCGGCCAGGCATCCTCTTCCGGCTTCATCACACCCGGCCTCCTTCCCCTCTTTTTTATAAAAGTCCCTCAGCATGAACAGCGTTTTGCTTTGTAAAATGGGCATTAAAATTATCAAGAATAGTGAATTCTTCTTACATTTGCGACGGAAATAATGAAGTATTGCCTTGAAAAGGAAATTTGTCACCAATCTTGCCCTTCTTCTTTTCCTGAATCTTCTGATTAAACCTATTTATGCTTTTGGTATTGATGTTACTGTTCAGAATGCAGTAGGCTCCACCTTGTATGGCAATTTCTTCATACTGCTTAATTTCTCCCTGATTTTTTCCATCATCCTTGACCTGGGTATTGAGAATTTCAACCGCCGTGAAATTGCCAGACACCAGCATGTGTTAAACCGGTATTTCTCGTATCTTTTCCCGCTAAAGGTTATCCTGGGTATTATTTATGTTGTCGTTTGCACCATTATAGGCTATTTACTGGGATGGAGAATTCAGGAATTCAGCCTGTTGTGGGTGATGTTATTCAATCAGTTCCTGGCAAGCTTTATTCTTTATCTCAGATCTAATCTGGGCGGACTGCATATGTTTAAGATCGACAGTTTCCTTTCTGTCCTTGACCGTTTTGTTGTTATCGTAATTTGCGGATTTCTCCTGCTTGAACCGGTTACCAAAAATGCTTTCCGTATTGAATGGTTTGTATATGCGCAAACAGCAGCCTATTTAATAAGTGCCGTCATAGCTTTTTCAGTGGTATTTTCAAAAGCCACTTCATTCAAATTTCAGCTTAGCCTGAAAAAGAACCTTAGCTTCCTGAAAAAGAGTTATCCCTTTGCTTTGCTGACATTATTCATGGCAGCTTATCTGAGGATCG